>JAABUU010001192.1_pt1 | contig 45994 bp, 45 predicted proteins | sample 5559301 | NCBI WGS metagenome assembly JAABUU01 (sample SAMN10711884, study PRJNA513360) | rock metagenome | isolation source: Antarctica rocks | place: Antarctica: Victoria Land, Richard Nunatak white | reverse complement strand
ATTTTACATATAAATTTCAATGTTTTTCTTGTTCATCAAGTACACACTGTGTACAACAGAACACCACAATTAATCTATAAATTCTGAATTGATAAAAGTCTTGTTAAAGTAAAATTCTAAAACATTCAGAATTTTCAGAATTTTTGACTGCCTAGAGTTCTGAGTTCTATAGCACTGATAGTAGTAATGAGTTTTGGTGGTAAACATGTCATTCGCGAAGACTTTTGACCTAGTACTGTACCTACTCCGGACTCGAAAGATCATCCGTTACCGTCACAGAGAGCACAGCAATGATAGGCTATGTACAGTGAGTGCAGGTGGCTGTCAAAAGTCTAAGGCGTAGCGGATGTCGATCAGGTTTGGGAGGAAGGAGGAAGGAGGAAGTCTGAAGCGCAAGAGTTTCGGCTATTCTGGCACAAGAACATGAGTGTGCTCGTAGTGCAGCAGCAGAATCCTTTGACCGAGGTGCCGCATGCTGAGGTCAAAGCCAGGCAATTATTAGCGCAATCGATATCACGATCGATATCAAGCAGTGCTAGTACCTCTAATATTCCTACTGGTTGACTCCAGCCTGCCTGTAAAAAGCAACGATTCTTGAGTCATTTTTCGACATAACGTTACAGTAGAAGACCCGGTTGGTATGAGTATGAGCCCACAACTCGGTGGGACTAAGTCGGAAGGCTAGGTAGGTTGAGGTAAAGCCAAAGTATCAAGCCTTGCGTTGTCGTCGTTATGCAAAGAGCATGCAGTCCAGGGCGCTGCCGATTGTTCCACTGAGGTAACTTATGCACTTCATCGAGCTCAGAGCGAGGTGTCCGGCCTGTCCTTTCAGCCACTCATAAAGCAATTGCGTCTAAAAAGGGAAGGGAAACACGAGTTGAGCGCTCTCGGCTTGCAACGGCAAAGAGAAATATCGCAGGGCGCCGCCAAGATGATGTGGACCCATTCGCACCGCTGTGAGGGCAAGTCCGCGTGGCAGTACAGTCGATCAATTGACTAAGCAGCTGGTGGTGCCCCATGGTTTCTGGGCGGAATCGTATAGTACGAGTACGCACTCGGATCGTGTAAGACGAATCCATACGTAAATTGCCCGGTGGCCGTGTGCTGACATGGCAATTGCCCTTTCTGAGTCCTTTGAGGAAGACCACGGCACCAGCAACACAATGCTTACATACCACCTCTGTCTCACGTGTCGAAAAAGCGCTTGATAAGTTGTCTCCGGCTACAAAGTAGTATTATTGCTGACGTTCGGGATATTCGACAGATCCCACTCAGGAGAAGATCTCAGTCGGATGACGTCCGGCCTCGCTGAAAGGGACGGAACAGTCGGAGCTTACCTGGCAGTCAGCTTCGAGGCGTTTTTCGCAACATTAGCGTACGAGCATGACCGCCAAAACATGCCAAGTATGCCTCGTTCGCCATGGCAAGCGACAGTGGTTGGTGTTTGGCGGCTATGCACTGCCCTGCTCGGGAAAGCCAAACTAACTAATGTCTGAGCGGCTAGACTCTCACACTGGTGCTAGATGTGGCGTTATCAATATTGTATCTTGTACTTGGCGCCCCGTGTGAGTGGTATGGACTGTACTTCGTGAGGTAGGTTCTTTGATTGGTGTGTGACCCGGTAGGCATCAGACTCGTCATATGTGAGTATCTTCCTGCCCATTGTTCTTTGTCTTGGTACAGCTTTCTTCGCTCTTAGCGCGGCCTGAACAGACCCAGAGTCACGTTTTGGGATTCGGGTGCAGCGGACGATGTGCAGTGATGTGTCTCTGTTGTGAAGCGAGGAAGCTTATGCATGCAGCTCGAAGGAAAACGTCGGATGTGTATTGTACTCGTGCACGAGTGAGCCAATGAAGAAGGCCACTCGGCCCTTGTCAGCCGTCAGCCGTCAGCCTCGCAATTGTTTCTGTTGAGCTGGCCAAAGCAAGGCTGTGTACAAAGCGTACGTAGACGATCGCAGCAAATTAAAAGTAACTATACCCAGCCTCGTCAGCCGTCACCACGAAAAGGTCTTCACTTGCTCCAGCCTTTCCCTTCCCACAGAGGAGGGTTTCCTGTGCCATGAGAGCTGTCGGCAAACAACGATATGACCGGGCTGATTGTGGAAGGCCACTGTCAGCACGGCCATCCGGTTTCAATATTTGGTTGTCTCGAGTCAGAGTCAGGATCCGGCGCGAAAGGCCAGAGAAAGGTTATTTTTGTGAGTTGGAAATGATTCCGCCCTGTTGCAAGGGCCCTCCACTGCCCAATAACAAGTTAACTTACAGTAGTACACATCCATCTGCTGCGGGATCGCAGATGCTTTGGTGAAATCTCCGGAGTTTTATTATTACTAACTATTGTGTGGCTTCTGCTATGGCCACACTGCATATGGTAGTGATGAGCGCTCAGTACGTCGCCCCCCGGAAAGGATGGAGTACTGCAAGAAGAAAAGATGAGTCGGTTCCAGGTTTCCTTGCCGCGTCGCATCACCTGCCTGTTAATTTACCTAGGTAGTCTTGGGACAGCGCATCGCGCCATGCAGAGACTGCAACGGGGTAAAGGTACGGTACATGTCCTGTACTACTGTAGGTGTCTTCATCTGTGGTAGTTCAATAATATCTGAGTCTGTTATAGTTGTCTCTCTCATCTTTGGAAGAACATTGGCTATGCTAGGCATGGCTGGGCCAAGGACGCTGGCTGGTATTCTCTTCTGTGTCTTGCGAGCAGGTCCTCGAGCCCTGGTCTAGTCTGATTCGATCCTACTGCCTAGTTTCAATAATCAATCACGCTTTGATCTTCGACCTTGCTGGGTACGAAGTACGGAACCTCGTAGTGAGGGCAGAGGGGACTGGACCATTGGCCCTGCAGGAGGCCGTTTGAGTCAACAACTTAGTCATGTCTGTACGCAGTGGAAAGTCAGCTAGTGGCGGGATGTGCAGGTAGATCTTGCTGCCAATCCACCAATTGACAAGAACAAAACTCTAGGAGTAGAACAACCAAAAGTCCAAGATCAGCGGTGCAGCATAATTGGATAACCTCGAATGCCGAGGGAATAGTACGAAATTTATGAAGATTATTACCTTCCCTCGTACCATCATCGAGTAACGTTGGCTGCAGCAAAGACTGCGAGGTTGGAGTTCAAACGAAAGGATTGCAGCGCAAGTAATCCTGCATGCATACGAGTATGTGTCTGTGTCTGTGTCTGTGTCTGTGTCTGTGTCTGTGTCTGTGTGAAAGAGAAACATAAGCTCCTACCTACTCCGTACTCCGTATTCCGTACACGTCCAGTGAGGGTTCGAGGAGCGGCAGCATCAAAGCATCGTCATCCATCCTTTCTTCTTCGCATGCTTCGTCTCGCTTCCATCCAACTCCAACAACCTGGCCACCGGCGCTTTTTTCTCTGACAGGGACAAGGCTTATGGATATTCGTGACTTTGGACCCAGGCGTAACGCTAAGGAGTTTGAGTTTATCACTGATCGAAGGAACAAGGCGTTCGATCCTCCATACACAGGCCACTCTTTACCTTATTGTCGGTGGTTGTACGGCAAGTCACGGCAGATTACGGCAAGTTACAGCGACATTGGTGTAACTCAGTACATCAGCTATGTAAGTTACATGTACAGTACCGTATAATATAAATTGAAGAGATGCGCTGCCGTGAGTTACCGTGGAAGATCGGGTAACAATACCGAAATGCTCAGCGAGTGGCTTAGATTACACAATACCAGTAATACTGGTAAGTATTGCTTGTACAGAACTTTACTTTAGCCGAGGTACTATAACGTTTGAAAACCTTAGGTACCTCCCTACCCAGCTGTCTCTCACCGCATTTGCAATAAAAGACGCCGCCCAGTACCGGTGCTGAAGATGGTGCGAGATGGTGTTGGTGTTGGAGTCGGTGCGGTTGGTGTTGGGTCTAAGAATATTAATGCTGCTGACTTGTGCATCCTTCGCACATACACACATAAGGTACTGTACATGTAGTCACACACAGCTACTGTACATCGCCCCGCAATAGTAATAATATTAACTTCACCCAGTAATCCATCAATCCTGTCACCCGTCACCTTTGTACTATTCTTGAACCTCCACCTCCACTTCTAGCCGCGCTTTAACTTAACTTAATCTTCCTCTCCCCTCTCTTAGCTACTGTACTTCAAGTACATACGAACGTACCTCCTACTCCGTCTTCATTCTCAACCGTACCTTACGCCCCGACCTTCTTCGTACTCCGTCACCGTCACTCATCCTCAATCTTACCTCTGTCTTTCCTTTATCCTTTACATACGACGTCGGCCTGCTCTTGCGCTCATCTCATCTCATCGCTCATCACTTCCTACCTGCCACTTCTTACTTCCAGAGGACTCAGGGACCCAGTATTGGTTGTGGCCATCTGCTCCATGATTTGAGACGTCTTGCCCCTTTGGATTCTTCGAGCCATTTGGTTAAGCGCTCTCGTCGCCTCTGCTCTTCCCTCTTCTTCAGCAATGTTACCGACTCCGCCGTCCTCTCCACCCCTTGTAGACCTTTGCGCGCCAGAGGATCGATTAGGCTTGATACTGGCCAACCGGCTGGAACTCACAGACATATTAGGGGTTGGTGCTTATGGCGTCGTTTACACGGCCATCGATATCCACACCAGCGTTCTTTACGCCGTCAAGGCCCTGAACAAAACCGGACTGGATCCGAGACAACGGAAATTCCAGCAACGGGAGATACAATTGCACCATCAGGCCAGCCATCATCCGAACGTGGTTTCTTTGGTTAAGATCATGGACTCCGTCGATACAACCTTTGTCGTCATTGAATTCTGTCCCGATGGTGATCTCTTTTCTAATATCACGGAGCGAGGCCATTACGTCGGTAACGACTACTTGGCCAAGAGGATCTTCCTTCAGATATTGGATGCCGTAGAGTTCTGCCACTCGATAGGGATATACCACCGCGATCTGAAGCCGGAGAACATCTTGGTTACGGATGGCGGTATGACTGTCAAGCTGGCGGACTTTGGACTTGCCACGACAGAGTACATTACCTCCGACTTTGGATGTGGATCGACGTTTTACATGTCGCCTGGTAGGATCTTGACTTGTCCTTCCTTTCCATTCCACCACTAACCGGTCCTTGTGTCAGAATGCCAACAGTCGTCTCCGAGGCCCTTCTCCTGTTATGCATCTGGACCGAATGATGTATGGAGCCTCGGCGTCATCCTGGTCAACCTCACCTGTGGCCGGAACCCTTGGAAGCGGGCTTCTGCAGAGGATTCGACGTTCAGGGCCTACCTCAAAGATTCCAAGTTCCTAAAGTCTATCCTCCCTTTGTCTTCTGAGTTGGATGCAATCCTGAGACGTGTCTTTGAGTGCGATCCTCAGAAGCGGATCACCATTCCACAGCTGAGGAATCTCATCATCCGCTGTTCAAGGTTTACCACGCGGCCCAGTGTTTTGCCACCATCCCCACCAGCTTCCGTCGACTACGCCAAGGAATCCATCTTCGGTGGTCTTCCGGGATTCATCAACCCCTTCCAGCAATACCCCGTACCTCCGTGCGCGCCGCCGTCACCACCAGCCGACGACGCAATCACCGCCCAGTTCTCTCACCTCACTACCGCATCCAACAGCTCTTCGGCCTCCGACAGCGGATCCGTGTTCTCGGCCACCTCGACCACCTCATCATCCTCATCACTTTCTGATCACGATCCCACGGCCAAGGTTGATTCTTTCACATATCTTACCACTCCGCCACAGGCCAGCTTCTTCGGCAACTTCATCCCTGCCACGGACCTGGCAGAAAAGTCCATTGTGCCACACACCTATATGCCTGCCGTCCGGGTTTGCTAATGATTTTCTTCCCTCCACTTCCACGTGGTTGACGGCCCTTACGGATCGGTGCTGATATAATTTGGGTGGCTCTGTCTCTCTCCTCCTCGGGCCTTGATCACAAGTAATGACTGGACGAAACCTTGCCCAGGCTCGCGCTTTATGTGTCTCTTGACGAACTGCTAGATGTCCTAGGCTCTCTCTTCTATCCGGAGCGTGGCGGGCTCGGTCCACGGCCGTGGAACCCAAGCGACGGAACTTGCCAGACCTCCAGCTACCGTGGCCTTTCGTTTCTATATACCCGAGACGGCTCGTTCTCATTTTCGTCATCAGATATTTATCGGCGTAAGAAAATTAGTTGCCTCGAGCAGGTCGGTGTCAGGGGATTAGGTTGTTTCATCACGGCATCGTTTTGTACCAGGCGTTGGGGGTGCCGTCTCTTTTGCGATATTAGAATATCTATACCAGCCCGGCGTGCTACCCCAAGGTTTCATATATGGGCACCACATTTACAAAGGGTATTGGAGTTCACCACCTGTCACCTTCGTTACATATCTGTTTGTCGGCCGTTGGAACGGCCTTCGTGTTCATCTGTTTACATCTGCACCAAATACGTTACGGCTTGCGTGGCATGCGGTGCCCGAGGCCTTCCATCCATGTCCTGTACCTACAAGCAGCTGGTATCAGTACAGCTTATCATCCTCCGAGATGGACAATCGAATATACCACCGAGAAGTCGGGCTATATTCTACCACGTGGTCTATGTGTGGCTGTCGCCTTTGATTCTGGAAGTTGTAGTTGCCGTGGCGTTGCTACCCAGGTCATGGCCTCGTGGTAACGGCCTGCACCGATAGCTCCGTGTCTTTACCACCAAGTACGACTCTACCCGTCAGTACTTTCATTATCGCCGTAAGCCTACAGCCGCGTGTTTAACTACCTTTACCTTTCACCGCTTGGTCATTACGCTGCTCCCCGAGCGTAGCCTCACTCACGCATCCACCCACTCATCCCACTCACATCCTTCGCCCCGCCTCACCCTCCATCTGATGATCTCGATACGCCCGGTGTCTGAAACATCACTCTCACCGATACGCCTGATTCTATCCAGACCAACATCTGCCTCGGGAGCAGGATGCTGTCTCGTGTTCGCAGCCGAAGCCGGTACTTGTACCTCTCGTGAACCTAACCCCTTGAGATAGAGGCCTCGTAAGTCAAGCTACTTCTGGATGGTTAAGGTAGTGTGTTCGAACTTGGGAAGGAGGCCGGGGGAGGAGCCTCGCTCGTAGAATAGTAGCCTCTGGCCTCATAGCCCCGCGTGGGTGCTTGAGCGTCTAGCTTTGGTATGCTCCAGCTGCCCGGAAGAGGAGGCGCCTTTCTGATCGGTGGAGAGGGACTTTATAAGATCGTGTGTCGGTGCTGGATGGGTTTTTCTTTTCATATGGAGAGCTTTATACCTCGAGGTTTGAAGACTGGGTGGAGTCGTAGTGTCCATGGGTGCTCAATCACGTTTGCGGTAAGGAAAACGGCCATCTACGAAGTTCTGGTTACGACACCGCTGGTACTTTCGTAGTGCAACTGCAGAGGAGTGGTTCTTGTGCCCTACCTATAGGGTAGACCGGGTTGTAGTGACCTCGCTTGGCCTCAGAATCGGCGATATCAACGGATCGCGGCCCGGAGCGAGAGTCATTAGAATTGCATGGAATTCTGCAACTTTATCATCAGCATGAAAATTGCATGTACAGTAGTAGGATAGGGTAAATGGCAGTACCCAACTTTCATCTTTAACGTCAACCATCTCTCGAATCTCCAACAACAGACCAGCATAAACATGTCTCGTAACACGCAATTCCATCCCTCTCACGAACCGCTACGTACCTCAAACAATCTCCAACTGCAACATCACCAAATATCCGGCCCCTTCTGTTTCCTGAACCCGACCACCGCCCAATACCGTCACATCGGCCTCTCGAAGCACCTCGACTCGACCGACGAACTCTACAACCCGACCTCCGAACCACGCCCCAACGCCGAGAAGACGCCTCCCCACACCAGCGAGCAAGGCGCCTCCGACGTGCAATTCCAATGGCGGTCGCGCGACAACCGCAAAGGCCGACACGCCCTCGTCGTCGACCGTGACGACTCCCCGGACGCAAAATACGGCACGCCGGGGAAAACATCGTCGGTGACGGAGGTGGTGAGGGGCGTTGGACGCATGGTGCTGAAATACCCGTACTGGGACGTGTCGTACCTGGTGGCCATCATCTTCTCGTTCGGGTCCGTGGTGTGGGTCGTCAACGGGTTCTTCGTCTGGCTGCCCGTCGTGAACCCGTCGACGGAGTTCCCGGGCGAGGTCGGGAAGGCGGGGGGGATCACGGCGTTTCTCGGGGCGACGATCTTCGAGATCGGGAGCGTGCTGTTGATGTTTGAGGCTGTGAATGAGAGCCGGTCCGGGTGTTTTGGGTGGGCGTTGGAGAGGGCGTTGGAGGGGGGACGGACGAGTGTGAGGCCTGATAGGGGGGGGTGTGGGCATCATCATGGGAATAGGGGGAATTTGATGGGGAGGGGTAAGGGTGAGTTTGTATCCACTTGCTGTGGCAATGCTGGTACGTCCTGCTGAGAATAAATAGTGGGATCAACCCAGAATCCGAGCCAGAGCTACACCGCCTCGGACGCTAGTCACGAGAAGCCCGCCGCACAGTCCTCCGACGAGCAGGACAGAGGCTGGCAGTGGTGCCCTTCCTGGCACGATCTGACGACGCACTATCTCCGCGAGCTTGGCTTCCTGGCTTGCTCCGCGCAGTTTCTCGGCGCAACCATCTTTTGGATAGCGGGCTTCACGGCCCTGCCGGGCATTGCTAACCATCTGACTTGGCAAGCCTTGTTGAACGGAGTCTTTTGGGTGCCGCAGATAGTGGGCGGCACGGGGTTCATTGTTTCCTCGTAAGCATACCTTACTAATGTCATCTCAAGTCGCTCTCCCCATGGAAACCTGACTAATGTGCGTCCTTCTAGAACCCTCTTCATGCTCGAGACGCAACCGAAATGGTACATACCCGCACCAAAGGTCCTGGGCTGGCACATTGGGTTCTGGAATCTGATCGGCGCATTTGGCTTCACGGTTCGTTGACCTGACCCAGACGCTCTTGCTTCCTCACAACCCTCTCTCCCATCCCCGAACAATGCTGACGTTGCGGATGTTCATAGCTCTCTGGCGCGCTAGGACCCGCCTACGGCAACAGTGGCGCGCAATACGAATCGTCGCTGGCGACCTTCTGGGGCTCGTGGGCGTTTCTGGTCGGGAGTCTCGTGCAGTGGTACGAGAGTTTGGATAAGTACCCTGTTGAGGAGAGACAGCAGGCGAATTCGTCATCTATGGCTTCATAGGCAGTCACTTCTTTATGGGTGGGAGTATCATTCTTGGGGCCGGCATCGGTAGCTAGCATCAACCCCATGACCGGTTTGGACGGCGGATCTACGTGTCCGACTCGACCCTGACGCATCCCACTCTCACAGATTTGAACGGACAGCCTCCGATGTCCATCAGGCTTGTGACGAACAGGAATAACAAAAGCGCTCATCTCCACCTCAGCCCGCTCCCCATCCCCACCCCCGTCCAGAAAGCATTCACCAACCAACGCATCGCCTGCTCCCTCGGACCCGCACGTCAACCGCGACCAACAATCCCTACCACATCACCACCACCACCACCGCCAACCTCATCCGCAAACAGCGCCTGAACCCGTCAACCTCAACGCCGTCCCGTCCCGCTACGTCACACCCCGCCCTAGACCTCTACCACTACCACACTTCTCACCCTATTTCATCCCATCCGAGTCTTCAGTCGCCACCCCTCCCCGCTCCCAGCCACACGCCCATCCCATTCGCCTCGACACACTCGAGAGCGACCCAGTCATCCGAGTAGAAGACGACGCGGACAGACGAACCTGTCTCCTATCTGTGCTGTGCCTTCCCCGCCCTTCGCCCCAACATGGTACGGTGGTGGTCCATTCACGTTCACGTTCAGCCAGGCTCGCGGTCCGAGCGCAGGACGCCCGTGGCTTTACGTCGTGGCTGATGCGAGGGGGCCGGAGAGGGGCCCGGAGAGGGGCCGGGTGAGATTCTTTGGCTCTTGCGTATCGCCTACTTCTGGGCAAAGGAGTGGGTGGGATGGGAGGCAGGGATGAGTAAGATACGGGTGTTGATGGGGCTGGAGGGTGATGCTGTGTGGGATGGGATGGGATGGGACGCGGGGAGGGAGGGGGGGAGAGGGGTGCATGGGGGGTTAAAGTTGGGGTGTTAAGTGTAGATGGCCAAAACGAGGGAAGGGAGGGAGATGGAGGAGATGGATGGAGGGAGTGCCTCCCGCTGTTGATGGATGACTGGCTTAGCTAGCTAGCTAGCTACCTTAGCCATAACGGCCAGGATGGGATCGGAAACACACATTCAATGCCCACTCCATCCGCCGATGCCTGTTGAATTGCCATTACTAACTCTCTTCAAAACGGGCTTTTCTCTTTCCTACGAGGACGGTATAGTAAGCATACTTACTTGCACGACAACCACTACCAAACAACAATCAGCCCAAAAAAACCATGCATCTCATTTTCAAATTTTCTTCATTTTTTTCTCCATGCGCTTTTCTAGCCATTCTGTCTACATTGTCCCAGTACACGATGCGTCGTAACGTACAAGTAACACCACCATCATAAAGCGAAGCCGTGCAGCCACAAGCACGGAGGGGGTATTTCGCGGTCCCAGTCCCAGTCCCAGTCCCTGTTGCAGTCTCCGCGAAAGCATAAACGCCCCGCCCCGCCCGCCAACGCCATGCTATGAGCGCCAGTGGCGTCTTGTTTTGTAAAAAATGCAAGAGCAGATAAAGTATGAAAAGTAAGGAGAAGGGTGCACACTTTGGAAGAGGAATGGGGTAGTTAGGGCGGTCCATAACTGACTGACTGAACCACCGAGGCCCTTCCTCGATCCCGTGCACACCGCCACATTAATGCCGCTAATGAGGACAGATAAATGAAAAGCAACGAGAGTGTGCTCACTCCGGGAGGGAGATGAAGGTATGACAGTGGATCTCTGTGTGTGAGCAGTGGGCCAGAGATATCGCCTATGCCTTCCTCGATCCCGTAAACACCACCAGCTTCGCGCAGATATGAGAGCGTCGTAGTGAGAAGTAAATAAGTGCGCTCGCTTGGTAGAGAAAAGACGGTATGCCATCCTCGATCCCGGAACACTACAACTCTCACGCAGGACGCCCCGAGTCGAAGGCGATCTAGCTAGGAGGTAAGAGCTTCATGTCGCCCTTCCCGTCCTGGACCCACTCCGGATCGATCAGCCTGTCTTTCTCCGCGTACAGGAACTTGTACGCCGTGCGGATGGTACCATCACTGACGCCGGCTACGGCCGCGATCTCTTTTGCCGTCTTGGGCTGCTTCATCAGATACGAGGCCATGTAGATGCACGCCCCAGCGGCAGAGAGAGGCGAGCGGCCGGCGAGGGAGCCCGAGGACGTCATGCGTTCTGCCAGGTCTTCCGACACCATTGTGAGTTTGGGCGAGAGACCGAGGAGTGAGCAGAAGCGGATACAAAGTTCTTTGGGGTTCGTCGATGTGGTGGTGTTGTAGGAATCGCTGGGGTTGACGATTCCTTTGTGCACGATGGTTGTTAGCATGATGCGAGGATGCAAGCTAGATTCCAATCATCGCTAGACCTACCTCCACTCTGAACTACGGCATCCATTCTCTCCTTGTTCTGAGCGGCAAAGAACTTCTCAAGAGATTTGAAGATGCGGCCGATTTCTTTCTTCGACACGTTGGTCAGGGCGAAGATCTCCCGGAATGTACGGGGATTCTTGCATTGACGGCAGGCGATGAAGATGCAGCCAGCGATGAGAGCATCCTGGGATTTACCCTTGAAGGCTTTGGCATCATCAACCATCTTGAACAGATGCTTGGCTGTATCGGAAATGTTCTTTGTGATGCTCCACGCATCACAGAGCGCTCCGATCTCCTTGTACGCCGCAAGCAGCCCTTTGGTGGCTTTATCGTGCGTAGCCTTATTCTGCGCGCGATGTAGTTCGCGGCTTCGGGCTGAAGATCCGTCTCCGAATGAAATACTCGTCTGAAGCTGAGACCCATTGAGAAGCGGGTTGGCTCCGTCTCCAACGCGAGAAGGGTCATCGTTGCCCTGATCGTCATTCGAAAAGGTACGCCACTCGGAACGTGTATCAACAATGCGGTCTCCCAACACCAATCCGCAAGATCCGCAAACCATATCACCTGAAGAGAACTCCTCCACAAGGTTTGGTGGATACTCTTTGCAGTCCCTGCATATCATCGACATGTTCAGATTTTCCCGCCATGGTTCTTCCGCTGGACCACCACCTGCCAGGTCTGGCGGTGTGCCAGGTAGTAGGGCTTGGCTAACATTTGCCATCTTGGGCGGGATGTCGCTCTTTTCGTACCTTTTCGCGCGTCGTCTCTTTATGGCTCTCGCTGAGACTGAGAGTTTGTAGGTTCTAGCGTAGTAACGAATGAGCAGCGGTGAATACAGTTTGGCGATGTGTATTGGTTTCCCTGACTGAAGGTAATGTGAAGCGCGTGATACGGTCTACCTCTGCTCTTTAGGCAAGAGCGGTAGAGGTAGAGAGTGGAGTTCTTGAGCGATTCATACGCTATTCGTCATGAATAATGCCACACTGAGAACGTTGTAAGAAGTTAGTAGTCAAGAGAAGAGGACTTTGCTGCTGTCCGACCAAGCGGAACAGTGAACAAGTCCGTAAAGTTTAGATAAATCTGATCTAAGAGATCGTGAAGCGCGTCGTTACTGTAGTTGTAAAGGCTGCCAGCGACTGTGACCGGCGATATAATCAACGTGTTGCAGAGAAGGAGAATGTGTGAATGTGTACGGTAGTGAAGAGTAAGTGTGGACACCGTAAGTGAAATCGATGGGAGAACGGTTGGGTGTGTGAAGTGAAGAAGTGAAGATGTGAAGTGGCACTGGAAGTGACTCAAACCTGAGGCTCAAACTTCGCCAAAAGTGGTCTAGTCTGCAACCACGAGCCAACAATAAGCGAGGTCCTCTTCACCGGGAACCTGACGGCAGTCCTCTCCGAGCTCACCCAGGTGTCAATAACTTCCCGCACTGCTTCCAGAGCTGCTATTCTACGTGACAATGCTTTCAAATCCACTCAGGAGCTCAGTAAGAGGTCATGTCAGCCAGTAGAGGGAAATTGGAAGCTAATGTCAAAGTAGCGCTCCACGTTCGCCCGTGTGGTTCGGCATCAAGCTACTACAACGCAACGACGAACCCTCATCACCCCAACAGCCATTCGTCAAGGCATGTCTGCAGTCGCAACCTCTCAATTCAGGTTCTGGCTAATGGCTAATGGCTATCCAACAGCCGATTTTGTTCAAGATCTCTACATAAGGGAGCTCAAAGCCTTCAAACCGACACCCATCAAGGCCTCCGATGCCGACGGCCATGTGCAGAAATTCACCCCTCCAAATCTACCCAAATCACCGCAAGAAGACAACATTGCCAATGACTTAAAAGCGTACGAGGATCAGCAAGTGGAGGTTGAGGGGCAAGAGGCAAGCGGGGCCGAAAGCATGCCAGAGGAGGACTGGTTTGAGGAGGAAGATGAGGTGGAAGCGCCAGCTGCCCATTAGACAAGGCAGATGTCCGCTTGAAATATAATGTAGATACCTCTATCGCACCGGGGCAGTCAATGTGCATTGTACACATATCCATCACGCCTCACCTTCAATGTCCACTATGGTCTCAGAACTTTCCAAGACAACATCCACACATTAGGGACCCCGTAGAACCTACACTGCCCGTTTAGTGTTGAGTATCATACCCCCAAATCTCTGACCTCATGACGGCTTGTCTGTTTAGCTGGGCTAAAGGGCTCAGAGTTGATTCCGTGGCTCGAAGTCGGGCTTGGGTCACTATCTTATCTCAGATGCACTGCTCGGACAAGAAACTCCGACCAGAGATAGGGGCCATAGTGCCACGGATATCATGGTTCTTGGGTTATCTGATCTGCTGTGCTTGCAATCAATTCTGTCTGCATATCATGTATGTACTCCTATATGTAAGGTATGTACTGCCACTCTAAAGATAGATGCCGACCTGCCTGCATCCCGTGTAACCGTCATCAAGTCAAGATCTTCCGTCGTTAGTAAGAGTACGTTAACGCTCCACACGGAACAGGAGAGGAACGATCATTTTGTTCCTTCATTGCAGAAGATCAAAACTGTTGTGTATTCACGACGTCTGAACCGATGCCTCAAAAAGGTCAGGAGTACCTATCTGTACCTATTTTAGGTCCGAAGGGAAAATCTGGACCCGATGCAGGCGCCAGTTAAGCAATATACCCCTATACTATATCGGGGTTAGCTTGATAACGATAACAATGCCGTTTATACCTGTACTTAAGGTACCGACCTTATACCCTTATACTTGTATGAGTATCTGTACCTCCCCGTCCGAACTTTCTCTTGACAACTTCTTTTGAATCCTGGCCGACATGAGATAGCAACATACCACATACACCTAACAGGTCGTTTCCCATTTGTTCTATAGATCTTTTGGAGATTCGCTTCACCTTCTCTCGGGCTCCGGAGTTCTGCGGTTTTTACGATTCTTGATTCGTACCAAATTGACCAGTCGTTGCAGGACTTTCAACGGAGTGAGACTTGCAGAGACAGGGTCGAGGTTGTTAATCGGGACCCTGTGTTCTCCAAACTTCGTTTGGCAGATGGATGCCATGAAGCAACTTTTCTGACCGTAGAGGAGGCGCTTCAGGATCGCATGCTTCTGCACCGCATAGCGGCGGACCCCTCAAGCACGGCATGCCGTTAGGGGTGCGCTTGAGAAGCAGTGATGCACTCAGGGGTGATGCAACGCCTGTCCAAATACACCGTTCAGCAAGCTATACATACCTTCCTCTGTCAGCGGATCTGGACGGGGAGGTTTCAGGTGGGGCCATCAAGCGCACCTTTTCGGAAAATGTCCTTGCAACCATTGACGGCACTGAGCAACGTGTTCCTCCACCGCATATCGATCCGTCAACAGTGCAGACGCAGGTCGGCTCACCTGTTCGCATAAGCATCGATCGACGCAAGTCACCTCGCCCGACTGCGAAACCGAACATCACCATCTCTAAATTCGAAATTGCCGCCAAGGGAGGTAACGATGACATCGCATATGAATCAAGAGGATTGGCGAAGCCGAGAAAGTCACATCGAGAGGCCATGTCGCACTCGCTCACAAGATCGCTATCAGGTTTTGCGCCCAAGTCGTGGATACCTGCGTCAAGATCCCCTTCGCCGAATAAAAGGAATGTGTGGAACGCGTCCCAGGATGGAGTGATTTCAACTGTCCAGCCATTAGAGAATCACTCAAGCCCACCAATATCACTTGGACAGACAGATGGGAAAGTGGACAAAGACGAGGCTTCCAAGCTTACCGGATCACCATCCAGAAATGGGAGTGTCATCAGCAAGAAAAGTCGTCGACCGCTAAGCACATTTTTGCAGAAGTCGCCAGGGGAGCCGGCATTAAGCCGTAGACCTTCATTCAGTTCGTTACGAAAATCATTTTCCGGTGACAAGTTGCCGTCCTTGAGCAGTTCACCTTTGTCAGCTGAAAGGGTCCCACCTATGCCAAGGTCCATGTCAACGGAGCGTTCGCAGACCATGGGACTTGATACGCCAAGGAAGAAAGACGAACTCTGGACCGCCTTCCGTGCATTAGAGAGCGATTTCCAGAAGTAAGGGTATTTCTTCCGTTTAGACAATGATATTCTGATTCGGATATAGGTTCAAGTCGAAATCTAGCGCTTTGAAGGCTAATATCGTTCGGGCATCTCTTCTCCCGTTCCTCAGAGCTCACGGCCATCATCCATCTAACAAGACTCTCCGTGCGGAAGACTTGGATAGACGCGTCAACATCCTGAACAAATGGTGGACAGGTTTACTCGAGGTACTTAATGGCAGAAACCATCAAACGATTTCCGGTACAGACAGACCTATTCTTCTCGAAGGTATGGCAGGCATCATGGTCAGACCTGAATGGAGACTTCCGCCCTCACCCTTCGCTTCCGCGTCTGATAGGTCGCAACATGTGTCGATGAGTTCGAGGTCTACCACGTCCTTAGAGTCTTCGGGTTCGGATTTCCTTGCCGAGTCCATACATCATAACGTGCGCAACATGTTTGTTCAGAATCTTTTGGCGCAGATTGCCTTCGTTGTGGACAAGATGTCGTTGCGAAATGCTCCAGCTAGTCTCGTAGCTTTCTGTGGGAAGGCGACCGCGTACGCGTTCTTTTTCTGCCCGGGAGTAGCAGATATACTCGTGCGACTGTGGGCTACACCGCCAGACAGAGTACGACGCGTGTTAGAAGAGTATGGGATTGCACGCAACACTGACCTAGGGTGTACCCCTGATGCTACTGTTTCCGAGTTCCCACCCTGCTTACACTCACTCGCTTTCAAGTCATTCCATTCTTTGAAGCAAAAGCTTCGGAAACAACCTCCATTACCTTTAGGTGCTGCCTCCATACCATGGCATGGATATTGGGTGGGCAGGTGGTGTGGTAGGGACAGTGATCTTTTCTTCGTCTTTACAAAATACTATCACTTTCTGCTATCAGAGTTCTTACCGGGAGAGGCCGGCAGCCGGGAACGAGTCTACGCACCAGGATTAGTCCTCGTGCACGCCCAGATTTTGACCATCCTAGACTCGACAATCCACCGTCAGTCTGGACCAGTACAAACCGATTTGCCAAATGGTCCATCAGCGGCGACCTTTGACGACGTGCTGACTGGTGCCGATGCCTCTGCTGCAGCGCTGCCACTCCCGCCAGCAAGTATAACTCGCACAATGGCGGAAAATCGCCTCATCCTACTCCTTCGGGATGTCCTGTCAGATAGCTCATCGGACTTGCATTCTTCTCGGAAACTATTTGCCGAAGCCTTCAGTGACCTTCTTCGAGCCGCTGCTCGACGTACCTCGCTGTTCGATCACAATGCTTGCTTTACACTTTGCGACTTCATGGAAGAGGCTATTACAATATTGGCTAGGTATCACCATATAACTGAATCCCCAACATCGTTAATCGACTGGCCATTCTGGCTCGAGGTCTGTAAGCAGATGGTCGCAAGCCAGAATAGCATGACCAAGATCCGACTCTTCGCTTTTCTTTACGGTGTCTGGAACATCATTACAGCTGATGAACAACGCAAACGGGATCTCTGTCTCGGATGGCTCTTGAGTGAGGATTGCTTTCTTGAACACTTCAACCACTGGTGTCCCATGGTTCGGTCGTATTTTATGAGGCTGCTTTGCTGGCGGTTGGCAAGGTACGACGGGGAGGCCTCAGAGGTTGATCTGTAAGTTGAGATGCTCCAACCGGGCACGAAACATGTTTAATGTCTAAGCAGAGCAATCTACGACACCTTCTTACTCCGGTTGGACACCACGTTTGCAGAGTTTCTGTACCTTGAAGGACACAACAAAGCTGAGAATAAGCTTCCTCCTTCAACGGCACCGTGTAGTCCTGCACCCGGTCGCCGGCTGTTGATCATTAGGACGGACACTCCGTTATCGCCGGGAGGGATATTGTTGTCCCTCGAAGGGGTTGTCCCCGCCTCGTCATCTGCGCATTCCAACACTTATGAACGGCACTCCTCGTTTGACTCCTTCTCCTTCTTTGATCAAAACTCCCCGATCGAGAAAGACTCATCGGAGGATTCAGACTCCCCTCCGAGTGCTAGCAAGAGGCGCTGGGGCCTGCTAAAGCATATCATACCCTTTAGCAACGCTGGAAATGAAAGTACCAGACAAAAAGACAACGTCTCCCGCCCTCTACATGATGCTTCGACACGCTCTCCACTTTCACCCATGCGTAACGATGTTGCCGCAAAAGACAACAATCCCTCCGACCAGACGCTAAATGATCTATGCAGCAGTAACCATGTGCCAGAAGGTGTTACGCACACGCCTCCTCCCCATCGCAACTTCTGCTTCAAATTCTCACTGGAATGGACGGAACGACCACACCACGCCCCGAAGGACCGCCGGCTTCAGCATCCACGGCTCCCTATGCCGGCTCAAATGTACTTGCAGTCGACAAGGACCAAGCCAATCGAGATCAAACCTCGCAAGCCCGTCAAGACCGCACTCAACCAGTACGCGGGAAGAGCGTTGGCCGAATGGACCTTGACCGTGATCGAGTGCCAAAGCTTCTTCGAGCGGCGGAAAAGCGAAGGTGTTCCTGGGAACAAGTGGGTTGAAACACCCACGTTGGGGGTGGAGTCTTTCCGGAAATTTGGGTAGTCTGTTGTTTGTGTACTCTATACTTCAAAGGGAAGCTATTTGTATCTTCATTTTTTGAGACTCTGTATATCAGAGAATTGGGTCGCATAGGGTATATACACGGGTTGGGTCCGGCGCTAGATATTCTATTCTTTCTCCTTTTTTTTTGGTGGGGCCTGGTTCCGATGCCGTGGTGGCAAGGAGGGTCGAAGTACATGCATCTTTTTCATTATCTCCTTACCAACATGGCAACATGGACCGTCGTGATAATTTCAGGACTTGTCTGACCCTATCTCGCCTTTTCATCTTATGCATAGCACAGTTTAAGAGTATCGACCGCTCCTACTTGGTTGGCTTGTTATCTATACCATGAGGGCGATTTGGAAGCAGTCTTGCAAGAAAGAGAAGGCTCTCCTTGCGTCGGTACTAACTAAATAGGTACAATACCTAGCTCTCTGGTGTATTCGAGAAAGTTGAGAACCGAGAGCCCATAAAGTATCAGATCGGGCAATGTTCATCTCTTCCGTGCGACGAATGCCCTCCTCCCCTCGTCATGACCGTGAAGCCATAACAATACCGAGCACAACCGCGACAAATAACTCACCTGGGACTCCTACCCCTGAGCGATGAGAGTCACTCGTCCGTCTGGAATGTGCCACATACTGCAGTATTGGGCAACAACACGATAGAGATATCTGTAACTCGGTGCTTCACCTTACCCTCGCTCGCACCAAGGAACCCTAACCAGCCTGAGACACCCCAGAGTGTTTTCTGTCCAAGACGCGGTTCCTGCATCGGAATCCTTGGAGAATGTATACTCTACGTGCGCCTGGCTTGGTTCTCCTGGTTTGAGAGCTACGCGTCAGGTCACTCAGGAATGGGTGCTAGCACGGTCACGATCATCGGGGGAATCTGGTCCGGTTCGCGGGGTAGAGGGTGGACCAGAAGTATCGAGGAAGACAGTCGTGTTAGACACGGAGCGTCTACTACTGCGGCTGCTGGAGGAATTCGGCTAACAAAGACTACTCCCATACTCCAAAGCTATATAAGGTGTGTATTTTCCTCGACATGGACGGGGCGAAGTGACTACCAGTCAATCCTATGCCGTCTATCGCCAACGATTCGTCGCTTCGAGCAACCCTAACTCCTTGTTCTACTTCGTATAACGCCATCGCCCTACTTTAGATGATCCCTCTAGTGTGCATGAGCGCTTTGAGACACATGAAATGTTCCCCCCTGTGGAACTTCGTGGTCCGGTTCAGGAGCAACGGTGATGTCGGTCGTCCTTGTGCGATTGCTATCACTCGACGCTGATGCCTGTTCGGGATCTTCAACTCCGTTCCTGGAATTTGAGCCAATGACCTGCACGGCTCCTTCCTTTTCAGGGGTTTGGCGGATGGCTTGATTGCTGGAGCGCGTACGGGTGCGAGTCCGCGAAAGGAAGCTTTTGATGATGTCTGGGAGGGTGAAGAGACGTTTCAGAGCTGGTAGGGAGGCGATTGTGGTGCCCACGAAGGCCCCGATACTATGCGCAGTGTAAGATGTAAATCTACTGAAGGGGGGTGTTAGGGCAAGCTTACCCTGCCCACGTTCCAGGTGTTGTTATTCCCCCTAGGCGTATGTTAGTGCCGCTACTTGAAGATCTTCGGGCTAGGATACCCACATGTGAAATCGTGATCGAATACTCCCCGTAAAGTAATCGCATCGACCAAGACACAGATTGCGGTGCTGAGGAACCATTAGCTGGGAAGATTAGAGCTCTGGTTTAGACTTGACCTTACAATACCCCAAGACCCATGAGAATGCATAGAGCGATTTTGGTCTGCGCGTTCATTTGAAGTCTTCGTATAACATATATTGGTATACCAGCACATACAAAGTCCGAGAAGCAGTCGAGTCCTGAGATGTTGTGTCAGCCGTATCCAAAGACCTTGCTAATGCAACTCACCATAGTTGATGTACGAAACCAGATAAACGGCATCTATAGAAAAGCAATGCCCACGGACGAACGGATTCCAGACGGCTTCTAGAGGCCTACACTGAACGAGGAAGAGAACAACCTGGATGACATGGGTGACAGTGACAAAGGCAATCAGAACCCAAAGAAATTGAGAAAACCTCCTCTGGACTTTGTCAATGATCCGTAGGACAAAAATACACACAGAGATCTTCGTAAGACCAAGGCTAATGGATATGAAAACCTGGGCAAGGAGTGACCACTTTGCAACCTCAGACGCGTCGGCAAGAGTCAAGCAGATGATGTGCCGTCCCATGCCGGATGCATAAAGCTTACTGAACAAGCCAAGTGCAACAAGGCCGGAGATCTTGAAGTATGTTAGACTGTTGTATTTGCCTCAATAGTGACTACCTGGTTGGAGCAGTTTTCGACACTCACCAGACTCGCCAGAATAAAATAGTCGCTCAAACCAGTGCTACGACGAAGGGCGATGCAAACATAGAACCGCAAGCTGACGACGACGATCGCGATGAATGCCAGAATAGAGAGTGTGATCATAGAGCCAACAGCTTTGTTTTGCTGGCACAAGGCAGCCAGTTCTTCCGGTGTGAGAAAGAGAGCGTTATCCATGATAGTACCTCCACAAGTTGTTGTGACACTGTGGTATTGAGGATCTAACTGTTACGTTGATCGAAGGAACTGATCTCATGAACTAAGAATGTTTTAGTATTGGAGAGTTAGACAGAATAGATTTACCTACAGAAGTGGTTTCCATCAGTAGTCTTATCATTGCTTACTTTCTTTTCCTTGCGCCCTCTGTCAGGGTGGTGTGAACAGGTGGTACAGTTCCTGCTTACGCTCGGGGGCCATGCTGTGGAACATGATCATCATGCTGCTCAGCAATTCTCCAGCTGGTCTCGGCCCCAATCTTTTTCCTTGAGGATGGCCTCCTCGATCTGATCTGCTTGGGAAGCCCACGTTTTCGTTAAATTCTTACTGCAGATGTATTCTCTGCAGTTGCCCTACGGAAGTTCCGCTCACGTCAGCCGGCGAGAACTCGTTGGCATGGTTGACAATTCAATTTCTCGGTATCGCTTGCGCATTATTGTTGATCTTTGCTTCACCTTCAGTACTTGATCTGCAAAGTATCTGCTGGCGTTGCGGTCCCCTTGCACACATTTGGTTGTCAGGACCTGTGAAGGATGGTGAGATTCCTTTGACTTTCCATCCCGTGTTTCTGGTGGAACGGACATTCCGTTCCCTGTCATACCCAAGGACCTGTCCCCACCCGTTGGGAGACCTTCAGACCTTCTCGGTTAGGTAGGGTGGTCCACCAAAATGCCCCTTGTCCGCCAAAGTTGTGTTAGGCCGCCGTTGTTGCTCTTCATGCGCCCACATTACTAATAATTTTTCTATTATTAGTATCAAACGTTAATGCATCTCATCTTCACTTCACCCACCATTTCAGGCCCAATCACCTTGGCTCACCCACTGCTCAGGTACTACCTTTTCCTGATCTCATCTTCTTGATTGATGCAACAGCTGTGTCGTTGCTTTGTCAAGGCAGCCGAACTGATGCCTGGCGCGTACCTACGGTACTAAGGTCTGACATTGACAATTCCAGGGCTGAACAAATTGCATTCAGCCGATTTGTAGAATAGGGAAAATATGGTTGACATCGGGGATGGCTTCTTTGAGTGAATAGGCTGCTCAGTGCCTTCATCCTACCCTCGGCAGTTGGTGACGACCCCCCATTCTTGTAAGCCACAATACAAGGTAGAGACGAGAGGATCTGCCGACTCTGTTATGAAGGACTTTAGAAGCACCAATGATGTTCCAAGTGGCTGCCGCCTTGCATTGATGAAGATTATCCCCAGATCAGTCTGACAGTACAAGTCCGGAGTGAAGATTGTCCCCTTTCCGTTTTCGTTTTCCTCCCGCTTTATATTCTACGTTGCCGCCCGTCTTGCGTCCTGCTTTACATTTCCTTGCATCTCAAGTGTTATAGTAAACATACTTCTTCTCAGTCTCCATGGCCGCATCAATCGTTTTCGTCGTATTCATTCTCCAATTAATCGCAAGCACCACCGCAGCATCTACATATCTCAACCTGACCGCCATCTCGGCTGCCGATGGCGAATCGATCCTCGAATGCTGGCAGCTGTCCGATCCCTTCGCCGTATCCGGCCAGGCCGGTACCACAGGCACGGCCGTCCACCAACTGGGTAACGCGGTAAACACCAGTATCGTCGTTATCCCCGCACATTTCAATGGCGGTGTCCACAATGCTCCTGCTGTGCAGTAGGTTCCTGTTGCCTTACATGTGTTCAGTTCCATCGACCTTACCTTTCTTTCTACCAGGTACGTTGCCTTCATTTCCGGCCTGGCTCACATCACGTTTCCCACTTCGAACCAGTCGGCAGTGATACACGGTGGTGAATACGGCCTAATTCTTGCGGCGGACACGGCTGCTGTCAGCAGACACGGGCACATTACCGACTATCCTAGCGACAGGGAGACCGTCGGGCTGCAAATCCCAACGGCGGATGGGAAGGTACCGAACCACAGAATTCTACACGCAGGACCTTGTGTACATTGTGAGCAAAACCTGTAGGTACCACGGGAGGTGCGTTGGAAGACTGCTCCTGTACAGGTCCTCAGCAGTATTGAGAAAGCTCTGCTCCAGTGTGGTTTACATAGAACCGGTGGACTCATCTACACTTCTCACCAGACATGAGGGGGCGTCTGTCTCCAAGTCCATGTGGATGCAATCTATCGTTGCTAGTTTTCATCCAACGGCGAACCAGACAGTGTCTTTCGAATTTCTCCGTGGCTCCTTCGGAGTGGTGGAGCACAAAGTACAGTATTATTCCGTAAGATCCAGATATCGATAAGTTACGGTGCCCCGGCCCGCACCCCGACTTTCCAACCTCATTGCTACCTTATTGCATGTGTTCCCTTGCCCATGCTCTTACAGTACTTAATCGACATGCATGGCACAAGTAATCCATCACAATTATTCCCAGAGCATACCAGGTCAAATTGAATGAACAATTGAATATATGAATGAATGAATCAATAAATGAATGAAAAGAGCCTTCACAAGGTAACCTTTCAAGTTCTAATGCAAAGATACGGGAGCGGCTGAGAAGCGGGGGCCGGGAGGGGTGTGGAACGGCCCCCAAAGTGGCCTGCAATATAACGTTTCCTATAGCGAGGCTGTGATGGCTGACATGGGTTGAGGCTGCACTTCCACAGCTTGTCTACCTTAAGGTAGCGATGGTGCACGTAGTACTTCGTACGATTGTGGTTGCCTTGCAGAGTACGAAGTACGGATAGAGGGTGGGCTGATATTTGCGCCATCAATATTCTAATAAAGACTGGGATCAACAGCGGGCCAAAAGAGATGTGCAACAGACCACCTCCTGTGTCTCATTGGTACTCCTGTGGAGTTTTGGTAGGACAGAGAACCGTATCGATGGTTTCCTTTGCGAAAGAGAGCCCCGTCAAGAAGCTCTGCCGAAACATCTGTCAATGGCTGTTATCTTTTGTTGATTTCTTCTGCACAATCTCCACAACGCTTCTACGTGTGCGTTGGACGTGCATGAATGCTTTTGCTTGCTCCCTGAATTAGAAACTCACAGCTGAGCCATGTGTGTGTCTGTTTAGTAAATTGCAATGAAATAGAGGCTGGAAGGGCCCACCTTTTGGTGTTTGTCTGATGTTCATGAGGACCTCCAATTCCCCTCGATCGCTCCAAACGTTCATCCATACGTCCATGCAAATCCATCTTTGCTACCGAACCATGGCGACCAAGACTTCTGACCCTAACTTAACGCCAGCCATGTCTGCGCCGGCCGGCTTCACATCCAATCTCATTGACCCGCCCTCACATGGATATATAACCATCATAGTGATGGTTGTATTCCTCTCGCTCACGACACCCGTCGTCCTTGCTCGAATGTACACCAGACGCTACATCAACCGGTGTTTGTGGTGGGATGACTGTAAGTCGCCAGTCTTGCTAGGTCCGTGACGAAATTATTCAAAAGTCCCTAATCGTCATCAGATTCTTGCGTCATTGCTTGGGTCAGCCATCAACCGCCAAGCACTGGGGCTCATGGAGATCAACCCCTGACACAGCTCTAGATCGGGCTCTTCGGCCTCGCGGGAATCCTGTTCAAGAGCTTTGAGTATGGGAACGGTATAGATTATTGGAACGTCTCTGTTGCGCAAGGGGCTCAGTTCACGAAGGTAGGACGCCCAAATTTAGGTATGAGACTCAAATACTGAGAAAGACTGCCAGCTCTTCGGTAACCTTGAGATCGTTGCTAGGATCTCCATGTTCTTCACCAAGCTGTCGATTCTGCTGTTATTCCATCGTATATTCATCCCGCCTCAGCCGCGGAAACCGGGAATGTACTATGCCATCTGGGGGGTCATATTGTTTAATTTGCTGTACTGCATTGCGTTGGTTCTTGTCGTGCTTCTCCAATGCGCCGGCAAGAAGGAAATTCCCGGGGAGACTTGCATCAACACCTACTCCCTTCTCGTCACCGCTTCCATCATCAACGTCCTCTCTGATGTGGTGATGCTCATCATTCCCCTGGTCGCAATCTGGAATCTGCACATGCCAATGAGGCGCAAGCTCGGCGTGTCGGTCGTATTTGCTGTCGGAGTGCTGTAAGCATGAAGAACCCTAAATTGCCCGCCCTTCCCCTTTTTACTGGCTGACTTTCTTATCAGCGCCATAGCTTCAAGCGTGGCCCGTCTCGGCTGGCAGATCCGACGAGCCAAGGATCCAAACCGGACCATCATGCTGATCACTGTCGCGCTCATGGCGTAAGCATTCCCCAAGCCGAACTACCTTTAGTCTAAAGCTGTTCGCTAACATCAGCCCACAGCGTCGCCGAGCAAATGACAGGCGTCATCGTCAGCTGCATGCCCATCCTCCCTTCCTTCTTTCGCCACGTCTTCCACAAGTCCTCCGACTCAACAGCAGCATCATCATCCCGCTCCCACAGCTCAGGCTGGAAGACAGCCAGCAGCACTGTCGCGGATCGATATCGAAAATCAAAGCCGACGAGGAGAGTATTAAAGGACCCGTACCTCCTGACCACTACCGACTGCGAAGCATTGGACGATCTCGAGAATTGGCCTCGTCGGCAGCAAGATGGCCATCATGGGGTCGTCAAGCTGGAGGGTACAGGAACGACGACTACGATCGAGCGCGGCAGCCGTGGCGAGAGGTCGCTGCCGGAGCATTTGGTTGAGACGTTGGGTCAGAGGCCGGATATGAGTGCGCTTGTGTCGAGGTCAGTGCGGGTGGAGTCGCATCCCCGGGCTGGGGTAGGGGAGCTTGATTTGGTAGTGCCACAGGAGACACAGACCAGCAGATGAGCAATCAACAAACTAAGAATCCTCGCGGGGTCTCAAGCTGTCACTCTGCTATTCCTGTCTCTGTACACTACCTGTAATTTATAGTGAGGGGTTTATATCTTTATGATGAGTTATGTGATATGTCGGATCGATCCTTCTGACTTTCTGCAAACGGGACTGGATGCATGTACTGTTGATATGTTACTCAACGGTTTGTCATGAACCTATAAGAGCTATGGAGACTAGCCACCACAATATCTAGTGGTCATGCACAGCCCTAAGCACCTTACTTTAAACGTCATGTTATCGATAGTAAGGGTACGAAGAACATACAAGTACTAGGTATTTGTACCTTACACTACTGTACACCACCGAAGGTGTACATGTCGACAACGATACCATCTCACGACCCTCAACCCCTTGGATCTGAGAGCAACACCAGCGACAGGCTGCAAGCCTGAGCTTCCTCCGTCCAGTACTTTCATGGTAACCATCTTACCATCCTCATCATGTCGCCATCTCCTCCCAATGAAGTCTTATCTGCGGCAGAGAAGCAATGGATCTTCACCGAAGAAGAATTCTTCCGGACCCCTTCCGCCATCGACGGTTTGCCCATAGAGAAGGAGCGGGAGAATCGCGCAAAGGGTGTCAACTTCATCATTCAGGTCGGGATCATGCTCAAGCTCCCGCAACTTACCCTAGCCACCGCCAGCGTCTTCCTGCATCGCTTCTTCATGCGCTATTCGATGGTCGACTTGCCTGGCAGGCCGGGCTTGCACTATTACGCGATCGCCGCGACGTCACTGTTTCTGGCCACGAAGGTGGAGGAGAACTGCAGGAAGATGAGGGAGCTGGTTATAGCCTGCTGCCGCGTCGCGCAGAAGAACCTGAATCTGGTCATCGATGAGCAGTCGAAGGAGTATTGGAGGTGGCGCGATACGATTTTGCACAACGAAGACGTTTTATTGGAAGCGCTCTGCTTCGACCTCAGTCTCGAACCGCCGTACAATACTCTTTTCGAGTTTTTGATGTATTTTGGAGAGGCGGATAATAAAACGCTCCGGAATGCAGCTTGGGCTTTCGTCAATGATAGCAATCTTACGATGCTCTGCTTGCTGTCAACCTCCCGGACCATTGCAGCAGCAGCTTTGTTTGCTGCGGCGAGACATTGCGGGATGGCATTTCCGGATGATGCGGCAGAGAGGCCGTGGTGGGAGGTGATGGGAGTAGACTTGAGTGACGTGAGGAAGGCTTGCAATTACATGGCTGAGGTCTATGAAAAGAATCCACTGAGGAGTGGAGGCGGTAGTGGAATGTATCAGAGGGTACCCGAGAATGGTGCCGATGTTTTCGCAGAGACGAGAAGAGTAGGGCAGGGCACCGACGGTTCACCTATGTCGGACGGCCGAAGCCCTGCTCTCGATCAGGCGGCCTCCGCCGTAAAAAGCCTACAAGTGGGGCCAAAAAGGGCACGAGCCGAGGAAGATTCGCCACACGAAGCGAACGGGGTTTCAGATGGGGGCGCTCAGGACGGTCAACAGGACGACGACATACCGTGGGGTGGCGAGGCCCGTGAAGAGAGAGAGACGAAGCGTCAGAAGACCGGGGGGGAGGCTAAAGAAGCGAAGGGGAACGGAGAGGAGGGGAAAGAGAAGCTGACGAACGGCAACAACTACGTTGCGGAACCACTGCCCGAAAACGGACAAGTCGACGGTGAGGAAGAGTCTCTCAGCGAGGAAGGCGAGGTAGAACCTTGAGCAGACGCAGCATATATCGTTACAACGATCATCTAATACGAGCATGCACCGGCAAGCTCACTCTACGCTTACACCGCGGACATGAGGCTTCTGGCGACCTTGTGCTACGCAGTGTCACCTGCACCGTGCGCTGCCGGTCCAGCCTCAGTAGCCTAGCATCATCTCCGACCGTTCATCGGATCCTAGCCGATGATTTGAGCCACGGTATGCTCAAAGGCCTACGAGGATTGCTTACCGGACGTTGGCCGAGCTAGGCCGCCCGTTACAGTGGCGCAAAGTGTTTGGGTCAGGGAAGGTCGCATTCGCCGCTGCGTTGCTCAGAAGCTTGGAGACATAGAGATGTGGATCTTTGGAGCGCGGTGCAGAACAGATCTAGCTTCATCTGAAAGACGATAGAATTGCTTGGTGGAGGTGTTAAATGACTCTTATTACCTGGCTTACTATACCCATAATTGAAACCTGTTGGTGCGTCATGCATGTTATTGACACGGATTCAGCCTCCTCTTGAGTCGAGATTCCCTCTCAGATATCATGTAGCTCCTCACTTGAGTTGCATGATTTTGTCAACCTCTACATGCTATTGATGTTGTAAGATAGGTTTCAGTCATACAAGAAACACACTGAGCTATGCCCGACCAGGGAAGCAGTCGTACACGAAAAACACATTTCAATTGCACATTGATTGAACAGTCATCCGAACTTGGTCCAACCCCATACCTCTCCTCGATGGCATGGGCCTTAGCAGCCCCAAATCCATCATCTCAACTTACATGTTGCTGTTATGACTGCAGCTGTTGAATGGGGTATATCATCAAGTCCTCATGTGTTATCTGAATTACACTATCTTGTTCAAATGTGCGCGTATTGCCAATACTTTTTCTCCATTTCTGATGATGCAATCCGTCTATGCTTGTGCCGAACATCTTGCAGGATTGATATCAGAGAGTGTGATACATTCGGTATATGGATCACAGTGGCAGTTCCCAGGCCCGACTGAATATGCCACGCCGTTGGAATACCTGGGTTTCTCATGACAAGTAACGTCACCAGATGTTGGCCATTAGGGCTGGCGCATACAGTTGGGTTTCAGCCAGGTCCTGGCCACGCCGCATTCGATCCCTTGGGGCTATATCCTTGAGCGTTGCGTCCAATATTGTCCAACATTATAGTGTCATTCCACCTACTAAATGGAGGTTCGGGGAGATCAGGAGTTGTTGGTAACTCACTCCTTCCAAACGGCGTATGAATCCTTTGGCATCTAACGGCATAGGAGCCTCGAGTCCTGTCTCGCATTGCATCTAACTCAGTCTCCAGCTCTGAGCCTCCCAACGCAAAGCTATCGAGTGGCACGGTCGAGGAACAGCAGTTCCTTTACCCTCGCACGTTGGTCCTGCCCCCATCGCTGCGCTGGCCGAGTATATTACATCACTACTTCGCACCCAGTTTGTGATCATGGAAAGGAGAATCAATAAATATTCGCCAACCGTGCACCTGAAAGATTTCTACCATCTAGTTTTTACGATCCCGATAGCCAGTTCCATAGGGCTGCCCAGGCCTAGATCTATCTTTCGAAGACGACAACATACAGTCCCACAGCATGCCTTTCCCAAATTTCGCATTACGTCGCCTGTTCCTCATGCTCACCATTAGCTCTCTGACGATCTTCATGTCAGAGCCCGCCGCTACAGTACCTATGGTAGGGCCGCCGACATGGGCAACTCCTTGGCACACGGTCGACCTGCCACCCATCTCACGCAAGTACTTCGAAGACATGCTCCACAAGATCGATCGGGATACCTGCGTCTTCTAGTACCACCTTAGCGATGAAGCGAGAGCTTGGGCCGAGACAAAGAAGCCAAGATTGAACACAGTCTGGTGGGCGTTCGAACCAAAAGCGATCGATGCTCAAGCGTCGCCGCTCAAAGATTACTACGAAGCCGAGAGACAGATCGAGTATTGGGAGTTGATGTGCGATGTATACACCAAAGCGTGCTCGGGAGAAACCGTGGTCCTCATTCCGCCTGAAGCTCCAGATGAACCAGACAACAGCATCTGGACGCGAGTGGAATACGCGATTATCAAGAAAGAAGAGTCCGGCATCGTCAAGGTCGACAGAGTGAACGCTAAAGGGGAGAACCCGAGGACGATCTGGACGAAGCCTAAGACTGGCACCGCTCTCAAGCCGGGGGGGATAGGGGATTTGCTAATCCATGGCCCACCCGGTAAAGCGCCCAACGACGGAAAGAATCCTTTAATGATCAATGGCTTCCCTGTGACGTTGCCTATACCGGTCTGGGACAACAGCGCAAAACCGAAACCGCCTTCGCCCAAGGGTGGTCAGCCGTCGATGACCCAGCACGGTCCTCCGGAAGGATCGTGAGACAGACTGCTCGTTCGTGACAGTAAAAGCAAAGTGGTGTAGCTCTGTCGTATCAAAGTGACATAGAAAGTTACTGCCTAATCATCAACTGCCTTTTGCGTCAACAGAAAGAATGACAACTGTGCCTGCCGTCCCGTTACTCTCAAGGTCCTAGGTGTCGTGCCTCCCTTAATTGGTAGTAGTTGGTGGCTTGCACTGGTGGGGAACCTGTGCCACCAGCAGTGTATCTCACAACACATATCAGGGCAAGTGGAATCCAACCTAGAGATACGATGGCGGCGAAGTCGATAGCTTGAGTGTCTGACCACGACTGTACCGCTGGCGCCTAGATATCAATGTGAAACGCTGCTAAAATTGAATAAGAAATCGCCGAGCGACGAGAGCGCCGTAGAACGTGGGGACCGCAGTCAGTACCGGCACAGGCAACAGGTTGTAGGTAAGAGGCACAGCACCATGTGGTCGGTTCCTTAGATATCATCAACACTGTTGGATGTTAGATGGCTCAGCCTCGCACTACAACACTCGTTCACTTCTTGGACCACGAGTTGGATTTCAATCCTTATACTTAGGATATATAAATGAGAAGGTTGACTTGTCCAAAGGCTCTCACTCTCCTTCTTCGACAACACGGATCTCAAATCAGCTCCCTGCCTCACCTGCCTGTTAAGACCAAGGTAGTCACGATGCTCCTACTTTCATTCTCCATGACCCCACTACTTATACTCCTAGGACTATTGCTCCCTCAGATATCAGCTAGTCTAGACGGAATGTCTTCACCTGACAACGGCATACCAGATGCCCAAGCCTTGGAACATCCAGTTCAGTCCCCCACTGAACCTCCGCTCAACCCGGGAGTCGCCGTAAAAGACGACCCACAAACCGGAGCACAACTCGAACCTCGGGGCGTTCAGTCGGCGACGTGTGATGTCTATCCGCTGCTCCACGGCTATAAAATGGTTATCGACTTTCAGAACTGGGACCCTGCGAGGGACGGCAAGCCAGACTCGTTCAAAGACGCTCTTGGGAGGAAGTTTGGCAAGGACAACATCAACAACTTCTGGTGGAAAAAGTTTCCAACCAACACCCGGTTCATGTTCGACTTGCCGTATTCGGTGGGGGACCCCTTGAAACATGAGAAGTATACACGCGCCTCAGAGGCTATCTTCGAGTATAGTGGCAAGGCCCGAATTCGGACGACGTGTTATCCTTTTTGAGTCACGGTTGGCCTGCGAATCGAGCGACAGATGGTACGCGGGTGCCACATTTTCGGTCAAGAGGGATTGCAAGACGTTGTTCCTACGAGCGCTATGGGGCCATCATTCCTTGGTCAATGTACGAAGGCTGTTTACTAAATACTGGGGCACCCCAAGAACATCCATATTATGCTACTCCTATAGTGTCGCCCAGATTGGTGGGGTGCCCCAGAATTTAGTAAACAGCCTTCGTACTGCGCTTGAAGCTGATCTACATCACTCTTTGTTTGTCTTATCTAGCACACACCTCTATATCAGATCTGCTTGAGCCGAACTGTCCCTGAAACCTGGCGAGTCTTTTCAGCCGCTGTTTTGAGTTGCATACCGAGTAGCGAGAACTCTTTCAGTATCTTGAGGGCACATGCCCATTCTTCTGGAGCGCGGCCTTACATTTGGCTCTCCATCCGCACCTCCTATACTTCTCTTCGACGTTAGCATATCTATCCCAACTCTCCCATCTATTTCCCACGTAGCAGGACGCTTGAACATAGCACATCAACATCTTCAGCTAAAACTTGTCAACTCTGGCAATCCCTCAGACGTCATGAGATAGATGACCAAGAGGGAGCCTGACATGATCAGAAACAGCTACAGTAAGGTACCTTAACGTTAAAGATTTCACAGACTTCACCGGCAGCTGCGGAACGGCTGCGGAACAGCTAACTTACGTCATGTCTGTAGCACTGTGGCTTGCATTGTGGCTCCCCAACATGGCGGCTGAAGCCCCGCATCGAGCTCGGTGTATGCGTGGCGTGCACGCACTGTCCAACTCAAATGGAAGGGAATCAATTTACGAAGTTTTGTACCTTAATTTCCTGGTAGTAGTACTTACAACCCAAGACTCATCCGTTTACAGGGTATCGGGTACTGTATGATGGCGGCCAGATCGATGAATGATAGCACAGGTAGCATCTTTCCTTTCAGCTCATACTGATCACGGACACCTTTGTTCGAGCCGTTTCCCACTTGCTTTAAGGTATCGGCGCAGCCAATAGAAGCCGGCGCCTGGCTTGGATCGCGAAGACCGAGACATCTGGAGCCATACCCGTACCCTGCTCAGATCCCATATTCATCGACCTTACTAAATCCTACCTTCTGCTTCTAATATCGGGGTCATTCGTTTCATTTCGCTGTCATGGCAGATCTGCTGGACTCACATCGTCCGAAGATGCCTATGAGGGAATCTCTTGGCCCTAGCGACGCCATAAGCAACCGGTATGTTTGCGCTGCCAGCAGTCGCCCTGGTCGCAGCCGTGTTCGGAGCTTCAATTACGGGCGATTGCGCTGAACTTGCAATCTTACAGTGCCGGACTTGTCTACGATCCAGCGCTCATGGTATCCTCGGCGTCTACGAGGAGCTCCATGTCCTGGAACTCAATGGACTCGTATCCCATGTCGAGAAGGTCCTCGACCTCCTCCATCGCGAGCCATGACACCAGCTCTTCCATCTATTCGATGCCGCAACGGCCCTCATCATCAGGAGGTGCGGTTCGATCGAGTTTACCGGCGCAGCACAGAATCTCGCGATCGACGAAACCGCCGCTTCCGATGTTCAAGCGCTTGCCTTTGGAAATATACAGCTGTATACTTGAACAGCTGAGGATGTCACACTCGAGTCCACCTTCACAGAGTTGCGCGACGTGCTACCTGAGGGATTTGTACAGTCTGGCACTGGTCAGCCGAACGTGGGATCGGGCAGCGAGGATGAAGCTGTGAGTCGCTACAGTACGTTCGGTGGCGGGAATAATTGACCGCTCATAGCTTTGCTGTATAGTTACGACACCATACATATTGTTGGTAACGACTCTCCGGCGCACGTGAAGAAGTTCAAGGTGAAATCGGGCATACGACTCAAGCTGCTACGGCGAACCCTACGCTCGAGGAGGGTTCTCGCACAATATGTGCGTGAGCTGAAAGTCCCTGAGACGGAAGTCGGAATGGCGAACAGGAGCAAGGATACGATAGATCTGGTGGCTTCGATAGTCATGGCTTGTCCGAATCTGGAGAGGCTTGTTGGATTTTACGCAACTTATGATCATAACTTCGACCGTTTAACGCATGCTCTGTCGACAAGGAAGAATCTGAAAGAACATGTGTGGATAATTGGAGAGAACCAAGAAATAACGAACCGATCATTTAAGCAATTGCCTCCGGGTTTAATGGATCAGACGCAAAAGGCGGCGTTCTTGCAATTCCATGCTACGTGGAACTCTCTGCATAGTCTATTTCTGCATTCGCAGAACATGGGCATTCTGGAACATGACGTCTTCCTGGGGGTCTTCAGCCGACTTCCTTCCTTACAACATCTTTACATCTCTAACTTCGACGTTGACGACTTCAACGACGCGACCTTGCAGGCTCTGCCAGCTTTGCAGTCTCTTCGCCTCCAAGATCTTCACGGTATCACCGATCAGGGGCTCTCTCGTTTCGCTACCGCACCAACTTCTCGAAGTCTACGGCGGCTATCAATCATCAACCTCGAGATAACATCTCTCCTCGTCATCTCCAGAATACTAGCCAACCTCACCGAGCTCGACCGATTCACCCTCATCCAAGAAACCTCCCCCGACCTCCCCCCCGACGCCCTCGTCATCCAACCCATCGTGGCATCCTCCAGCCTTTCCTACATGCACTGGGACATCCACCAACCCAGCCTCGCCAACACCCACCTCGCCTCCTCCATCCTCGCCGCCGGCTTCCCCGCCCTCCGCACCATCCGCAGCCCCACCGACCCCCACGGCGCCCTGCAAGCCATCTGCAAGCCCCGCGCACAACTCGTCCTCGCGAGCGACAAATACCACTTCGCCCAACGCAGCGCCCTCGCCCTCGCCCGCGAACCCGACAACCCGCACCTCCGCACGCTCTTCGCGGCGCGCCAGAAAGCGCAGGAGCGCCTCGACGAGGCGCGCAAGAGCGTGCGGTTCCAGGTCGTCGTGGACGAGGACGGCGTGGTGCGGCAGGTGCACGATTTCAATGGGTTTGTGGGGAGGGTCGGCAGCCCCATTGCGTATTCGCTGAGGCCGGATGTGCCGGGTAGCGATCGGGCGGTTGTGGAGATGGGGGATTTGTGGGATGGGAGGAGGGAGGTTGAGGTTCGGGATGGCTGTACGGGGATGTGGAATGCGAGTCATCCGGTCGGGAGGAAGTGGTGGTGGCATGTTGAGCGGTTTCGGTGGAGGGGCGTGGATTTGCAGAGGTTTTTTTAGGGGGGGAGGTTATGTGGGGCTGTCGTGTATGTAGTTGATATGGTGTGGTGAGATCTCTCGACGTTTTAGGGGGAGTTGGATCATTAAACTAGGTGGGCTGGTCGGGGAGAAGCTGAGGGTGTAGATAGTTGAGTACTAACCTTGGATCTAATCGCCCATGTCAATACAGCCTCTGATTATGGCCTTATACGGCGACGCTTCTCTTTCCCTGAACAACTGTGATCGATTGTTTCGTCTCGACTCATTTCGACTCATTTCGACCCACACACACACGATACCGAATCGAATCCGCTGCTCTCCTTCTTTAGCCCCCTCCCTGTCCTCCCTTTCCATAACACAGGGACATCAGGGTGTCGGAGAATGAAGTAAAGTGATGTTTGTAGGCAGGAGATCGTGGACGGTGGGTCATCAGCATTTCGAGTGAGCAAGGTTGAACTGGGCTTCGGTCTCTATAGGTTTCCCTTTGCTCACGCCTCGGCAGGTGGTATACACAGCCCAGGGAACCATTTCAGCGCGGCCACGTAGTGCAAACAGAAAAGCGCGAGAACCTCGTCAAACGCAAACGACAACCCCAAATTCAAGATCCTCCCATCACTCTCCTAAGCATCAAAACCTCAAGCTTTGTCACAAACACCCCATTCCCCTTCCCCGCCAGCCCACCACCTTCCACCCCCTCTCCAGCCCCCTCCAGCGCATCCACAAGCTCACCCACCTTTCCCCCCTCCCACGCGCCATCGACCCCGGTCCAGAAGACGCGCTTGATCCCCACGGACCGCAGGTACGCGACGCACCGGTAACACGGCCGGGAGGAGGCGACGGACGCGAGGGGCTGGGATGATGCGCCGTCGGAGCGTTGCGGTGGCGTGGAGACGGGAGGCGGGATGGGGGTTGGGAAGCGGAGCTCGTCGTGGAGGGAGTGGGGGGTTGGCGGGGAGGAAGGTGCTGATGCTGGGGGGGTTGCGGGGGAGGGGGGGTTGGTGGGCGTCGATAGGGATGGTTGATCGATCCGGCTGAGGCGGGCGACGTAGAGGTCTGCGCCTTTGAGGCGGTGGTGCGGAGTTCTGCCCACGACGCTCTGTTGTCGAGAGCCCGTGCGAGCTGTGGGGATGATGGTAGGTTGTGTTGGGGTTGGTGCTGCTTTTTCACTTTTGTTCTTTGGGCGGATCTGTGAGTTTGTCAGTTTCCTTGCATGCTTGAACTACGCCCCTGGGGTTACTTTCCCTAGGCTTGGAAGTCTCCATTCGAGAGGACTTCTGGGTTGATGGATTGAAACGGTTGGTGGCAGTTGCTCCTGAACATGTCGATGCTCTGCCGAGACCAATAGGATTCTCAGCAACTTCATCCGCATGTTGTCGCGCTTGTGCATCGTCTCCGTGAAGGCAATGGCGACCACATTCCTGACCCCCGTGACACCACCGACCCGACTTCTGAACCCGGTTTTTCTCGCCACAGTTCGCCACCGGTGTGGTCTGCACATCTCCCCTCTCCTCCCGCCTCGCCTCCTCGCCTCTCTTGTCGTAGTCGACCACCACCTTGTCCTTGCCCACAACATCGATCCTCAACCCCCGCGCCCCGCCCCCGTTGAAGGCCCCACTTGCCAACCTGCCGTCCCGCCTTACCGACACCGTCACCATCGCTCCCGAGCGCTTCCCGGCGCCGCTGCTGCTGCTCGGCCTGGGCGCAGACGGCCTCGACGTACGCTTCGAGGCCGCGTAGCCGTAGCCGCCGCCCACCACGACCCGGTAGTTTAAAGCACGGTTTCCGCAACGACCTTGCCGAGCGCGCCAGGCCCAGAGACGCGAGGGCGGAGTGGATGGCCATCATCTCCGAGTGCATGGAGAGCAGCGTGTTGGCCATATGCCCTCCTCCTCCTCCTCCTCCTCCGCCAGCCATTACAGACGTCTGGAAGGGGGCGAACGTTCCTGCGGCCGCGTGGCGGGTCGAGCTTGCATCGGGCCGAGTGCGCGGTCCCTTCCTCTGCCTCTGCTTTAACACCGTGATGGCCGGGCCGTTGCGGATGGAGGCTAGACGGCCGGTCTTGAGCGCGCCGCCGTTGAAGCGGGGCCGGTAGTCGTTGTAGCCGTGGCCGATGACTTTGCCGCCGCGGACGACGATGCTGCCGTGTCGGTAGTGGAGGGGGGATTTGGTGGCTTGCTCGAGGCAGAGGGAGAGGTAGGAGTCGGTTCGGGGGGACATTGTTGGTTTGGTAGGTCCGGTGTTGAGAGCTAGTGGTCTGATGGGGAGACCTGGATGATAGGAAGTACAGACGAAGAGTCTGTAAGAGTTGTGTTGTCTTTTGCTGAGCTTTTGAGTTGGTTTGTAAATGCGTGGTGGATGTATGTGAGGGGGGTCCTTGAGTCATTGAGGTCGGGCTGGATCCCGCTACATATATCATGATATTCTTAAGGATACGTAAATTACATAGTACACTTGTCTAGACCGTGATTTGGATAGAGTTGTTCAATCACTTCCAAGGCGAGGTGAAAGACTGACACAGTTCTTCGGAATAACTGTCCACAACCACCGTTGTGTCGATCTCAATTTGGTATCATTGAATCTGATTACGCGCTCAGGGTAGGCGCCCTCAAGCAACGCCTAGCTATGTACAACTGATCGGAGGCTCAGCCCTATTATGGTGACGCAAGCTTCGGTACTGTACACACATGTACATGAGTTTCCATCAAACCGATGTGAGACAGCACAGACTCGAGATGCTCGCTGGAAATGCAAAGAGTCACCATGCCCACCATCCCATGCAGTCGTGAGCGAGTACACGTCGTACCGCTGAAGAGAAAACGCGTGTGCTATCACCAAGCGCCATAGGCCGTAACGCATTAGGCCCTGTTGACAACTGCACAGCAAGCAGATCAACGACATGGGAACCATCGACCATTACCCGAACGGAGCTGAAAGGAAATTCGACAGGTCCCGAGATCGATGAAGTCGGTTATGCTTGCTTCATCGATGCCTTTGGGGCTTATTCTCAGGACCCGGATGAAGGGGCATCTGTCATGCGCAGAAAACTTTTGATAACCGGAAACCGTTGAGAGCATCAATCATCGAACTGCGCATTATTAAAGACTCCATCCTCACTGACACCGGTCTTGAGGACGCCACTCATGCGATCGCCTCTGCTCTGACTCCGGTCCAGGGCTTCACCCCAGTCATCCCCTTCTTTCCCATCCTCTTCCATACGTTCCAGGTCGTTAGACCTGAAGTGATCATGTATGGAACTCTCGTCGACAAAGGTAAAACCTTTGAAGTTAGCTTGCATGCCCGGCGACAGTGGTGTTGATGCAGGCATGGCACCCGCTGCGAGCGCTGCCGCACGGGCATTGAGGGACTCCGAATTCTGTAGCGCATTCGTGAACTCGGGATCGAAGTTGGAGGTATCGAGTGCTGATTTAAGTTTGGGTTTGAATGGTGGGACGATGTTTTTCTTGGTCAGCGCAACCCAATCAATGTCAAAGAAGAATGGATGGGCCTTCAACTCCTCCGCATCATCAATGGCTCCCAGTCGATGTTTTGGATTCCGGTTCAACAATCCCTTCACAAAGTTCCGACCTTCAGTACTGAGAGCATCCCGAGGAAAGCGGACCTTGCCAAAGGCAATATTCTTATACATCTGCTGCGTATCCTCGGCGTAAAACGGGCTCCATCCACAGCACATCTCGAAAACAAGGACTCCCAACGACCAAAAGTCCACCATCTTGGTATAACCTTGTTCGTCCAGCAGAACCTCTGGTGCTAGATATTCTGTGGTGCCGCAGAAGGTATTTGTCGTGTCGTTCTTGGTGAGATTAGCTTTGGAGAGGCCAAAGTCGCAAAGCGCAATGTGTCCATTCGCGTCAAGAAGGATGTTTTCTGGCTTAAGATCTCGATAGACGATGTCATGTTGGTGAAGGTGTTGCAGCGCAAGAATGAGCTCAGCTATGTAGAATTTCGCTCGGGCTTCGTTGAAGCGCCCTTCTTTCTGCAGATGCCAGAACAGTTCGCCACCGGACATGTAGTCGGTCACTAGATAAAGGTCGGTAGGAGTTTGGAAAGAGAACTTCAGACCGACGATGAACGGAGAGTCAGCCATTGCCGTTCGGACTAGAATGTTTCGTTCCCCGAGTGTATGCGCAACCTCTTTCTTCTGTACGATGACTTTCTTCTGGAGAACCTTCATTGCATATATCCGTTGAGTATCTTTCTTTCGGACTTGATAGACTTGGCCAAACGTCCCTGGCAGTAATGTCAGTTCGGCAGCTCCTACTATGCTAGGTTGTGGTCATGCATACCCTTGCCGATAAGCTTCAAGATTTGAAAATCTTCGGGTCCAAAGTGTTTCTTGTCCGTCTTTTGGAACTTCAAGTGAAGACGTATTTCTCCCGAAACTGATTCCTCCTCATTACCTCTTGCTCCAAGCTTAAACCACCCTTCCATCGTGCTATCCTCTTTTTCCAAATTTGGGTGTAAGCGGAGATGACCTAGAAAATCTTGCTGACTTGAACGATCATAGACGTAGATATCAATATCGGAATCCTTGCCAATCACATCGCTGTTGTAACAGTCAGCTTGTGGCGAACGTGTCGGATTGGGATCACTGACAAGACGGCGTCATGGTCCCATCTCGGGTCAGTGACTTGTCTCACACCCTTGATATCTTGAGGGTCTGAAGAACTGGTTGTGCTACTCTGCCTGCTCTTCATAGGTATGGCTACTGGTCTGCCCATATCGCTACCGGAACGCCTTACCGGGACTCCTCCTATGCCATCATCCTTGTTGGGTCCGTCCGCCCGATCCATGTCGATCTCCTCGACTCGCGGTCCCTTCGATATGTACTCGTTCCACTCAAAGACGCATACCACATATGGTTCGTAGCTTGGTCGCAAACCTTTCGCCTCGGATATCTTGACCGACAATTTCCCCCTAGGTGGACCTACAGGCGCGCTCGAGGTCGAGAGATTCGTCGTGGTTCCTCCCGCACCTGTGGCCCTCTGTATCTTGCCGTCATTATTCGTCACGTTGAATAGACCTGAGGGCGCAGGTTTGACAGGTGGCGCGTGGCTTTGCTTGTCCGAGTGGACCCCGTCGTTGGACAATGCTCTCGGGGTTTGCGGGGGTGTGTTCTTCATCCGCGGCAACGCAGCCGCGCCCTCAGTCAGCTTGATGTTCTCAAGATGGGAAGACAGAGACAACAGCGCAGACGAAGCGAAAGTGACAGATGTTGGGGTAGTTGGTGTTGTCGAGGGATATGGAAGAGTTGGGTTCGAAAGATGTGCAGCGTGAACGGAGGAGCTTGTAGTGATGCTGGTCAGGGGGTTGAGACCAAACGTCTGTCGGTGCGCTCTCAGTGGAAGAGCTCCCGCAGACAGGACGCGTGGCCTTGTCGGACGACCAGTCATATCACTGGAGCCACCGACGCGACCAAGTCCACCACTGAGACCTGACTCAAGCCATGTCTCGTTGTGAACGGAAGAAGGAGACGAGACTGGCGGTGTGGGATATGCGACCGGTCGGTCATGGCCGAGAAGCTCTCCCGATGGTGGCTTTTCTAATCGCTCGTGTGGCAACAGCATCGGGGAGAAGCTTTCCTCGCTGAAGTGCTCACTGGGCGAATATGAAGCCGTGGGAAGTGGTGCCTCTAGCCCCTCCGGTGCGCGATGATGTTCAGGTCGGTGGCTCACAAAACCCACATCCACTGCGGAAGAAGAAAGGTCCGGGTGCTCCAGTGTGCTTGAGATTATAGCAGAAGGTGTACGAACCTGTCCGAAATAGCTGTGCAGGATGCTCGGCAATCGCTTGTCCGATAGGTCTGGCTGAGGCGTGGCGAAGCCGGGTGGCGTCGAACCGTTCGAGCCCACGTTATCAAGGCCATTATCGTCTTCCGTTCGGCTGACAGGGTCATCAGTCTCAGCCATGACCAGCATGCAACACAAATCTCAAGGAGGTCTGAGACAGGCACTCAATTGAAATGCGTAATATGTGTAGATTATGAGAGGTTCAGAGGTTCAGAGGTACGAAGAGAGATGCAATCATAAAGACATGTTCAGCGACAGTGATGTGTTAATTGTATTATGTCAGATGAGAGGTGGTTGACTGAGTCATGGAGGCAACAGCGTGGTGAAGTGATGACACCAGACACGAAAGTGAATAAATGAAAGCAATAGAGTGTTGAGGGGTCCCAATGAAGAAAAGCTTCGACTAAGTTAGAGCTCTTCTGTTCTGGAAGGTTTGGAAGTAACTAAGGTTTCGGCCCGACATTGCTCCCTTCAAGCGACTAAGATGAGGTAATCGAGAAACAATAAATAAGCATGTGAAAAACACGAGCCGCCGATTACCTTACTTTAACGGTAAATTTGCCGTTAGGCAGCCCGACGATGCAAAGAAAACACTAAATAATTAATCATAGCCGTGATGCACTATGACGAAAGATTTACATATTGGTTGAGCTCAGTGAAAGACGAGGAATGATGTTGCAACGCATCTCACTACAGCCAAACTTTGAAAGAACCACAACCACCATGTTTCGCGACGCTGCCTCTCACAGGGTCAAATAGGAAATAAAACAGTCGGTAGGCAGGAACAGGGCCACATGGAAGTGGGACACATGTCTTGAAGCAGATGAAACCTAAGTTCCGAGCTCACCTGTGCATCATTGCCTGCCGCAAAAGATCTGCCGCTGCGTGAGGATTGACCCCATCGTGCGTCGAAGCCATACCCGATGAACGTCTCGAGTGACCACCCAGAAGACCACGGTGTACAGGAGTGGTAGTCCCTGGGGTCCTCACCGCCGTGGCCAGACTTGGCGACGCAACCGAACTCGGCGATTTGTAGTATATCGGTCGAGGCGTGGAGTTGTGTCGCGAGCGTTGGGGAGTCAGGACTGCTGGAAGGTCGGCATTGGTCGAGGCGTAATTGTCGGGGTTGTATTGTCTGACGTTGGATTGGTACAGACCAGAATGCGTGGCATATGTCTCTTCTGAGGCCGCGATGTTATTATGGTTAATACTGTGGAGAATTATATTGTGTGGATGATGCGAGGTGACGGGAGGGGTACGGTCGGATATGGACTGAGATTCTGTCATTTGCGTTTCTCTTCGCCGAAGGACAACCTTAACACCAAGGTACTGTAATTATTCTCTGTACGGATTCGTAGTTGGCGGACACTCTTAGTTGGCGCAAACCTTCGTGGCCCATCCGTCGATAGAAACGCGCTGAACGAGAACTCGTATGGAAAGTAGTATGAACAGTTATACCGTCGGTCAATGGTTCTTAATCAATAGTCGTTGCGAGTAATCGAGTCCTCCGGCGGTCGCATAGAGTGTCTGTTTTCTCCAGATGTTTTCTCTCATCGATGCTCTACTCCTGGTAGTTTTGCGGGCTTCTGCTGCTGCTGACCGGGTTTCACACTATCTTATATTTTGCGGCCCTGACACTCGTGCACGGCGGACAGTAAGTCAAAAGCAACTTTGCCGAGCTGCAGTTGTTTCTCCGTAAGACTCTAGAAATCATCGGGCAGAATGAGAAATATAAGATGTCCAAGTTGGGGAAAGAAGGTCGAAATATATGCCGTCACTGCAAGGTCCGGAGGGGCTAGGGGACAGTCAGCCAGCTGTGGCGATCTGTAGCTGCTTATGTACTTCCCTGTACTCTACGGCGTCTTGAGAGCTGTACGACCACCAAGATGCCAAGGAGCCGTGGACTGGAAAATAAGACTTCGTACAGGCCAAAGCTGGATGCTCCAAAACACCAATCTATATATACATCACGATACCCATCGAAGTATGATCACGGGGAGAGGCGCAGCTTACATTTGAATTGGAGCGGAAGAAGAGGAAAAATGAGAAGGGATGAGCTGAGATACATATATCGAGTTGGGCAACACGTACTATTCCGGGCCACAGCCAGCGCATCAGGCAGGTATCGCGTATACTGTAACGAGTTACTCCATACACCGACGAGTATTCGTACCGGTCCGCGTACTTCGGACTTGTACTTTTCATGGCACAGCTCTCGATTGCCACCTCAGCTTCACCGCTTCTTTGCTGCTGCAGCAGCGTCGCATTTTCCCTGACATTATTGACAGATCTGCAGGTAATAATAATCCCAGATCAATCTCGAGCTGATGGATTAAAGATCCGAATGCCGGCCCTTCCCGTCCTGCGGCACGGTTTCGGTGTCTCTGTCGTCAAGGGGAGATCTTCGCGCATCATGCCGTGCAGACTCTGCTGCATCCTGGTACTCCGTACGACCAAGCTGTTTCGTCCTCCGTCCAGATTTTCGGGCATGACGGGTAGGTGCAGTGGTGAGCCGCAATCCCAACACGCACGGGACAGCTCCAATCCCCGAGGAAGGATGGAGAAAATCGAAGTCATCTCGGACTATCATGCAGGGATTCTTTCATCGAAGAAAGAAGTGTGAAAGGTTCGCAGTGATATTAAAAAGACATCAAGATATTTAGGGTGAGAATTAACTTGCAGGTGGATGTCTTTCTTGAAATGCAGCCCTCCGTTTGTTATATACCTTAGGAAGTACAGAGCAGTCACTCCACCAAGTTTTTGGGAAAGGCAACCCATCATAACAAGCAAATGAACGAAGATTCTTTGATCTACAAGATCTAGGTACAGGATGATGCCACGCTTGACAGTCGTTGTGATATCAACCATGATGGCATTAGGGAGGTTTTGCCACGATTGATTGATTGATTGATTGATTGATTCATAGGTGACTGAGGCTGCCTAGGCTGCCATACACCGCATAACTACAAACAGCTAGCACATACTGATCTCATCCCCATTATCACCTTGCTGTTGCCATCACTGTCACCTCATGATTTAGCTAACTAATACAAATTCTGACTTTGTTCTCTGTAATTCTTCATGTTTTTCTTAATTCTGATGCTTACTAGTCTTCTTTTCTTGTAATTTAATGCTAATGTCTTTCTTCAACTGTCATCAATAGAAAATAAACATTGCTGTAAATAATTAATTGTCTTTTCTGCAGTCTGAAGTGTGTAATTGTTGAATTTTCTATTTCAGACTGCATCTGAGAATGTCAGATCTTTTAATGTCTCTTTCACAGTCTGAAATTGTCTCAGAAGATTACTTCATAACATAAGTATAATGATCACTTTAATTAATACTGAATCTCATAAAATCTTCTTTGTGTCATTAATTTGTCTCAGTAGTTTCTTTCTTAAATCTCAGATTTGCAGACATTTCATCAGCACATAATGAACAGTCTGAATGCTCAGATTATATGAACATCATGAAGAGTCTACTCAGTCTATAACATAAAAATAATAAGTCATGTCAATCTTTTCTGTGCATAATTGAGTAATCAGAAAGCTTATAAATTAATAAAATTCTGTATATTTATTCAACACTCTTCTGTTTAACTATTGCTTCATGCTAAATATAATTCATCTCACTGTTCTGTTCTTTCAGTCATTGACTCATTCTTCTGCTACTTACTGATGAAGTCTTATCTTACAGATAACAATTAAATGTCAGATCTCTATGATCTGTTCTTTCTTAATGTGTAGATCTTTAATCTGAGTCACTGTCTTAATCATTCTGTCTGTCTCTTCATTTTCTGATATCTTTATATATATTAATATTCATCAAATTTATATCTGAATCTTCTGACTTCACAGATCATCTATTCTCTTCATTATGCACTGCAGTAAGTACTGATCTAATTATATACTCAGTTTAGCAGCTAATCAAATTGCTGCTTAATTATCTATGTATATGTTCATTGTTCAGAGCTTCAATTTCATCATTTTCATCATACTTACTATATTTATCATCATGATCAGACTCTGTAGCTTCATCATATACACTGTGAATGTCTCATCTATATTTATGTACATCATGCATTTCAGATCTCTTTTCAGTATCACTGTCACTACATTTATTTGACTCTTGATGTCACTATTATTTATGTAAATATTCAACATCTCTCAGTCTCAACAAAGTTTATTGATATCATGTCTGCAGACAGCTTCATCTGCATTGTTATTTATGTAAATAGTTAAGTCATTTCATCATAATAATACAATGTAAAGCACTCTGAATTTCAAGTTAACTTCTAATGAAAGTCATGTCTACATCTTATAATGAAGCTATAAATGTTTCAGTGAGCTCTTTTAGCAAAGCTTTTTTATAAAGTTAGATCTGATTCTCTTCATTAAAATGTAAATTAATGCAGTAACAATGTGAAGCATAGACTTTCTCAGTGTCTTCTTTAGCTGCTGTTTCATTAAGAAAAGAAAGAATTTTATATTCAGTGCTGAGCTCACTGTTATGTGAAAGACTCTCATTATAATGACTTCTGCTTATTACTGTATGACTGTCAGTTTCTGAAGAGTTTATTTCTGTTGTATAATTGTTTTATGCTCACTATCTAAACTGTATCAGACTGAGCAGCAGTACAGAATCTGCAACAACATCATTGTTATATAGAGTCTCTGTAAATTCTTGAGCTTAAAGTTTTATGTAAAGTTTATCAGCACTGCTAGATCTCTGAGACTTGTTGTGACTTAAATCTGAATGTATTATATATATGCATCTCATTTCAGATATAAGTTTAAGATAACTCTCAGCATTCTGTACATCAATGATGTCTATACTGTGTATGTATCTAGAATCAGCTCTGCTGTTGTGTTATGTCTTGTGAAACAGTTTGTAAAGTAAATGAATTCATACTTAACTAAAATAAAGACAGAGACATATCTTTAAGCTTATTGCTCTGTGCAGCTATGCATTATATACAAAGCAGTGCAATTCTTTTCTGCTGACTTTTCTGTCATTATGATGTCTACATCATCAATTTAACTCACTGCTGTAATTCAAAGCTGTAAGTCATTGACTAGGTTCAGTATGTCAGCATTGTAGAATAGATATAAAATAAATGATAATGATAAGCTTTAAAATATATCTATATGAATGACAAAGCTCTTTAACTCATATTTTGACAGCTTTATTATTAATGTTCTTTTTCTCAGAAAGTCTTCTATTTAGTTCACTATCTTTAGTGATAGACAGCATTTTTGAAGATTGTAAAGTAATCTTTTATGAAAGACATTGTTAAAGACTTCTGATACATTCAGCATTAATAGTAATGTGACTGATGTGCTTAATTTTCATGCTTCATAAATCTGCTTCAGCAGTATATGAATTGTCTACTTTGTAAACACAATCTTTCAATTTCTCAGCAGTATTTTAAATAGCAGTTAATAGATCTCTGTCATGTAGCTTATTCTGTGTGTCATTATGAACTTCAGAGCCTTATTTATAATGTTTAGAAATATTATTGATTAATATATTTTAAACTGTTAATAATCTTCTTTGTTGAGCTTCTGCAGCATCATTATAATGAAGTGTTTAAAGATTCTTAAATGTCTTTCACTGTTCAGACATAAATTGTACAGTGAAAGCAGCAGTGAAAGTAGTTGCAATAATATTTAGTATAGAACTCAATTCAGTATATTATTCAATTCTGATATCTTATTGTTTAATGCTCACATTATAATCTCTGTTAGTTCAGTCTCTGTAATTAAAGACATAAATATCAGTTTAAAATACTTATATTCTGCAATATCATTGAGATTCATCTCTGAAGAAGTTAAAAAAAAGATTGTTTAAAGTAACTCTGTCTTGTTCTGCAGTTCTGTAAGTTTCAGCTTTTTCATTTATTTTAGAATGAAAGTGAAAGCTTAACTTGCAGCTTCATAATTTCTGACTTACTTTGTCAATTTTTATAGTTTCTAAGAATTCTTTAAAACTATCTTTATTCATTCTCTGTAACTCATCCTCATTAATTTTGTCAGCTTCTTTTCTTTTTCATTACAGACTCAACAGTACATCTTTTAAGTATGTATACTCTACTCTCTTTATCAATGACAACAGACTCTGTTTACTTCTCTTATTATCTCTTTT
>JAABUU010001190.1_pt1 | contig 46011 bp, 45 predicted proteins | sample 5559301 | NCBI WGS metagenome assembly JAABUU01 (sample SAMN10711884, study PRJNA513360) | rock metagenome | isolation source: Antarctica rocks | place: Antarctica: Victoria Land, Richard Nunatak white | reverse complement strand
TGGGTGGAGGTTGTACATATCCTTTCTGGTTGAATACAGAGTCAAGATAAATGCGAACGAAGCATGACCGTGGAAGTTTGGTGCCCTACGTCGAGGACCTCTCACAACCTCTGTCTGTCTGTCTATCTGTCTGCCTGTCTATCTATCTGTCTGTCTATCTGTCTATCTATCTAATCCTCTCTTTCTTTCTTCCTTTCTACTTCTCACCTATCACGCAGGGAGCGCTCTAGGTCAAGCAAGCAAGCAGCTCACATGGAAAATTAATCATTACGAGGATTGCAATTACCTGCATATGTAGACCTAACCGTGTATGTGTGTGTGTGTGTGTGTGTATGTAGCATGGCAATCACCAACGACCTATCATACTAAAAGTCGATGAAATGTGAATGTGAATGTTTTGGCCGAGGGGCGATCAATCGCTTTCCTGATGGGATTTTTTTTTGCGGTCGAGGGAGTGGGTGGGTGGGGGAAAGAAAAGAAAGAAGAAAAGAAAAGAAATTGTTTATGCGATAATAATGCCACTACATATGTACATACGAGTAAGCCCCCTCCCTCTCCCCCTATAAGGATGTTTCTAACGAAAGGATATGGATGTATCACTCTCCCTGTATCGATATATGGGTTTTGCTGAAGGCGATGGGGGTTTTGTGTAGGTTGGTAGGTAGGTAGGTAGGTGGGTAGGTAGGTGGGTAGGTGGGTAGGTATGTAGGTAGGTGGGTAGGTAGGTGGGTAGGTAGGTGGGTAGGGATGTAGGTAGGTAGGTAGGTAGGTGGGTAGGTATGTAGGTAGATGGGTAGGTGGGTAGGTGGGTAGGTGGGTAGGTAGGTAGGTGTGTATGTCTGTCTTTGAATATAGAGATGTTTTTTGCTTCGATGTCTTGCATGTCTGAGTCTGTTTTTTTGGGCTGGTTACGGGGGGATGAGGAGAAGCAGAGTTGCTCATATGGAAATATTGTCATTTTCTGGGGAGTGAACTGCGTGCATCGATCGTTCTTGTGAAGATGATATTAACGAAGGAAGTGGAAGGCGATGGAATGGAACGTTGATGGAGAAGATGACTTCTGATGGTATTTCTGGCAAGTTTTCGTATCGAGGCGGATAGAAGGATTGTGATTGGCAACAATCGTTCACGCGAAATGTCACTATAAGAACCCCTCTATAACGATATTTCCATACAACGATATCCGTCTCTATCGATAGACGTTCTGAAACCGACAGGGATTATTTCGTATGTACACCCATCTTTAATATAGCGATATCCTTCTGGTAACGATGTGGTAAGGCGGGAGAATTGAAAATCGTCATAGCTAGGTCTTACTGTGATAGATATCTTTCCGATGAGTGAGATTCCTTCCGTTTGAGTTGATGTCCAACATTCCGGGATCAGCCCGGTCAATTGTCCTCGAGATTCCAAATCTGATAGTTGGGGATGTCATGCAACACCAACTTCAAATGTAATTATCAAGCTTGGAGATTAAGACAATCCTTCGTAAGCCATCTTTCTCGTATCAGCCAGCTTAGGTAAGATCAGCATGAGAAGACGTCGGGTTTCGTAAGCCTTTGCACTTTCTCATTACTGAGGATGTTGCGGCGATAGCTCCGTGATTTCTGTTGGTGACCTAAGCAGGATGACGCTCTTTTTGCCGAGGGCGTTAAAGACCGATAGACTTTCTCTTATATTGTTTATTCAGGGACCTGCTGCTGCTGGATTTGGAATACTTCATGTAAGACCTAACCGATTGCAGGTGGGCACGAGCCGGAAAGGGGGCTTTCTGGCGAGGCGTTTCAGTCAGCACTCGGAAAGAGAATTGGCCCCCATATTGCCATGATTACTATCTTTTGACCCCCAGCGGCACAAATTCTTTTCAGGCAATTTTTTCTTGGTATGGAATGGAGCGATGTCAGAACCTGGTATGTGTGCCGCTGTTGGTTTTTGGGTTGATTCAACGGTAAAGGCTGCCCTAGATATCGCTTGCTGAACGCCCTCAGAACAAGGATTAATGTCACAATTTGCGCCTGATAAGGATCAAAGAAGCACGATGGCGTGGTTCATAGGTTTTGTCGTAGTAATTTGGCACTTGGCACTACCGCTGACACTCTTTTTTCTGGCACTACCATTGACACTGTTTTTCGGAGTCCTGCGCCAATGGCGGAGACAGAGGCCCCCAAAGAACCACTTAACAACTGGGTCGGCAGGTGCACAATCTTTAGTGCTTCCGGATCTGACCGTATCCCACACAGCAGGTATTGGTCAACGCCTAAAGTCAATGTCCTCTCAAATGGAATGCTTCGGGGCATTCGTATCAGGTAGGTAAATGTCGTTGTGGATATGACTACTGAGACGATAGTGCTGATCCTGCTGGCGATGGATACCTTTGATTTCAATAACCGTGATAAGGTTCTTTCTGTACCTAAATTTTATCATTGAAGCTATTGCTACTCCCATTCGACAGCCTCCGATCTGGAAGCAAGTGTTGATAGCAAAGACAACAGCCGAAGTCGAGGACCAAAGACTGCAGTGGTTCGACGCATTGGGCAGTTCGGCCGACCAACTATGCATGTTAATCTTGTGGTCGATTATACCATGCTCGTGTTCATTGTGTCTCTGGAGAGCTCAAGGGAGCGAAGCGTGCAGGTGAATATGCGTACTGTCAGAGCAGTACGAGAAAATCATGACCAATCGTGTTCTATTGTGTAGGTATTGGGCGCAAGATGACATATTGGATCAAAGTAGCAATATGCATGGGTGCACGGCGTCCTGAACAAACAGCCGAGATGACATGGCAAATAACGATAGCTCAGTCGGGGTTGCCATTGGGTACGCTGGGGAACAGGGTAGGATTCTTAAGACGTTCTCGATTCCTTTTAGCAACTTCGAGATTTCTCAGTCGATCTAGCCGTTTCTGATAGAAGACCTTGTTGAGCGCGTAGATGCGAGGGACATCCTCAGCTGTGGGGGCAACCGGCTGCCCAGTGACTGCCTTGATCTGTGACCTACTGATAAGTATTCACGACAGATACGAATGATGCTCATGATGGCTCACCTTGTCGTCTTTCTCTTTCTCTGCCTTTTTGTCGTCTTCCTCTTCCTTCTTGCCGTCTTTTTTATCCTTGTCTTTGTCCGTTTCCTTCTCCTCAGCTTTGCTCTCCTTCGACTTCTTCTTCTTCTTCATTTTCTCTTCATACTCTTGCTTTATCAACTCAATCTCCCGATCCATATCCTCCTTTTTGGCCGCAGCTTCGGCTGCATTAATGATTGGGCTGGCGAAGCCTTTGTCCTTTAAGTGACCTTGACAGATATAGAAATGATCCTAGGATATATGTTAGCTGGGCATTGTTCGTCCGGAGCGCTGTATGCTTGTATACCCTGTTGTCCGGGGTAATCAGTACGCTCGTTGTAGGTTTGTAGCATACCATTTCACATGGTTTTGCTGATGCCTCTGCTACCCTTCGCAGATGCCAGACATTGACTAGAGACATGTTGAAAAGAACCACGCTATCGGTAGGCTGCTCACCTCCAGAAACTGCGGATGCTTGAACATTCAAAGATGTATCAGAGCAGGCTTCATCGCGACATCGTCCGGCATGTCCCGTTTTCCCGTAAGCTGGAAATGACCGTAGGGCTGAAGCCGTTTTAAGGCGCGACAACTTATCAGATTATCAGTATTTCTTTGGAAACACTCTTCAGCATTAACAGCAGTTTAGACCCTAGGTCTCTTATCTTTGGGGGACTGACCCCTCCTGTTCTTCCCCTCTGTCTGATTCAGACGGTACTGAGGTGATCGCTTCTCTCGCCCTGGTTGAAACATCAAGCGCCATGGATTTGAGGCACAGCTGGAGCAAAGCAAGGCTGAGACGCAACGTTCTTCTCGGATTAATGCATCATCCAATAGGACAGCTTTCAGTCTACATGGGAATGTCTGAAATAGATAAAGAAGTAGCAGAAGCCACGCCAAACGGGCTCAGTAAACCACGGGAGTACAAACAAAAGTTATTGGCTTACAAGTACTTGAATCTGGAACTGAAGATTCATATAGAATACCTTTCAAAGAAATCTGCTTCACGTTTATCTCCCTGATGTTTCTGCCAATGTCTTAATCCATAGGTAGCCTCTTTTCAGTCAAAAATCCTCAGATTAGGCTCTTGTTCACATCCAAGCCTTGCCTACCAACCACGTGCGCTTGCAGTGAATCAGGTAGGCCTTCAACACCTCAAGTATTCCTCGAAAGTAGTACAACACCACTTGTTTTCCTCACCTACCAAGGAATGTCCTCTTCCATAAGATAGCAACGCGAAACAAGGCGCTTTACTCTCAATGCAGTGTGTGTGCTTGATCACTTAGCTCAAGGTCTTCCTTATACAGCTCTAATTCTTTCTGTGGTCTTCAAGTTATTGGTCAGGTAAATAGAACATGGCACCCCCGCCAGCGGTGAAGAATTTTCATCAGGTAAGTGGGCCGACATCCTGCTAGTCGGTCTTTTCGAACTCAGCTGACGGATCAACAGCATCAGCCAATAACCACTGGGCTGAGGACTATATGGTACGTGTGTGCAGAGTTGATTCTCTTTCTTTGGAGCCCTGATCTCGAGTCTCCAGCCATGTTTCGGGAGCACATCGACATTTCATCTCCCTTTTCCATTTCTTGATCCATCATGAGATTCATCTTGCAACCCCATGAGGCAATGCTGACTCTGAGGTTATCGATAGCGAATCCTACCCACCGGGTACTTGTTTGCGGGAGCTGCTGCAAAACGCAGACGACGCCGGTGCGACAATTGTTGAGTATGTTCTAGATACCAATACATATTCAAACGGCCCATTACTCTATGATGGCCTGAAGGAGTATCAGGGACCGGCGTTGTTAGCGCGGAATAACAGTGTCTTTAGAGATGAAGATTTCGACAGTCTCTCTTCCGTTGGGGACAGCCGTAAAAGACATGAAGCTTCCTCAACAGGAAAGTTTGGCCAAGGGTTCAATTCCGTCTACCATTGGACGGATGGACCCTGGATATACTCTCGGAATTTGCTGTTGTTGCTCGATCCCCATGAACAATGGTCTGTCGAGTCAGGGCAGTCTGGTGGTCCCACATGGGACGTTGTCAAGGACCGAGAAAACAAGGAGATACAGAACCATCTACAGACATTTCGAGCGTTCAACCTTGATATATCGCAAGAGATTGACGAGACGATCATTCGTATTCCGCTTCGGACTAAGGGTCAAGCTATAACAAGCAAGATCGTTGCGCGCGAGATTACGATTGAAGAAATCAAGGATGCCCTAGATCAATTTGGGCGAGAAGTCAGAGAAGGGGGCTTGCTGTTCCTCAAACATATCCAAAAGGTCACTGTTCGTATCAATGACGATGTTATTTGGGAAGCGAAGATACTTCAGGATTGTCCAAGGAGCCTGAAGTCAGTTGCTGTTATTCCACCGAGTAACAATCTCATGAGTGCTGAACCGCATAGGGCACGCCAAGAAATACCTGTGGTTTTCAAAGAGGTTTTTACACCCACCACCGAGCGAGGCACGAAACATTCCCTATCTAAGCTTTTCAATCTGGATGTAGAATTTACCATAGGTGATGTCCCTATAGTTTACCGATATTTGGTCCATCATACTATGACGAGGTCGAGTGGGAACAAGGAATTGGACGAATGGGCCCGAAAGCGAAAGCTTTTTGGGTGGGTGGCTGTGGCTGCCCCTATAGAGGTTAGTCAAAATCCCCCCAACTTTCAATCGGTATCAGATCATATGGACGGTCTTCACATAAGTTCAATTTAATATTGTCTAATTCACTAATCTTGAAACAGCACCACGAAGGTTTTATGGGACGGCTTTTCTCTACCTTAAGACTACCAATCTTGACGAACCACCCTGTTCATCTGCATGGTCTATTCTCAATAACCCCAGACCGTGGTCGTCTCACCTCTTCGGGACAATCTCCTGGCTCCGAAGACTTCGCTACAAAGTGGAACAATTTTCTGTTCACGGACTGCATTTCCTCCGCTTGGGCAGACCTTCTACTATATCGAAGCTCAGTCTCCTGGTACAAGGAAGGTTTCAGTCTCTGGCCGAGGGTGACAGAATTATCAAATGATCAATGGAATAGGCTAGACGACGATGTGATTGACCAGATTCTAAAGAAAGAGCTGTCAGTCTGGCCTACTGCGAAGAAATGCGTCTCCGCCCAGGAAGGTTTCTTTACCACCACAACGTCTGAAACCGTCAAATATGCCCCTGCGTTGGCTGAAGCACAAGTAGCAGCGGTCCTTCTCGAAAAACCTTTATACGAGAAGTTACAGCAGCGAAGTTCAGCATCTTTCCAGATCAATTGGATGACACCCAAAACAGTACGACAATGTCTACGTTATCACAAGGCTTCCGCATTGCCGAAGATGCCACGCCCACTCTTAAAGTTACTTTTGGAATTCTGCCTACTTGATGCGCAACAATTGTCTGACGGCAGCTCCAGGAGAAATGTATATGAGGATCTTGACGGTATTGTGTTCTGGCCTACCTTGGATGGTTCGCTGGCTTCAACTAGGGAATGTGACCTGTTGCTTGCACGTGATTCAAGAGAGATGGAGCTCTTTGCCGACACTAGGAAAGCGAGAACACTTGACATTAATGGTCTGACAAACCAGACGCTAGGACTATTAAGGAGAGACATTAATTTTGTGTCGTCAAAAATCCGTTATCGTAGGTTAGCGGACCTATCAGAAGATTGGCCGATCATGTATCCTACGATTGAGCCGTCTGATGGGCCAAAGGCTTGGACATTACGCCCCTCAACGCATGATGAGCAGATCATCGGCAGCGTATGGACATGGATCTGTGCGAGATTAAAGGAGGGGGAGCAACTGCCTTCACAATTAGATGACTTGTGGCTTCTACCCACGAACAGCCTTCGGCTTCGTCGATATGCTCCAGCCCTCGGTTCTCAGCCACTATTGATGATTAGTAAGGGCGAACCACTCTTCAATGTCGCACAGAACATGGTGGAAAGAGATCCTGACGCGGCTCCTCCGATACTTGACGCTAAGCTGCTACCGGCAGTAACCGTGAAGCTTTTACAAAAGAGTGCGAGGTCAATTCCAAAGTTACATGGCGCATGTGTTGATCATCTCGAAACAGTTCTGGCTTGGCTGGTCGCGGGTAAAGAGCTTTTGTTGACAGCATCTGCCGAGCAAAAACATATTGTATTGCAACACGTTGAAATGCTCACCAGAAATAGAGGCGCAAACACCAACGAACGCAGTCTTGCGGGTCAAATAAGAAGCCTGCCTATATTCAGCATGATTTCCTCCTTGCCTCCTTTCACGGAACGAGCCATCACTATATCTGATCTCCAGTGCAGCAACGACGGCGGTGACATCCTCAGAAGCAATAATCCAAACTCCAACCACACATTTGAAGCACCCATGGATCTCCCACCAATGCCTGCGATCTCCGGAGTGTCATTGTACGATTTGAGCAACCAAAGTGAAAGATACCTGGTCGAACGCTTCAATCTAATCGGAAAAACAGACATATTCGATCTACTAGAACAACATCTCCTACCGTGGGCGGTGACAGTACAAGACGGCCCTATGGTCACAGCAAAAGAAGCACTCATCGATTTCACTTTCAAACATTCGCGATTCGCAACTAGCTCATGGGCAATGAAAGTTTCAAAACTTCCCATCATTCCACTTCCAATAAGTGACAATGTGCACACAAGACAATACCGCTGTTTATCGGGCATGATAGACCCAACATCTTCGTTATTGGGGCTCTATTTTGGGAACGAGGATGTTTTCCCTTGTCCTAGATTTTTCCAACGACACAAGGACGCTTTAAAAGCGTGCGGCCTTAGGCATAAGCCAAACTGGGACACACTGCTAGAGCGCGTACAGTATTTTTCTCAATGTAGTGCTGATGTCATGATCCTTGAGGCCAATGTCAAGTGCCTTCTTCAGCTCCCGTTTCGTGAGGATCAGAGCTTGTCGGAGTCCTCAATTTCCAAGTTTCGAACACTCCGATGGCTTCCCGCAAATCCAGTCTCGGGATCGACTATGACTCTCTTCTCGCCCCGCAAATGTCGTGGGTCAGATGAGCACGATCTTGTTCACTACATCTTAGGGACGACTCGCTTCTCCGTCAACAAGGGATGGAAACACGTTCTTGGCTGGGAACGTATAGACTTGGACATAATCCTACGGCAGCTGGATTACTGTTTGCAAGACAATGATCATGGCAAAGTCGACCACGTCCTCAATTATATTCAGTCCAACTTCAGTCCGGTCGAGTACTCTGTATTGAGGTCGAAAGCCTGCATCCTCGGCGTTCAAAGAAACTATCATGTGCCAAAGAATACTTTTGGTACAAGTAGGCTTCTGGTACGGTATCCTTTAGCGCCATACCTGGACAAGGTAGATAGTCATTTTGCGACGGAGCATGTGGAACTACTCGCACAGTTGAATGTTCGTAACGAACCGAGCGTCCAAGATCTTTCAAGCCTCCAGGCTCTCTTGAAGGATTCTAGTCAGGGTCCACTTGAGGGGTCTGATCTTGATGTGGCAATTGGTTCGCTCGAGATAGCTGCTCGCCTAGCTGGAGGTCAAGAACTTCTCGATATCTTGATTCCAGACACCGAATCCATCTTGAGACCAATGTCTGATATAGCATACGGAGACCGTGTCGTGACCGGAACGATTGCTGCGTTCAACTTTACTCACCCCGCTATATCTGCCGACCTTATCCAACGACTCGAAATTGAGCACTCATTAGATCGTGCAACTAGGCTAGAGATAGAAGTCGATGATGGGGACGAAGATGAATACACTCCACGGGAAACACTGTCGACTGTCATCTCCGACACGTTAGGGCGGTATCCTATCGACAGCACCTTCAATGAATTTCTCGCCAATGCGGACGATTGTCATGCCACCGCGGTTTCTTGGATTCTTGACGAATGTGAAAACGGTTCACACGAATCATTGGCGTGTTTGACGAGTGAATTAAAGACTCTACAGGGGCCCGCGCTTTTCGCTTACAACGACGAAGGTTAGTAACGGGATTATTACGCATCACATTATTTCCAAACCTTCTGATCAGGAGCTAATTAATACTACAGTCTTCAAGGACGAAGACTTCGCCGGATTCAAGGATATTGGACAGGGCGGCAAGAGCGACGATGTGACCACCACTGGCATGTTTGGTAGGGGAGCTTTAACCATGTATCACTTTACAGACGTCCCTTCCCTGATATCTGGGGGATACCTCCTAATTCTAGACCCGCAGCAAGAACTGCTAACGAAGAACAAATACCGCAAACGGAAAGCGGGCATCAAGTTGTCTTTGGAGACAGCTCGTCGTCTGTGCAAGGACCAGCTTACACCTTTCCATGGTCTCTGCCATTACTCGAAGGAGCTGAACTACTTCGAAGGTACCATTTTCCGTTTGCCATTCCGAGAATCTGGAAAGAAATCGACCCTTACCGACTACGTAGGCCCAGTCGATATCAAAAAGACTAAAACCTTACTGGAAGAGTATCTTCTTAGTGCACGAAGGTCTCTGCTTTTTCTGCGGAATGTTAAATCCATCGCTTTTAACATCCGGGGCCAACCTGCATGTAAATGGTCCGTATCAGTAGATCACTCTGAAGGATCTGAACAGGACATATTTCGTGATGTGAAAATCTCGACTGTACGGGAACATCAGGTATCAGTCGCAGAGACTTGGCGTGTTGGCATAACAGATATTGAGCAATCTCCAATCGACATAGTCAACCCTGGAAGAGGATCCCAAAAGATCTCTGAGTGCGGTGTCGCTGCCTGCCTATCACAACCTGGAACCGACCAGAACGTCTTTTGCAAGCTCCCAACCCTACTTCCATCAAAGCTTCCAATTTCGTACCACGCCAGCTTTGCAATAACTGGTGACCGTCGAACAATACCATGGGAAGACCAGCACAGAGACGCAACCATGGCTCGGTGGAACAAGTGGCTACTATCAAGTTGTATTCCGGACCTTTATCTGAACTTTCTGAAAGATCTGGCACCAAGGCTGGGTATGGCAGCATTCAATTTCTGGCCCTCCACCTCTGGAGTATCCTCGAGCCCTTTATCTAAAGTCGTGGCCGAAGCTTTCTGGGACAAGATAATGGACGACCAGCATATTGCTTATGAACTTTACCCGAAAGCAGCGTCAGAATCTCTGCTCCTCGGCTCTACTCCCACGCAGAAGAGGGTGGGTGGAAAGACGAAAAAGTTGCATGCTGTCACTTCCATAAGGTGTGCCCAATTTGATTTCCTCCCGGAATCAACATCGAAGAAGCTCCGGCCACTCCTAACCAATCTCTGTCCCAACCTTGTGCACCCTCCCAGCAATATATGGCAACGGATCAAAGCTGCAGACACTGCCGGTCTTACTGTCGAGCTCAACCCCGCCTTCCTTTGCCAGTTGTTTTCCCTCGAACATAGTTGCACAATTTTGGAAGAATTTCTAGGTTCACTGGCTACAGGCGAAGGACAACAGAGTAAATCAGATGCACTTGAGAAGTTTCTTCAAGCTGTCGTGCCTCCTCCTGGCGCGGATGGGTCGTCACTCAAGATGTTAGATGGTTGCCGGATACTTCCAAAGCTTGATGGATCTCTAGGACTTCTTACTTCGGAAATTGAAACAAAAGTGTGGACGTTCATGGCAACGGAAGCAGAGCAGAAGTTGTTCTGCTTCGCTTCTCATTCTATGGTTAATACAAAGCTATTCCAACGCCATGTGGACACGACGAGCTCGAAGCTGACGTTTAGTGGTGATACCGTGTCAAGTTTCAGAAACCCGATTAAAGACATTTGGAAAGCTCCATTCAATGTCCGGTCTCTGGAAATTGGAGACCTTGGAATGTTGCTGGCTCAACCGCAATCGCCGGTTGGTCCTTCAGCGTTGCGAGGATGCCGGGATACATGGATTACGGATTTTTGGACATACGTCAATACAAAACTCAGAGTTCTTGTCAAGGCAAGGAAGGATGATAAATCTGAGGCTACCGTTATGAGCCTGATTTCTCAATGTGGCCTTGAGGACCACCCCATTTACCGATACAAAGTAAATGAGGAATGGCACTATATAACCCCACGTCAATTCGATGAAGGCCTGTACCTGGTTGAACCCATCAAGAAGGAGCACTCCACATTATGTGAAGAGATCGGCGAGTTCAATATAGTCGATCGAGCTAGTGTTCCATTTCTTCTGGCAGAAACGGAGTCCGACCTGACAAGCAGCGCTGCGTTTGAACGATTAGTACGAATCCTGTCTCAAGTTGAAGGGGGGAAATGGGTCCCGATTCAAGAATTCCTACTACAAACATTGAGCGAGGCGTCCATCCGAGTAAGTATTTTCTTACTTCATCTGTTGCTCATCTACAGGCTTATATGTATGTATAGACGCTGCAGTCCATGCTGCTAGAGTACCTGAAATCTGCCCATGCCATCAAATTTCTACCGGAGCTCCGACGTCTGCCTGTGTGGCCATTGTTTCATCTGTCGCATTCTGACAAAGCTGCAAAATACCTGCCTGCGGAAGGGGCCACCTTCTGCAAGACCTCGAAGCTACTTTTGCCGTGGGTTGTAGAAAGCCTGGGCAATCTTGTCTCTCCGGAGATAGTAGATAAACACTCGGTACGGTTGAAGGCCTTGGAAGTCCATGTCATGCCGATCAAGGAACTTTGGGATCACGCTCAACACTATCAACCCACAAACATGGGGAAACTTTCTGCCGCTGAATACTCTGCGTTTGTTCAAGAACTTGCGAATCACAATATCAAATCCTCAACAGCAATTGCGCCGAACGGAGACGGAAAATTTTGTAAGGCAATGTCGTTATACGACCACGAGGACGAAATCTTCAAATCTGCTTTTCGCATAGAGCACACGACCCGTTTCCTCCACGGTGAAATACAGCACTATCGCTCTCTTCATGAATACTGGGTGTCCCTTGGCCTTCGATCTCGCGGGCCGACAAAGGTTTTCAATTCTGAAGATTACGTTCAATGTGCCCTTGCGGTTCGAGTACGGTGGCAGTCTAATCAATCGAGTCAGACGTCGACATTCTGTCAAGATGCTGAAAAAGTAGCAGCATACCTGCTTTGGGACCAGCCAAGCCTACGCAATTGGTCTAACCATATATGGAGGGAGATTGCATTAGTTCCAATGTTTCAGGTGAAGGACGACGTCTCCAAACAGCGAATTTATCGTCGAAAACGAATGAGCGAAGTGGCAGTCAAACAGGACCATTGTTCTCTTTTCAGCATAGGCAAGGCGCATGACCTGCGAATATTATGGAGTCAGCTCCCTATTCTAGAGAAGGAGCCTGTCGGGTTTGTTCTTGAAAAACTTCCCCGACAGGGCAAACCTACCGCTGCAACGGTATTTGCGCATCTGGAATACATGGTCACTCTGTGCAAGCAGATCAGCAACGAGGACCTTCCAGAATACGTAAAGGATATCCAGGCATCTTACGATTACCTTCAAGAAGACTTCAACTACACGATCCTTATTCCGGGCATTCGAGAGTCCAAAATCTTCTTCAACATCGATACTACCGAGACAGTTGAACTCTCCCCAGTAGAGTTCGGCAACACTTTGACCTCGGCAAAATATATCTGCCTCAACTCTCCAGTAGATGCAGGCGTCATTAAGGTCTCACGAAAATTTCTCATACCTTACGAAAAGCTACTCAGAGCCCTAGGTTGCAAATCCGTGGTCCAGCCTACAAATAGAGCGCCACGGCTCTTCCCTTATCAGACTGAATCTCCTATGATCACAACTATGAAGGAGATTGTAAGCCTCCGCGACCAGCGCCAGCTTATCGATGTTATCTTTGAGGCCGAAGGCCGTGAAAAGCCAGCCCACAGAATCTTCCTAGCAGCTGTGTCAGGCTACTGCAAAACTCAGTTCTCTGGTGAGTGGGGCCGTCTACTTGCACACCAAGCGAAGATACAAGTCAAAGAGATGACATTTACGGCGCTTTCGCAAATGATTGATTTCGCGTACACCGGTATAGTCGACTGGCCTCAGGTTCATGATTCGGAAAATAACGACGAAATCGCGAAAAAGCTAGATGAGTTGTTGGACCTGCTGCAGGCGACAGATATGTGGTTACTCGAGACCTTGCACACTATGACCGAGGACAAGATCATCGACAATGCGGCAACTTATGTCAGGCCAGATAATGTCGAATCGGTCCGGGGTATTGCAAAGGATGCTAATGCATCGAGTCTGACAAGTCACTGCGATGCATTCATAGCGAATAATTCGGGCTTTGTGGAGGCTGCGAGGAGCCAAGAGTAGCGATGGGAATGGGGAAACCAATAGGAGAAGGTTTTGGGCTGTTGCTGATATAGGGCCGAGGGATGAGGGAACGAGCCATCGTTGGAAAACTAGAGCAGCTGTTCTGTTCAGACACACACGCATAGTTTGTGTCCGGGTAAGAAGGTCGAGGGATGCTACTGTACATCAACAGAAATTATCGATTCCATTTCCTTGACCCTTAATCTGTCACCTTTAGTCATGGGCATATACTTTGTATGCAGATAAGATTGTCGACCCTAAACCATCACTCCCCACTCCCTTTCACCGCCGCTCCATCTCATATCTCCCCCATTTCCTCTCCCCGTAATCGCCCCTCCTGAAGAAAGACAACTGCAAAAGCCATCCACCCAATCAGTCAGTCCCACCTCCCTATCAAACCCCCCCAAAAAATACAGCCCCACCAATCCTTCTAGAGCAATCAAAATGCACAGATGAACATACCACGATCTTCGATTATGTTGCTAACCCGTTAATTATCTGATCTGGTCCAAGGGGAGTGGGGATGAGGATCGTTACATATTTAAGACAACAATAGTCTTCTACAATCACTATACGCAAAATACCTTTCACACCAAAAATCCAACCCAAACCCCGCCTAAACCTGCACTTATCCCCCTTTGCTTGTTACACTCCGGAATCCCTTCACTAGCCCATCATGTCTTTCCGATATAGTTGCAGAAACAGCACCTTTGACTCGACTGAGCTGCCACGAATATCTAATTTTGACGGTTCCTCGGCGCTCGAGGATGCCAGCGAAGTCTTTAGTTGGTACGGCAGGATGTCGTATCGAACCGCGCTGTTCGTGGTTGGATACGACCCAGCCCTATTCTTACCTACCATCTTACTTGACCACCCTCTCGCGCTCTCTCAGTCCTCCAACTGAACAACCTCCCTCCCAGATCCCAGCTGAACTCGCCTGGAAGCTCACCGCAAGTCCGCCTACCGGCGCCGGCTGCTCCTGCGTCCATACCTGGCCATTTTTCCCAGCCGGACCGCTTATCTACTCATCTAATAAATCTCAGCCCCGTAAAGGATGGAAGATGCAGGGTTTGTAGGGTGTGGGAAGGGGAAGTTGAATTGGTCGGTGCGGGAAGGGCCGGGAGTAGTGAGGTTGGGGGTTTTTGCATGGAGATTGAATGAGGTTGGCGTGCTGCTCATCAGCGGTGAATTTATTCGCAGATGATGGATAGACGACTCCGGGTTCTTTTTGGGCAGACATCGTAGTGTAGCTGAGAAATCGCACTTCCAGCTCTTTACTCCGCAACGTTGCAGTTCGATTTTCTGGTAACGGCGCCCACGATGTTAGTTATGGCTTTGTACGACGCAAGTTACAACATGAGGTAGATGTAATCCCGATAGCCGATAATTGGGGTTGGAGTTTTGAGTGACAGTCCGAGAGCCGGCTGTTAGGTTAGAACGTGGCAACCAGTGCAGTTATGGTAGGGTGGGGGTTTTGTTAAGAGAGCTGGATGCGTTGCGTGGAGGATGCCGAGAAGCGAAGAAATATGCTATGAGAGGGGACGGTGAGGAATCCTGCGAGTATTGAGATGGCGTCAGGAAGATGGCATCGGAAATAGTGATACACAAATGACCGTGGACATTGAAAGAAAACTTAAATAGGGACTATCTTGAACGAGAGCAAGGGAAGTTCGTATATCCACCGCATTGGTGAAAGCTTTTAGGGTGCTTGGGAGGTTTTCGTTTGAATTTCAAAGTGTAGCTAGGCGTAGCTTTGCTGTCTTATCATCTATTGGAAGACTCGCATACATAGTTGATGGCATTGGTACTCCGGGTATCCGCAAAGGATCAAGGCGGATGGAAGGATTTAGTATGGGTGTGGTTAGCCATGTTATGGTTTCATTTCCAGCAGCTAAGGGCCAATATCGTCGGTCAGCATCAAGTCTCGTTATCCCCGAACAACTGCGGGACTCGAAGCATTCCTTTCGATATCGAATTTGCATACCGATGCTTCAAGCTCGTTGATGTTGATATGGAAAAAGTAGCGGAAATCGAGTTAGCGAAGTCAATAACTCGAAGGCTGCCAAAATGTGAGCGAGGGGCGATAACGCGAGGTTGTTGATTGAAGGTCTACCAAAAGGGAGATATGGGCTTAGGCGAAGGTGGAAGCAATGCTGGGTGAACATGGTAAGTTTGATAAAGTCCTGGTCATGTAAACGTAATGGGGGCCCGAAATCTATATCAGCGTAGACAGGGCATTCGTTGCGTCTTCATGTTTAGATATCCACCTAGGTTTAGCCACTCCGTCGACGCCACAACAGAATGTGCGATACCATATCACAGATTACTCCTCGTCCATACCGGCAATTGTCCTTGCCATCCTTAATTCACCTTCCCCAATCCTCAACTCCACCGCATACACTCCAAACGTCCTCACCATCTCCTTCAAACCACTTTTCAGCACTTCCAGCACAATCTCTACCTCTTCGACCTTCCTATCCTGCTTTTGAAACTGCACATCCGTCCAATGCGGCGGCGTTTGCTCCAGAAAATTCTCTAGAGTTATACATGTACCGGAGAAGGTTCGGATGAGAAAAGGAACGTCTTTATTGACATTACCAAAGTTATCTTCCACAACACTTGAGCACGCTAAGGAGCTGAGTGCTGTGATGCTATCAACAATGATGCTGAGCTCGCTGTACGGAGTCCCCAGTACAACAGCGCAGATTCGTCGTCTGAACTTTTGCCGGAAAGGCATACCAAGCGAGGAACGGATGAATTGCATAAGGTACTCGTTGAAGAGGGCATAGATACCGGTCGGGGTCAGGGTTTCTTGTTGGCCTTGAGTAAGAAGTTTCTGGCGGGCGGAGTCGAGGTACTGTTTGCTGCGTGGCTCAAGAGGAGTCAATGCAACATTTGGAGGCGGTGAGTTGCCATAGGATTTGGCGAACGAGCCGATTTTGGTTTCGAATTTTTCGAGGCGGGTTGTTGGTGGAAGAGGATTTTGGAGGATGGGTTCTTGTCGTAGGGGGGTGGAGAGACGGGGTAGGGATTGAAGATCGCCTTCTTTCAGAGGTGGAGGTTTGTTTATATCTGGATTCTGGAATAAAGCAATACGGTTCGTCATGGAAATCAAATTATTTAGGCAAACCGTTTCGATCTGGGTCCACGCTGAGCCATCTGGCCTGTCGAAGTCGTCGTAGATCATTTTCCTCCGATCTGCAAACCGCTGCAAAAGAGCCAATTCCCAGAACGCAAAGGCTTTAGTCATCTCTTTCTTTGCATTGAGTCCGTTCATCAGACTTCGGTTGTCATCCGTTAAAGGCTTGCCATTCTTCAGTGGTTCTTGAGAGATATAGGCAGTAAATGCAGCATTCGATACATCCCACAAGAAGCTGAGAAAGAAGCCCCAGATTGTGGTCCGGAAGATCAAGAGAATGTGGTAGGGCGGTATATACGATAAAGCAGGCACTGCTGGGATGTCCCAAACGATCCTCGCAAGAAATAGCGACCAACTCCACGCTGTCCTCCTCATGAATAACCCATACATGAATGGGCCACCGATGAAGCCTACTAACAGAGAGCGGGTGACCACGCTTTGCAGGAGCGAAGGTAATTTGTCTATGAGTTGCGCAGGTGGCTTAACCATAATCTGGGGCCGTGGCTTGGGAGCGGTGTCTGTAGTTGCATTTATGGCATCGTTAAATATCCCGTCTGTATCGTTGTATATATGGAGTAGAGCCTGAATCAGTGCCAGTAACATAAAGAAACTCCGGAAGTAGATCGAGCGCTCATTGAGCCTGCGCCGTTCCCATGGTCTACAAATCCATGTCAGTCGCAAGAACAAGGCTCCAAACCAAGACCTTCCACTTGCCGTCCTTCATGAAGCCACCCCAAATCTGCTGATGCAGGCGCAGACCATAGACTGACTTCCATAAAGACCAACGCGGATAGCAGGTACCATGCAATGGTCTGAAGCGTGGCGAAGGAGACATAGTAAATTTTGAACGTTGACAATGGAGTGGGTGCGTTCCTAGCTCCGCAATGTATGTTTGCGATCCTAAGAACGAAGACTAGAAGAGCGGAGATAAAGAGGAAAGCGGTTCTTAAGGCCGTTCTTGGAAGCCATGACCATTGGACTATACCAATCAATCAGTAACATTCTCTGGGGGACCTCTGGGACCTCTGCTCACATGGTGAGCCTCCAGCAAGAGCCGCTATCCCTAAGCATATTGTTACCAAGACAGTTGAGCTAGACACAAATCGTCGGTGCAAGAGAGGCGTGAGCAGCTCTCTGTATTTCTTTGGACGACGTAACGTAGCCATTGCTGGATTCCATTGACACCTATTTCGCGTGGAAAAAGTTACGGTCAACAAACATTGGAAACACGGAAATTTCCGCAAACTAGCAAATAGGGCTGACCGAATGTAGGGCTGATGCGACAGCAAGAATATGTACATAAGGTAGTTGCGGAATAGAAGGGGAAGAATACGGTATCCAGCTGGGGCTATCCATTACTTCCAATTGTGTTTGAGCTCAATTGTCTTTCCATTCCTGCGAGATATGTATCACATTGAATATAAACTACACGCTACTCAGTGATACGCTGTTTCTTGCTATTATCCTGACCTTGCGTCCTCATCCCGTCCTTTTCTAGATTCTCAATAGTCTCACTAACACGCTCTGCCCGTCGTTTCGCGTCGAGCCAGATCATGAACTCATGGTAACCCCGTGGCATAACCTTGATATCCTTCTCGACAAGGAAAGTATAGTTGAACTGCTACGGTATTAGTAACCTCCGCATCAATGAAAGACACCTATCTTACCTGGCCTGTTGGTTTAGTCTCTCCATGCTCAACGTTTCGGACTTTACTGTCTATCCTGATTTGCACCCTGGTAAACTTTGCATCTGGTTTCCCGTCTGCAATTTCTGCGCCTTCCGAGTCTCCCCTTTTCGAAGTGGAAAGTCCGCTCCCCTCTAAGGTTAGAAGCGGAGGATCCGTATAAGCAACTGTAGCTGTGAGGTACAACACCGACCCAACTGGCACTGGATTCTCGAACGTGCTGGGATCTAGGCTAAGAAATCTTGGCCTAGTGTGAGAGAAAGCGGCTGCGCAGCAGAACGCAAGCTCAAAGGTCTGCTTAAGGAGAAAGCCACCAAAAATCATAAAATTGTGCCGGTTGCGATATTGGGGCTGCATTATCTGCGACGAGTGCATCACAGTGCTATCCATGTAGATGACGTTATCGGGTCTGCGGGTCGAAATGTTGGGATCTTGAAAGTCAGAGCTCGAATCATCTGACAATGGTAGTGTAGAATTCTCACCGTGGTACTCTATCTGCCTAATCCACATGGCGTGAATCAGGTCGCTCTCTTCGTCATTTGGCGCCTGCTTTCGCAATGCTTTCTTGGCAAGAGCCTTCTTGGCATTGTAGTTTTGCTCACCCAATGCAAAAAGGCGTTTCTCTTCCGTAGTCTCGACTAGCACGGGGTTTATTGGTACTGATCTCGGGACAAGGTAAGCCTACGAACGACAGGACGATACGGCATTTCATACTTTTTCGTCGACGGGTCTAGAGAAACCTGATTACATAGACCATATTTTAGTGCTTGGGGACGTAGAAGAATCAATTAACGGAACTAACCATCGTAAATGCACAAGTCAGTAATACGTCCTCGCTATTTACCTGCTCACCCTTTGTAGGAGCCTTCGCAACTTGCATTTGTATCTCCATAGAGCTTCGACCAGTGAAAGTCACCTGTCCGGAAAGCTCCAAGTCACCTTGAATCATCAATATCAAGGATCCCGATCTGCAATGGGCGAACATACATATCTCTTTAAGGGGATGCTTGATAACGATCCTGTCTACCGCCGCAGTGACTGTTGTTACGGATTCGCCAGTATGGCGATATGCAACTATACCCGATAGGGCATCAAGATCCATGAAAAGAGTTCCTAATCTACACCTCGATAAGCGATGGTATGCGTCTCTTCAATTGTAGTCAAGCGGACCTGATCTGTCCGTTTGCATTGAGATAATTGTCGAGCAACCAAGGGTCCTGAGCCAATGGAACAACCTATGCCTGCATCAGTCAGTCAGTCTCAATGAAGCTTCCAATATACACCAGCATGTATTACATACTATAGCCGTATGGCTGTCCCCCATCCTCTTTGGGCTCAGATCACGGTCTTGCGGAGTCGCTGAGGTAGTAGATGCCTTCTTCGGATCAAAGCCTTCCGCCTGCTTCTTCCTTAGTGCTTCAATCCAAGGAGTCTTTACCCGCATCTCTGTGAGAGCTCTGTAGACGCCATCTGTTGGTCGCCGACACGAAGTGCTAAATGGGCTAAACGACTTGATCGATTTCCCAGCGATGCCTGGATAGGATGGTTTGTACGCATATAACAGAATACGTAGACACCTCTCCAGCCGCATTTTGAGAGCTCTAAAGTACTTCTGTCAAGTCTTGAGATGAAAGACAATCAGAGGGCGGAGGGGTTAAGTAGGTTTGGTCTGCCGGCGCGCTCGTAGGGCTGAGCGGAAACAGATGATACCCGATATTGATGTATGACCTTCGCAGACAATCTCGGCCAACTAACAATACCCATAAGACCAGCTTTATACTTTAGCCGTCTCTTGCTTCATACTTGTGAATATTTTAACATAGCGGCAGAGCAATGGCGAGTTTCTTGATGTAGAGGAGCAGAACAGACAAACAGACAGACCAGACCTTACTTTCAAGAATTTTCACACCAAACGTCTATAGCATGTCTTTCACTATCTTCTGCGCTTACAGATCAAGCGATCAGAGTTTCTTCAGATAGCTCTCTGTTCGATCATCCATTACTTGCGTCTTTAACTGTTGTTAGGCTTAACATTCGTTTTCTCCTAACCGCACCCAAATTAGCCATAGGCCATGTCATCCGTGGATCATGACCTTGGCAAGCTTGGACACGCTTATGTCGGACTGAATCTCAAACTTGAGACTAATGGCTCCATAAAGATCTCTTCACCGTTGGCGACCATATTTCCTTTCTCATCCATTTTTCGGCAGATTGAAAACATCATCTTTTCAGGCACCTGGGTTGCTCGAGGCGCCGGCCTACGAGTTGTCGTTCAGCTTCTCATTGATGAAGTCGTTCCTTCTTATTTCGACCGACCAACGTTTCTAGAAGGTCTAGGTATTCTTCTTTGCAATGCGGAGGTGCTTATCTGCCTCTACCTCATGTCGATGTTCTACTAATTACTGCGAGCTCAGATCTGGCGACAACTGTCTCTACAGGCGTCCTTAGTTCATTCGAGGGAGAACTCATCCGAGTCCGGATTGCCCTTTGGAGAACTGGTGTTGGCCCTATCATATTCCCAGAGTTGTAGTAACTCGAGAATGAACATTGAGAGTCCCAATGTTCCAATTGCACAATATGCCAGCCCTCCCGCTTCCGTACCATATGCCTATGTGGATGAAGTTAAGCTTGTATTCGTATTCAAACTTTCCGCCACTGCGCCTGCATCAAAGCGAAGGAGGCTTGGGTCGAACACGAAGTATGAGCCGGATTCGGATATGCTATTCGGTTTTCGCGATCCAATTAATAATATGGAGTCAATCGGCCAGCCTCAGTCGATTTCGAGCAACCGGCTTCAACCGCATTTATGGCTGCATAATTTCCCTGTGAAGAAGCTGGATCTTAAGCAGGATTCCCAAGAAGGGCCTTCGCCTCCGGAGAGTTCCAAAAATGGTTCTGGTGTTAAAGCAGGCATTATAGCGACTCCAAGGGGCAAGAGATCCCCACCCGAAAATTCTACACGGATGGCGGACATCGTTTTTACGGATCTGGCATTATTGATTGATGTAGGACTACGCTCCATGATATGCGGCAACATAGTATACAAGCATTCAAATATCAAATTACTTAGCAGCTCTGGCGGACCCAAGCTCGCGGAGATTGCACCCGGTCTGTTTAGCCCTGGATACATGCAGGTGAGCGACTTCTTCAAAGACCCGTCAACACTTGCGCAAAAAAACGAGTATTGACAATCAACAATAGGCATTGTCCCAGCGCAACTCCCTTCTACCTACTATAGCCCGTGCAATACCGCTGATACACCGTCGTGCTCGATCGCCAAGGCTGAAAGATAGAATCAAAAGGTTGCTTGACGTCTCGCCAGAGGAATACGTCTCTGAGGACTTGTCAGAACCCGCAAACCATCAAAATATAACTTCAGCATTGACAGCTATTATTAAAGCTCGCCTCTGGAAGCTGTCGCAGCGTAAGCTTTTCGATGGTATAGCAGCTAGGAGATTGAAGCCTCTGGCTTGTGCTGATAGGGCTTTTGGGCAAAGCCTGGGGTCGCAAGTCATCCTCGATGAAGGATATGCATCCATCCAGGGCCGGGACGTCGTTGACGAATCCCTCCAGGTACGGGAGATGCTGGATGAGGGATACTGCTCACAGAGAACTGTTCTAGAGGTCGCGGGAGAAGACGAGGATGATCTATTATTCGAAGGAGAGGACATTATGCTCGAAGATAGGCTATCGGAGAGTGACCTTCTATTTGGTGAAGAGGAAGCGGAACTTGATAATGCGTTCCTGGACGATGATCTATTCTGGGCGGAGGATTGTTCAATGCAGGAACCCTCCCTTGATGAGAATTTATTTTACATAGAAGAAGCACCATGATGAAAAATCCATGCCATGGAGGAGCCGAGCTGGTAGATGATATAACGAGCGATAAAAAGTGTTGGTTTTATGACAAGATCGAAGATGGAGTTCTGGATGGCCACACGTATCCTATTTCTAACGACTTGTCCGACGGTCTGTTTGGCCGCTGCAACTATTTCCAAATAGACGTCGGAAGGGAAGAGAAGATGCTCTTGTCCGGTTGATTCAAGAGTCCGACTACAAGAAACATTCAAAAAAGCGGAGCCTAGGGCAGGTTTTCGTGGTGATGAGTATGCCAACTCAACTCTGCTGTGCTTACACTTGCTTCAATAGGCTCAATAATGCAATATTCGCTCAATATCACATCTAGCACAAGGCACAAGCTCTGCTCTCTTACACTAAGGCCACTCAACCCACGGTAGTATTCGACAACAGTATCCCATAAGCGAGCAATTCACCCTTTCCAGAACACCTAATCCTCACCTCGCAGCTGCCCAGATCCGCACCTCAGCCATTGTCTCAAAAGTCCATCCCACGTCCCAACCTCTAGCCACGACCTCAAAAAAGTCCGCTGTGATAGTAGCGATCAAATCATGCAGGAAATCACCTCCGCAACCCAACCATCTCGCAAAGTCGCAATTCTCCAAACACCACCTCCTGACCCCCCAATTCCCCCAATATCGAAATTACCCTATCACGTGATCATGACATTTCTAGGGCAGGCTTCCAGGTTAACGATGATGTCATCTATATTTTAAAAACCTCAATGCAACACTTGGCTTTCCTTAACCCAAAAACCTTACCAATCACCCCCAATGCCCCCACCCCCACCCTCCCTACCCCACCTCCGCACCCTCCTCACAACCTTCACAACCACCCCCCCCCTTCTCTCCATCCTCACCACCCATCCCCCCTCCCCCCTCCCCCCACCCCCAAAAACCCTCTACATCCTCGACTCCTCCTTCAACCCCCCGACCCTCGCCCACCTCTCCCTCTGCACCACCGCCCTGCACCACGACCCCCGCGCCCAACCCGGCCCGAAACGCCTCCTCCTCCTCCTCGCCATCAACAACGCCGACAAAGCCCCCCAGCCCGCGCCCTTGGAGCAGCGCCTCGCCATGATGGGCGTATTCGCCCGCGAGGTCGTGGCGCGCATGCCGGCGGGGAAGGCGGAGGACGTGAGTGTAGACGTGGGCGTGACGAAAGAGCCGTATTTCCACGGCAAGACGCGTGTGGTGGAGGAAAGCGCGCGGTATGCCGATCCGGTCTCCGGGGCGGCGCCCGAGCAGGTGCTGCTTGTGGGGTTCGATACCCTGACGCGTCTGCTCGACCCTAGCTACTACCCGCCCAGCTACACCCTGGCGCCGCTGGCGCCGCTGTTTGCGCGGCATCGCGTGCGGGTGACGCTGCGGGTGGGGTATGGGGAGCGGGCGGAGCAGGAGGCGTATTTGGGGGCTTTGGCGAGGGGGGAGAGGGAGGGGGAGGGGGGGAGGAGGGAGTGGGCGGGGAGGATTGAGGGGGTGGAGGGGGTGGAGGGGGTTAGTAGTTCGGGGGTTAGGGAGGGGGTGAGGGGTGGGGGGAAGGGGTGGAGGGGGATGGTTACGGGAGGGGTGGCGGGGTGGATTGAGGAGGAGGGGTTGTATGGGGGGTGAGGTGGGAATTGGTGGGGAGGTGGTTGGGTTTGCGGTTGGGTCGGTGACTACGTAGATACCCGCGCCCAAGCACTTCAAGGTCGAAATAGAATCTCAAGATACATTGTTCGCACCCTCTGGTAGGATCTGCGCGGCTGCTCGATGAGACACGGACAGCCCACGTGAGTTGAGGGTTGATGGGGGGGTGTGATGGTGCAGGAGGTAACGTGCCATAAGACAAGCCAGCTAGCTCGCGACTTATATAAAAAAAACATGTTGCAAAAGTATTCTATTCTGTGGTCAAGGATCTATCGCATTTCCCTGGCGGTGGGGGACAAGTGATCTGGGTATGTAGATAGAACTTCCACAAAGTCTACCCGGGATGACCAAGAGGGAGGTTTTCTGAATGTTGTGAAGGCGGGCTTGCTGATTTGACCATAGGTAACGCCATTGCTTTGATATTATATTGGTTGTGTAAGTTCTCTGCGTCCAAAAAAAACGTTCCCGGTTTTGTTCTTTTTCATCTCTCAGATTCGTCGCAGCATCCCAAAATAAGAAAAGAGGATCTAATATGTACTCCTGAGGGTTCATTGACAATATGTATGGAATTCTCAAAGCCACGGGACTCACCCATAATAGCTATGAGCTACCTAGGGGGGAATTGTGTATTATATATAAATCGAAAACACTAGACGCCATGTTTTCGTTTGGGGATCTAATCTCGAAGTTTCAGATCTCCGCAATCTAAATCCCGGCTTTCGGTTGGGCTTGAAGATCTTTTTCAAACATTGTTCCATGTAGATCTTGTTGATTGAAACTTTCTGTAATCGGAGAAGATTGGGAAATGGTGTTTTTATAACGGGATATATTGTTGCGTGTTTGAGGTGGTGGATCGCGGTTCGGTTGACTTTTGATATCATAAGGTAGCTTCGTGTGACCATGCTCTCTCTCTCTTGGTAGCTTGGCAAGGTTTAAAGATTGTGTTTGAATAACGAAACAGTGCTGGTTGTATTTCTGAAAGTAGATCTGATACCCCACTAAGTTAATATCGGAAGAAAATGGCGTTTCTTGTTTTCGAAGGTTAGTAGGACGGAGCTGGTGATTCCCAATAACTGGAGTGGGTCAGATGGGGTCTCGACTACCTACAGTACCTCAACTTTCAAGACGTCATCAAGTACCAAGATACTCGATATGAGATGCGGAGTTCCACCGTGGTAAGAGGATGTCCGGAGAGAGTCGGATGATGGCGACGAGGCGGAGCCCTATAGACTAGGCAGCGCTGGGGATGATTTTACGGTACTAGGCATTTAAGGAATTCCTTCTATTAGCAGTAAAGAAACTAAGCCGATGGCATCTGGGATGCCGCGCAGTTTTACTATGGAAGGACTAGACAGATTCTCATGCACAGTCTGTGTTGAGGGAACAAAGAAGTTCTGGATTGCAGTAATTTCAATGGGCAAGACGTGGTGATCCCATGTCAAAGCACCGGCACTCAATCCGTAAGTCTATATAATATATAACAAAAGCACTATAGTCTATCTATCTCGAATCCTATCTAGTCTTAGTAGTACTTACGTCTCAGACGAAGGGGGTCATCTGCAATCTTTTAGTACTTGCCTAGTACTACCAGCCTCGGCTTCCTTTCCAATCCTGTCTGTCAAAATCATCTCTCGAGAAGTAGTATGAAAGACTGAAACATCATGCCATGCTGTTTTCACTTAGTAATAGCTCTGCAGGTTTTCGACGATCAGGAGTATTACTATCCGTTCAGCTCTTGCTCTGTCTCCCACTCAGCTCTTTCACCAACCTTGCGGGAACCGGGAGGGCTGGCATGACCGACTCGAATCTTGACATCCCATGCAAATCGACCATCAGTTGCTTTTACTGCTCGTTTCGCTTCTTCAGCACTTTGAAAATCCACGAACAGATACCGGTTGTCGCGAGGTTGTGGACTTATTAGGTCACCTTTGCTCGGAACGACGACCTTGCTGACAGCGTTGCTAAGGAAGGTTAATTGCCGGTGGCTACAATAACGGCAAACGACAGGACATGCATTGTGAACCCTTTGAATAGTTCGCGAACCCCTTCATTGACACTGTAATGATCAAGCATTCTTGGCAAGCCCGAGACGATCAATCGACGGTTCTCCTCTTTCCAGTGATCTGGTGCATCTGTTCTTGTCCATCGATCGAAAACAGGTGCAGAAGGCCCCTGTCTCTTGCTGAAGGATAATGCATCTCTTTCGATTACGCGTTTGCCTCTCCCTTTGGCAACGCCGGGCCCGATTTTGACTGGACGCCCAAGCAAGTCCGTGCCATTGAGCTCCAGCATAGCCTTATCCGCCTGCTCCTTGGTTTCGAGTTCGACAAAGCCTTCATTCAGTAAGTTTTACCCATCGACAGCCCTTCAGCCTCTGTTAGCCTGTCTACGTACAGTATGAAGGATTCCGTCCGGTAAAAGGATCAGTGGACATGTTAACGTGCTCCCTTCATGATCTGCGTCAGTATAATGGACCGACCACCTAGAACAAGCATACACCTGGTAGGAAACGTCCGCAAATAAGGCCTCAACGTCTCTCGTCTTAGCCATGTAAGGCATGTTCCCCACATAGAGCCTCCTACCCTCAGCAATGGCCTGCAGGGTACGAGGATCATCCTCTCCTCTAATCTTGCTTGACTCTGCCTCTTTATTTTGACCTTGTCCCTCTCCCAAACTGGATGTTGCGTCTCGCTGAGGGCCCCAACGTCGCTGACATACTGGGCTTTTACCTGTAGGGTTGTCGACTTGTGGTAAAACATCAGACCTCACACGCCAGTTGTTTGACAAGCCAGAACGGTCAGCCATCACTCTACGTTCAGCAGTGTAGCACCTGATAGGTTCAGACAATCAATTGAGGACCAGCGTTGACCGAGCGAGTAAAGACACGACGAAACAAGAGGTCAGGTCTTGATGTCTTAGTAAGTTAGGACCTCAGACGTGTTCCCGTATCTAAGCCCCTTCGGGTTAACCTCTTTTTTTAAGCCCTTTTGGGTTAGCGACCCTCTGGATGACGTACCTTACTTGTAGTAAGCAAGATGGCTAACCTAAAGGGGCTTAAACGCCGCCGCTTACCCGAAAGGGTCTAGCGCAATTGCTCCGAAGGGGCTTAGTTCTACTCCGTGTACTCGTCTGAGGTCCTGAGAGGCTGAGGCAAGACGGCACGGGCAAATAAGGTAATCAATCTTTCTAGGTACCTTAGGTAGGTACTTTTCGACCCACAATCAAATGGAAGTCTGAAACGCAACAGCGTCTCGCCAAAAAGAATGCCAGTCATCTCCGCCCCGCTCCCCACAAAGTCCCACAAAGTGCCATCCGTCATCCATCATCCATCATCCATGACGGAATCGATTCGAGCCGGAAAGAATGGCCTCGACATCCATGCAAAACTCGGTGACTCCAGTGTGGGGGGATATTCAAGAATGAGGAAACCCAAGGGCAATGTCCTGCTCAAACTTTACGAGACTGCTAGAGAACATTTTGACAGCGAATACTGTAAGACGTGCGAGGCGCTGTACATAACTTACCTGGTGAAAACTTAGTTGCCACTTTACCTTACCTTACCTTAGTACCTTCATACGCTGAAACCGACTCCGGCAAAGCTCTCTGAGGCTCCGATGGTGTCTACTCCATGGACCGTTCAAAGCGATCCGTGGACAGCCAAGGCGTTATTCGCACAAAGGATTCTCACCATTTCGGAAGTCGCTCTTTCTTACTTTCACCGAGTCTGTTTCTCCCCTTTGAGTGGTTGTATCATTGTTTATTAAACGTTGTTGTTGGTCTTGAGGCTTTTCGCAAAGAGAGACAACGGAAATGGTCTAATTGAAGCGCTTTCGGAATAAAGTGACGGGCTGGAACGATCATCGTGAATGATCGCTTTAGGCCGGGGCTATGATCCAATCAGACGTCAGATGTCAGCGTGTCATTGGTTGCCATGCACGCGCCCCTGATCTGCCAATTCTGTTTAATCTCGTTCCTGCGTTTGCTAGAGCCAAAAAGTACTACGGACCCCTGTCCCATGTATCACCATTCACGCACCATTCACGCACCCACCACTAGTTCACCGACACTATTATCCTACCCCGGTTCACCCACTATCAAACCCGCTCCCTCCAATTTCCCTCCTGATTCTCCTCCATCTTAACCTCTTGTCTCCCTCTTTTCCCCTTCCCAAAGACTTCAAGTTTTTGCACACTCTCTTTTTGCATTTCGTTCGTGTTGGGACTTTCTCTCATTAACCAGTCACTCTTTCGCGAATAGATTTCGCCCACGCTCATTAAGCCCTCACGATCGCAGCATAAGAACATCTGTTAGCCTCGATCTTCTCCACACGCAGTCAAGAATCATCACGTCCACGAGTACAAGCGCAACATAGATATCGAAAAACAAAAACCGAAGAATCAAGAAGCCCATTATACAAGATGTTGACCAAGGTTTCCGTATCCTGCCTGGTGGCTTTGGCTGCGGTCGCTCAGGCTACCCTTCCTAACATTGGCGGTCAATACGGATACAAAAGTGGGAGTAATTTGACTTCGACTGTCGTGGTATCTCCGATCCCGGTCACCTCCTCCGCCTCAAGCGGTACAGCACCTACTCCTGTTGGACCCATCAGCACTGGAGTCTCACCGACGTCGAGCAACAGCCAATTTTCTGGTACTGGAGTCTCGCCGACGTCGAGCAACAGCCCATTATCTGGTACTGGATCTCCCAGTGGTTCTGCCCCCGTTGGCAGTGGTTCACCTGCCACGAGCCCAACCCACGGCCCGTATCCCATGAGCACTGGATCTCCAGTCAGCGGATTTGGCCCCATTGGTACGGGGCCAATTGGTAGCGGCCCCATTGGAACTGGCACTGGCGCTTCCACCGCATACACAACCCAGACTATTGACACCACCGTCACTTCCGACACCACTCTTACCTACACCGTTGGTTCCGGCTCATCGAAGACCGTCGTAACAACCACGGTCAGGCACACCTCTACCAAGACCCAATTCTCGGTAAGTTTTCATTCTTGGTACATATTTCGCTTGTATCTGACATACCGTTCTACAGACCCTTTACGCAACCCAATCTGCCCCAGCCGCCGAGAGTAGTGCAAACTCCGGCTACAACTCTGCCGTCAATAGCGCCGCCACTAGCAACAACGCTGTCAACCAGGGCGGCGCTGGCGCCAGCTCCAGGACTACGACCATTTCGTCTACCTCCACGTCGACGCACTTCGTCACAATCTCGGCAACCGCCAGCAGTGGCTCTGCGAAGAACGACAGCCCTCTTAGCGCTGGTGGTGCAGGAGGCGCTGGAGGCTCTGCCTGTGCTGCTCAAGTCACCGTCACCGTATCTGGCCCGGCGCAGACCGTCACTGTTGTAAGTGCTTCAATTATGAGGGATCATGGGATACGTACTAAATCATGATAGACTGCATCAGCTTCGTCTACCGAAGCAGCTGCTTCCACCAATGGCAACAAAGCACTTACCACTGCTGCACCTATAATGAGCAATGCCCCCTTTGGTAATGGTACGGACACAAGCGCAACAAAGACCAAGAAGAAGTGCTCTTCATCCGGATTCCTGACTCGGCCATCAGGAAGCTACTTGCCAGTAGGCACCGGCAAGAAGCACCCAAAGCCCACCGGCTATTAGTTGGACGGCGCTGAGTCTTCAAATTTTGCTGGGCGTGCTGGATAGACAGGGGAGCCGGCATCCTTCTAGACCGCCGTGGTAGGTTGGTTACTTTGAGATCAATCCATCCATTTTTGTGTATTTATACTCTTCTTCTTGAACCTTCAAAACTTGGAAACATCAGAAACTCCCAGAGGAATGTGGTTTTTCTAAACCTCGACGCGAACGACGAAGGTTGACCATCAGGCATGGAGCGGAGTTTGTTTTTGTCTGTCTGGCATCAGTTGTATAGCGAGCGATGGCAATACCCTTGAGAGACGTTTTTGGAGATTGTACTATCTGTGTCATGGATCGAAATGACCAGGTTATGAATTAGAAAGCTGTCAACCTAGGTGATGCACTGTGCCCGACAGACGAGACTGCTTCGAGCTTGTCTTCGCGGCTTTTGATTCGCTGGTAGAATCTGAACATTCACTTCCCCACTTTCACTGCCCAGTCACCTGCATCAAAAGCAGAAACATTTCAAGACGAAAGTTTGCCTTGCCTGGCCACCAACACCATGACCTTACTGTCCTACCGATATCCAACCCACCCTGCCACCTATTCTACTTTGGCAAAGGGATGTTCCTAATTCTCACAACCTTCCCATAGATATGCAGTTTACCCTGCCTGCAGTCCCAGAAGCATGGTACTTTACCTTAGCGTCAGCATCAATTGATTTGAAACATCTCATGAGACCACAAGAGTGGCACTCAATATGTGAATGTGAAATTCCCAAAGGCTGTACTCCGAAGTAACATAATTCGTATGAAGACTACCTTGAGAAGAGTTCGTGGTGGTTATCGAAGCACATGGAAAGCGTGATGGGCTGCTGAATAATTACGGTTAGCGTCCAGTGCAGCATTGCGACTTCCCTGTCACAGGGCGCTAGTCATGACCGTTATCCAACCCGCTCACCAGCCTCTTGATTTCTTGATCAGCAAGACTGACCATCTGAGGTGCTGACTGCACCCTATTATCTTCTTACTTTTCCATCATTTGTTCACTTCTACTCTATCGATAGGCTGTGTATGCCCATTGACTGATTTCAGACATTCGCTTTGTTTTGCTTGTTGGAGATCTCGTCCTGCCGCAAACGGCCCAACCCACCTCCACTGACCTCCAGTGAGCGCGTCGAAGGCCTCAGCCGGTCGATCAGTTGCCTCTCTTTGTTGCAGCACCGAACATTCCAGATGACCCACCAGACCGGCGACATCATGCACCTACATTCGGATTCGTCTGACCTCGGCGAAACCAGCATCTCAGAGGAGACCCATGAAATGATGATGTGCTCTGATGGCGACGGGCCTAGCAGCTATCTTCCACCACCCCGCATTGCAGCACGCTTCTACCGATCTACAAACGTCCGCCGAAAGTCAGCAGCTTCATCACGCCGTAACTCGATGTCCTCCCATCATTCCAGCAGATCCACCCGCTCTGCGCATGGCGGACCTTTTAGCACCCATGTTGCTCAACATCTTCGTCGGGCCTCAATTATCGAGACTAGGAAGGCTAGGTTGGCGGAGAAAGCTGCACATGCGGAGAAAGTCAGACTACGAGCTGCGATGGCAAAGGCAGCACCGCGTATTTCTCCCATCAGCGAAGAACGTGCCATAGCTGCCAAGCAGGCAAGGGAGAGGTTTCTCGCACAGGTTGCCGCAAATTGCGCTGAGGAAGTCAAGCGGGCAAAAAGGGTGGCCGAAGACACGAGGGAAAAGAAAGCGGCTGAACACCTCAAGCTAAAGGAAGACATGGAGGAAAGGGCTGCCGAAGCTGAGAGGAGGAGGCACCTTCACAACCATCTACAAAGCCAACGCCGTGCCAAAGTCTCAAGTCTCCAGTCAGTGGAAGAGAAGAAGATCATAACGAATCCTTGGAAACCAAGAAATGAGGAAGAGGCTGCAAAACTTATCCAAAAAGCTTGGCGTAATCAACGGCGAAGACGGATAGTGTCCGACTTCATGCAGCTCGGATTGACTGTTGAGAATATTCGGAAAACGAGCTTTGAAAATGTCGGAGCCCTATTGAGCCAAGAAAGAGTCCTCGCCTGTACTTCGAGAATGCTAAAACTTTGCGGTCTACAAGATGGCGAAGGTGGCAGCGTTGGTGAGAACACAGCGACACGAGCATTTCTCAGCAGTTTCCTCATCTTAGGCCATCCATCGTATGTACTGAGTCAAGATGGTGTTCAGGAGCAGGATCTTAGCATAAAAGCGAGGGATCTTTTGTTAGCATTTGGACAACTCATATCAATGCCACCAAATTCACAATTTTCACCCCTTTCCGCACAGCTCGCAACCCTTTCGGAAGCATACTCTTCGTTTCAGACTGCTTTTAGTGCTTGGAAAGACCACGACTCTTCGATTCTCATCAACACGATGCTTGCACAATTCGCCGAACTAGATGCTATCTGGCAGTCTGTCAAGAACGATACAAGGGGTGAAGTTGCTGCAGACTATCGGGAAGGGATCAAGCACAACCAGATTCTGCTTCTCGCCAGGCTTAAAAGGCTTGCAGGTCCAGAGAAGGCAATGGAAATGATTAGAGCTGCTATCAAGTCAAGACGATCATTAAACTCTAGAAAAAAGCCTGCAGGCGATGTCAGACCACGAGCAACTTCCAATGTAATGAATGTAATGGACGCTCCATCGACGTTGGCCTCATCGCCGGCATTGGCTCACAATCAAACGGAGATTACAGCATCCTCGATTCCAAATCTGGGTATACCAGTGAAGCAGAGAAGGAAAACCGCAAGCGCTCTGCCTAATAACCGGATGATGGTCCACGAGCTTGCGATCAACAAGGAGTATAGGATTGACCCCAAGCCAAGACTAGAAAACCGTGACGCTTTTATGCGTGCTATTTCTACGAGTATTAGGGCCGGACTGGAGAGCCAAAGTAGTGAGAACTTGATCGTCACTATGGCCAAAGGTACTCGTGATAAACTATTAAGCTTGGTGGCACCCGGAAAGTCACTCCACATCCTTATATCTGAAACTCTTGATCCTGCAATGATCGCCAATCAGGTCAGAATAGGAGCCTTCTCGTACGATAAATTCTTCACATTCATGAATACTATCTTACCGAAGCTTTGCGCACCCGTTCGAGATGCAGACGTAAAAGCCGTAGCTGAAGACCGAAGTGATGATCCAGTTGAGCGTCTAGCAAGGCTTCACTACGTCATTGATCTACTCTCTGTCGACAATGCGAACTTCACCTTGCAGAGACACGCTCCTACACTCCTAGAGAAGGCCCCTATGTACGAGCAGATTTGTTTCCGGGAAAGCCTCGGTGGTCGCCCGCCAGCGAAGACTATAGGGTGGTGGATTCGTGCCTCGGAGAAGACCAGGGAGAACTCCATTAGGCGTGCTGCTGAAGGCTCCTCTAATCCAACCAGTAGAGCGACTCCTGATAAGATCTACATGCAAGGCCTTGTGGACCTTGCCATCGCAGTCATTACGCTAGAGGATAATGGCCTACCCGAAACTTTGGAACTGGATCGAGAGCGTATCCTACGCATCAGATCTGATACCCTTCGTATGATCACTATTGGCTCCATTCTTCTGACGGCCAAAAATTTGTTGAAGCGTGACGTCCGCTCGCAATGGAAGGCCGAAGCCCAAAGAATGTGGGATCATCCGTACGAGGACTCCCAAGTTTTCTTCTCCATCCTCGACAATCGCTACGCTATGCCTCCAAGCACTAAAAGCCAACTTTCGGGCACGATTGAGCGCGTCTTAGTTGACGCCCGAAATAGCCAAGCAACTCATCCAGTCATGAAGGTGCTCTTACAGAAAATCAAGACCCATGTGTTCACCCGGTTGTCGGCCGCGAGCGCCGACGAGCGGATTAGAGCAACCACTACCGCCAGCGAAGTTCTTGCCTCGAGCGGGCTACCGGAGTTTGTGGTGCAGATTGGAGCTTTGGTAGAGGAGTTGACAAAGGTTGCGGATGTAGATCGCGCGGCGCATGGGAAATGGTATGATGACATTGCTGCGCTCTCTGCTAGGAATTCTTCTGAGAGCTCATGATTTTACGATATGCTGGAGCATTTGGAGCAGGCGATAGGTCTGGGGTGATTGCATAACCACGATGGTGTACAGGTTGGATTATGGTGATTCTTTACATTTGGCGATATTGGGCTCGAACGCTGTCGGATGAGATGATATAGGGTCTTTGCTGGTGTAAGCAAGGCGCTTTGAGCTTCCTCTTGCTTTGGGCTGCTTCTAGGAGCAATAACACAATGAGACGTATATCATTGAGCGCTATCAGCTAACATCCATTCTCTTACCTCACCTCGTTTCCTTACCCGATTTCCCACTTTCTTCACCCTATTCATTAGCCATTCCCTAAAATTGAGTCTTATTCATCAATCCATCTCCTCTAGCGTGCAATTTTGTTTCCAATTGGCTATAAGAACCCTCAAAATCCCCACACATCCACCTTTCCAGGTACAACTCATGTACATTCTATCTTCAAGCACAAATCCTGCAACACTGCTACGTTTTCTTCTATATCCAGACCCAGCATGAACAATTCATTAATTAACATATATCCCTACCACAGAAAATACATCATCCTTCCATTGATTACAGCCGAAGTCGCACTAGCGACTGGTAACACCGAGCCCTGACAGCAGCGAGGTTTGCAAGCTGCACAAGACTACATCCAAGGCCTTGAGCTTACCTTAGACAACGAGGAACCTTTCGACGCCAAATCTATGAGTTCGGCAGATGAGAGAAAGCGGTGAAGAGAAGGATCTGAAATGTGCCTGTGGCATTGAAGGTATCAACGGTAATCTCTTTAGAAACCGGACGGTCGCAATATGCCAATTAACTTTGCTTTTTTGATGAGCTTCGTCCTCATATTACGTTGACCTTGCGTTATCTCATATCTCATGCTCGATGCAATTCTTAGGCGGCCAATGCTTTGACGAGCAAGCGGACATGATCTTTTAGTTGCTACTCTAGAGGAATTGGCAGCAAGGAAGCATCAGAAGTCACACTCCTAGAACGCCGCCAATGGAACGACAGACAAATTCTCGGTTTGACGACCCAGGCGCTACGGTTCGCTGGAATAAGAATTTCTATTTCTAGAGCAGGACTCTATGAGAACAACCAATGAAGATTTTTTTTATCATAAACCAGCTGAAGACTTTCCCGTTATCTGGATGATTTATAAGCGAGTGATGTCGAAGGGTGAGCACTGGTATGTGGAGAAGGCGCTAGAATTGCTAGAAGCTTTAACCAATTGCGATACAACTAAATACTAGGTATGTCCGGACATCTGGCCAATCTGTCCTTGGGGGTTCCGTTGGGACGCGGGTGAGGCTTATTTACTTCATCATGGAAATACATCCTATTTTTTGTCACCGTGGCGAGCTAGTGTTGGTTCAGAGCGAGATTTTGAGACGGGTGGATAGAAATTATTGACCACTTGGACGGGCCCACAAAGGAAACTCCTCTACTCTTTGCACCCTAGCCTTCACTATAATCGAGGCCCTCAATTTTGAAGCACAATATCCACTGCCTCACACCAGGAATCGGTGGCTGCAACAACGGACCAGGCTAAAACTCTAGGGAGGCGAATAAAAACCGTCGACAAAAACACTACCGCAACTACGAAGATTATCTAGGCGCTATCTTCAGGACTACAATATCTTACCTCAGTCTTGCTACGATATCATTGCTGGTATTAAATTTGAAGAGGTAATAATATTTATATATTTTCTATAGTATAGTACGGCGTTGGAGACCACATCCGTTACGCGGTTGAATCTTAGCCAGAGGTTTCTCAGACTGTCCGATAGAACAAATTATGCTGGGTTTTAGGATCAGGTATGCTCGATACTCTAGGGTTGGTGTTGGGCGGCATTGATGAGATTGCAGATCTCGAGATTTGTCAAAACTTGGCGGTTCTACTCCTGGATCTCCTGCAGGGCCTCTGGTTCGAACTAAGGATGAAATGAATTATCTCGGACAGTCAAGCCTCTGCATCAGGCGACGCACTGTCTGATCCTCAAGTACAGCGGCTCCACGCTAACCCCAAACATCACCATGCGGTTTTCGAGTATCTGGACTTGAGCTTTTTGAAAAATGGCATTAAGTGTTATCTGAGGTACGAAGAGGACTGATAGTCTCCCGTATTTCGACCTTGATAAGAAGGACGAGGTTATTGCCTATTGCGAGATGAGATTCTTGCGATGCAAGACCAGACCGAGAAGCTGATACCTTAGATCCGACGACGGGGAAGTATGGCTTCCGTATTAGAGAACTCGAAGTGACACGCAGGATGGAAACCTTCCCCTTTGATGCGAAAGCTTCGCTCTCTCGCTCTGCTGCCCATATTCCGCCTGTATAATGTCAACCAAAGACTCGCTATGATGAACACATCAATACAAAACCAATATGATGATACTCTAGCTCAAATCCAACCAGACCAGGAAATTGGCACGGCTTTCCTATCAGCCGTTTTCACCCAGATTTTGTTACGGAAAACTCAAGAATCTCCGAATCTGGAACCATCATCGATCCTTAGAACGGTGCGAAGATCAAATGTCTTTTCCAAGTAATTGGGGAGTGTTTGTCAACGCAAGACAGTCTTGTTATCAGCGTTGATAGCGTTAAAGATCGGCTCATTCCCTTCCTTTACCGAGACTCTCCCTCTTCTTCTTATGAGCTATCCTTCCGGCACTTCGCCCGTCAAAGGTGCAGAACAAACAAGACCGCTAGCTGGGGGAAAATTTGAGGATTTGGCACACAGGAATACCTCAAATATCAGATTCATCGGTCTTGAGAGTGATGAATCTCTGACTAATAAGAAGAAGAAATGTTGAATGGTCTGGTGCAGAGGGTAACGACTTGTCACCGTCTCAGCAAAACAGATTCAAGGACTTCGCAATAATTGGGGCATGCAAATCTATGGTGATCTATTGTCAAGGCAAAAAAAGAAAGACACCAATTGATGAAGTCTTACCTGAAGGATCCACCGGAAGCCTGGAGTGTGCCTTCATCGTCACCAACCATTTAACCATATGATATGCCCAACCTCAACCACGTATGGCCTCTCAGCTATGAAAGAAGGCATTCCATCGGTCCTTAGCTATCTAATCCAATCTATACACAGCCGCTTCACTTGTCCAGCTCCCTTGACTTTCTCAAATTCTTCGCAGACCTAATGCTACAAGCGAATTGCGATTCCAATTCCCCCAGAAAGTGTTCTTTCCAAGATTGTCAACGCTGCGGCAAAGGCATTCGCCATCGCGCAGTCCCCTATCCAGAAGACTGTGGACACGAGTCATTTACAGACCAACAAGAAGATCATTATTACCACGGAGATGACAATCACCACGAAGAAGACAACCACCTATTACACACCAATACTGGGTGGAATTGTGTTCAAGAAAGTGTTCGCCAGGCAACATAAAGAAAAACGAGTCACACTATTTCAAGAGTCGGGCAACAGCTCTCACCTCTCAATGTCCGAGCCAACGAGTTAGTATCAAGATGCATGATGTCTTCGCAATTCTTGATTGATCGCTCAAAACGCTACAAAACCTCATTTCAGCTGCGACTCAGCATTTAGACTCGCGAGTCGACAGACCGTTCCTAAAATGCGTATACGACAGGGTGGTCAGCTCGCTGCACCTTAATTATCTGACAATGCATCTAAGTTTCTTCGTTGATTTTCTCTTTCATATAAACTATTTAAGTCGGCTTTTCTTAAAATTTTAAAACATGACGAACAAACACGAGATGTCGAAATTTAATTACAATGACAAACCAAGAAATTTTACACAAGGTTTAATGAAGCGAAGTTCTAATATCACGAAGACTACAGCAATGTCTTGTTTTAAAGAATGAAACATACGAAGCATTAGTTGCAAAGTACAAATGTATTAGTTTTCAGAAGTTATGGCCCAAGCAGATCTGTGGTTGTTTCCGTGAAACGTGAGTGCGGCAAACACTGGTCTTGGATCAATTGCTGAGAAGTTCTTAGATTCACAAGGCCGAGACATGGTGTGATGATTGTGCTCTAGACTCTTTGAACAATACGAGCTGCGCTGCTATCAGATATGGTTAGGAAGTCATGATGTCATTTATATGGCACGGCTGTGGCTGAATTTGTTGCAGCACAAGAGGCCCGGATTGATGGCCTGTTGTGTCGAATTATCAAGCAGGATAAACCCATTGAAAGGCTGCAGAAGCAGGTTGAGGAATATGCCACCCCTCGGCCCACGCTCATCGCCCAGGCCCAAGATGCTTTGACGCTTCTCGCAAGGAATGAAGCAGGAGATTCGGAAGATCGGAATGCCCCTGTTGCAGCCAGAACACGTCATCAGCGTTACGAAGCTGCGATGCCGTCCTCGTCGTTGTCCCCCCCTCCTTCGCGTGTCTCCTTGCCTCCGTCTTCGCCCGATCCGTCCTTGCCTGCTACCCCTCCTGCGTCTGTGAGGTCAATTTCGCCTCTGCTTCCATCATCTTCGACGCCGATCTCAGCGGTCACGCAGCTCACTAGTGAGAAGATGGAAAGAGCGATAGATTTTGGTATGAGTGCCTTGTCCACCCCATTTTGTCAGTACGGTAGCTGTGCATTTTTTGTACAATTTGGCTAATAGGTGTAAGAGTTTACTACCATAAATCCCCGAATCGATGAAAGAACGCGAGCCGAGTGGTTTACATATCGTACGAAACTCGTGAGCTCTTCGTGTATCAGTTCTTTCATCTACTAACACATTTCAGGCTGCCCAGCAGAATATTGGCGAGGATGATGAGAAGGTACTGAGGTTTCCCTGGTTGATTCAAATCATAGATGTTACAAGACCATGCGCTGCGGACAGAGAGCTGATGCCAAACGCTGAACGATTGCAGTCAACAGGCATCGGTCCGACATGGAATTTATCTTACCAACTCGATAGCTTGGACTGATAATTTGCATTGGTGCCTCGAGTTACTTTCTGCAATGACGAGTCTAAACATATTTATTTTACGCTAAATATCTTGTCAGCTACAAAGCTTGATATAACAACTAAGACTATCGTTACACTTTCACTCGAACATTATGGACTATCACGCGCTTAGATGGACAAACGTAGCCTTTGGACCTCATCGGCAACAATGCCTTCACTCGCTCGCGGTTCCGAGACTAGGAGCGGTGAAGCCACAGCAGCTACGGCAGCTAATTCAGTATCCAGCAACAATGGGTAGCGGAGTGCGTTTGCCGAGTATCGGATTGAACTTTCCGGAAATACCAAGGGTTTCTACAGCATCATGTATCATGGTCTGCCTTCAAACAAGATTGGAAAGCTACTTATGGAGAGAAATTTGGGTATGGCCGGATGCTGAGGACGGCCGCCCATGCAATCCTGTTATCTCGAAACGTTACTTTCGCGAAATCGGCATCCCTCTATAAATCACAAGGCGAGAAAGATGCGTGGACATCTATGGGTTTTCAACGCCTTTCTGGAACCCCGTAACATGTCGAGGTTCCGGGGGGTTGGACTGCATTCCGACATTCGCTTCTAGGATGGACTAGCTCTGTCAATTATAGAGCACTTCGTAGTTGATGCCGTCGAAGAAGCACTTCTGATTCGTTGAATTACCCAGGTTCTACGTATCAACTTTCCAACCTCCTTTGAATTTTACGGCAACATCATGATAACTTATCTGTTGCAGGGAAAGGATGAAGACAAGACCTCTGAGTAGAGCAGGCAAGGTCTTGGTACCTCTAATGTTTTATGATATGAGTCTCATTAAGCTGACAATCTTTGAGATCCATAAACGTGTTAAATGCGTTAACCGCATTCCCACAATTCCGAGACTCAAGAATTTTGTGAGCATAATATAGCTTGAAGGGAAGGGCTAAATTTCTAGCGAAGAACAAGTATATACTCGTCGAGACTTGACTTGAAACATTTAACAGCACGTTGCCGAGCCACATATCAAGAACCGAGTCTCAAAAGCAACGCAAACACCAGCATTATCATCGATGACGTAGTGATGGTTACATCTACCGAGTTTGCAGTATGCACTGCTGGGAAATAGAGTGTACGAAATACTCCGGGATTGAATGATCTGAACTATCAGGTTGCGACTTTCCTATTCCGAGATGTTATGATGATTGCTCGGCGACCTAGGCTTGCAAAAACTTTAGAAAATCGAGGGTGCCTCCTGATATCTGCAAGCTCACCATGTACCTACTGAACTACACCAACACCATACTTGCGTAGAGCAGATTTAATTCGGAAAAAAACACCCCTCGGCCGCACAAGCAACCTCCTTGTTAGCATCTGAGATCCCTACTTCCTCGAGTTTCCTGCATTCATACTTTTTAGCTTAAATTCAGCGCTCACTCTCTACAATCATGACATCGGAAACCAGTACCAGCATCAATCACTTGAATTCCCATCAGCCGCTAAGAAACATGGTTACGCAGCCGGCAAATAGTCAGTTATGTTGCAGCATTGATACAATTCTGGCACTGTTAGTGATACTATTGCTTTCGCGCAAATATCAACGTAAAGGTTATCGCTTTTGTCAAGAACTTTAGATTTTTCTTGAATATAAAGCCGATTCATTGATTAAGTATACTAATTTTAGCAATCGGGTTTCGTTGGGTTGAGAGAGGTCAACCCGACCCAATCCCGGGTTGAACCCGACGGCAGGCCTAGATTGAATAGAGCAACGCAGAAAAGAAATCACAATCAAAGCAGAATCACAGTCAGTCGACTGACGTTGAGTTTTCGAGAACAGTTATTCGAATCAAGATGTAAAGTCATGATGACTCCTACAATTTGATTTGATCATGAGTTCAAAGAGGTTTTTGATGAAAGCGACAGACTTGTCGTTGACAGAATGTGCCGCTGAATGATGATAGTTGAGAAATCTCAATCAATGATATCTTTCAGATCAGCATACGCTTCAACAATCAAACAGCAGATACTTGAAGAAAGAACGAAGCATATTCTCGATCGATTGAACTTACATTACCATGCTAAGCTCTTGCACAAGTGAGCTAAGCATTCTGAAGAACCCGATCATCTACAATAAAGTTATGCAAGCAATTATCCCAGGACCATAAATAAGTGTATCGAAGCCAAAGAAAACCCGAAGGCACAGATCGAGCTCACCCAAACGATCGAAATCTTCGCTAACATACTTTCTCACTTCTTGATCCGTCGATGTGAGGAGAGTTTGTGGTTCGAATACGAGCTGGTGGAGCTGAAGAGCGGCCTATTCTCTTATATTAGCTTCAAGCAATGTTAACATGATCTTTCGGTATACAGGTCGGCATGCCTTACGCTAAAACTCGGCATACTGTAGATCATTTCGGCCAAAGGTCGGCATGCCTTAGCCCCTAGCACTATTGTAGTTTAGCTTCGGCGCTTCTAAGCGAGCGTAGTTTTCCTACCTCCGCACTTTCAAACCTTTTCTATTCGGTCACCATCTTGATACTATCCATCTAACTACCAAACACGCTGTAAGTCATGTTTCAATGTGGTTTCTTCAAGAGAAACATCATCGCATACACATACTTCAATTTCAAGTACTGCGCATCGCTTTTCAGCACTAACAGAATATTAACAAATCACTAACACGTTATACGATGCTGATAATTAATTGTCATTGTATTAATATCTTGTTGCATGTTTTGATGATAGTCTTGCGATTTAACATTATTGTTCTTCTTAATGTATTGTTAATTTGTTACTCAATTTTTGTCCGAAATTAGCATCATATAAACTTTTCATAGCGAACAAGTTACTATTACGTTAGCATCTGAATATATCGAGGCACGATGTACTTCTAATAGCATAGCATTGCTAACACAATGCTATCTTATTAGTAACTCGATATGAATTGATATATTGAACTCGCAAATCTCGAGCAGACTAATCGCTCGAACCTGTCATCCGAGGATAGTGGAGGAGGAGAAGAGGACCATGTGTTTTCGAAGATTTCGCCATCTTGCTTATAAAACTCGACTACCTTACTTGCCGTCCGAATCCGTATATCAGTGAGTACCTCTGGACCAGGAACAAGCCTAACATACATGCAACAAGTTAGGTTTACGAGGCGCCATATAACACAGAAATGAACGCTATTCAAACAGATTGCCCGAAAATTGAATCTTATATTTCTAGAAGTAGAACATTTTTGATATTCACCGAAAGACGTCATTCTCGACGAGCTTTTACCTCGTGTTGTTCTAGAAATTAACCTCATGAGTATGGATGTGGAGCACATTGAGAAGAACCATACGTTGCTACGAAAAGTACTTGATACTGGTTGAAGCTCCATAAGGCCTTGGACAAAGTCTACTCCTCGCAGAGCGAGATTCCTATCTCCTACAGAGCAAGATAACCATCTCCATGCAGAGCACGATCTTCACCTCGACCAGCAAGATATGCATCACCACGTCGAGGATGGTCTCCTTACGATGATCGACGACATTTCAATGCCTGCAGTCGCTTGATACACTTGACTGATCGTTCATCATGTAATATCTTACAACCGGTAAAGATTACGTCGTAGATCTCCTCGACGCTCTGCAGAGAATGAACTGAGAGTTTTTTTTGAAGCAGAACTGAAAAATAGAGTGCTTTAAGAATCAAAACGGATGAGTAAAAGAACGAGTTCCATTCTTTTTATTCATCGAAATATCAATAGATTTAGCATGGACAACCCACTTGACCTGGACGACATTCATAAAGGCCCGGCTAAGAACTCCCACGGGACGACTCCGCAGTTTGTTGACAGAGGCCTTGCTGCACGAGACAATTTGTTTCAGGAAATATCAGCGACAGCAAAGAGAAAAAGTTGGCGACTAAGCGTCGAAAGTTGAAGGACCTGGAGGATAAGGCTAAGGTGGTGGCTGATGCCCCGGCTCAGGCAAAGGCGGTAACGCCCAAATTGAAAGGAGACCTGAACCAAAGAAAACAGGCAATTGAAGATATGCGGGACAACCTGAACACTGCAGAGAACATAACCACAATATTCAAGAAATTCCCTCCCGCGAGAGTGAAACTCTCCGACTCGTGGATGCGCAACGTTTTCCTAGTTGACCATACTGGGGTAGAACGAGGTGCTCTATATCTTCGAGGCTTCACGAGTAAAGAATGAACCTTACTGATCGGAAAACCACTGAGCAGGGCGTCGAAGATCTTAGAACCTTAATTGATTGCACTTTGGACCTTGAACTCTATACAAGCAATCCATATATTAAAACCGAACCGAGCTCACTCATTGTTCTTTCTATTTGATTCATCTACGATGACAGGAGATAAAGAAGCCAATCATGGACTTCGTGTGCGAGCCTGGAAAACCTGCCGCTACTTGTGTTACCCCTGTTGAATGCCAATAATAGCTGCCACAAGACTCAACCTGATGTCAATACCAAGGCCGAGTGAACCTAACTGGTTACTTGGATGATAAGAGGAAGATTGTGGTTGAACTTCGCGGTGCTGTGGCTTGGCGGTGTTGCAGACGGTCTTGGGTGGTAAATCTCTTCAGAGGTTGTTTCAAAGGCTTCGTCGACAACGTTCAGATCGAGAAGTGCACCAATTACGTAAAGAATATACATCTGAAGAGATGAAAATTTACATTCAAAAGACGCTTCGAAAATCGTTAGCAGACGTGAGAATTGTGTGAAAGAACTTGAAGGCTCTAGAGTCGAACCTTGCGAGTTATTTGAGTCTCAAAGCGACATCAGACCTGCGGGATTTTTTGAACAAGCATGAAAAGGTTCAAGAAGTGCTTCAGCGATACATGATGAGCAGAGAACAGCGCTTCGATATGTCGAAAGACGTTGAAAATATTCTGTGACCAATGATATGAAGGTTTGTGATGAGCAAGTTATCATTGACAGATCGAAAATTATCTAGACTGTCACTTCTCACTTCTTGATATATCAACAGTCAGACAAGCGCTCGATGAGGTTCTGACTGGTAACAATGTATCAGCTCATTCAGACGATCTCAGAAGTGTTCTTGAACCTGAATAATACTATCGTCATCAAACATCTTGGAAGAATCAGTGACGAAGATTGGAATTGAGCGTACTATATTACTAAATGTTATTGGAAGAGTCAAAACAAATCCGGCACACAGGATTGGAATACGTTTTTCATTCCGCTGTTGCTGTTCCTATCCCCGTCTCCACGACTGTTTCGAGTTCAGATTCGGTGGTCCCTTCCCAAGGTCAGACGTCAGGAGGATTTGTGACGACTAAGCATGGGTCGGGAATACTGGCTACGAGGAGCGCTCCGGCTGAAATCACGACCAGAAAGACATACAGATTGCATAGGATATAATTATTTTCATTTTATCATTATGCCCAAATTTATCAACGATGATACAACCCGTTCATACTCAGGAAAAAGAACAACATCAGACGAATTCCAACAAAAGTCTTATCTGAATTTAAGTAGAAGCAGCCAAAATCGTACTTCGCGTTCGCGTATGCTTCAAGAATCGCAACTACAATACCGGCTCCAGCATAGCTAAGAGAAAGAGTATAACCTTCAACTGACATGGACAGAGTTGGTTGAAAATGGCTAGCTCAAAATAGAAACAGACGAGGTCAATTCATAAGAGCGCTCGCGATCCTTCAATGCTGGATTTGCAAGACGATCAGTACTGTTTCGGCACAAGATGGTGGATGCGCCAGCTACCCATGTGTGCGATCACTCGCATTGTTAAGGGCTTCTTGGTCGCAAAAGCACCGAGGCAAACAAACACTACATGAGGGCACAAGACCTGAAGCCGCGAAATTGTGCGTCTGCAAACGTTTCATAATAAGGAAAAGGCTGCTCTTTGTAGGCAGTTGCAGGACGCCAAGCAAGGACGAGATGCTGCTTATGCAATTGTGACAGCGCTGAAGAAGGAGAAGAGAGACCTCGAAGATAAATTGAGGAAAAGTGATTGCATGGTGGAAGAATCCGCCCATTTAACGAAATAGGAACAGCATACGAGCTGCATGTTCAAGAGTGAAGAATTCATGGTTGACAAGAATCATCATAAAGCAGACACTATATCATCGAATCAGAAATCATGAAGAAAAAGAAAGAATTTCTGATTTCTTGACATCACAATACGCTGATTAACGGTCAAATAGAGGCACAGTACGAAGTTCTACCGGAAAAGGCAAGTCAACAACTTGAGAAGGGCCTTGCACAGTCGAGAAGAATCGAACTTTCGTATTCGCTTGTCGAAGCCGATCGAGCGACAGTGTCTTCTGAGAAAGACTTTTCACATCCGTCTATTAAGGCTTTTCCCGATCATCTTTGATGCTGATGTATACTCATCTTATCTCATGATTCGAGTACAAAAAATCCCACTCAAATCATGGTCGCTCACGATTGAAGAACTTTTCATGCAATTCAATACAGACGAATGAGTAGAATCTTTTGATAGAGAACGACTGAAACGAGAGCATAAATTTCTTGCTAGATCATTGAAGAAGAGACGTTTCATATCTCGTTGACAGTGAGTTGAAGAGCGTTCAAGACGAGACCTTGCAATGACTTTATCTTTTCGATCATCTTGATCATCGTCTGTTCAATTCAAAGAATCTTCAAGGAGCGATACAATCAAAGCATCTCCTTGTTAGGGGCTAGCATAGAGCGAGTCATATGGGTGTAATGTAACGAGTATATAAATGCTAAGGAAGGAAAGTATCTAGAAGGGAAGGGCCGGCTATCTATATGACTCAGGAGAACATAAGCTAACCCTGAATAGGGTTGGCTTCGGAACAAGCCTATGCCCTAGCGGCGAGCGATCGGCGATAGCCCTCAGGATAGCCAACATAGCTACCAACGAAGGTGCGTAGCTAGGATCGTAACATTACCCCCCCCCTTCAACGATTCATGTCCGCATGAATGTATTCCCTTAGCCTTGTGCAGAATCGAAATGCCTATTGTAGCAGGCTCACTATGCGAGGTAGAGGTGCCATTGAAGCAGGCTCACTAGTTGCACAGGAACTCGAGGTAGGCCGGTTCACTGATAGGTAGAGCGATGTGGGTAGGTAGGTCATCGCATTGACCGTGCCATTGAAGCAGGCTCACTTCTGGTTCAGGCCTACTACATAGTAGGGCTTGTTCCGTTCGTTGACCGGCTCAATCAAGAGATCAATCGTTGTCTGCCTTTGTAGCAGGCTCACTTCGGGTGCCGTTCAAGCAGGCTAACTATCGAGTGACTGGCTCGATGACGAGGTCAATATCGGACGCGCCTTTGTAGCAGGCTCACTAGTTGACACAGGAACTCGAGGTAGGCCGGTTCACTGATAGGTAGAGCGATGTGCTTGTAGGTCATCGCATTGACGAAAGGTGCCATTGAAGCAGGCTCACTAGTTGCACGTGAACTGGTAGGCGGACCGGTTCACTGGTAGGTAGGGCGATGAGAAGGTCATCGCATTGACGGTGGGTGCCATTGAAGCAGGCTCACTAGTTGCACGTGAACTGGTAGGCGGACCGGTTCACTGATAGGTAGGGCGATGAGGAGGTCATCGCATTGACGGTGCCATTGAAGCAGGCTCACTGAGGGGTTTGCTCATCGAGGTAGAGACTTCACGCAGTTCTAGACTGGCCTCTTTGGTTGCTCTTTGGGGTAGAGGCTTCACGCAGTCATAGACTGGCCCCGTTTGGTTGTTCAACAAATTCGAAGAATCCCTTGCGAATCTGAATGAACGGTTAATCCGCTGATCTTTGACCTAGTCGGATGG
>JAABUU010001188.1_pt1 | contig 46050 bp, 47 predicted proteins | sample 5559301 | NCBI WGS metagenome assembly JAABUU01 (sample SAMN10711884, study PRJNA513360) | rock metagenome | isolation source: Antarctica rocks | place: Antarctica: Victoria Land, Richard Nunatak white | reverse complement strand
TCTCTATATTAATTGCAATTTGATTCTATGAATGGTGGTTGAATAATAATAAAAATAGTATTGGTTACTAATCGGGTTTAGGGTGTGCACGGGACCGGAACGTGCACGGGCCCGGGAGTACTCCTATGTTAGCGGCATCTCCGTGAAGAAAAAGAGTTTGCGTCATCCCTGCCGTTGCAGCGTCGAGTTAGTGTCGGGCGCTAGACTTACCGGGGTGTCGATCTCGCTAAAATGCTTCGATCTGGAGGTGTCAGAAGAACGACGTCGAAGGGTTGGGAAATAGTATCGACTGCAGAAGCAGAGTGTTGAAAAGGTCTTGGGATAGAGACTCAGTCGGAGTGGAAGTGAATTCGGAGTTAGGAGTGTAGAGCTGCTGAGGAGTAATACTGCCTTCTGAGTGGCAGAGGTCTGCGAGGTGGAAGGAGGTAGGAAACGAGGCACAATGTCGATATCAACAAAACTATGTCCAGCACAGCTCTGTAGATACACTTCAAGTATGTCTCTGTAACCGCAAGCAATAGAGGTATGATGTACGAGGCCTTGGGTTTATCTGAAGTAGCAGAATAGTTCGAGTATGAGCGTCCGATCTTGATGGATTGTTTGGTTGAAGAGGAAAGAACTTAATGGACGAAAGTTTGACATTTAAGTATCTGAGCTATTCTAGCCCCTCTGATTTTCTCTACAATCTGAAACGACGTTTGGTAGCCACAAAGGCCGCATCAATAGATCAATGCTGGATGTCTATTCGCACTAAGCGGTGTACAATAGCAACGAGCCCTGTGAACAATAGCAACGAACCCCGTGATGACCCCTGCCTACTTGCATTACCTATTGAGTTTGCTATTGTGTTTGGAACTGTCAAGCTTTCACCAGGATCTGGCAGTCCTACTGGTGGACATCTATCAGCATGGTGGAAAGAGTAAGAGCTTGCGTAGTAGTAAGATGACCAAATTTACTATGTGCGTGAGAAAAAGGAGACGGACTCTTTCCAATGACTCAAAACATCGATCAAGCTGCTCTGCTGACTATGGAGCAAATGTGTCCAGGCCAGCTCACTATTATAGATAAGGTAAGCAGTAGGGTTCCATTCGACCGAGTAGAAAATTGTAGATCCTAAAGACCCCCAACAGAACCTCAATACTTTACCATTGATCTTCTGGATGTACATTCATAAGTGCATTTACAGAACATAGAACTAGGTCGATTCTGATTGGATTATGCCTGACCCAGGTCAACTACCCAAGTTTACTGATCTTCCGTTGCGGAAAGGGGATCCCCATCATTCGGCATGGGGACTTTACGGAAAGGAGGATCAATTAGGCACATTGAATCGGTTGACCGATGATGTAGTCCTGAGGGCTGCCAAGGAAGAGATTCACAGTGGAACAAGGTCAGTCTTGTGATATAATTGATTTTCTTATTCCAGGATTGTGCGATTATGATACTGCTGCCAAGATACGTATCAAACCATCAACTCCTAGTCCCAGAACAGAACAATGATCTAAGGTTTTGTTACGACTGCGTTGATGCTGGAAATACAGAATTTCCCTAAATTGGCCTTTTGACGCTCAGAGTAAGCCTTGCTTTGGGAGACAAGCATTTCATAAGAACATCATCCACAAAGGACCAAGGATCGTCAATGACGATGTTTGGACGTTCAATTCGCAGAGCAGTAGTCAATGTAAGCCCTGAAAAAGCTCATAGCGATGGCATCTTGCCAAACCGTATTTCTAGGGGACGGTCTCCGCCATTTTGCGTATCAAAAAGAAAAGATGTTCTACAATGGAGTTACACTTGATGACATTCATGGTGAGAGCCGTACGAACGTGAACGGAATTCAAGGTGCGTATTGTTTATTAGATACTTTCCCCATCTGTTAGTAGTAATGGAGGTTTGCAGTATGGGCCGAAAAAGGTATTGTCGGAAGAGGTGTCCTTTTAGATTTCCATTCTTGGCGTCTGGCCAACAACGTTGCCTATGAACCTTTCAAGACAGGCTCGATATCGTTGGAGCAACTCAAAGCTGTTGCTAAGGCACAAGGAACGGAGATCAAATTGGGAGACATTTTACTCATTCGATCTGGTATGTTGTTTCATTAGCCACATTCGAATTGCGGAGTGCGTGGCCTGAGCCGTGACAAGGGTACATGGCAGCTTTCAATGAGACGCCAAAGGTAAAGATTGAAAAGCTGGCCGCGGTCATCCCACCTACTCTTTCAGGTGTAGAACAAAGCGAGAATGTTCTAGAATGGTTCTGGAACAACTTTTCTGCAGTAGCAGGAGATCAGCCTAGTTTTGAATGTTGGCGTAAGTGTAGCTGCGCAGCAAAGCGAACCTGACTAACTTGCACAAAGCCACCCAAAAGGATTGGCTGCTCCACGAAGTTCTGCTCTCAGGGTGGGGTTGTCCGATAGGTGAGCTTTTTGACCTGGAAAAGCTTGCCGAGCATTGCAAGAGAACAAATCGCTGGTCTTTCTTCATATCGAGTGAGGTGTGCAATGTGCCTGGTGGGGTCGCTAGGTAGACCTCCATTGATTCTCCATCGTCACACAATAGGCTAATTCGATAGCCCGCCTAATATCCTTGCTATATTTTAAGCTGCGATTTGTACTTAGTAGGGCGTCGGAGTGTAGAAAAGGTGGAAACTCCGCGCTCAGGGTGAGTCCCGCAGCTCGGACCACTCCTTGTGTATCGTATAGGAAGATTCCCATTGGATTGGATTAGAATTCTCCACCTGAGGTATACACAGAAGCTCTTTCTTCTCCTATGCCAAGTGCGCATAGCGATGTATATTGATCTCTTAAGATTCTGAATTGACCGTTTGCTGCCATTGCATCTATTAGTAGGAACGCTCCTTGAAATACGTACGGTCAGGAACGTCTTACAACCAACCAATCCATGCCTTCGTCGACACCTTTCCCGTCCACAGCGGAGCAAGCAACGATACTCCAATTCCGATCTTTAAGCTCCCCTAATCGTAACGCTTCTGATATATCGCCTGCTCCCTTGGCGCCCGGCTGGTCTTGCTTGTTGGCAAAAACCAGAAGCGCTGCCTCCCTGAGCTCCTCTTCATTGAGCATGGCCGACAGTTCCTCTGACGCTGTGCCCAGTCGCTCTATGTCAGTTGAGTCGATGACGAAAATAACTGCAGCTGTGTTTGCATAATAGCAACGCCAATAAGGTCGTATCGAGGTTTGGCCACCAAGATCCTGCATGTCAAATACAGAATTAGCCTTGCAGTTGTGTATACCACTTATAGACCATATGAGGCTCTACCCAAACATTGAAATTAAGATTCTTGTACGTGACGGACTCGACATTGAAGCCAATCGTGGGTATTGTCGTTACGACTTCGCCAATCTGTATATTTTCAGCGATTATATATTGCTCCTCCCATTAAGACTGTCCTACTTTCAATCTGTATAATAGAGTAGTTTTTCCAGCATTATCCTGCGCTTATTCTTAGTAGAGGCTCCCATCCAATGAGGCTCATAAGAGCATACGAGTCCCAGTATTAATATCCTTATTTCTTTCTTACTCCATAGCAGTCCAGACAACGAGAATAGACGCGATATTGAGCCGCCCATCTCGAGCGATCCCTCTTCGGTCCGGAAGCGGATGACCTCCAAATATGAATACAAGCCTGAAGTGGTCTCCTTGGAATCAAGAACCGAAGTAGGATGGAGGTTTCATACAGTATTGCGCGTTGTGCTTCATAATACGAATAGCCACGAAGAGCAGGAGTCGAAGCCGTTGGTCAGCCATAAGGCAACGCGGAAGATCGACTTCATCTGCGACATGGATATCCCTTGCTTAAGGTAACGGCCGCTAAACTGCATGTCATCCGTTATCCCGTCCTTTAACCTCGAACGACTTTGGGTCTCGTTGTAGGAAACAGTTCAAGTACTCCGGACCTGCGAGCCATTGAGCTCCAAATGAGCGCTGTATCATACAGTAAATAATCACCCTGTGTTCCGTACTCGTAGTGATGGTGGGCAAGAAATCTGGAAAGGCTCTCCTGCGGGAGGAAGGCATGTATTCACCAAGGCCTGATGATGGACTGCCAGTTTGCGGTTTCCTCAGCTTCGATATACCCTTCCACTGACACGATCATCTTAGGCCTTGAAAGGACTGACAACAACATGGAACTCACATCATGGCCTCAGGTCACCATGATCAATCAAAAGAACTATTATACGTGCGTTACCTTTTTCTTAAGCCGTCAAAGTCTGACCTTGACCAATGGATGTGAATTGGACGGACGGACTCTGTCTACATACCCTAAGCTGCCGCCGCTAACCTTTGTTGTATAAACAGAGAATATCTCAAGCGTGATGATCAAATCATTTCCTTACGACTACAGCAAGACGAGCGCCGGAACAGGATGGCAACCACCGCCAAGGACCGAGACCGAGCGCTTGCGCAAGCAAGACCAGATGACGTCCCAGGAGTAGATGCAGAGATAGACCTAGAAGATGACGTGGGTGCCGAAGAGACCGGTGGTCTCCTGACCGGCTACGATGCATTAGGGTCGAAAGTCATCGTTATACACCTTGGTAGTCAGAACTTACGCATTGGGCTTGCAAGCGATGCACTCCCAAAGACCACTCCCATGGTCATTGCACGAAAATGGGAGTTTAGCGAGTCCGAAGCTGAAGGTGCAGAGCCGAAACCGAAGAGACGAAAGTTGGATGATGGGTCTGAAGTGGAACCCGAGAAGATTTTCGGCGATGAGGCAAGTATACCTCTTGATGTGGTATTTTTAATCTAACCAAATGATAGTTTGCAGCTCAATATACCACAATGTGTGCCGACTTGAAAGTCCATATGCGCAACAACAAACGTAGGGTTCTCCCTAATTCGAAGGAGTTGGTGGTCAACTACAATCGACGGACGCCGCCCGAAACAATATCAGAGCATAATGATCCCTTGCGCATTGATTGGACAGAGATCCCCTCTAATCCAGCAGAAGCCCCAGGTTTCATCACGGGCAAAGAGGCACTAAGAATCCCTGACGACTCAATCCCACGATATAGGCTCTTTTGGCCTCTACACCAAGGCTGGTACAATGAGCACGACTACAAGGAGAAGAAAGGCATATACGACGATATTAGCACCATTATCGAAGAGGCTATTAAGAACCAGTTGAACCTACCACGGAAGAGAGAATGGGTGCAGTATGGTTGTGTCTTCGTTCTACCAGATCTGTATGAGCGCCAGTATGTCTTCCAGAGCCTAGAAATGCTCATGCGGGACTTCGGCTTTGGCAGGGTGTGCTTCATCCAAGAGAGCCTTGCTGCTACATTTGGAGCAGGCTACACCAATGCATGCGTGGTTGATATTGGGGCTCAGAAAACGTCTATTTGCTGCGTCGAAGAAGGAATGTGCGTCGAAAACTCTCGAATCAACCTGAAATACGGCGGAGCAGACGTCACTGAAACCTTTATCAAGATGATGCTTTTCGATCACTTTCCGTACGCGGATATCAACCTAAATCGACGTTATGATTTCCTACTCGCAGAAGAGATCAAGTCCAAGTTTTGTACTCTGAATGAAGCAGAGATCAGTGTTCAGCTCTTTGATTTCCACCTGAGGGCACACGGCCAAGATACGCGCAAATACACTTTCAAGACCTATGATGAAGTCCTTCTCGCAGCGCAGGGCTACTTCCAACCAACAATCTTCGACAATTCTCAAAAGCTTAGGGGTCGAAGAAAGCTCATTGATCGATCTTATGATCTCTACGATGGCTCGCCAAACGACCCCACTTCTGCTGCGCAATCAGAGATTGTTTTGATGCTTTCGCCGAACATACCACCAGTCCCATCATCGAATCCGGCCTTGGCCCCCAACAGTGAACAGGCCAACGGGCAAGGACTATCGATCCCAGCTCGCCAATTAGCGAATTCAATTAGTAGATTCAACGAAGCAGATCGTATGTCATCCTCAGCAGTTGGGACCCCAGCTCCCGAAAACGACGACGATACTCCAACACCAGCAGCCGACGGCGCCAACCCCACCCTGACCCTCGCCAACCTATCCCCCTCCCTCCGCGACGATGTCCTCCCAATCATCCCCCTCGACACGGCCATTCTCACCTCCATCACCCACGGCGCCCGTGGCGACGAGCGCAAAATCCGCGACCTCCTAACCTCCGTCCTGGTCATCGGCGGCGGCAGCCAGGTCCCTGGCTTCTACACATTTTTAGAACAGAAACTTAAAATTATAAAGCCCAGCAGCGTCAAAGATGTGGTCATTGGCACGCCGCCAAGGGAGCTGGATCCGCAAGGGGTGGTGTGGAAGGGGGGCAGCGTGTTTGGGAAGTTGAGAGGCACGAATGATAGTTGGATTTCGAGAGTGGAGTGGGATCGGTTGGGCGCGAGGGTATTGGTTCACAAGTGTATGTGGGCTTGGTAGGCGGCTTTGCTGTATTGAGATGTTAGGGGCAAGGGGGTATTGATATTAATGTGAGCGTTGGGGCTTCGGGTTGTTGGCTCGCTGCGGCTGTAGTCATGAATGTCCGAAGATATGTGTGTGTAGCCCAAGAACAGAAATCCAAGTGAGCTTGGTAAGGTGGACCTTCACATCAAGAGAAGGAAACAGCTGGTTCTTAATATTCACTCGAGTCATCGAAGCTTTCTAGCAGTCATCGATCGTGTGTAGATGTACCTTACCGATAGCTGGCTTTAGCTATACACATATACATTGAGAATAAAAACCAATCCGGGTCTGATAGTCGAGTGCGTATATCAAAAAGAACCTGCATGACAGATATCCTCAATACCAATCCACGCACCTAAACCGTCTTGCCCCCCATCAATCCAGCATATCTCTACGCACACAACTCCATCTACTCACAAACACCCCTAGAACAGAAACTTGTGTGGCCCCGCTAAGAACGTACTTGTTTCAAAGAAGAAGAAGGAAAAGAAAACTAGGAGATCCTCAAAGGATAAGAGTTTCCGCCATGATATGTTAGGATGATTCGTCTGATTAATTGCTGTTGATGTTACAATGAATGGCCTTTCGATGCATATTCCACCCTGCGATAGATGGACATGATGGAAGGCCGCACCTCGGGAGGGCTGGGAAGTGGTAATTGTCGTTTGATGGGAAATGACAGTGATGGCTTTTTGGGAATCTAGTTGTGGTTGGGGATTGAGGTTGCTTTTTGCCATTCCAACCCCCCAAGTTATTTCATCCTTTTCCTTCAAACTCAATACGTCCACAGCCCTCGCTGATGAGCTTGGACATCGCACGTGCACTTCCCAACATCCCCATCGTACCTAACACCACCTCTGCGTCACTCAAGTAGAGCACCAAACATCATGCTGTAATATCTACAGCAAGACGGGGTATATGAATGCTGAATGAATATACTTTTGATATAAGTAAGTAAAGAAGGCTAAGCTATTTAATAAATTTGCACAATCATGGTATCTCTTGCTGGGTAAAAACGACCGAACCTCCGATATTTGTAGGCTGTGTATTCGTATTCGTATATGCCGTGTAAAAGGCCGTCCACAGAAGGATAATCGTGGCGTGGTTTGTGGATTGAAAAAGGACCGATCCTTCCAGTTCCGTGTGCCCGTCATGGATCAGTTGAACGACCGTTGATCCTTTAGGACCATCCGATCGTCGACCCTTAGTACATAAACCTAAAATCCAACCTTTTGTTCCCCTCTCCCTCCCTACGCTTATGATCTAGCTGATACGCCTCCCTCTCCTCAGGCGTCATAGCTTGCCATGTTCTTTCTTTGCGGCGATTGAGGTACTTGAGATACTGCTGTTGGAAGATGAAAGTCACGAGAGAGAGGGCGCAGATGGAGATAAGGACTTTGTTGCCGCGGTAGTAATAGGGAGCATCATCTGCGCGGTAAATTTCTAGTGGGAGAGGTTAGAAAGGGGGTTAGGGGTGATGGTTTTCGGTGATAGAAGGCGAAAGGGGGTCCGGAAATGTTCAGGTGCGGGAAGAAGGGAATGGCTTACGAGATGAGATGACAGAGCCAACCTGTACAATTACATTGTACGATGCGGCGGTGATGGCGCGTTTCTGGACATCAAAGGTGTTCTCGCTGATCCAAGCTGAGACTATAGGATGGAAGTACGGATCTAGCATTCGCCCCATCAGTATCCCAAAAGCTTTGTTGAATCCGCACCCTGGCCGGACTTACATCCGGATATCATAGTTGTGAGTGCAAAGCGGCCCCAGAGTCTGCCATGAGGCGGGAGCCCCAGTAAAGCGATCAGCAAAGGCATACACCAGAATTCTCCAATGAAGCAATGCCACGTGCGTTCACCAAAGAACTCGCTGCTTTTCGCCAGGGCGAGCATCAAGACGATTTGCAGGACTGCCGACGGGATAGAAAGCATGTTGCTGTCAAAGGTGGAGAAGCCAATTCTCTTCAAGGTTAGCGACAGATAGCCTTGGACAGGGGAGGCGGGGATGTAGGCTATGAGGCCGATGAAGTAGAGTCCCCACATGGAGGAATCGCTCCATGCGTGGAGTATGTCGCGGAATTTGGCCGGTTCTTTGAGGGCTGTAAGACCCTTGGCTGGGTCATCGCGGAGGATGCGCTGTGTCACTTAGCTCAGCGTTCAGCCGATCATATGGAACGCGTGCTCACATTGGTCATGATGACTTCCTGGCGCTCTGTATACCAGGGTTTTCGCCACAACGCCCCAGTAGTACGAGTTGGCGAAACAGGGAGGTATAGATAGCTCTATAGACCCCAGAAGTGTATCAGCGGGTGGCGTCGTAAGCCGCCAGTATCACCCAGGAGAAAGAAAAACGAGGAGCGTGGTTCTGGGAAGTTTTACAACGAAGCCAATTAAAAACGTTATAAGGCCCTCCAGGAGAAAAAGCCAGAACCAGCCTGGCTTGCCAGCCACACCACGCATCTTCAAAATCCCTGCCGCAAGCAGCGACGAAATCACCCGGGCGACCTGTATGCGTGCTGGTGGTCAGACGATGTTACCAATCGGCCAAGAAGACCTTACGTTCAGGGTTGACCAGAAAAACGCCAATCGCAAGGCGAGCTCTTTCGATTTGTAGAAATAGGTGGTGAAGAGTATAGTGCCCGGAATAAAGCCACCCTCGCAGGCACCGATAAGAGCTCTGGTGATATAGAATCCCGCTCGGTTGGTCATCCACGCTTGGAACGCGGCTGCTGTTGTATTAACAAGCAATCCCACATAAGGAATGATACGACTTGGACGGACAAACGAGACCCCACAACATCATCATGAAGGGCAGGATCTGCTTGAAGCCATAGCGTTTTATGAGTAGCTGAACTGGGAATTCTGCCGCAAGAAAGCACAGTAGCTGGATCGTGGTTCCCTGAGAGATCATCAGTTGGCCCAATTGGTTCTTCGAAATAGAAGTTGGGCCGACGTACATTGTTATAGTCATTCGAGGTTATTCTCAGATCCTTGAGTAGGTTGTCGGTTAGGGCGTTCTGCAAGTTGCCGCGATCGAGCTGTAGACCAAAGAACTGCAGCCATTACTTATCAACACTGGCGGGATCCCCTAGACAAGCAGGTCCTCTCACCATCAAGCAGACCCATGACAGCAAGTATATATCCGTTTTGCGAACCACCGCTGCTTCTTCTTCTGGAGTCCAAGTGGCGGCAGGGTCCCAGCGATGCACGCCCTCATAGGACTCGTGAGGCGGTGTACTTTTGGAGAGGTTCTCAATTCCCACTTGGACATCAGAGTGCTGCGAGACCGAGGGTCGCAGACTGTTGCTTCTTTTGGTTACCTCAGCCAAGCCCTTTTCAACATTCGACATTGGTGGCAGATTGGCCATGACTGGGGAATCTTCTTCGAGAAGAGGCTGTTCTTCTTCGTTTGCAATTCTGTCTACATGGTCCCCATCGATAGCTGTGTTGACCATTGAAGCAGCAAATAAGACGTGATTGGGAGCCGAGATTGAGTAGCAATTGCATTTCTGCAGACTGCGGGGACAGACAATGATGGCACGGAGACTCCGGCCGTTTACGGTATGCGACTCCGAAACTGGTTAAAGTTTCCCCGCAAGATGAAGATGGTCCGGTCGACAGATCTGTCAATCATCCTCGACATGTACAAGTCTCCAACTGTAGTTCCGTTACCTTAAGACTCAGACGAACTACCTGTGTATCTAGTAGGCGGAGTGGGCTAGCCGAGTCCAGTGTACGGAGTACCTGTCCCCGATCCTTGTGACCGATTATACAGGTCTCTCCGCAAAACGAAACAGTTCAACGAATAAGCATCAAGGCCACCTGGGTCCCGCAGTACTCCACATAACATCTCATGTACCCCTCACGTTACACACAACCAAACATATCACCTTCTGACATATTTGAACGTTTAGCCCTTCCACCATTTCCTTGTTGATTATTAAATTTGGACGAGTATATAGTGTTGGATATGTCGAGTGCAACCCATTTGGCTGTTTCGATTCTCATCGGAAGAAGCATGTGTAAATATGGGATCTCTTGGACTCAGCGGGACATTGAAACAATCTGGAAACCAGGATGTGGATTCCATCCGTGGAGGTCACGAGCAAGCTCGGAGCCGCTGCCTCACGCCTTTGGTGTACTCGGGTTTTCTTGATACATATCCCCACAAAGACGTGACTCCTGTCATTGGTCGCGAGTTTGACGGACTGCAAGTAATTGAACTGCTTGAGTCCTCCCAGAGTGATCAATTGATCAAAGACCTTGCAACAACAGGTAAAGGCTTAGTCCTCTCAATGAGTAGAGATCTCTGACAAACCCCCAGTGTCTGAACGTGGCGTTGTCTTCCTCCGTAATCAGGATGTCAATCCAGTGCAGATGCGTGAGCTTTGCAAGAAATTGAGTTTTCTTGCCGGCAGTGTCCGTCATTCCCTTCCATACTTGTTAAATCCAGGGGGAAAAGGCTAAGGCGTAAGACCAACGGATGCAGCCCGAATCTTCAGGTCTCCACGTTCACCCCCTTACAGAGGAGGGCAGCGAGCTCGGCGACCAAATCAGCGTCATCAGCAGCGAAAAGCAAAAGACCGGGGGTGGCCTTACCCACCAGCTCAACGACACGAGCCGGTTCGCGAGCGTTGGGTGGCATTCCGACATCACGTTCGAGCCTGTGCCGTCAGACTATGCGATGCTGAAGATCCACACCTTGCCTCCTACTGGCGGCGATACGGTACCTCGTCTCCCCCGGCCCACCCCTTCCCGGCATTGATGCTGACAGTTCCAGTTATGGGCTTCCGGATATGAGATCTTCGACCGCCTATCGCCCGAAATGGCAGCTTTTTTGGAAGGTTTGACGGCGACGCACGACGCCAAATTCTTCATAGAGGAAGGCCTTCGCCTGGGTAATCCATTGCGCATTGTACCTCGTGGTTCTCTATTAAATTGTGGCTTGGAGCTCGAGGCGGTACATCCTGTCATTCGCACAAACCGTGAGCTTATCCCTCGTTTCTCCCGGCCTATGGGTTGTACTGACGGAAACTAGCGGTGACAGGGTGGAAGAGCCTTTTTGTGAACAGAGGATTCACAAGACGAATCAATGGCGTCACAAAAGACGAGTCAGATCTCTTATTGGCATATCTGTTCAACGTTTGCTGGCCCTTTCCTTTCCCTTTTTGGTAAATTCTGATATCGACAACTTACTAATTCCGCCAATTCTGCAGTTGGTAGCGCAAAACCATGATGCACAGGTGCGCTTCAAATGGAACAAAAATGATTTGGCGATTTGGGACAATAGATCCAACTGGCACTGCGCAACGTATGACTACGATGCAGCGCGAGCCGGGGATCGAGTTTGCTCGTTGGGAGAGGCTCCATATTTGGATATTGGGTCGAAGTCTAGGCGTACTGCACTTGCGGGCTTGATAGCAGGAAAGATGTAGATATCAGAGCTCAATATCCTGACAGTGTTTTTGAATGTGGAGTAAACCCAATGTCAGGTCGTTAGTTCTCAACGTCAAGTCGAACATTGCTAACTTGCTACCAAGTGGCACAGTGCTAGGACATTAATGTTATACCTTACTGATGATTAGTCCGTAATCCGGGCATCCAATATCCTTTTCCTAAAACCGACTTACCTCATCTCCTCCCAACCAACATCCCCCACCCACTCACAATTCCCTTCTCTGATCCGTCGCCCGAGTCTTCACCCACCCCGCCTTCCGCTTACATCCAAGCTCCTGCTCCGGCCTCCACTTATTCACGCCCTCTAATTCAGTCCGACCTATCATGCCACTCGTGACGATGATGTTGTCTGGGCACTTTTTGAAAAGCGGAGACCCGCGTTCACCGCAGAAGGAGCGTTCGCAAGTGCCGCCTGGGTCGATGGCGCTGTCGGTGAAGGTCCGGAGGTCGGTGGTGTTAGAGGTAAGTTGGAATTGCTGGAAGGAGCGGGGTGAGCTGGAGGGTTGGGAGATTTGGTGGGAGTGACTTTAAGAGAAAAGGTGGGGGGCCGGGGACGAGGAGGGATGAACTTTGGTGTAGTAGCAACTGTTTGCTGCGAAGCCGGATCCAGATGCTTTGCGGTAGTTGTCGCAATGGCGGAGCCTGGTGTCTATGGGATTGCCGGCGAGTCTGTATGTGATTTGTATGGAATTTTTCGACAGAGGTAGGAGCCGGTGACGATGGGAGGATCATTGGTCGCCATTGCGTAGGATAAATTTCGGACTATGTGGCTTTTGTAGTGGTAATTATAAAAGGAAGATTGGAAAGTGACCGAATGATTCATAATACAATCGGATTTTGAGAACTCAATCCGCAGAGAGAGACAGCTAGATGCCTTCTGAGGATCTGCTGCATTCGCTTATCCATAATCCTACTTGATCTGAATTAGTTTCACCACCATAGCGCAACATCAAGACAAAGACCCAAGCTTCTTCCTTTGACATTTTGGTTAACTTTAATGTATATCGGCCAGATTTTATTCGTTTGACCACTCGGGCTTCCTTTTCTCCACGAATGCAGACATTCCTAAGGAGCACAATTAGTGAAGACAGCATCGTTGACATATGATCAAAACCTACCAATCTTCTGATCCTTACTCCCAAACAAGCTATGAAAGATCTTTCTTTCATAGTCTAGCCCATCCCTCAATCCTAACTCCTGGCTCTTATTGACTACCTCCTTTGCCGCACTCACAGCCACAGTCGAGAGCCCAGCAACCGTCTCTGCCGTCTTCAATGCTCCCTCCTTGCATTCTTCCGCGCTCTCAAATACCCTAGCCGCAAGTCCCCACTGTCCTGCTTCGATTCCACTGAAATTCTTACCCGTCAGTATAAGCTCCATAGCTCGACTTTTACCAACGGCTCTCGTAAGTCTTTGGCTACCGCCACCACCAGGGATAATTCCGAGCTTAATCTCTGGCTGGCCAAAGGTTGCCGAGGATGAGCAGTAGATTATGTCGGCCATCATCGCCAATTCGCAGCCACCGCCTAGGGCAAAACCATTGACGGCAGCAATAATAGGTTTACGAATACTGGGGATGGTAGAAGACCAAAGCGAGATGAAGTTGGTATTGTATGCTTGGCTGAATGTGAGATCTTTCATCTCCTTAATGTCTGCTCCCGCTTTCGTTGGGATGTCAAATCAGCGGACGGTTCTGACGTGTGGCACATGGACATGTATACCTGCGAATGCTTTCTCACTTCCAGTGAGCACTATGGCACCAGTGGTCTTGTCATCGTCGAATTTTCGTAGGGCATCGTTCAATTCGACGAAGACTGCTGATGAGAGGGCATTGAGGGCTCTGGGGCGATTGAGAGTGACTGATTGACGACTGATACGTCAGTAAACGTACAGCAAGCTTAATTGTGTAAGGAAGGAAGAAAGAAAGAAAGGGAAGCGCCATACTGAGACCGACGCCTGGCTTTGGCGAAGAGACCAGCAGATTCTCGTATGACGATGCGGATGCTGAAGAGTATGACCGAGCGATTCGAGGCAGTGATGGAGATATGAACCTAGAGGCTAATGGTCTGAGATTATGAATTGGCGCCATGTCTTGTAGGGAGGGTAGTCTGATATGATAGTCGAAATGATGCACACGGAGAAGAAGCTGTGGGGGTAGCGGAGCGGAAGGGCGGAAGCCGCACGGCGAAAACAGGCCATCCTAAGTAGGCTAGACCTGCCGACCTTGACATTCAGCGCTCCGCCTTCAACAATTTCGCTCATCGCAACACTCTTCTTAATATTCCACTTGACTGTCTTTCATTCGCCCGAGTCGCAGTGCTGGTTGCAAATTCAAGTGACTACGAAGTCTGCGACCGGCGTCTTACGCCACTAGGTAGCCGCCATGAACGCCGAGATGCCAGAAGACACCCCTTTCGCAGCCGTTAGCAAGCAAACGTCAAAGCTGGGCAGAGTATGTGTTTCTATCTTTTTACCTGGTACATACATCATTATACACATACTGAAGTGGCCTCTCAAATAGTTCTATCAATCCTACCTCGACAAAGCAACTCCCTACACCGCATATCGCTGGGCCGGCACCGGCACCTTTCTCGTCCTGTTCTTTCTCCGAGTAGTATTCGCCCAAGGCTGGTACATCGGTCTGTCCTTTCAGCCTCCGACCTCAAAATAATATAGACTTACTAACCCCTCTAGTTTGCTACTCCCTCGGAATCTATCTCCTCAACCTCTTCCTCGCCTTCCTCCAACCGAAATTCGACCCCTCACTTACCCAAGACGAAGGCATAGAGGACGGTGATGCTACGCTTCCCACAAAGCAAGACGAAGAATTTCGCCCTTTCATTCGAAGGCTACCGGAATTCAAGTTCTGGCATTCGGCTACGAGAGCGATTTTGTTGTCATTTGTGTGTACGTGGTTTCAGGTCTTCAACCTGCCGGTATTTTGGCCGGTGCTTGTAGTTTACTTCTTAATTCTGTTTTCTCTGACAAGTAAGTGTCTTTTGCAAATTTAATCATTATCGAGATGTCAGCGCCAGCACTGCACGAACAAGGCTGACTGGACCGCAACACACAGTGAGAAGACAGATCCAGCACATGATCAAATACCGCTATGTCCCGTTCACCTTTGGCAAGGCCAGATATAACCAACGGAGCGGGCATTGATCTGTGTCCTGGTACTACCTAACAGATTGGTTCCTTCCCATTACTTGTCTTACAGCCTCAAAAATAATAAACGTGGATGTATTCAATGTGTATTCTATGGAGTAGGCATACCGGGGCTCAATGGAATACCCCGGGGGTAGAGAAATAGACTATATCTTACATTATGAGATGCAACCAGTGGATTCGAGTCTGTCCAATGGGCCGGCAGCGCCTTCGAATACAAGGCTGTCCGGTTTTGTGAATCCTTGAACAATAGCCATATCGCATTGAGTGGATCCTACGACTTGCTCAAACAAAAAACCGCAAAACAACACGACTCGTTATAACGCCCCGTCGAGAACCCTCCCCATTTCCTTCTACACGCCTCCCCTTTGTGACACTTCTGGTGATACAAAAGCCCCCTTCATCCGGGACACTCCACTCTTTCCATCTCCTGCCCTGGAACGCATCGCTCGAGGTCCTAGATCCTCGACCCACAGCATTTCCCACCAACTCCCCTAACTCGTCTCGAAAAACCCCCTCCCTCCGCTCTCCCCTTTCATCCCCCTTCATTGCCCAACACCTTACGATCAAAGACTTCCTGGCACCGTCCATTTTTCAACAACCACTCGCCAGTCAAGCAATGTGCAGAACCCCTCGTCGTCACGAAAGTGCCATTCCGCAGACGTAAAAAAGTATAGAATTCTCTGCATACGTTCGTCGGGAAAATAGTAGCCGGGGCGTGCGGGGCTGAGGTAGCTGGGGACAAGACGAGCGGGGATATACAACACGAGTGTATGTTTCCTTTGGGGCAAGCGAATGTCAAGGGGAAAACCATTTGGGGAAATCAAATTCTTGCTCGACAAGTGACAATCGAGCATACCGCACGATGCTTTGTAAATCTCACGGCTGACTTGGCGCCACTTATCCACCGAAACTCCCCGCTTATCCAACCATCGCTCCCTCCCCCTTTCCCTCGTCCCTCCTCATCATTCGCCCCCTACAACCTCGGCTGCGCACTCCCCAGCGCCTGACTCTGCGGATGCGGCGCCACCTCCTCCGTCGCCTTCTCGATCCTCCTCCCCAACTCCCTATCCACCCGCCGAAACATCTCGTACGCCTTCCTCCTGACCGGCTCCTTGGCCGCACACAAATGCCCCGCCACATTACCCACGAAATTCTCCTGCTGCCCCGGCGTCCGGCCCAGCACCTGCCAGAGCAGCGCCGGCTGCACGAAATCCTCGTCCGTGACCGGTAATTGCTGCGCCACGGCCGCGCCGGCCCATTTCTCGTGCTCCTGGCTGGGTTTGACGGGTTTGTAGGTCATGTTGCGGTAGGTGCTGGGGTAGTTTGGGTTGGCGCCGTAGTTGCCGTTGACGGCCATGATGCCGTCGCGCTGGTAAGGGTTGAAGGCGCGCAGGGGCTGGTTGACGGGAATTTGCTGGTAGTTGACGCCCAGGCGGTGGCGGTGGGTGTCGGGGTAGCTGAAGAGGCGGGATTGCAGGACTGGGTCGGCCGAGGGCTCGACGCCGGGGACCATGTGCGAGGGCGAGAAGGCAACTTGTTCGATTTCGGCAAAGTAGTTTTCTGGGTTCTTATTGAGGACGAATTTGCCAAAGGGGCGCAAAGGTACCTCGCCCTGTGGCCAGACTTTTGTGAGGTCGAAAATGTTCCAGCGAAATTTCTCGGCTTGTTCGGGCGAGAGCACTTGGACGTAGCAGGTCCAGGAGGGGGCGTGTCCGTCCTGAATGGAGTTGAAAAGGTCCTGCGTGTGACAGTCAGGGTTTTCGGCGGCCATTCTGCCAGCTTCGCCGTTTGTGAAGGTCTTGCTGCCCTGGTCAGTTTTGCAGTGGATTTGGACGTAGTTGAAGGTGCCGTCGGGCTTGGTGAATTTGTATGTGTGGCCCGAGTAGCCGTTCATGTGGCGGTACGAGTACGGGGTGCCGCGGTCAGAGAAGAGGTGCATGACCTGATGCGCGGATTCCTGGTGGGTGGAGAGGTAATCCCAGAACATGGTGGCCTGAGAATGAACATGGTTAGACTACGGTAGTGCTGGAAAGTCGGATAAAATAAAAACGACCCACATCCTTGAGATTGGTCTGAGGATTGCGCTTCTGGGTATGAATGAAGATGGGGAATTTGGAAGGATCACGAAGGAAGAAGATGGGGGTATTGTTGAAGACCCAATCCCAATTGCCCTCTTCCGTATAGAACTTGAGCGAGAACCCTCGAGGATCCCGCGCCGAATCCGATGAACCCTTCTCACCGCCAACCGTCGAGAAGCGAGCAACGCACTTGGTCTTCTTGCCCACGCCGTTGAGCATATCCAGCGAAGTCTAAGCCGTATAAGACTTTTGGGAGCACGAGACATCTTGATGACAGAACATACTAAATCGCTAATATCGTGAGTAATTTCGAATTCTCCATAAGCGCCGGCTCCCTTTGCGTGAACCACGCGCTCTGGAATCCGTTCGCGGTCGAAGTGAGCGAGGAGGTCGATCAGATGAAAGTCTTGCAGCAACAGAGGACCGTTTTGCCCAACACGCTGGGATGCTTCTGGATCCATAATCGGGCAGCCATTAGAAGTGGTGTAGACGGGCTTCTCGTCGTACCGAAGTGTACTTGTCGGGCCTTCACTTGCACCCATTTTGGGATAAAAGTAAATTGATGAATAATGTTCTATATGGCGATAACTGTGGAAAAGTGTCCAAATTGTTTGCCTAGTCTGACAGAGATTGATGATTTACAGAGATAGAGAGAGAGAGAAGAACGGGCGGTCAGAGACGGTGTATTTCGATTTTACAAGTCAGTCGGACCGGTAGCGGGGGGGTGGAAGGATGGAAGGAGGGAGGAGGGAGGAGGAGGGAGGCGGGAGGAAGGAGGAGGGGCGGCTCTAGCCAAGGCCAGCCAAGGCCTAGGAAACAGTTTTTTCGAATGTTATATATTCTATACTATACCTCCGTAATGGTATTATATCAGACTCGATCTCAGTTACTTTACATTTCTTACGGCGTACAACTGCCGTCCGAATTATCGATCGTCCACTCTTTCCAGACCACGGGGCAAGTATATTTCGAATCCCATGTGTTTGGATACCTAAGGTACCTTTATGTCACCGAGTGATTGACATGTAACGGTTCCCAACTGTCATGTCCACTGTGCGAGGTACCTCGGCTCCGGCTTCATGTCGAAGATCCATGACGCTACCACGGCTCCCTAAAGTACGGAGCAACCCCACTACCCCAGCGATCATGCGGTTTCCTGCGACACTAAGGCTCCCTGTGGATGAGAAGCAGCCAATGAGACGGCAGCTATAGACCATACACGCTCTAGCCCTTTCTTAGGGCATACTGTGTAATGCAGGCCCCGGAAATATCCCGTCTACACTTGCCAGGTATGAGGTACGGAGTACAATACATAGAACTAGTACGTTTTTAAAAGAGTCTACCGAGGTACCTTACTCTATGGAATCGTCAAAGACTCAGATAGTCTTAAAAGATATGATATATATCCCAAACTGGAAACATATCATTTTGAGGAAAAGACTCGGATAGAACTAACTATACGGGCCCTTGAAAAATCTCGGTCAGTCATGCAGAAATCAAAAAGAGAAACCCCACGAAAGTGACGGATGGCACTAGACGTTGAAAGGTCGTTGAAATTGCTGGCCTCGGCCTATTCTAAATCGCACTCACACGATATGCTTCTCCCGCCTCCATCTCCTGTTGAAGATGCTTTGTGCTCATTCCATCTACGACCATTGAACAAACTTACTCCAAGGCAGCTCGTAACGCTTACCCAATACCTTTTATTGCTTACCGGTTCATTCTTCGTTCCGCGTACTTTTGCCTACGAAGTCTGTGGCTGAGTAGCACTCACCTATGGCCGTGGTCTCATTCCTCCTTCGTCTCACTGGTCCCGAGGTCAAATCAAGCCCGCGACTTTGTCAACTTTCTCACTTTTCGGCATAAGTCCATGAGTGCGCATTGTAATTTTCTGAAGGTTGACCGTTAGGCGCAGCGGAGAATCATGGGTTCAGGACGCAAACATACCGAATCTAGCTCCAGGTTCTCGGGACACGGAACCTTCAGCGGTTTGCAGCCTGCCGCACATCACCACATCTTGCCCGAGAGGCTGCCACTTGACGTCCTGAAACTTGACGGCCGGCTGAAGTCTACCCATTCCATCATGCCTGGTAGGCGGGCTGACCACGACTCCTCCTCGTCCGAGGTACGTCGGCGCCACAGTGACGACAACTGATTTGAGAAAACAGGCATTCTCTGGCTGAAGTAAATCATTGATGACCATGCCGCCCCCTTCAATCATCACACTTCGAATACCTTCTGCGGCCAAGGCTTTCAGCACAGCTTCCCATCTGAGCCTCCACTTCTTGTCGAAGTCAGTGAGTCCAAGATACTTCCCACCGTAGTATTTGAGCATTTCCAGCCGCATTGGGTCCATAGCAAAACCAGGTGCGATGATAATCCATGGCCCTCTACCTTTGCCATCCTGAACGGTCTTGAGTATTCTCGACTGCGGTGTAACTACCCACCTCGCACCTGGATCGATAATGACAGGTCGAGGCTGTCCTTCCCATCCCAGCCCTCCATAGCCACCTACACCTTCCAATCGGCAGTTTAGACCTGGGTCATCCGCAGTAGCTGTACCAACTCCAATCAAGATTGCATCGTGTTTTGAACGCAGGTAGTGTGTCATGGCTTTCGTTTCAGGTCCTGACAATATAGTTTGCAGACCAGGTGCAAGAGTCAGTGAAGAGTCCATCGAGGTGGCGTAGGTGAGCGTCACGTGCGGGAGCCCACCATTGATAGCAACCAGATCTTTCGGAGGTAGATACGGCTCGAGAAATGCGCGAGATTCTTCAGGGAAGCGTAGCATGCCAGGTATCATGGGCGAAGTATTAGTCAGTGCAGGATCAACCATGGGTGTGTCACCATTTGTAAGGTGAAGCGGGGGTGTATCGCTGTGCCTGACTATGCCGTTCCCGTGATCATATTTGTAGCCTTCATGTACTCGGAGTTGTTCACGATGGTTTTGCCGCCAAGCTTGGGATGCGTTGCGGACGTCGTTCCTACTCAGATGCCTCCCTCCAGCCGCCACAAGGCTCTCCGTATCTTCGCCCATGACCGTAAAGACCGACGCCGGCATGTAGCCTTTCATCACCTCGGACCTCGCAATGTCCATGAGAACACTCGTTCGTTTGATCTTATCCAAATGATCCAGATCATGAGTGTGCTGAGTCTGGTCTCCCACCTGCGTGATGGTATAGCAACTATATCCTCCGTCATAGCGAATCGTCTTGAGTCTCATCTGGCATGTTCCGCCTTCACGGATCTGCTTCTTTCGCGACGGCTTGCCTTCTGGTCTGGGTTTGCTGGTGTCCTTTGGTGTATAGGTCGGCCGTTGCAGACGGCATGCGTAGTAGTCGGTAGTGTAGCGTCCAGTCTTGTCTGTGCCGGCCCTATGCTGCCTAACCCAGACATTGTCGACGTATGGCCAATAACGCTCAAATTCGTCAACTTGAAGTTCGATCTTGTCCTTGACCTCAAAAAGGCGTTGTCGCACGGCCGCTAAATCTGATGGAGGCCGAAGTAGATCGTTGATGTTTCGAGCGGGTGTTGGTACGTTCCCTTCAACTTCCACGCCAGGGTCCTGGCCTACGACAGTATTCGGCGGTATATTCTCTTCCAGCTGTCCGACACTGTTACCTTCTCCGTTGCCAAGCGGTTCAACATCGCTCATCTTTACTTTGGCTCCTCAGGCCTACTGACGGCCCAATAGTCATTCAAAGCCTTAGTAGCGGGCTAGCAGTCTCCCCACTGATAAAGTATCCGTGAATGGCCGACTTTTAGAAAGCCATGGCCGAGCCAATTGTTCAGAAAGTAGGAACGACAATGTGGGGTCGAGAATCTTCGAGACCTCTAGCTCCTGGTCCACCACATTAGTATCCATATCTTTTGCAAAGCAGTATGAAGAAAGTTACTTACCTTAAAAAAGAACAGAAAGGCTTGGAAGCTTGATGTAATGTCAGAGGTTAAGACTAGCGAGTGTGCGGTCTACAAGGGATTTGCGGAATTGTGCCGCGATACTCTCGTACAGCATGCGTTACGAGTAGTGAGTTAGTGAACTAGTTGGACACGAGACAATACAATTGGGTATGCAAGTCACTTGAAATGGGGCAATGGATGGTAGACAACATTCGCCATGCAAGTCATCTATGCAAGAGCTTGAACTCCATATCGCTGTTTGGGGTATCGCTAGGAAACATACAGCGTCCAAGCCTGACGTGAACTGTTCGCAATGCTCCTTGCAACGCGCCTGAGCTTGCCTTCCAGAACGACTAGCCAAATTTGCCGCCAGTAGAATCCTTGAAGATAAAGTAAAGATCACGACCTAGAAGATCCCGATCCTAGCACTGACTCATTAGAAGCTCCAGCGTCGTCTATGCCATCCACGCCCAAAGCCGCCAGATGTTCCGCTCTTCTAGCTGCCTCAACCTCATCTGGCTCGGTAACAACCACATCTACCGCATCAAGCTTCTCGTCTTCATCATCAGCATGTTTTCCAGCCAGGCCAAGTTGAGCCAAGTTCTGGTTGCGGCGTGGCTTTAGCTGCAGCATTTGAGCAATGGGATAGTAGTATGCGGCTTTTCCTTGACTGCCTGAAGACTTCTTGGTTTGTCCCAAGTTGGTGCTGGCTATTTTGTCTTCCAGCTCGGGATCGTGCAAAGCAAGAGCAATATCTTTGTATGGCTGATTGGGATTGCCAGATTGACGAGCAGTATCGTAGATGCGTACATGGTCATAGCGATAGGACCCCGCGCCATCTGCGTTTTTCTTGGTGTATAGCGCCGCGTTGTCTTTGTCAGGATTATCAACATCAAGCTTTTTCTTAATCTTGTCCGCCGTGTGCTCGTCAGCGGGAAGGAAGAACTGGTAGCTGAAGTCTGGGCCATTTGGTGCAGAGTTGTGTGCAGGGTCAGCTTCATGAGCAGCTTGCTTTGCTTTGAATTCGGCCTCAATTTCGGGTTTCATCTCCATAGGGTGCATCAACCCAACGTCCATGCGTGTATCGCGCTTTTTGATAGACTGTGTCGGGTTCGAATTAAATTTCGTGACCATGAAGGCTCCTGAGTCGGTAACGGCGTTGAGATCTGGAATGATGGGGTAGGCAGCAACCAGCTTCAGTTCTGGTTTGGTAGGATGCTTTGGTTTGTTCCAAGCTTCGGCCTCGGCTGGAGCTATAGCAGCGCCTCGAATGTTCTCCTTGGTGTCAGGACCGGTGTAAGCATCTTTGGGGTTCGCGATGTCAAATCCTTTAATAGCCGCTCGTAAGACGTTGACCGGCTCGTCCTTCGTAGTATCCGCAAGCTTGCGAGCCTTGACAGTAGGCTTGGCGGGGCTTTTGGAAGAAGCAGCTTCTGCACGGGCGCGACTTGCATCGGAGGAAATGTACTCGGTACGACGTAGGAAGCTGTGACCGCCAGGCTGATATTTCGGCTTGCCAAGTTCCGACAGAGGACGTAGAAGAGCTTTGTCTTTGGGATGGACAGGAGGAGGGACGAGAGGTGCTTGGATGGCTGGGTAGTGGAGCGTCAGCTACAGTATTGCAGTGAGTAAGGCATGTAATCCAGTGACTAGGCTTACAGCTCTCATCTCCATCGAAAATCCCTGGCATGCCCACCAGGTTGATCGGCATACCAAGTTCAGCATCTGCCTCGATGTTCAATGGTTGCTTTCTCGAAAGACGAGAAGCAAAAGCAGCAGAGGTGTAATAATCCAAGCCTTCCACGGGAATATCTAAAAGCTTTGGAGCTCCTGGGGGTGGAGGCAAGGCATTCTCATGACGAATGCGAGCGATGTAATCCTGGTGGTAGTTTTTCTCCGAGCGAGCTGCAACAGTACTCATTTTCAACGTCGGCGAGGGTAGTAGGAGACTCAATGGGGGGGTGGAAGTCAGACGTCGGTGGGCTTGGACTTGGTGTCGGTGGAACTGTGTTTTCGCAACAAAGTTGAAGTACCTAGGTCACCGTACTTCTAGATAACACTAAACCTCTTGGTATCACGGTCATATCGGATTTTATATCAGAAGTCGTGATTGGTGGGAGTAAGCGAGGTAGGGTTTGTAGAGGTTGTGGAAGAAGATGGCTAGTACAGCCCTCGGCAACATAGCTACATTACGATTCTATAAGGATCTATCCTTTATATTGACTATTTTGGTGTTCTACTCAACTAAGAATTAAGAAGCCAACGGGAGTCACGATCTCGATCAATGGCGCCATGATGAAGCATTCAGCTTTTCAAGTTTGTTAGATATAATTGTCATACTGATCGAGGGTGTTGAAGCTTCGAGTACATAGATAGAGGGGAAGATGTCCCTCTTATCATTCGAGAATGTGAAAAGCTAAGATGCATAGATACAAGAGAAGATTCCGCCTGTACTAATTGAGAGTGTTAAAAACCTTGCACGGATCGTTCGTTCAATGGAGCATGGCTGAGACAATATGAGGATTCGCGTTTATCCAAATGATTTAGACTAAATAGTGATCCGTGGACATCAGATCCAGTGATCCAGCAGCTGCGGTTAAATGACAAGATTGTGGTGATGCTGGTTGTGCCTCTTCCCGTACATATCCATGCATCCTGTACTGCACTGTTCGTCTCGGAGGCGTGTCATCTAACGAGGACTTGGGGGTTGCAGACCAGCCGACTTGAGCCTAGAGTCTCCGGTAAACGAATTACTTGTCCAATGGCGTCATGAGCGTAACTTCTTCCCCCTTCGACTTTTTTGGTTGATGCCATCATCCCTAAGGCGCTTTCTACCTCGCCGGCTTGCCTTCGGTGCGGACTGGCTATTTTGGGGTTCGAAGGCGACATCGGCAAATCTGCGCCCCACCCCTGACATGTCTGAGAAGGTAAAGCTATCGTTCTGGCTATTGATAATGGCACCGGTGGTACGAGCAGCAACTGGCAATGGTGTATAATGCTCTTCGATTTCGCTACTTTCCGCAGCCATCATGTGTAGCCACCATAGAGCCAGATTAACAGTCATAACTTCACATTCCTCATCTGCCGCAATCGCATCATTCTCCCATGGGATCGCTTGAAACTCCAGAATTCCAGTACTACGGGCACGAGTTGCAGGTGTCGGATCAGAACTCTCGAACGACCCTTGAATGTCAACGGCCGACTGTGAGTCGGTCTCTGATCCTGGGCGGATCCGTAGAACGACGAGCTCCTTGTCGGTAATTACATATCCGTACCGCGAATTGGATCTGACGCAGTAAGAGAAGACTTGAGTTAACGGTCGAAGCCAATCTATCTTCTTATGATTGAAATGCACCTGTCCAAGCTTGATTAGGCCGCTTGACCATTTCTTACTCAGCTTGGTGTCCCCAGGCAAGACGTTCTTTGGTTTGCTAATGCGAGTAGTCGGCCTTTGTACCCCTCCCCAGTCCGGGCGAAGTTTTGAATTAGAGGCCGGATAATCGGCTTGACCGCCTCGGACCATGTGTATCTTCCCGTGGGTCAGACGGTTGTCAAGATAACTCTGGGCTGTCGATAGCGCATCGGCCATCATTGAATGGTTCCATTTGACAATCAGGCACTCTAGGGAATTCTCGTCGTGAATTTCGCGGAAGGGAAATTGAGGGATCGCCGAGAAGTCTTGGAAAGCAAAGTGGCTTGTCAAAACCTCCTGTAGCTGACCGCCGTAAATGGATTTGAGCGAATTGAATTCGAAATCTTCCCACACCTCGATCTTCCGCGGCGTTTCCCAAATGTCACCTGTTGATTTGGTATTGCCCCCCGGGCGACACATATCGCCATTGATGACAGGGTTCTCGCTTCTGAGATATTCTAACAGAGATTTCTCGTGACCTGGCATGGTTGAATGGTCTCAAGTCTTGGGTTCTGTAAAGAGGTCTCGAGTACTCGATGGAGATTTCTTTTAGCAATTGGTTGATATACTTTGAGCGACAATATATATAACAGTGATAGCCTGATCAGTGTCAAAGACTCGTCGCTGAATTTCTAAAAAAGGGTATGCATTATGCTGAAACTGCATTGCAGTGCAGCAGGGCGGCGAGGTGAAAGTCCACGAATCAACCCAAGAACTCCCAGCGCTTAGGTTGTGTGACCCAATCATGAACATAGGGGATGGTCGTCAGCGTAGATACACAGTAAGCCAAGTAAGAAGAAAGGCTGGGCACCCAAATTTGCAATTGGTGTTCGTTTTGCATGGAAAGGATGCCAGAGCTTACAAAGTCTCTTGAAGGCGGCAGGCGGCGAGATGGCTCAACGCGTATGGTTATTCCACCGTCGGGACGAATCCAATGGTTGGCGAATGATACCTAGAAGAAAGGCACAGAAGATAAATACGAAGGTAGGTGGGTACCTAGTCAGTTCGTCTTGCGGTAGTTCGAAGCGCAATGGAGGGACGGGTCGGACCGCCATTCGTTCATTGCGGGGGAGTTGGGGTGTAGGGGGCACTGTACAAGTAGTACAGTATGTATCCTAGCCGTTAGGCCAGGTCTAGACTCGGGAGTCTCCAGCAGCGACTAAGAAAATGAATGGAGGTTCCAGCGTCCAGGAAGGAGGCAGGATCATCGAGGATCGCAATTTCACAAGCAAAGACTACCATACGGAATACTTTAGGTACCTTACTAAAGGCATCATACGGTTTTACTTTACCTTATGGTGCGCCGTACTGCTCCAATTGACTAGATGCGGGGGTCCGTGCTGTTTTGATACATATCGCAAAGAGTCTATCACCTATCACCTATCAGTTTCCCTCCTTTTCCCTTGGTAAGAAATGAGACCCGACCTATGCAAGGGATTTATCCCCGCGCAAGGTGAAATTGCAATGCGCCGGCTGAGGCCCTTTGGTCGACATGCGATCTTGGCGCTTCCACGTCCAGCTGGAAGCTTTCTGCAACCAGCTCGATTGGTCGCCCGCCATTGTATTAGGATTTCATCCTTATCTACCTGAGGCACCACCCTTTCTCAGGCCTGCACTCATGGCATGGCCGTTGAATGTTTTCGCCTACCCAATATTAGCTCAATATGTCTGCGCTTCCTCGTTACACCAAGCCTCTTCCTGAGTGCGAAGGTCCGAAACTCCATCCCTTGAAAGGTCGTCGATACACCATCAAATTCCTACGTCTTCTAAGCGACATCGAATCAGAGGGGCACGCGCACGTGTTCGAAGTCTCTATGGGCTCGAAGAAATATGCGCTGAAGGTGGTAAGGAGATGCCTCCCAAGAAACCAACCCCTAGTGTTCCGTTGACACGATTGAATTGTCACAGTTCAAGTTTTATGATGACGAGGAAGACCGAGAAGGTTTATTCGGCATAGAGAAGGACCTTGTCCCGGTCCATCTTTTTCAGGCCCACATGGATCCTTTTTACAACGAGTGCCGCGCCTTTGGGCGCATTATTGAGTCCAACCAGAATGGCAAGATTGCGGTTCGCTGCTACGGTCATCTAGCTATTCCCGCCGAGAGGGAAGAGGAACTGAAACAGAGGTTTAATATAGAAACCTGGAACCGACCTGACGAGGAACGCGCGTCCAAAAGACAACCATTTCGAGCCATCATGAAAGACTTAGTTCTCGGAACCGTTCCATTCACCGACAAGCAGGTGAAGAAGATGTTGAGAGATCTGAAGAGATTGCGTCGGCTGGGTATCTACCCAAGGGATGTGCAGGCGAGGAACTATGTGGGCGGCTTGCTTGTGGATATGAGTATCGCCATAACTGAGCCTCACTTTCTTTTCAACATACGACCGAAGTGGCATGTGCGTGAAGTAAAGCTGGCGGACCTGCTCTCGTTTGATACGATGATGGAAGAAGAGAAGGTTGGAACGTGGCACCGTGCAGCAAGAAACGAAGAATATTGTGGGAAGCTTCGGTCGCAGAAGGCCAAGGACAGCTCCTCGAAGAGGTGAACTTCGGGGTGCTGATTCGATCCGTCCAAGACCATTCGCAACTTCGAACTCGGCGCTGATAGCTCCCAGCTGTAAAATTCCTGGCATAGCATTGCCAGCGGAGCGCCGGGCCTGATGGCATTATTCATTGGAGAAAGACCGGTATGATTTGGGCAAGAACCAAATAGCCATGCCGATTACACAAACAAGAGATAGACCGTGTCAACATTGACGTATTCCATATCGTTCTTATTCCAATTCTCCCTGTCGCGGACGCACGAAGGTCTAGATTTGCCGTCCAGTGGCATAAGTGACAAACTCTTGCGCGGTCCTTTCATTGAGTAAAGTTCTGGGACGAGGAAAGCACCAGCGGCCGACTGCGGGCAGACCTCTATTAGCAGAGGCACAGGCATTGGATGATATGAAACAAAGGGATATGGGAATTTTGAGAAGATGGAGGAGATAATGAACAACATGAAGGCAACATGGTTGATCGATACGAATAGGGAGGGAAAAGGTTTTGGTAGCACATCCCTCTATCTCTATTCGTCGCTGAAGATACTAATAAGCTGCGGAGTTGAGTTAGTGGTGCAAGACGTTACAGATGTCGCCAGGGAACCACCTTCCTTTACTCACCCTGCAGTACCTCCCCAGAAGTATAATATAGTCTTGGCTCTCACCGAAGCCCAAACTGGCCTGCACATCTTACCACAATCAGGACAAATCTGCAGAGGTCCTTGGGCGTCCAGTGGATCTTGGGCTGTGAGTAAGGTTAACAAGGGACAAGGGCACGGTATAGTTACACTTTCGCAGTATGACGCCCGATCCTTTTTCCATACGGAAAACTAATCTCTGCAGGGGCCCTCCTGGAATTGATACGACCAGGTTTTTGGGTGTCTTTAATAAACGGGGAATGGCATGATGGACGGATATGGCATTGCGCAGTTTTCTGGGAATTATTGTCTGTTGCGGCCGACATCGCTTATCTCGTCCACTTACCTTGGCGTACCTGGATCAGGATACTTCGAAGCCCGACGTACATCTTAGTGACCCTTTGCTTTTCAGACTCCTTGTCATTATCATCCTTTTTCTCATGTCCCTCAAGCCAATCTTGTCTGATCCTCACCGCCTCCTCAGTTTTCTATTGATCAAACATGCAATGCTTTAACGCATTCCTCCCCTACCAATTCGTTACATGCGGATCAGCCTCCCTGTCCAAGAGCAGCAAAGTTACCCCTGCCCTCCCCATCTAAGCCTCTTTGAGCAAAGCCGTCTCATCACATCGGGGATCCCTCGTCTCATCATCAACCCCGGCGTCAACTAGCAGGCGCACTATATTTGGCCCGCACCTTCAAGATGCCGATGTATTACTGCTTTACCGCTGCCGTGATCATGGTTCATGTTGGTGCCGCACGACATGAGGTATTGCATACTGGCTGTGTAGCCGGCGATTGGCGGCTAGAAGGGATGGGGTGGTGCTGCGATAGGTTGCATGGTCCATGAAGTGAACAAACAACAGGATAGAAGGATTTCACCTCTCTAGAAATCGAAATAATCTCCTCTGGAGACTTCGCATGTCGTTGACCATGTCGCTTAGAGCTTGATGAGTAGACATGGCCCCACCGGCGATGCTAACAACAGATGCTATGATCGAAACCGGATCCCCCATGTTTCCACCATTCTTGTTCAGAACTTGCGATATGAACACTTGTAACGATGGCTTGGGCGTAGACGTTCTGCTTCACCTTCGTGTCACCAGCTAAAGTAACGCAAACTAGCTCCGTTAGAAGTAACGGTCTTGCTCAAGCGTCCAAGGAAGTGGACAATCATACTTCCAGTAATACAGTAAAACCTCCCTATAACGATATTCCACGTAACAATATCCTCTTTGTAACTATATACTCTCAGAGACCAACAGAGGTTAGTTTGTATGTACGCCCGCTTTTGATATAGCGATATTCTCCTGTTAACGATGTAGTTCAGGTTAGAATTTGGATGTCGTTATAGAACCAGCACGACTAAAGGCCCACTCAAAACCCGCACAAAACCATAAGCTCAGCGCAGAATATTTCAGGCTACAAGAGGACGAAACGCCAATTATACAAAGCTCCCCACTACGTAGAATAGCATTGCATAGGGAAAGAAGAAGTTGAGGATGAAGATGACCTACTCAGCCTGTTGCAAGCATCATAATCCTTCGCTCCGCATCTTCTGCAGCCAGCCCTCCGTCCTCACTTGCGGGATCTCCATCTTCCACCCGTTCTCCAGACTCTTTGTACTCATCAACCAAAATCCGCGATTTCAATTGAGACCCGGTGTTTGGGAACAAAACGTGAATTCTGGCAGTTGGAGTGCTGACTAGTGGGTGAGAGGAAATCTCGACTGATGACGCTAGAGTAGCGTGAGTAGGCGGCGATATGGGATCTGACAAAAGTCAACGTACAACAAGCGACAATTGCCGACTACGCTAATTTCGGCCTCCTTCAATCAACCTACCCATCATGTATACAGGCTCGCATTGCTGAAACGCTCTGACGATGTAGACAGCTAGCCAAATGGAATGATAAATCTATCAGGCCGGATTCATGAAAATGGGTTTGATGCATAAGGTAGCGTCCAATTTGATGTTATGCTTCCTCGCTTGTTATTGTACGTTGATTTTTGCCAGGCACTGATGGATGGTAACGTTAAGATGTTGATGAATAGAAAAAACACTGAGAAAACGTCACCAAGCCGATCCGATCGCTAACAAATACTCGACACTCTCGAAACATTACAGGAAAGAGTCTTCATCCCCTCGAATTGCCAATAACCACCCGCCCAAACTTCTCCCACCCCTTCTTCGAGACCCATTATCACAACCCTCTCGAGAACCAAGAACACAAGACAGTAGAGGTTCGCTGGCTAGTGCTGACCCAAATACTAATTTGCCGGTTCAAGGCTTATATTTGGTAGAGTATCAGTTCATAAGAGTTAAGTTATGAACATAAGTTCAATTCTATAGAAATTGCTCAATTCTTTATTTCTATGTTAATTAACATATTAAGAGATGCTAATGATGAAGAAAGACGCATCTCAGTGTGAGAAGTAAAAAGTATAGTCGAAAAATGGATCTGTGATCAGATCGGTCTTAACTCCCCTCTGGCCCCAGCCAGTACGCATCCGTGTCTGGATTGTTTGTCTCGGCGTGGCTTTCGTACGTGTATAGGCGCAAGAAGCGTCGATCAGGATCCTATCGCAATAAAGTTCAGCAGCATATCTATCATCAAGCTTTCGAAGGGGACCAATTCAGAGATCATAGGACTTGTCCCAACCTACTAACCTGCATGGCAAGAACCCACCCCGTAACCCCAACGAAGACAGGCGAATGCGGAACAGTTTTCGCATCCAACCACGACGCCCAAGCATCAAGATCCGCCTTCGTCTCCACCCCCCACGTCACTGGATCGAACATCATATCGTTACTGGCCTGTTGGGGGTTCAGGCGCAGCTCGAGTACGGTGCGGCCAAAGGAGGGCATCATCATCTCAACAGCGTACCGCTCGCCGGAACTGTTGATATGGTCGAGGGTGGTGATACGTGACGCCCCCATGACGGCTGCATACCAATCAATGGAAACGTTGATGTTCGAGACGGGGAATTTGAGATGGTGGATGCCAGATACGGGCAGGGCGATCGGCTGCTTGCAGGTGCTGTTTGTTGCTGTAGCGATAGCGGTGACGACAGCGAAGATCATGCCTAGGAAAAATCTTGAGTAATACATTTCCCCCTCGGCTGTCCCTGACAGGCAGGCTTGGATCGCTGCAGGAAGTTTTTGTACAGCAGATTGGCTGGGGCTTTAAACACCTTTCAAACGCAATGGAGTCAGAGCATGCCGGAATAACAGCCAAACAGGACCTGAATCTCCACCGCTCAACAATGCATTAGCCATCATGTTGAGCTGACTACTCTTGTACTGCGCCGCATCCTTCAGCGATGCAGCCGAAAGCCAAAATCGACGCTACGTAACGAGTGCATATCGACAAAAACAAACTGGTAAGAGTAAAAACAAATCAAAATCAAAATCCAAAACATTCAAACAGTAACGATAAGCCTTTTGTTTCATTAAACCACTATTCATGAATCAAAATCATCATTACCTCTTCACCCATCTCCCCATCCCCACTCCACAACCACCCACCCCCCCAAAACCCCAAAACACACACACAACACCAGAGATTCGCTAGCATTCATCGACGCACCTACTAATCTACCGAATCAAAGCCCAACTCTTCATGCAAAGCAGACCAGAAACGCCCAGCTCCCCTTAATCTATCGCAGTTATGTACATAGAAGAACGGTCTTTCATTCCTAATTCCGTTGTATGAAAATGCGAAGTGTTTTTTGGGGCCGAGTTGATCGAGACGGGAAGGGGGGCGTCCTCTTTTCCGGTTGGGTACGGTAGGCTGCTGGGTTTGGAGAGATCGTTGGGTGGTTGGTGCGCCTGGGTGCGGGGGCTATGGACTGTACATAGGTGCAGGTGTGTGAGATGGTGTGGGGGTGTTTGGTGATGCTTCTGGGGCCGATCTGGGAAAGGGGTTCACTGCTTCGAATGAGGTGTTTGCAGTGACGTGGTGGTTAAAATCTTTGATGGGAGGGTATGAGATTTCTCGTTTGGAATCTGTGGGAAGGCATTTGAGAGGGTTGGTTGCACCTTTCACTTTTCTTATGTGGTGAAAAGCAATAGAGTTTCAAAGTGGATAAAAAGACTTCGCTCGGATGGAGTGTTGCTATGAAAAAAAATCGGGCGCTCAGTTGCTAAATATGTACACATTAATGCCGTCGACGGCAATTAAAAGGGTTATCAAAAACGACCAAACCTCCCCATAATCTTTATCCCTAATCCGGGCAAAGCGGCATATTCTTCTCAGCAAAACAAAACGTATGCGCCACCCTACAAGCTGCGTACGTGATAACAGCCTGGTTATCCGGCGGCGCCCCAGGGATCGTCACGGGCAGATCAATAGCATAGGGCCCATTGACACCTTCGCCACCAACACACTGCGAGTCGGGCCCCAAGAGGTTGTGAGCGTAGTACAGCTGGTCGCCTTCGACGTGGTAGAGCTCGGGCGTGGCTTGCAGACCGCACGTGCAACCTTTCGGGCATATTTGGGAGGTAGTGATTGATGTGGTGGTGCCTTTGCTCACAGAGACGGAGGCGGAGACACCGGCATGTATGATGTCGTTAAAGTTGAGGCCAAAATCGGCACCTACTGTGACGGTTACGGTGACGCTATAGCTGTCTGTGTTGCTGATGGTGCACTGAAGTAGTGCGTTAGTAAAGATCAGAAGAGGGAAAGGATGGTATGACAAAAAGGGAAAGCACTTACGCCTGCCACTCCCGCGGTACATTGTGCGCCAGCTACACGTCGACGTGGCCCGAGGAAGGGTCCGTTCTGTTTGTGGATGACGTACTTGGTGCCCTGTACGCAAACGGGCTCTGATGCAGATCCGAATCCAGTATCGGGGAAAGCTGCAGGTGCTGAGAGTGCCGTGGGAACCAGTGACAAGAGTAAGGCGAACAGGAGATAGGACTGCATCTTGCCGGAAGGTGGAGGCCAGTTGGTCAGGGGAGAGACGACTGTAGACAAAGCTGGGAGGAGATTGTCTGATCGGGGTAAAGAGGTGTTGGTGAATGAACTGTCTTATTGATACAGTTGATCAGGGTTCTCATCCGGTCTTATATAGTCCGTGACGACGGCGGCCTTGGTCCTCCCGTGTTTGATGTTTCGGCGTCGACGCAACTCCTAGTCTAGTTGTATCATGATCCTAGCTCATAAAAACCTGTAGGTAATCCCGTGTGAATTCTTGCGCAAATATAGACTCTGAGACCAGTTCTTTTCTCCGACGCGGCACGAGTCGAGCGATTGGGGTAACATATGCATGATTGTCATGGATCGGAAGTTTAAAAGAAGCCTAAATTTCTGGGGAATTTGTTTGATCGTCGTCTTAGTCGCCGGCAAACATCTCCCTAAGCCTATATAGGAGACAGAAGCGAGTAGTATGTCTTAATCATTTCATCCCGCTTGGCTGTCAGAGGCGCGCATGAAAGCAAACAGACCACTGAATAAGCGTCCTTGTCGCGGCTGATTAGCAGAGCTACAGTAACCAATAACGATTAAGCTCAGGACTCGAGACATGAACACCTCCGTCATACACACAGTAGAACGGGACGGGAACGGACAGAGAAGCGCCCCATGGCTTTACGCCCATGTGAGACCCCGGCCATCATGTTAATGTTACGGTAGATTCGTTTCGGGGGTCTTTTCTAGCGTATTCAGAGAATCCGGCTTATGGGGGACTGTAGATCCGTGGGGTAGCCACGTGGTGACCTTCACCACCGAGCACACGGCACACAAGAGCAGGCGCCGGGCTATAACGCTCTCACGATATGAGAGAGGACCGGTTTCAAAGATCCTTGGCTTGGTGGAATGCCGGCTTCAAGAGCCGCAGAAAACCAAGTCGCTCAAGTTCAAGATCCGAAGTCCCGAGGATATTGTAACCATGTCCAGATCTCTTCCTTGGGCTGTGAGTCGAAGCCGACACTGAGGATCATACTGAGGGATCTTAGCTACGTTGACCCTCCTGGAAGTGACGAAGTACATGGTCCTCCGCGGTTTGTCCGAGGTAAAGTAATCATAAAGTAGGTATAAGTAGGAGTGGCTGACCAGATACGGCGTTGGCACATCTAGCGTCTGCTTATATTGAGAGCCAAGAATAGCCTATGAAATGCCACCATGCCACCATGCCACCATCTCCATCATCTCACGGCCACCCGTCCCCCTAGTCATGGTTCAGCTTCCGTCTGGAATTAGTATTACAACTGTACAAGATCCTGAAAGTATATTAGCTTGCCTTGCGTTTGAAGGTACTCCGGCGCTACACGGATCTCGGCATCCACTCAGGCAACACTCTCCTCTCAAGTCCAATCGATGGCCGACACTCACATTGTTACGTCCGGATATGATCGACATCAGTCTCTTGATTCGGTAGTGCTTTCGAAGGTGAGACCGTCGACAGCGTTAGAATTGGCACTTCGGCTTTACACCAAGAACGGCGAGATTGATGCCTTGAAGCACTCTGGAATCTAGCTCGTCGGGAAAGTTACCGTCCACGGAAGGAAGATGATGTTATTCCCAGTACGTAAACAGGTTGAAGGACGTCATATCTTTTTGTTCACGCCCGCCATACGCTGCCTTTAGAGATTTGGTCAAAGCGAGGGGATTAGCATGCAGGCGTTAGGTGGCTTCCATCGCTGACTGTGTGAGAATTCGGACTTTCTAAATGAAGCATCAGAGATTCCCGGAAGAAAAGAGTAACATTCAACAGACGGCACGCGAGAGACCATCTCAAGTCATTACTGGACGCCACTTGCTATAACAGGCTCTTTAAAATCTGGTACTGTATAAATAGACCAGCCCATAGCCAGCTGGTCACATTTCAGTTATGAAACAATCCAGAGAAGCGACCTCGTGTTATCATAAGGGCCGTTCTAAGCGTCAGAGTCTAGGAAATGCTTCAGCCGGCAATTACAAAACATAGTTAATGAAAAACAAATCGCAGCAATCCAGCAGCTAACCTACTAAGTATACCTCCAGCCTGCCTGCGGTTTCGTCACATAGTCGGGCCTAAACATTTCCAGGCGCATGTTTGAGGCTCCTCGAGGCAGAGCAGAGTTTGCCGGGAGAGCCTGCCCATGCACCACGGTCACGGCACCGTATCGGATAGGCCTATCACCAACTTCCCTGAGGAGAGTATTGGCATCTGCGTTCGAATCGATGGAACTCAGCATAGGAGCATTAAGAGCTTTTGCAGTCTCAATCGGGCTCATCGAGACCGTCCTGCCAAGGGTCCAGTATCCATGAAAGGTGGGGGCAACGAATATTATGCCCAAAGCAGTCACCAAGACTGCGAGGCCCAGGTATAGAGAATGTGACTCATAAACGGCTTGCTGCCCAGTTTGTACCGCAGACACGGTCTGGAGGTCACTGCTGTTGGCCGCTGCTATAGCGGTTCTGAACATTAGCTCGCGAGCCGAAGCTAGCATATCGTCTAGAGGATTGCCAAACTTCAAGGTGCAGCTGTTAGCAGCTGACAAATCGTTTGCCGATGGCTGCGCATATTCTGCCGCAGTTGAGCCTGTGAGGAGGATCTCGTATCCGACGGCAGCAGCGAAACGTGCGTTGGCATTCGAAGTGAATCTATTACTCAGAGCCAGCCACATCCCACCGAGGGTGCTTGGTCCGCTTGTTCCGCTGTTCAGAAGGACGTCGGAAATCTTAATGACTTGGTCATCCCATATAGTTGTTTCTGGAGCTAGATTTATGATGCTCTTGTTGCTATCTAGGATGACAGAGTAACCGACAGTGGCCGCTCTCAGCGAGCAATTCCTTATCGATAAGGCTCCATCACAATCAGGGGTCTCCTTATATTGGACGTTGAGGCTGATATCGCCGGGCTTCCCAAAATGCCAGCCTAACCACGAAAGGAAGATTTTGGTACCATTTGTGACGACGGGTTGCTGAGGGTCAAATCCACCATTGGGGCCAGTGTCAGACAGAGGGATCAATGAGAAAGGCACCGAGTTCTTTGAACAATTTACAGCAAAACCTGATCCCTTGACTATCGCAGAGCAGGCGCCGTCACAGCCAGTGTTGGTGAGGTTAATAGGTACTCGATTGGTATAATCTTGGACTGTTGGAGTAAAGTTCAACATCAACAGGGACGGCTGCTGCTGCCGGCCACTGATCATGCCAGTGTATCCATCGGGCAATTCTTTAGCTATGGGAATTGATAGAGTGACGTGCTCGCTAATAGATCTGAATGTGACGGTCGAGGCGCGCTGCAGCAACGGTCCGTTTATTGGTGTAAAAGCCACAAATATGGTAGCCACAGCCACGAGGTTTATGTGTCTCCCAGATGTCGAAGCAGCCCATAAACTATTTCCGTGATTCCAGTATCTATGTAAGTCGTTGACGGTAGTATTGTCCTTCATGGAACGTTTCCACCAAGCAATATTAGCTCCCTCCGCAAGAGCAAAGTGAAGCAGTATGTTTGTCACAGCCGACGCGATAGCCAAGTACACCGTTGGTTGGATGCTCCACTTTGTAATAGGTTGGCCATTGGATATGAGGAGAACGGCCACAGAGGCGGCCACTCCGAGCAAACTCCCAATCCAGCTTCCGAGACCTAGCCAAGGCAGCCGGGCAACGAAACCAGGATTCCATGGCTTCCTTGGATCGACGGGAGCGTAGGCGGGCGCAGCATCGTGGAATTTATCCATCACAGAGTTTCATGAAAGTAAGCAGCATAAACAGCAATAGCAGGTGGCAGTACGTCCACTATGTATCACCACACTTCCACAAGGCTGCAATAAACAATGTGCAGAAGTAAAGCCGAATTGACATGCCAAGACAAGCAACGCAATGACTGGCGCCCATACCAACCAGAATTGGCCGAATGAGGGACAGAGGGCACCACAATTCAATGTGGAGCCAATACTTCAAGGTAAGCGGAGCGCCCTTGGCGCTTTCGATACGGTCTGGATCAACGAACTCGTAATGTTGATCGACAAATAATTCGGCCTTCAGTCTTAAACTCTTCTGAAGTGACATCGCAACCTTGAGCTTTCCTCTGAACCAGCTTTTAGTAACATTCGCGTTGTAGAAATGCACCCAGAACGGGCCACGACTCGCAGAGCATTGCGTTGATAAGGTGGACGTTGGGCCAAACAACAAAGCTATGTAACTGCATCCTTGTCCCTTCGAGCAGCTACGAGCAGCGACGTATCGCCACCAGCATGCACTGACGGTACCTCAGACCCTGCCTCCAGCAACCATTTTATTTGGCGATTCCGTTGCTACCTCCTTCTGCTGTGCTGTGTCTCCACACATCGGCTCCCTTTCGCAGCAGTTGTTGCACTTTATCATCGACTTCGGAAAAGGCGCGTCTGCGGGGACTTTGTTACGACTGAGTACGGTTGACATCAAAGCACCTAATCTTTAGATCCAACTCTGTTGCGTTTGTATTACGCTAGGAACTTTCAAAATTCCAACTCGTCTAGGTAGCAATGTGCGACCTAGAATAGCGCTGACACACTTGAAGGCGGCAGTGGAGCATCCTAATCAGGACCCAGTCGGCTAGATATATTCCCCAACTTTCCGTATGGTTCGCCACATCAGCTTATTGACTATCGAAAGAGACTGTACTGTTCGATTTGGTACGACCGAGCCTTCATGTTTCCCTTCCACACACTCACAGAGACCAAACTCAACTCTATTACCACCCACTGAACCATAGCATCTACCATACCCATAGTAGATCCATGACAATTATACTACTATTAGAGTGTATTTGATTATGTTATTCTCGAATTCTTTGACAAACAGCATGCAACGACAAGATTTCTTGGAAGATGTTTCCAAAGCTTTTCTGAAGCATCTTTGCAGAGCTTGTTCCTCCCTCGTGTCGACGACGGCAGTCACCAATGATGCATTCCTTTCGAGTCATATTGTGATATTTCTTCGCTTTTAACACAGTAAGGCTTACGCAGCCTGACGGTCGAGCAAGAACGAGAGAGCCTTAGCCATGCAGCAGAGGCATGTCTCAGCAACTCGCCTAGCAACGATGCTGCCTTCTTAATGGCACTAGCCATCTCAGACCAGGCATCCTGCTTCTCCTGTCTTTGGAATTATACTGTCCTACGTTAAGGGTGGTTGTGGGGCTTTCGCAACGATGTGCAGTGAAAAGATTTCCGATTTTATTGCTTGTATTTGTCTAATCCGAGCTTTGTCTGGGATTATTATTACACTGTTCAACAGTATCACGATAATGAGCTTCACAGGATAGTGCAGGTTCTGAGTATTTCTCTGAACATCCATATATATCGACACTTTAGATTCTCACAAAGAGCACTCGGAAATGAAGCCAGATCTTCGCTTGTACCGAGTACAGATGGACACATCGCAAAGTCGCGGAAGATTTCCACTTAGAAAATCAATGGATCCGGTCAATTCTCTCCACATTTCAGGAAGCTCGTGAGAGATGTCCGTAACAGAATATCCTGCCTCACTGATGTTTAGGCAATCACATCTGAAGACTTTTTCCGATACGGGAGATATCTGAAATGAAAGTATGCCAGTTGTCTGCCTGGGTCATTCGTTACCTTCGGTACCTTACTGTTGGCTCCCAACTTTATCACATGTCAGAGCCTTTTCTCCTCCCTGGCTCTGGAACTCCAAGTTAGAGTTGCCATGGACGTACGTCATCTATTAAGACCCACGCGTCTAGCCTCAGCATCTAGAACAAGGTGCGGGGTCCCAGAACTGCTGCCCCTCATGAGCACCAAAACGCGCAATTGCAACGCAGAGAATCCCTGCATTATCACACAAACGACAGGCTGAGAGTTCCTGATCCCGCTGGATCTGAATTTGACTTGTAAAACAAGTTTCCATACGCAAACAAGATCATAAGGTACCTAGCGCAGTCCGGTCGACTCGGTCGTTACCCTAAGGTAAGGTAGGTACTAGGTACTCAACTGAAAAAGTAACCCTGATGGGGGACTGACGTCAATGGAGGGGTCTTGCTATGTACTGTACATATAGGTAACACTTGGTCCCTCCTGTTGTTAAGGTATACAGACACACGTACGAAACGAATCATCAAACAAGACCATCCAAAAAACTAAACGTACTGTAAGTGCCTTTTGCAACTAACCACCTTTTGCCCAGGCGGTTGACCTAACAGATCACAGTATCTAAAATCTAAACACCATGTCTGGTAAGACGACCCTCCCCACCCCCATCACCAACTCTATTCCTACGCTACCTCAAAAAACTACCTTTCCATTTCCAACCCTTGCCACACACACCCCCAATTCAACTAACTTTAACTCCTTGCTAACCCAGGTCTTGTTGGAGGCTTAACCGACACCGTCGGCAAGACCGTCGGAGGCGTGACTGACACAGGTAAGCCATCCATCTTCAATCCTCTCTTCCCAACCCTAAACCAGAGTCCCGCCTAACCCACTCCATCTAGTGGGCAACGTAGGCGACGGCCTGGGCAAGACCGTCGGAGGCGTGACCGACACAGCGGGCGACGCGACCAAGGGTGTTGGCAACACCGCAAAGGGCGCCACGGACTCGGTTGGCAAGACGGCGGGGGGTGCCACGGGGGGTTCCTCTGGGGGCGCGAAGAAGCAGGATGCGGGGAACCCGTTGGGTCTGTGATGAAGTGCTGAGCTACTTTGCGGGAAGGGGGGTAGTGGTTCAGAGTTGTATAGGATAAGTTTAGATGAATCGAATTATATATCTTGTCCGTACGGTTTTATACCTTTTCCATTGAAACCGGGCAATGATATCCACCGGTTCGGATATAGAGATGGATGGCTTCGTGCCCCTTCTCCAGCCCCCCCCGCTCCAACACTCCATATGTTCAAGCGATCATCAGCACTGGTACTTATCCCGGAATACTGGACGCAAACTGGAATTATGATTATAGCGATGGTGGCCTCGTAGGATACCGACCGTGCGTACTCGATATGGTTCCGTATCTTACTCAAGAGGGGGTAGGGTAGTAGGGCGTGTGGTATGGCCCTTTGCTGAGAGATGGTTCCTCATTCGACTACGTCCAGAATAGTCACGTATGGGCTCCGGTTTATAGGATTGTTCGGTTGTTGGTGCACATCCAGATGAAATGCAGGGTACGAGGTGAATTTTCCACACGAGCAGGAACGCGTAGATGTGGCTGGCGTATCCCGAAAGGTCTGGAATTGTGCGTTGGATTTGTAGGTTGATACGATGGTAACGGGGCTACTGCGGTCGAATATTTTGCCTACCTTTGCCGGGAGTCATAATCACATATCCCCTTCCTCTTTCCCTTTTCCCAACACCCTTGGCCGATGAGGATCCACCATCAACTCCTCATGTCATCTGTGAATCCCCTTACACCCAAACCGTAAGCCCAATCACCACAGCAACAGCAACAGCGTACGAGCAACGTCCTTGCCTCCCTGTCACGCCTAATGTAGTCGAACCGTTCGAGCTATCTCCCTTACCTGAGCTTCCTCCTTTACCACCTGATGAACCTGCAAGCAGAAGTCAACTACTGCTTCATCTTTAGATCAGAAGTAGGAGGTACGAATCCACTTACTTGAACCGGATGATCCACCGGATGAACCCCCACTCGATGTACTCTCGCCAGCCGCTGAGTCCCCTGAGCTGCTACCAGAAGACGAGCCGCTCGACGACTCCCCAGAGCTTCCCGAACTGCCCCCTCTGCCGCCACCGCCGCCCCTCTTTTCTAGGGTGTCCACATGTGCATAGCGTCTCTTCACCATGTCATCCGTGTTGGCGTGCCAGCTATTTGCTAGCTCTGCCGCGCGCTGGGAGAGGGAAGTCGAGGAGGAAAGCAAGATGGTAGGAAGAGCGGGAACGAGGATCGAGGAAGCGAGAAGGAGGGAGAGTGGTTGGAGGAGCTTCATGTTGAAGTTCGAGCAGGATGTGGGGAGGTTGGGCTTGAAGGTGGTGAATCTGAGCAGAGATTTAGAGAAAAGGGTTCGTAACCAGAGCTTGTTCGGCTAGGGTTAAAGAAGTAAAGGAAAACGAGGAAGACTGGACAGTGATCTTGCGAACGCAGCCCTGAGTTTATGCGTTTGTCAAGTAGAGCTTATTTGGAGGCTATGGTAGTAGGAGATACAAGGATGAATCCTCTGGGTTTTTATGGACAGATATCTTGCGGCTTCATTGAAGTAACGACTGAGGCGGGAGGTATCACAGGATTCATGCCACCGCCTCATCCATGCTTTGGCGAGGCTATGAAGGCCCTGGTCCTTGGTTCAGCATGGCGATGAGTCGTGTGAGTAAGAATCTGCCATATGTAGTTCCTTGCGCAACCCATCCATGCTCGTCATGTGACTGCGGTACACAGCCATAGGCACCATATGACAAGATCAGTGATGAAATTGGAGCGATTTTAATACGCCAAGGCTGACAGGTTTCATCCATTGCTCCTACAGGAAATAAGGCCAAACGTGATAGTCATGATGCGGGGCATAGGTAGCATGCCAGATTAGCTATTTGTAGAGGGTGGAAAAGCACAATATCAGTTCGTAGGCGCCATGATCACGTGCAAAAAAGAGGTCACCAAAGTGTAAACTGTTCAAACCTTGCGCACGGAGTACTATCTATTCATGTCATCCTTCAATACCCAAAAGCGCTCGAGAAGACCAGAAGTGATTGTTCACAGGTCAATGACGATATGCAAGAAACGGTCTGCTTGAAGCCTCTAGACAGTGGAGCTATACAAAAGAAAGAAAGGTAAACCAGAAGGCTCCCAAGGTCCACACGATAAAATCAACACCAAGTTTTTGTTTGTCGATAGATGCTGTTGTATAATGCGTAGTATTCAGTATTGTGCTCGACTATCGATGTTTGCTTTTCTACTAAGTGGTCATTCTCCCTCCCTATTCCCCATGTCTTTAACCTATCGGGTCCTGCGTAAGCAACCACTTCAAAAGCATGTGCATTGGATTGCTGGGAGCTGTTTTGATGGATCGATGATTGGACGACGTAAGGAAAAGCGGTCTTATCAATTCTGAGATCAGTATTCCTGTAGCATCGATCTGCGTGGCCACTCTGCAAAGATGTACAGCTGAACGATCGACTCTCATTCGATGATTCATTTAGTATCTCCTCAGCTAAAAATTACGTCCCGTCTTCTTACCGTAGTCTTTCTGCTGCTTCGTCTATTACCAAAGCTCGCGGGCTTCTTGCAAACACCACCTCGTAATTTCGCCATCTTGTTCACACTGATGCTTATTTGTTCTGATGCTAGACTGTCAATCGATCAATTCTCAGACCTCTTTAATATTTATTAAGAGTCGTTTTCTGAGTTGCATAAATTGATCATGTTTCTTTATTGAGTCTTTCAGATACGTTCTGATCATGCTTCTTGTTCTTCCGGTTCCTTCATGCGTCTAGTATCTCGACCATTAAGAAAGTCAATTGAAAAGCTAGCATTGCTTGCAACTTCATGAGCCAGACAGACGCTCTTCCAATGCGATATTCGATCGATGAAGCAGTTTTAATGCTCGCCATCCAGATGCTCTAACGGTAGAATATGGGAACCAGGTGAGCTACAAGAGCATTCGTGCCTTTGCCCTTTTATGATCTTCCGGTGTCGAACTCCAGATGCCGAAGGTACGTCGTTAAATGCCGTGGGTAGTGGATCAGCCATTTTGAATGTGATACATTGCTGAAGTCGGTAGCGCAAAATGTAGATCTTGTCTCCTTTGATTGAGTGGGCAGTTTAGAGATTCGCGGTCGTAACAAGGACCATCTCTTTTTGTCTTTCTCCATCTCAAGTCTCCTTGCACGAGTTGATACACACTCTGCCATGCCAGCTCACCCGCGAACAGGAGCCAGAGACGTTTTTAAAGCGAGCCATAAACACCAGTGGAACGAAAAATTCGCCCCTTCGTTTGGTATTATTCGACCAGTCTGTCTTACTGTATTTACTCTGCGATCGTTCTGTGAGTGGATGTGTAGTAGTAGTAGAGGGAGAGTGGGAAGTGGGTGTCGAGAAGTCGGCTTATGGGCTTTGGGTGGTGGGAATCAGGTTGGGTATGTGATATTTGGTTAGGTAGAAGAGCGGATAAGAGAGAGAAAAGGGGAAAATATATATAGAGAGGGTGGTATCATCTCGTGAAGTCATTCAAACATTGTGAGATTGTTGAAGTATTAAACTATCGGTCAAAGACCTCCCACACATCCTAGTAGATATATAATCATCTGGATCATAGCAAAGGACCTCTCACTTTGTAACAATTCGAATGATCAAAATGACTGAACTAACCTGCTGTTCTGCAAAGAACAAATGTGTTTCCAAGAGACTTCCATATATACAAAGCCTCTACAAGAAAAAACCATCATTGACCACATGGGCCAAAGGTAGCCCTGAGATGTAAAAGAGATAGAGCTCCAGTGTGGGAAATTGGATTTGAGTAGACGAAGGTGAGCATGCTAGGGAGGGTATATGGGACGTCACAGCTTAGGACAGCGTTGGGAAGGGTTAATATGGGCGAATGTATTGAGGTAAGGTTGGGGGGACAAATACTCACAGGTATGGCTGACTTGATCCTATGGTCGCACATAACATTCGTTCCCAATGCCCTTCCAAACCGGGTATTCCTTTCCATCGGAACGCCACCGCCTTCCCAATGAATCCTGCGTAATTGTACACACTCCAATTCTGATCTCGTACCGATGTTCACCACTCACCCCGTTGTTTCAGCCCAGCAGCCAAGCGTCTATAATCTTTGAGCAGCTCCGCTACCTCGCTAACCTTTAGCTCCCCAGCGTCAGTCGCCTCCATGAATTTCTGGATCGGCGGGGAGACTTTGCCCGCTTGAGTCTGGGATTGCCCAGCTTTTGCTGTAGCTTCGGGGAGATTGTGCTCGTGCTTTGGCGGCTCTGATATCTTCGTCTCCACACTAGTGGATGACGTTGTTCTACCAAAACCTCGCATTACATTCATGCCCGCGAAACGGTTCAACGGATTCAAGCTGTTGCCTAGATTTCTCATCGACTCAACTGCAGTGTTTGCTGCCTGCGCAGTCTCATGTTGCATAGCAGACAGCTGGCTCGGGGACCCAGCCTTCTCTTTCGTCTGGTTGGTCTCAGCAGCAAAGGCGACTCGCTTTCCGCTGCCGGAGCTCTGCGTGCTGTCTGCGCTTCTTTCCCGAGGAGGTTGCTTGCGTCCCGCAAATACGGATAACAGTGCGTCATCAGTGTTACCCTTACTTTCTGGTAGTGCACCCGTCTGCTCCTCGGCCAATCCCGCTCCAACTATACCGTCTTCATCCTCGTCCCCAATTTTTGATTCCATTAGCGCCCGCGCTTCCTCTAAGGTCTTGGGGAGAATGACATTGCCTTCACTATCGATGCCGTTTCCGGCGATTTGCTGTTCTTTCAACCGACCGAAAAGAAATTTGAAGCTGCTGTCGAGAGTATTACCGATGTTCTTGAAGCCTTGATCTGCAGTGGTTCGCACTACGTCGCTAGCAGCGCCAAGAGCACTCACAGGAGGCTGGAACATATGACTTAAGCGACGTTGATGAGAAGGAGATGCCAGTGGCGGCGGAGGCTGCAGAGGGTGTGAAGAGGCAGGTGGGCTCTGTTGGACTGAAATCTCTGCAACTGGTACACTTGCTTTTTTAGTGGTGTCTGCACTAGGCGTTCTAGAAGCCCACTCTGGGCGGCTCTCTGTACGAGGTGTTGATGGGCGGCTCGCAGATTTGGGTGGGCCTTCAAGGGGTTCGCTTTCTCGAAGTGTAGCAAGATCCACGGTTTCGAGGAAAGTGATGGCAGCTTCCAGATTGGTTAGACAGTATGCGGACTCCCCGTCTATCTTTGCTGCAGCTCTAAATCTCTGGGTAAAGTGTAAGTTGCTTATGACGTTGATGCCTTCTGGCGGTGTCGTGATTAGCGTATATATCAGGGTTGGTAAGATCTCATCGGCAGACGAAGAGGATTGATGCAAATCTGTGAGCAGATCCACAATGCACTTGTGCGCAAAGGCCAAATGCTGAAGCTTCCCCAAGGGCGATTTCACTTCGTTCATTTTCAGTAATCCATCTCGTGCCTTGCATATCCAATCTTCGATCTTGGATTCCGCTCTGGCCCCTGAATCCTCGCCGCTCGGACGTGATGTGTCAATATTAATACCAAGGTCTTGTAAACCGATACCAACCAGAGCGAGTGCGGCGGTCCTCGAACGAAGCTTCTCGTCTCTCACTTCATCAAGAGTACTTTTATGCCGCCAAATACGGCTATATATCCTTTCGCAGACACGCCTTTCGACCGCTTCTTCAAGAGCCAACTTCTTCCGCTGGAGTAGTCGTCTTGCTCTTCTACGCTCCAAGATTTCTTCCGTAGTCAGCATCTTTTGCTCAGAGGCTCTGTCTACTGAGTCGATTGTGTCTTTAGATGATATAGATCGCGGTCTTTTGGCTTCTCTACTTGCGATTGAGGTTTTCGAAGATGATGGATTTGGAGAGGTGCCTCTATATTGTAAACTTGATAGAGCGTTTATGTGGGTAGCTATATGTGATTCGGCTTTCAGATAAAAGTCTTGAAAGTATTCGGAGAGTCTATCGATCGATGGCGGTGTACTATGTACTTTAGCGCCCAATGATTCAATGAATCTAGTAGCAATTGTTGTCAGCATACGCAAGACTGGGAAAATAATATGACCTCCTACCGATCTATGAGACTGACCAGCTCAATGGGTAGTTCGTCAAATCCTTCCGGAACCTCCTGATCCTGAGGCGAAAGTGGATCGGCATCTCGAAAAGACCCATCTCTACCACTGTTCGAAGTGGCCTTTTCAAATACATCCCCCTTTTGTTGCGGACCGGTCCCGTTGTAAGTTTGACTCTCCACATCTGGGCTTAGAGTCTCTGCAATACTTTCATCCAGCACAGTGCTTGCCCTGCTTCGAGCGAGAGGACTTGACCGAGAAGGCTCAAGGCGCGGAAAAGATTTAGAAACATGGAGTGTCTGCGGGCGCTGTCCCCTTCCATGTTCTTCTATTAGTTGGGATGTGGACATCGTAACGAAGGTACTTTCAAGCTGTCAGCTAGAGCTCGCAAGGATACGTTCCTGTAATTGCTTGGAAGCAAATGCAGGATACTGCTAAGGCTATCGCGTACGGTCAGACATTCGTGGAGTAATGTTGAAAGGAGCGAAGCTTATCAAAGTTAGGATAGTATTGCATAGATCATCAGGATCCAGTCCATGATGCTCTGAAGTCACATTCTACCCCCAATACAGATTTACAATATGTAAAATACAAACGCTCCGAATGAAGCACTTTCTGAGGATCAAGGGAGCTGCCTCGAGAGGTTAGAAGGGTTCACCTAGCACTGGGCTAAACCTAGCAGTGGGACAGCCCTATAGGGCTGAAAATTCACATTTCATTTTTTATCGCTTTAACGATTCATTTTAGGTGAACTACGTAGCTAATAGGACCT
>JAABUU010001187.1_pt1 | contig 46070 bp, 43 predicted proteins | sample 5559301 | NCBI WGS metagenome assembly JAABUU01 (sample SAMN10711884, study PRJNA513360) | rock metagenome | isolation source: Antarctica rocks | place: Antarctica: Victoria Land, Richard Nunatak white | reverse complement strand
AAACACATCTGACATATTACATCACATCTGTATCGAGTCTAGCGCAGTCTCAAGTCATTATTTATAGAAGAGCTTGCACTCTTTCTCTTCTGTATTCTTAATGTCTTGTTATAGCTATCTCTAAAGAGCAATACATACATATTAGTCTTGAGCTTCTTTGATTAAATGATCTAGACATGATCTCAACAAAATGCAGCTTCATTTAAAACATTGTTAAATCATTCAAAGAAGATCAAGATCAAGATCTTTGCTTTATTCATGATGAACATCAATAGAAAAATTACGTACAATACTTAGTGCAATTTGAACGTTTTAAACATCTTTTCAATTAATGAAATGACTCAGAATTTGAAAAATATTTAAGCGAAACTGTCATCAAAATATCATGAGTTTCTTGATGTTTTTGATTGAACTCAATCAAATAAACTACTTTCTCATCGCTTTTATGATCATAAAATTGAACTCATCAATGATTTAATGCTCTTTTGCTGCTGATTTTATTAAATGTTTTTTGTCAAATTCTGAAAGTAAAGAAGTACTTAAATGAGAATCTGTTGAAAAGATTCATCACTTCTAGTCAAACTCTCTATTTCTTTCTCGTTTTATTTGCTTTCAAAGCAAATAAAGATTTTCGATTCTGTGTAAACTATCAAAAGTTAAATGTCATTTTCAAAAGAAATAAATATTCTTTATTGCTGATAAATGAGATCATTGATAAAATAGTGAATTGCAAGCATTTGACTAAATTGAACATTATATCAACATTCAACAAACTTCAAATGCATCTTGATAATGAGAATTACATCACTTTTATCACTGCTTTAGAAGCATATAAATATAAGATGCTATCATTTAAACTGACTAATGAATTAATCTTCTTTCAGTAATATATGAATGACATTTTATGAGACTTTCTGAATGACTTTTGTCAAGTTTATTTAAATGACATTCTCATTTATAGCAAAATGAAAAAGAAACATAAAGATCACGTCAAACTAATATTGAATTAACTACGTGAAGCTGAACTGCAGATGAATATTTGAAAGTACAAATTCAATGTAGAAAAGACTGTTTTTCTAAAAGTCATTGTATCAGAACTAAATCTTCATATAAATCTCAGTAAAGTGACAGTCATAGTCAGTTGAATCACTTCAATCAATTTAAAAGAAATTCAAAGCTTCATGAGATTTGTTAACTTCTATCATCATTTCATTAAGAACTTCTTGAAGCTAGTCAAATCATTTACTTAGCTGACTAGAAAAAACACGTCTTTTGTATGAAACAAGATCTGTGTTCAAGTCTTTGATAATTTAAAGAAACAAGTCAGTTTGATCGCAGTACTTTGTTACTTTGACTTTAAATGACAAGCTATTCTGAAGATTGATGCTTCAAACTATGTAAAAGATGAAATACTATCTCAGTATAATGATAAGAGAGTTCTTCATTTAATGATTTTCTACAGTAAAAGCATGATTCTTGCTGAAATCAATTATCACATTTATGACAAGAAATTGCTAGTCATTATTCAATGATTCAAACATTGATGACTTGAATTAAAATGCATTGAACTACTCATTCAAATATTTATTGATCATCAAATTTTGAAAATTTTCATGAAAAATAAATAGTTGAGTCAATGACAAGTCAACTATAATCATAAGAAAGAGAGATAAACAACTGACAACAGCGATCTATTGAAGCATATAATATATCAAATCGATCGATAAGTTATAGAGCACAATCATATGATCAAAACAAGCTCTCATTCGACTTAATAGCTTCACAGATGACTGCATCGCAAGTCAAAAATCGAAAATCGAAATTTTTCGCGTTTACGCAGATCAAAATCGGCGACGAAACGAAAGTTCATCAATGCAAAAGAAAGAATCATCAATTCAGACAGTAATTTGATTGATAAATCAAAGAGCAAACTCACATGAAAAGAACAAGTCATCAATTGACTTTAGAACAGCACAAAAGACTGTGTACTGATGCAAAAATCGAAATCAAATTCTTTTGTGTTCAAAGATTACATAGAGAACAATGTTGTTTCAGAGAAGTACAGCGTTTCTTATCAAATCACTATCTGTTTTATCTTTTCTTGATGCGCAAGACAATAAATCAAGATCAGTCGTTACTATTCTGAGCGAAATAATGCAACTACTTCAATACATGAAATATAAAGCAATTGTGTCAAGCATTTTCTATCAAAAAGAGTAATCTAGACTCTTGCAGACTAAATTTATATCATTCTTGTCTAACATAAATTGATAATAAAAGATGATCTATTGCAGATTTTGAGATAGAAATTGAAAGATCTCTACACTAAAGTTATTGTCTATGTGAAATGCTCTGAATAAGAGATTAAAAAGATATTAAAGAAGTGTCAAGTGAATTTTCTAGAAGCTTAAAGCTCAAAATTCGAAAAAAACTCGATATGAAAAGAAATATAAAGAGTCGCTTTATGCACTCTTCTTCGTTTCGTTTCGCGAATAGTAACGCGAAACTCAGCAGAAGTAATAGCTCAGCATCAGAACTCAAAACATCAACGATAGAAATTAAAAGATCAACATTAGAGATTGAAATAAATCTATGAAATGAACTTAGCATGAGTTCATCAACAAGCAAACAACTGCAGAACGACATTGTTGATTTATTTCACAGTCAACAAAAGTCGCTCACATCAGCAAATAAAAAAATGCAATACATGTTTAGTTCACTTGATGCATTAATGCTAAATTCACATGCAAATGCGCAGAATGACAAGAATACAATCAATCTGTGAAATGCAAATTCGCAGCAAAAAGAGCAAATATGCACGATTGTGAAAGTCATAGAAATGAAAAAGCGAAAAGCGATGAAAAGCTCGCAAAAAGAAGCTAGCATCGAAGTTAGTATTAACAAGTGCTACAATGTCATCTCTAAAAAGATGCAGATAAAGAGACTGCGCGAAAGAATTGAATTTGCAGTCAATCAGCTAAGACAAGCAATATCAGAACAGAAAGAAACTATAAGTTATAACTTAATTTACATTCAAAGAGCATGTGATGAAAGCATAGAAAACTCAATTCAGAAGTAAATTGATCAACTTGAAAGTCAAATAAACAACAAACTGAAAATTATTCTACAATTGATTCAACAAAATGCTGAAAACATCAAAAAGAAAATCAATACAAAGCAAATGACAGAGAATTTGCAAATCTTGCAGAAGACGCAGATTTTGCAAACATTGCAAGTCATGCAAAATTTGCAAAAATCAACGCAGAAGCTCATGTATATGCAAAAAGCAGCTCAAGTCACAAGCGCAAATGCAAATGCAAACACAAATGCAAATGCGAATGCAAATGCAGACGAATGAAACCTGATTATCAAGAAATTCTCGCCAAAATCACAAGAAATATTATATTGTGAAAGAAGACTCATTGTTAATCTCAAAAATGAGAACTAAACTTTAAAGACGATGAAAATGCGAGATTCGATGAATAACACATTGAAAAAGGCGAAAATCGATCTAATAGTCATCATGATAGTCAAAATGCAAAAGAGAAACAACATTATTTTGATGATCTTGAAAAAATACACAGAAGATGTCTTACTAGCGCAAAGAGCAATATGAGAGCATGTCTTTGATGTTAAAAGCATTAAGAAAGACGAGAAATAACACAAAATAGTCATACACAGTCTGAAAATCGAAATCTTCAACATGAAAACTGAAATGAAAAATCTAAAAACTGAGTTAAAGTTGTACAATTTTGAATTGAAACTAATAATCAATTTTATATGATTATTGAAGAGCGAAAATTGATCACGAAACAGATATGCATCGATGATCTTAGCATTTAGAATCGAAGCAGAAGTGCAAAGACATCTGAAAAACGACTTTTAGCTGCGAAATCAACATATCAAACAGTTGAATATCAAGACTATTAATCAAATGATCAATGTCAAAAATGTCAAACATTTGAGCACTTATAGAACAAATGTAACAGATTATCAAGATGCTTGTACTGCGAGCAAAATCATCAGATCTGAAATCATAAATATCAATTATCTACATGTGAAGATAAGCAATCATGCAATCACATGATTTCTAGATGTTGCAACTGTCAAAATGCGCACTTTGCAAATAGCGCAATGTGCAAAACATATCAGACAGCTCAGTTTATTAGTTCACAAAAAGATCATTTAGTCACGAAATTGTAATGAGTATTGCATTTGAAATGTCATAAAACAACGCAAATGACAAAAGCTTTGCAAAAACGTTGAATATTTGAATTCTACAACACAATTGTGCAAGATCAACGCAAATTATGCATGCATGCATGAAATTTGCGAAAAACAAGACAGATATTGTTATACTACAAGAATCATGAATGAAAGATAAAAATATAACAATTTTGCATTCGTCATTTATCTGCATTAAATCAAATGTTCAGAATACTTATGTCAAAGTACTGATATTTGTTACAAAAAACACAAAGAAATTTACATGCACATCAAGATCAGACATAGTCAATAACGAAGATATGCAAGTGATATCAATAGCAAACAATAAAATTCAGAGAGAAATTTTATTGTTCAATATTTACAACGAAAAGTCACAAAATGCAGATGACGAGCAATTGTACATGATTGAGCGAGAATTAGCAAAAGTTATGCTAAATTCTGAGCAAAAAGTTATTATCGTCGAAGACTTTAATGCACATCATAGCTGATGAAACGCAAAAATTTCAAACTCTATTAAAATGAAAGCATTAATAAAGTGAGTAAATTTACATAAATGCAATCTGATTAACACTTCTGATATAGACACATATCACAGCTATTCAGATCAGTTAAGCTCAGTACTTGATTTAGCATTTGCATAAAAAAATATGCGTAATCATATCAAGAATTGACATATAAATGAGAATGCAAACATAGAATTTGATCATGAAGTAATTCTATTTACAATAGTTATGAAAAAAGTGATTTTTTTTATTTTTTTTATTTCTTCATTAAGTGCATGCAGTCTATAGCTATGACACTGTCTAGACGCTGTATGTATGCTAAGTTACATGTAATCTGATCAAAGTCGTTGCTTTATATCTTCTCGTTAATTAATCACATTGATAGTTTGCACATACAAGCGCTTTCTCTCAACTCTCGTCATCGTACTTTCGTTTTTCTTTGTTTCTTTGCACTCTTCGCATTCTACTCTTCCGTTTCTAATAGTCATTTTCTCGTTGTAATTCAAGTATTTTTCAAATACTTTAATGTTGCGATTCTTTCAATTTTGATGATGAACAGTGTCAATATAGTGTCTGTGTTTTTGAGCTGAGCTTTTTCCTTAAGCTTTATCTGCTCTGCTCTATAATGTTTGCAGTTCAGCAGTAAATGCTTCGACGTTTGCCTTGCATTGCATATTTCATAGCATTTGTTCAAATTATTCTCTGATAATCGATGCAAATAGCTCTTGAAATAGTCATGTTTCATTTTCAGCTGACTAAAGATTGAAAACGTTAGTCTATTGATTTTTCTCATCTCTTTTAATGATTTATGACTTAGATTCACATTTGATATGTGCTTTTAATACTGATTTCCCTTCTTGATGCTGCTTTTTCAGACATTTAATCATTGTAATTTCGCCTCTTTGCAAATTTGCTTTTTGACGAAACTTATAATGATTACTTTCATGTTGTCGATAACTGATAATTCTTGAGCAGCACTTTTGATCAATTGATTCGCTTTTTCGTTCTCAATAATGTTCTTGCGACTCAATATTCACTGTATGCGAATTTGACACTGATTCTGACGTAAATTGATCAAGTTTTGTCGTATGTCATTGAATAACTTCGCATTAACGTTGCTCTTTGCGTTTAGTCTTTGCAAAGTCATTTGACTGTTCATGTACATTCAAATTTCGCTGTTTTTAAGTGCTTTTTCGCTGCATATTGCAATTGCATCGCTAATAGCTTGCAGTTTCGCTTTCGTTGTGATTATTTTGTCGTAAACGCTTGTCACTTTGCTGTATCTGATGAGTTCATGCGTGAATATCACTGTCGTTTCAGTTTCAGTTTTGATCTCTGCTATCTTTTTTCGAATTTGCGATGCGTTGATATACATCACTATGTTTTTCGCCTTTTTGATAATTCTTTCTAATTTTCTGTAGTGCAAATTGATCATTTCGCAAGTTTCGCTTTTTGCAAATTCGATTTGAATTCTTGCTAAATGCTTGATTTCTTAACCTCATGATTTCTTGAAGTGAGAAATTTCAATTTGTTTTATTGAATTCAATGTTTTTTGCACTTTGTTCAATATTCAATATATCTGTGTGAATCTGTCTTTGCACTTCTTGACTTTTCAAGATAAGTTTTTCTTCATCTCGTTTCAGTTCAGATATTTCAATGCGTTCAGATCTAGATTCAATTCGATAGAGTATTGAAATGAGTACAAAATAGACGTTTTTTTTCTGATAGAGTGTTTTTTCAATAATTCAACTATTCAAATTGCATAGTTCTTGCACTTTTGATCTAATTGCATCTTCATCGACGAAATTTCTGCTTCTATTTGCATAGCATCTATCGATGATGTTCAAAACACACTCAGAATTTTTCGTAATGCAGCATTTTGCAGTTTGCGAAATTTGACTAAGTAGCTTTTTTGATTATTTCATCATATTTCGACGTCATAATCGCTAATAGACGTGACGCATGTCAGATATAACTGCTTTTCTGATTTGACATTTAATTTTCACTCGCTATTCATTAATCTAAATAATGAGTGTAGCGTTCTTGTGACTGTCGCGATTTTCGTTTGCACATGAACTTTGAAGTTAAGCTTTCGATTCATTCAGACTTTTAGTCATTGTACGCATGTTTTTGATTTTATGATCATGTTGTTGAGTAGAATAATCATTTGATTGAGTGTTGTCTTGTAACTTTCAAAGTGTATCAGTTCAGATTTCAAGTCATTGAATTGCACTGCGTTGTTCTCAGCTCATGTGAAAGCGATTTTTGCTGCGTTTTTCAGTATTTTCACATTCTTGTTAATATTTCTTCCCTCAACGTATAGCGTCACGTCGTCAATATAGCTGAATGACTGTAAATTTTTGAACTTTGCGCGAATCTTTGAAAACAGATATTAAATATAAATTAGAAATAAAATGAGCGAGATAGATGAATCTTGTGATATTTCTGTGCTTATTTTCTTTGATTTCTGACGTTCATCGTCAAATGCTAAGTCAATAACTCGATTTTGTAAGAAAAATTTTACTCAATTGATTAAATTGACTGATATTTTCAATTTAATCAATATTTTGATCAGCTGTTTCAACGCAACATGATCAAAGACTTCTTTGACATCTAGAAGTAGACAGATAAGCGTGTTTTCTCAACTTTTCGCCATTTGCACATCATGTACTAGGTTTAGTACTGCGTCTATAGCTGATCTTTGTTTTCTGTCTCTCATTTGATCAAAATTCAGCAGCTTATCATTAATTTCAGCTGTGTAAGACAGTTGCACTGCTATTATTTTTTCTGCTACTTTGTTTAAACAGTTTAGCAGCGTAATAATTCTGTATGTCTTCAAAATTGAATAATTTGATTTGTCTGATTTTTTCAGAATAATTCTCGTGTCTTCGCGTCATATCTTCAAATGATAGTCGTTTTCAATCAAATCTGAATACACTAAATTGAAGATTTTCAATATAGTTTTGTATGCTCACTGTATGATTGCAAATGACATATCATCTGATTCAAGTACTTTTCTGAATGCTGAGAAGTTAATAACGTGCTTGATTTTCTCTTTGATAATTCTTGATCACTGTATACTTTCATTCAATAGTAATTCTTCATTGATTTGAATTTTCAATGATGATGAGTACATTGCTTTCAGAAATGTCTTGCACTTTTCATTGAATTTAATCTTCAATTCTTTTTGCAAGTTTTGTATCAAAGATAGCTTCTTGATTAAACGTGATTTAGTGAACTTGTAGATCTGAAACACTTTTTTTTCTTCAACGTTGTTCAAAAAATTGATTCAGAAATGGTTTTTGATCAGCTTTATTGCATCATGATATGAATTTCGCATTTGCACTATCTCTGCTCATGCATCGTCATTTCTGCATCTTTTTCAGATTTGCTTTTTTGACAACAACGTCTTTCACATTTCGATGAGCTCATTGTTTCATCAGAGTTTTGATTTTGCGCATATTCGCTGTTTAAATACGAATAATTTCACTGTATTCTTGATGCATTCAGTCAAATAAATGACTTTTGCTTCTAAACTCATGATTCTTTGCATCTTGATTATCATTTTGTCTTTCGTCTTTTGCAAATGCTCATCAAAGTCTTTTCAGTCGACTTTTTGCAGATTGTATAACGCGTTCAGTGAATTTTCAACCAACTTCACTTTTTTCATAACTATTGTAAATAAAATTACTTCATGATCAAATTCTGTATTTGCATTCTCATCTATATGTCAATTCTTGATATGATTGCACATATTCTTTAATGCAAATGCTAAATCAAGTACTGAGCTTGATTGTCTGAATAGCTGTGATATGTGTTTATATCAGAAGTGTTAATCAGATTGCATTTATGTAAATTTACTCACTTTATTAATGCTTTCGTTCTAATAAAGTTTGAAATTTTTGCGTTTCATCAGCTATAATGTGCATTAAAGTCTTCGACGATAATAACTTTTTGCTCAGAATTTAGCATAACTTTTGCTAATTCTCGCTCAATCGTGTATAATTGCTCATCATCTGCATTTTGTGATTTTTCATTGTAAATATTGAACAATAAAATTTCTCTTTGAATTTTATTATTCATTATTGATATTGCTTGCATATCTTTACTATTGACTATGTCTGATCTTGATGTGCATGTAAATTTCTTTGCATTTTTCGCAACAAATATCAGTACTTTGACATGAGTATTTTGAACATTTGATTTGATGCAGATAAACGACGAATGCGAAATTATTATATTTTCGTCTCTCATTCATGATTCTTGTAGTATAACAATGTCTGTCTTGTTTTTTGCAAATTTCATGCATGCATGCATAATTTGCGTTGATCTTGCGCAATTGTGCTGTAGAATTCAAATATTCAACGTGTTTGCAAAACTTTTGTCATTTGCATTGTTTTGTGACATTTCGAATGCAATACTCATTACAATTTCGTGACTAAATAATCTTTTTGTGAACTAATAAACTGAGCTGTCTGATATGTTTTGCACATTGCGCTATTTGCAAAGTGCGCATTTTGACAGTTGCAACATCTAGAAATCATGTGATTGCATGATTGCTCATCTTTGCACGTAAATAATTGACATTTATGATTTCAGATTTGATGATTTCGCTCGCAGTACAAGCATCTTGATGATCTGTTGCATTTATTTTGCAAATGCTTGAATGTTTGACATTTTTGACATTGATCAATAGTCTTGATATTTGACTGTTTGATATGTCGATCTCGCAGCTAAGAGTGATTTTTTCAGATGTCTTTGTGCTTCTGCTTCGATTTTGAACATCAGTATCATCGAAGCATGATTCTTTCTTGCTTTATTTTCATCTTTTGATAATCATATTGAATTGATTATCAGCTTCAATTCAGAATTGTACTTCTTTAGCTCAATTCTCAGATATTTCATTTCAATCTTCATATTGAAGATTTCGATTTTCAGACTGTGTATGACTATTTTGTGTCATTTCTCATCTTTCTTAATGCTTTTAACATCAAAAACATGCTCTCATATTGCTCTTTGCACTAGTAGAACGTCTGCGATGTATTTTTTCAAGATCATCAAAGTAATGTTGTTTCTCTTTAGCGTTTTAACTATCATGATGACTCTTAGATCGATTTTCGCCTTTTTCAATGTGTTATTCATCGAATCTTGCATTTTCATCGTCTTCAACGTTCAGTTCTCATTTTTTGAGATTGACAATGAGTCTTCTTTCGCGATATGATATTTCTTGTGATTTTGACGAGAATTTCTTGATAATCAGATTTTATTCGCCTGCATTTGCATTTGCATTTGCATTTGTGTTTGCATTTGCATTTGCATCTGTGACTTGAGCTGCTTTTTGCACATATGTGAGCTTCTGCGTTGATTTTTGCGAATTTTGCATGACTTGCAACGTTTGCGAAATCTGCGTCTTCTGCAAGATTTGCGAATTCTCTGTCATTTGCTTTGCATTGATTTTCTTTTTGATGTCTTCAGTATTTTGTTGAACTAATTGTAGAATGATCTTCAGTTTGTTGTTTGTTTGACTTTGAAGTCAATCTATTTGCTTCTGAATCGAGTTTTCTATGCTTTCGTTGCATGCTCTTCGAATGTAGATTAAGCTATGACTTATAGTCTCTTTCTGTTCTGATATTGCTTGTCTTAGCTGATTGACTGCAAATTCAATTCTTTCGCGCAGTCTCTTTATCTGCATCTCTTTAGAGATGACATCGTAGCACTTGCTCGTACTAACTTCGATGCTAGCTTCTTTTTGCGAACTTTTCATCGCTTTTCGCTTTTTCATTTCTTTGAATTTCACAATCGCTTGTATTTGCTCTTTTTGCTGCGAATTTGCATTTCACAGATTGATTGTATTCTTGTCATTATGCGCGTTTGCGTGTGAATTTAGCATCAATGCATCAAGTGAACTAAACATGTATTGCGTTTTTCTATTTACTGATGTGAACGATTTTTGTTGACTGCAAAATAAATCGACAATGTCGTTCTGCAGTTGTTTGCTTGTTGATGAACTCATGCTAAGTTCATCTCATAGATCTGTTTCAATCTCTAACGTTGACTTTTTGATTTCTATCGTCGACGTTTTGAGTTCTGACGCTGAGCTATTGCTTCTACTGAGTTTCGCGTTTCTATTCGCGAAACAAGGCGAGAAAGAGCGCATAAAGCGACTCTTTATATTTCTTTTTATAGAGAGTTTTTTCGAGTTTCAAGCTTCAAACTTCTAGAAAATTCACTTGACATCACTTAAATATTTCTTTAACCTCTTACTCAGAGCATTTCACGTAGATAATAACTTTAGTGTAGAGATTTCTCAATTTCTATCTTGAAATCTGCAATAGATCATCTTTTATTATCAACTTATGTCAGATGAAAATGATATAAATCTAGTCTGCAAGAATCTAGATTACTCTTTTTGATAGAAAATGCTTGACGCAATTGCTTTATATCTCAGATATCGAAGTAATTGCATTATTTCGCTCAGAATAGTAACGACTGATCTTGATTTATTGTCTTGCGCATCAAGAAAAGATAAAACAGATAGTGATTTGATAAGAAACGCTGTACTTCTCTGAAACAACATTGTTCTCTATGTAATCTTCAAGCATAAAAGAATTCGATTTCGATTTTTGCGTCAGTACGCAGTCTTTTGTGCTGTTCTAAAGTCAATTGACGACTTGTTCTTTTCATGTGAGTTTGCTCTTTGATTTATCAATCAAATTACTGCCTGAATTGATGATTCTTTCTTCTGCATTGATGAACTTTCGTTTCGTCGTCGATTTTGGCCTGCGTAAGCGCGAAAAATTTCGATTTTCGATTTTTGACTTGCGATGCAGTCATCTGTGAAGCTATTGAGTTAAATGAGAGCTTGTTTTGATCGTACGATTGTGCTCTATAACTTGTCGATCGATTTGATATATCATATGCTTCGATAGATTGCTTCTTTCGTTTCTAATAGTCATTTTCTCGTTGCAATTCAAGTATTTTTCAAATACTCTAGTGTTGCAATTCTAGAAGATCATTGAGAAATTTATCTTTTTAACAAAGTCATTAAGTTGAGCAAAGAATTTCTGAAATTTGAACTGCTCAAAGATAGTAATGAAATCAAGATGATTGTGAATTGTATGAAAAATACAAAGTATACTAGATGCGTGAAATGAATATCTGAAATACAATGATCATAAAAACAAGATCATTCAACAAGCAAAATTCGCACATTTCAGATCACAAATGCATGAGCTGAGTGATGCACTTAGATTGATATGATGTTTTGCAAAATGAGTCAGAATTGAAAGTCAACTATTTAAAAAACTTTTTCAATTTTTATCACTGAAGTGAAGTGACACTGATCAAATGATAATAACGTTTGAGAAAAAAATCGAAATATTGCAAGAAAAATTCTTTCTTTTACTCTTTCAGACAAATGTCAATAACATTGCAAACTCATTTATACTCTTGACAATGTCATTTGACTTACACATTTCAGAAGATGAAGTGAGACAGACAATTAAAAGAGTAAAAGCAGATAAAGCATTAAACATCTCAAACATTTCAAACAAAGCATTGCAGACAGATCTTGCAGAACTGACTTTGATATTAATGACTTTATTCAATGCATGTGTAACACATGAATATCATTTGAAGCAGTTCAAAAAAGCTCAAATGATAGTACTATGCAAATTGAAAAAGAGTGATTATACTGATTCAAAGACATATCAACTTATTGCTTTGCTTGATATCATAAGCAAAGCTCTGAAGTCAATCATGATTAAAAGACTGAGCAATATAACTGAAATTCATCACATGCTATCTGATGCTCAAATGAAAGTGAGATGCAAGCAATTCATGATCTCAACATTAAATTTACTAGTAGATCAGATTCACACAGTATGAGACTGCAAAATTAAGTATATAATGTTCATGCTAAGTTTAAACATCATTGAAGTGTTCAATCAAGTCTTGCACATCAGATTTCTGCATACTTTGAAAATGAAAAGAACTTCTGACTACATAATTCAATGAGCATGCAGCTTTCTTGAAAATCAAGAAACATTGCTGAGATTTAATGAGCAAATGAGTGATATGCATGAGATAAATGCAAACATATTGCAAAGATTTCTCATTTCATTAATTTTCTTTCTATTCTTCAACGCAAGTCTGATTGAGAAGTGCAAAGCACTGAAAATTAAAATTGAAGTGTTTAACTTTGTAAATGACATTAACATTCTAACATATGATAAATTCATTGAAGAAATCTGCAAAACATTGAGCAAAGTGCACAATGTCTGCATGAAATGAGCTTGCACTCATGATGCAACATTTGCATCAGAAAAGTATGAATTTACACACTTCATCAGAAAATCAAAGAAATTTGACATGATGACTAGCATACAAATAGAAAGCTCAGTTATTAAGTTGAAATCAGATGTACAAGTTCTGAAAGTACAACTGAACATGAAATTGCAATAAGATATGCATCTTCGTCAAATTGAAGTGAATCACGTCACATGAATGCTAGCACTTAGTCAACTTAAAGTCTTTACATAAGAAACAATCTTCATAAAAGCAAAACAGATATACTCAACAGTAATAAAATTAGAAATTGCATTCAAAACATCAGTTTGACATCAGCGAGAAAAAGAGAAAGAATTGTCAGACAAAGAATACAGACTTGAAACATTACAGAATTAAACTCTGCATCATGTTGCAAAGATGTTTAAAAGAGTAAGCATCAAGACTTTGAAAGTAAAAATGTACACAAGTTCACTGCATGTTCATTTGAACATGCTGCAAGACAAGATCATGCTACAAAGTTGAGTCAACAATTGTATGCAGAAAATCAGATAAGCATGCAAACTGATATGCGCTCACCTGATGAGTATTAATTGCATCATTTCTCGCTTTTTTGTTATCAAGAACGTGATGCTTCAGAATAACTTAATTCAAGAAAACATGAAAATACAGTTAAAATGCAAGTGATTAGCTTTCGCTGCAATGATTTTGACTAGTAACAGCATCACAATAGCGCAGTATCACAGAAGTTAGTGAAAGCAATGATGAAAAAAAATATAAGAAATGCATTGCAGATATTCACATCATCTCAACATAAAGATTGCATCTGTTTAACAAAATGATAAAGATGTGAAATAATTTTCAGAAGATTGAATGCATTCTCATCGTTCACATCAGAATTGAATGCATAAATCTGAATGTTTATCTGCACTTCAGAAATGTTTCAGATGTAGATAACACATGATGTGATTGCAACTGAAATCATCAAACAATGAAACATGTACTCATGCATTGCTTGAACTGATCACATTTGCGATCAAGAATGTTATAAAACATTGACTTCTTGAACTATTGAATAATCGTCGCTATCATGAAGAATCTCAAAGCAGCTGCAAGAATGATGATGAAAACGAAGCTTTTGAAGCAATTTAAAATGATTGAATCACTCATTCTTTAACATGCAATCAACGCGAACTAATTTGATACAAAGTCTCATAATAATAGTTTCAACTGCATAAAGAAGTTGTATAAACAGTGAGTGATTTTCTACTTCAGAAAGTTTTATTCACTCAATATAAATAGCATAAAGTTTTTCATGAGTTGACTTAATCAATGTCACAAGAGTGTATGAATTTATTATTATATTATTTCTCATTTATAATATTAATGCAAAAATATTAATCATCTTCATCTTGAAAAAGAATGAGCATGCTGAAATTGTTGAAGCAATGATCTTTTAACAGTTGCAACAGATTACAAAATCATTAGTAAATAATCAACTGTATTATCATAATGCATTATTTTATCAGCATCACTTTTTGCTCTTTGTGCTTTTGCTTTCAAATCAACAGCTGAATCTTTATAATAATAATGAAAATATTCTTTGAACTTTGTCTTGTATTTGATCTTATAATGAACAAATTCTTCATCATGATTTGTATCTTCATTGTTTTTGTCATCTTAAGTCTTGTAAAGATTTAATTTCATTGTAGAATTCAAAATATTTGCAAAATTATATATTGTTTCATTGCTGTCTTTAATCTTAACATAATACTTTGCAAGTTTAATTAAGACTTTTTGCAAGTTTTTATTATAACAGCATTTAATAAGCAAGTACTTCTTCTTATATTCTTTTCAATTTGCTCAAAATGATTGAAAATTGCATTAAATATTTGAAATCTCAAGTAAATATCTGCATTAGTTGTTCATGATATTATTAAAGTGCATTCATAAAAGAAATTTAATAAATTGTCAATAAGCAAAATCATGAATTACTCATCTTTATTAAGTTTGATTCTTGCAATCTTGAAATCTTTGCAGTATTTCTTTGTTCAAAGATCAATAAATTCACGTAGTTAATATGCTTGATGAAGAATTAAATATGTAAAGTTTCAATAAATGTAAATATCTTATATCAGTTTTCTAAATCTTTTGTCATTCTGCTCTTGAAAAACTTTAAAGTGAATTAATTGTTGAGAAGAGTCATTGACAGCTATCATCAAAGCATAAATTTAATTTCATGATTAATAAATGCATTATTTTTTGCATTATCATTCAAAGCAATATCTTTTTGATTATAACAAATAATTCTTTGCTTGTTTTAATATTTTGCAGTTGCTCATTCTTTAATTAAACAATAATGTTATCAATTATTGTTTTTAATTCAAGAGCTTGAATAAAATCTTGAATCATAAGATTAATGATGTAAGTCAAGTAATTAATGAAATTCTGTGTTCTGTCTCATCAAAATTTGCAATAATTCATGATTTTTTCAAGTTTCTCTTTCAAAATACTATTATTGCTTGCATTATTAATAACAACTTCAAAAAGCTTGTTTTTAATAGCATAGTTTTTCAGAATTTTCATTAACTTCATCATTAATTGACATTTGATATGCTTAATATTGAAAGACGTAAATTCAATAAAATGTTCATGAAACTGAAATTTAACATTAACTCAATATATTAACACTTTTAAATATGTTACTCTTTGAGAACTAAATAATGCATTTAAAGTAATAAAAACATGTCATGACTTTGTAAAATTCAATCTGATCTTATCACAAATCTTCTTATAGTATGAGAAAATCATGATTATCATCTTTATGCAATGTGCAATGTGCAAATCTGAACAAAGCATTTGTAACAGCTTTTGAAATTACTCATTATTAATGATTTGAAAGAATAAATTCAAGTTAATAAAGATCTTGCATAATTAATCTTCTTAATTTTCTTGATTGCAGACAAAGATTAATTTAATATGACTTTTCTTCTAATAATTTATCAATTTTGCATTATCAATTTGCATTATCAGATATGACTTACTCATTTAAAAGTCAGTTCAATTTATGATTGCAAATATTTGCATTTTCATTCTGTTACTGTGCAAAAGTTTAATTTAAAATGCTTTTTCATAGCAAACATGTTAAAACTATTGAAAACTGTTGAATGATTCATAATTTTATGACAGATTATGCATAAAATTTTAAACAATTTTTCAACAATTGAAATTAAAAGATTCAGCTTGATTGAAGATTATCAACAAGCAAAGATGACTGTTAGTCAACTTGACTCAATCAATGTTGATCATTAAAGAATAAGAAGATTAAGCAGAAAAAAGAAAATAAATAAATTGTTTTCTCTTCTGTTTTTTTCATCATCTCTTTCTGTTTCTTCATTTCTTAGAATTCAGTCAGAAACACACTTTTGCATCTGCTACTCACTTTGCTACTCACTTTGCTACTCACTTTGTCATTCAGCTGTCATTGCTACTCACTGCTGTCATCACTACTCACTGCTGTCACTGCTGTCATCATTATTCACTGCTGTCACTGCTGTCATCACTATTCACTGCTGTCACTGCTATCTCATTTGCTATTCATTGCTGTCATCACTACTCACTGCTGTCACTGCTGTCATCATTATTCACTGCTGTCACTGCTGTCATCACTATTCACTGCTGTCACTGCTATCTCATTTGCTATTCATTGCTGTCATCACTGTTGATGATTGCTTCTACTTATTGTCAGAATCACGTCAACATCAACGTCATTATTGCTGTCAGCAAAAGACAAAGTCATCATTGCTTTTTCTTTTCTCATGTATCTCACTCTCACTCATTTGCATCATCATCATCACTCTTTAGACTGATCACGTCAAGTTGAGTACTTAAGTTTAAGTTGAGTACTTGACTTGAAAAATGTTGAGTTAAGTTGAAATTTTTTGAAAAAAGTGTTGAGTTGAGTTGAGAAGTTGAACTCAAGAACTCAAGTTGAATTAAGAAGCTTGACTCAACAATTCAACTCAACAACTCAACTTGACTTAACAAGATATTAAATAAATGTAAATAGTTTGATTGAATAATCTTCATCATGAAAACTTCATGATTTTCATCATGACTTTCTATTGAACACTCTTCATGATAATGCAAAAAGATAATGCACTATAAATTTATAAGATTATGAATTATGATTAGAACTTAGAAAGTAAGATAAGCGCTGTTCGCTAGTTGAACAGCTTTATTATTTTCTTTTCACTTTCATTATTCTCTTTCTTCTTTCTACTGATTATCTCATATTCATCATGTTGTAGTTTCTTCTCATTCTTCTTTGCTTCATAGCACATCTCTGCATCATCATTTTCTACTATGATGAGATCATTTGAATTAGAATTTATTGCATGTATTGAATTCTGAATTTCTCATTCTTTGACAGTTGAGAAAGTGATGAATTCTGTTGCAAAACTCTGAAAAGCTGTCATAGAATTAGTATTTGTCAGTCTGCTTTAACTTCTTCAGATCATCATGATGAAGAATTCTTTGTTAAATTAAGTGAACTATAAAAATCATAAATTTTGATATTTCTTCGCTTACGTTCAACTCATCTGTTGTCTTTTAAAATTGATATTAGTTTCTACAACTGAAAGATAATGCATATTTTCATTGCTTTCAAAGCAATTTTCTCTGCAATACTATTTGCATTTTGTATCGCAGCAGTTATATCAAAAAGCTGTGTCATTTCAGCAACAATCTCAGCATTTGTTTTGCATCTGATTTTCAATTCAAAGCATTCAACTATAAACAGATCAACGCTTTATCTAATATTGCATTACTGAGATGCATTATCATGAATATCTTTGTTCTTTCGCTCTTGTTCTATCTCATCTCTTACATTATCTTTCATCGCTGCTTTGTCGATCTCATTCACTTCTTTTCAAACATTGAACTGTCTTAGTTTGTGTAGTCGTTTGAATATGATTACACAATCATTGTTCTGTCGCTTGTAGTGTTTTTTGATCTCATTGAACCAATTTTCATCATGATTTCAACTTGCAATAAACTTTGAGTTTACAAATAGAGTGAACATTATCTGTTAAAGTCAACATTGTTCTCTTGATGATGCATTTGAATAATGCAACAGTATCAATGAAATTTGAGTAGTTTGATAAAATATGAACAGATAGAGAATTTTGAAAAGTAAGAAATAGATTGATAGTTCATCAAGTGAAATGAATTAATTTTCACAAAGAATTATTTCTGAACTGTTGAACAGAGTGAAAAGTATCTGTTAAAGTCAGCATTGTTCTCTTGATAATGCATTTGAGTAATGCAACAATATCAATGAAATTTGAGTAGTTTGATAAAATATGAACAGATAGAAAATTTTGAAAAGTAAGAGAAAAACTCATCAAGTGAGATGAATTTGAGTGCAACAAGAAATATTTAATTATTATTCTTAACACTTATTTCTTAACACTTATTCAATATTTTCTTCAATTTCTTTTCTGATTTTTCAATCACTTCTTCTATCATATTTTCTTGAATCATTTTAGTACTAAATCAACGCTTCAATAAATAATACTTTCAAAGATAATACTTTTAAAAATCAAGTTTACATAAATCAAATCAATCATTCTTGATAAACAATGACATGCAGCAAGAATGTTATCAATAATGCATACTGATAATGCAATATGACTTGTTTATTGTTAACAAGTTAATTTTTAACATATGCATCAGCATGTAAAATGTCTAAGAACTCAATGCATTTAACTGATCATTATGCTATCAAAGAAACTTCAGTCTTTAAATTTACTACTACTACTAAAAAGATAATGCACATGAGTAATGCATTATTTACTGACATACTAATGCTTTGCAACAGAAAAGATGCTACAAATCAGACACTGTTGCATTGCGCGAAATTCGAAAATATCAGAAGATCACAGAAAATCTCATTCTCAAAATGATCTTCGAAAGACTGATTAGAAAGATTATGCATGATTATGCTTAAGCGAACATGCTACAATATGATTTTCGCATTCAGCGCTCTGTCTTGAGTGCTCTTCAAGAAGTCACTGAAGATTTTATGATTTTCTTTATGAAAAGTAAGTGCATTACTCTTTCACATTATCACTTTTGTTGTAGAATTTTCATTGACATTTTGCTCTATGCAAACATCAACTTGATGACAATTCATGTTAAACACATCATCATTCAAGATAGAAATATGAGATTTATGAAGAATCTCATGATGAATCTTGATGTCATGTTTTTCAAGACAGACTAGAAAATGTTTATCTTCATCAGTTAGATAAACAGTGTAATTCTTGAAATCACATTTGCATTATTCTTGTGCATTACTCTTGTGCATTGACTTGATTGTACTTCTAATAAGTACTTGCTTTAAATGCAAGACTTTTAATAGATGAAATGATATTGCAAATCTATGAATAAATCTGCATCAGAACAGTCTTCAAAGATACTTGAAATGAATCAGCAGACTCATTGATCTTTTGATCATCATTTTTCTCTGTGATAAATATCTCAGAACTCAATAATAGCTTCGTCTGAATTCAAATTCATAGTTTGATTGTAATACTTCATCAGCATTATTTGTTTCATCATTTTTGAACTCATCTGTGATCAATTTCATCAACATACTCTTCTAGCAAGACTGAAAGTTCACTCAATATTTATTAAAAATATTGAGCATGAAAGAACATTTTTAATCATTTGTGTCAATCTAGAAAAATTCAAAGCATTGTCTTTTCAAAATTATTATGTTGATCATTTCTCATTTATAACATCAGTGCAAAGATATTGATCATCTTTGTCTTAAAAAGAATGAGCATGCTGAGATTGTTGAAGCAATAATCTTCTAACAGTTGCAACAGACTACAAGATCATTAGTAAATGATCAAATGCATTATCATAATGCATTATTTTGTTCGCATCACTTCTTGCTCTTTGTGCTTCTGCTCTTAAATCAACAGCTGAATCTTCATAGTAATGATGAAAATATTCTTTAAACTCTGTCTTGTACTTGATCTTGTAGTGAACAGATTCTTTGTCATGATCTGTATTTTCATTGTCTTTGTCATCTCAAGTCTTGTAAAGATCTAGCTTCATTGTAAAATTCAGAATATTTGCAAAATTATATATTGTTTCATCGCTGTCTTTGATCTTGACATAATACTTTGCAAGTTTGATTGAGACTTTTTTGCAAGTCTTTACTATAACAGCACTTGATGAGCAAGTACTTCTTCTTATATTCTTTTCAATCTGCTCAAGATAATTGAAAAGTGCATTAAATATTTGAAATTTCAAGTGAATATTTGCATTAGTTGTTCGTGACATTATTAAAGTGCATTCATAGAAGAAATTTAATAAATTATCAACAAGCAAAATCATGAATCATTTACTTTCATTAAGTTTGATTTTTGCAATCTTGAAATCTTCACAGTATTTCTCTGTTCAAAGATTAACAAATTCATGTAGTTGATATGCTTAACGAAGCATAAAGTACATAAAGTTTCAATGAATGCAAATATCTTGTATTAGTTTTCTAAATCTTTTGTCATTCTGCTCTTGAAAAGCTTTGGAGTGAATCAATTGCTGAGAAGAGTCATTGACAGCTATTATCAAAGCACAAATCTAATTTCATGATTAATAAATGCATTACTTTTTTGCATTATCATTTGAAACAATATCTTTTTAATCACAACAGATAATTCTCTGCTTGTTTCAATATCTTGCACTTGCTCATTCTTTAATTGAGCAATAATGTTATTAACTATTGTTTTCAATTCAAGAGCTTGAATAAAATCTTGAATCATAAGATTGATGATGTGAATTAAGCAATTAATGAAATTCTGTGTTCTGTCTCATCAAAACTTGCAATGATTCATCATCTTTTCAAGTTTCTCTTTAAAGATACTATTATTGCTCACATTATTAATAATAATCTCAAAAAGCTTATTCTTAATAGCGTAGTTCTTCAGAATTTTCATTAGCTTCATCATCAATTGATGATCAATATGCTCAATATCAAGAGACGTAAATTCAATAAGATGTTTATGAAACTGAAATTCAACATTAACTCAGTATATCAATACTTTCAAGTACACTACTCTTTGAGAACTAGATCATGCATTCAAAGCAATAAAGACATATCATGACTCTGTAAAATTCAATCTGATTTTATCACAAATCTTCTTATAGTGTGAAAGAATCATGATTATCATTTTTGTGCAATGTGCAATGTGCAGATCTGAATGAAGCATTTGTAGCAGCTTTCAAAATTGCTTATTATCAACGATTTGAAAGAGTAGATTCAAGTCAACAAGATCTTACATAATTGATTTTCTCAATTCTCTTGATTGAAGACAAAGATTAACTTGATATGATTTTTCTTCTAATAGTTTGTCAATTTTGCATTATCAATTTGCATTATCAGATATGACTTACTCATTTGAAAGTCAGTTCAATTTATGATTGCGAATGTTCATGTTTTCGCTCTGTCGCTGTGCAAAAGTCTGATTCAAGATGCTTTTTCATAGCAAATGTGTTAAAGCTATCAAAAGTTGTTGAATGATTCATAATCTTATGACAGATTGTGCATAAGATTTTAGACAATTCTTCAACAATTGAAGTCAACTGTATAAAGTGATTTCATATATTAAATTGCTTATCGTCTTTGACTTTTTTGAATTAGAGCAAATTGACTATCTTTTTTTGAGTCTTGTTTTGAATACTCTTGACAACAGAGATTTAAGATCATCATTGTAGAAAAGAATTATTTGTATTCAAAGTTCATTAAACATACTCACTATTCTTTCTTATCTTGAGCTGTGAGAAATTCTGATGAATTTGTTCATTACTTCTTGTTTAATCTTTTTCTTTTTGAAATGATGTGAAGAATTTATAGATCATTGAACTTGACTTGCAAAGTCTTCAGAATGAAAACTATTTGAAGATGAACTATGCAAAATGCTTTCGTCAGACAGATTGAAAGTTGTCAATGAACTAAACATTTTATAGGATAGTTTGTATTAACAATAATAGTTGTTAATAGCTTGAAGATAGTACATAAACGATGTAATGAGTAATGCGAAAAGATAATGCAATATATAAACAATGCAATTAGTAATGCAAAAAGATAATGCAAAGAACAAGCAAACATATTGTTTTATGTTTCTATTCTTAATGCTCTTGACGTCAAGTTCAAGTTCTTGATGAGTTGAGTTGACTTAATTTCTAGTCAAGTTGAGTTGCATCAAGTTGAAAATATGAGCAACTCGACTTGAATCAAGTTGAAAATGTGAGCAACTCGACTCAATATTGATTCAAGTTCAAGATGTCAATTCAAAACTCAACTTAATGATCAGTTTATCACTCTCATTGAATTCATCTGTCTCTTTGAATTCTTTCTCTTTAAGTGCTTTCTTGAGAGAAGTTGATTCAAAATAAATCATTGAAACATTGATTACTTTTGTCATGTGACAGAGAATTAAAGACGTTCATCAAATGAATATGAAACACAAGCTGAAACAGAAGCTTCAACGACTAAAAGCTCAGAGTACAACGCTGAATCAGTTGAAAAACAACTCAATGATAAAGAGTTTTATCAGTTAAACGTCAAATACTATTTTCTCAAGTGATTCTTGCATTCAAACAATGATATTTCGCTATCTCTTTATTGATATCACTCAACTGATTCTCATTTTCAAAAATGAATTTTAAGCTGTCAATATCTTCAAGCTGATCAATGATCATATATTAAATTCAATCAACAAGTAAGATCTGCAATTGTCATGAATCGATGAGCTTCAAGCTCATGATGATGACGTCACTCAGCAGAATCTCAAGAGCATGATTCTCTTTCTACGCTGCCTAGAAGTATATAATCAATGTCTCATTGAGATGATCAATGATTAATTGAAACATTCTTTGTAAGCAAGCTTAGCTTAATACATTGACTATCTGCAGAAGCTTCATCTGCATTACATTTTCAAGTCTTTGCAAATCTTTCACTTTCACTTTCATGAGATTTGCATGATAAAAGAAGTCAATGACTTGAATGAGTGATACAATGCTGAAAATGAACTTGTTGATCAAGCATTGATAAAGAAAACATCTGCTATCGCTTTTCAGACGAAATATCAGAGTCAAAAAATTAGAAAACAGTCAAGCACAAAGCTTTTAATATGCAACAAGTTCAACGACAACAGCTACATTTACTTTAGTTGCACATATTAACATATCTGCAATGAATGTGATGAAACTCACGCTGCTATCAATTGCAAAACATTAAATTCAAACAATCAATTAATTATTGAAAGAAAGTGACGTCGAATTTCAATCTTGCTAATATCAATATCAAAATTCTTTTTATATCAGCTCATAAAGATCAACGAGATTTCTCTAGCGCGCAGAGACTCTCTGCAAACGCATGATAAACACAGCTAGTTGAACATTCTGATCGTAAATATGTTCAAACATTGCTGTTTATCATTAAACATGAAGCTAAAATTTAATATCAAGACTTGAATCAACTGATTTTGAGTAAGAATCTTCTTTCAACAAATGAAGCTTCAAATACTCTTCAGATAAATTTGACGCAGCAAGTTCGCTGTAATCAACTAATTGAGATTCAACATGTTTCTCATCGCTTTATATTCTCATCATTGAAGCTAGTATTAAAGAGAAATAATTACTGATGTTGAATACATCATCTATCATATTTGAAAGAAAAGTCAGTTAACTGCTTTATTTTCAAGAACTGAAGATTAATTGAATATTTCATCTTTGATCAAGCAATCATTGCTTTATGTGATGTTGATTGAAATGCAGTTCTCATTAAAAGAGATCTGATTGACGTTGTTATGAGTCTGCATAAAGTGAATTATATGAGTGTATTCTAACTAGAAGTTCAAAGCTGAAGAAGAAAGAAGATGCAACACGTCGTGAGTTTTACTCACGAAGACACGCTAGATTGCTAGCGTGTCAACATCAGCTCTATACTAGTTTATGATAGTCTGACATAATTTATGTTAGACTAATCTGAAGTGCATGATCACAACATTACTTCTTCTCTTCATTTAGCAATGTTCTCATTGCTGCAGTTCAATTGATCTTTCTTAAGTTGATTTCTATCTTGACTTGTTCAAATATCGTTCATGAAAGTCATTTATGATTTTCAAGCATTCTTTGAATTCACTTTCATTGACGTTGTATCAATGTAAATCAACGTCGTATTCTTTTTAATTAACATGATATTATAGTCATTTATCTCGTTCGTAGTGTCTGAAGTTCAGTATGTTCTTCATCTTTCATTCATCTTCATCGTCAATCACTATAAAGTCAGACGATTCATTTCGTTGTTTATTCAGTGAGTTCTTTGAATTTAATTACAGCAGATTTGATGCAAACTCTGAATGTATCTTCATAGTCAATGATAGTTTCAGTTGATAAGCATGTTCAATCTCAGTCAGAATCTTGAAGAGTTTTAGCATTTTATCATTTAACTTCTTTGATGATCATGAGATCATTATGTTTCTAGAATTTAGAAACATCATGTCATTTACCTTGTAAATCATTTTCTTTTGATGCTTGTCAATCTGTTTCTTCATTGTGACTCTGACTCTTGTCAAGACTTGCTTGATCAATGCTAGAAATCATTTCATGTGTTTGAATATATTCTTTGCTTTGTTTGCTTCAATTCTAGCTTGAGTGATCTTATGTTTGATTAAGTTCAAATTGAAGTTCATATGAGAGTGAAAGTTCTTATTCAGAAAGAACATTGACTGTTCAATTGATGACGAAATAGCATTGTTATTGATGAATTCAATCATGAATAATCAGATAAATCAATCATCTTGCATATATAAGCAATAGCTTCGTAAATATCATTTTTCATTCTGATTCGCTCTTTCTATCTGATCATCAATTTAAGAATGATAATCAATGAATAGTTTCATCTTGATATTTAGTTTCAGACATAAAGACTTTCAAACAATTGATATGAATTATGAATCATGATTGAACATTATTGATCTTGATAGTTCATGAATTCTGAAGACTCATATCAACAGTAGCTTGACTGTTTATTCTGCGAAGATTTCTTTGTCATTTGATCAACATGATATATAGTGTCGTTTCTTAGACAATCGATCTATGACTGTCAAAATCGCGTTGCTTTCATCACTTTCTGATAGATTGATAATGAAGTTTAATGATATGTTTTGTCATCACTGCTTGAGTATGAGCAATGACTTCAGCAGTTCATTGATTTGATCTCTTGATACTTTTGATTTACAACAAACGTAACAGTTTTGAATGTAGCGCTTGATCATCATTCTCATCTTCGATCAGCAATATGATCATCTCAGCAAGTTCAACATTTAATTCATGTCAGAGTGATCATTGATTGAAAGATCATGTGCTTCTCTTATTAATAGAATGATCATTGACTGAGAAACTCATAGTCTATCATCTTTTCAGAATACTTCATCAAGTACTTTGCAATTGTCTAAATTAATATCTTGACAAGTCTTTCTATTCTGTTTCATGATTATTTGAATATTGAAGCACAGTTGATTCATTTGATTTTCAACTATAATCTGATTCTGAATAGAAATCATTTCTTTGATCGAATTTTGATTAACTTTCAATTTGAGTTTTGAATCTAAGTCAGATTCTGAGTCAGATCTGAGCAAGATTTGAGTCAGATCTTGATCAGCTTTCTGATCATCTTTTATTGACTGAAGTTCAAACCTGTCTTCTGATAATAGTATTTAATGCTGATATAACTTACAATCATCATTTGCTTTAACTGACTTGACATTTGATATTCTGATTAGCATGTCGACTTTCAGATTCTGTTTTTTCAACTGATATATGATCTTGAAGTTATATTCAAATAACTTCTCAGTTCATTTAGCTTGTCATCTGATCAGTTCTTTGATGATCATGAAGTACTTCAAATTCAGATGATTGATGAAGATCTTAATTGAAATATTTGTACATTTCAATTCAAAGTATCAATGCTTCAAGCAGTGAATAATGATCAGCAGTTTCTTGTCATAAATCTTGTAGTTGCATTCTGCAAGAATCATGTTCTTGCTATAGAAGATCATTGAATGTAGAATGTTTTCATCATCATATTAAGATAATACTTCGTTGTTGACATAGTTCAAGAAGTCAGTTTTCAGAATAGCTTCTCTGATTAAATCAAAATGCTTCAGAACGAAAGTTGTCATCACTTGTTACTTTAGTTCTTCAAAAATCATTTGACAGATCTCTGTTCATTCAAAGAAATGATTTTTTTGAATCAGCTTTATCATGAGTTAAGCAATCTTTGAAAAGTTCTTTATGAATCGTTGATAAAAATTGCAGAAGTCAATGAAGATCTGCATGTGAGTCAATGATCGAGACATTTCTCAATCTTGAATCACATTTACTTTTCGAAAATTCATTTGCAGATCATTGATAAATATCAGTAGTTTAAGAAATGAGATTTTCTGAATCTTGAATTTGCACTTGTCAATGTTTATCTGTAGATCGACTTCACGAAGCTTTTCTAGCACTTCTTTCACATGAGTTTTATGTTCTTTCAATGTTTTACTGTAAATGAGAATATCATTCAAGTATGTCTGACAGAATTTATGCAGACAGTTGAACAACACATCATTGATATAATGCTGAAAGAAAGCAGATTCATTGATCAATTTGAAGAGTATTACTCTATATTTATAAATGTTAAAGAAAGTAATAAAAGTAGTTAAATCTTCGTTTTCTGAACTCATGCGCAGTTTATTGAACGTGATGATAATGTTGAGTCAAGTCAGATACTTACTGTCTTGAATTCAAGCTAGTACTTCATTTATCAAGAGTATTGAATAATGATCTTTTTTAATCAGAACATTCAGTTTTCAATAATTCATGCAAAAGCAAAGATTGTTGTCTTTCTTTTCAACAAACAGTATTAATGAAGCAAAAGAAGCTTTGCTGAGTGTGTTAAACTTCTTCTTCAAATTCTCTTCTAGATACTCTTTGATCTTCTGCAACTTGTAGTTCAACATGAGATATAATTGACTTTTAAAAAATTAATTCTCTTCTTTTAATTTAATCTTATGATTGTATGATCGATGTAAAAGCAACTGCGTTGTCTTTTCTTTATCAAAAACATTCAGAAAGTCATGATAAACTATTGAAAACTTCTTCTTCAGTTCATTTAATGACATGACAGAAATCATTTCATTCAGTTTCGTGAAATCTTCAACTGAGTTAAGCGCTTTGTTGATTTTACTAATAATTAAGAAAAAGATCTTGATCTTCTTATTCTTGATTAGAGTTTGATATGCAGCGACTTCGATTATGATAATATTGACGAGTTTCTTTGTCTCAGTTGACTGAAAGAGACGAAGTTGATCAAGATCAACTTGAGTGCTTTGCTTTGCTATAAGAGCAGATTCAATGAATTGAGCAGATTCAATGAATCTATTCACTGATTTCTGATTCATGAATCTCTTCAAGATGATTATTGATGTAACAATTAAGTTCAAGTTCTTTTGTTTCATTTTGCAAATTTTGTTTGATTCAGATTTGTGAAATGCTAATTGACTGCTTGCTTTTGAAACAACAGATTTCAATGTTTGAATCTTCAATGATGATATTAATCAATCATTTGCAAAATTTATCAACATTTGATTTCTTTTCAATTAAAGATTTTCAATGATTATCTTGTGCTGATCTAGACGAGTTATCAGTAAAAACATCATTTCATTCTTGTGTTTTTGTATCATGATCAATATATACAGAGCGTATGTAATCAACTTTCAATCAAAGATTTCATCATATTATCAAATCAACTTTGATTTTGACAGCGATATTAACTAAATATCAAAGCATTCACATAGCTCTGACATCAAAGATTCATCAATGAAAGTCATGTCAATGACTTCAGTATTTATCAGAGTGAAATATCTGAATATCTTTTTTAAACTATTCAAGATGACGTTAATAGTGAACGACTTGAAATCAAATAAATTATCAGACATGCTGATGAAGCAAGATATGAATATATCGCTCTCAGTCACTACTTTGACGAGAACAGATCATTTTTCAAATTCGCTGCAATTTCATGCATCTGAGCTGATTCAAGACAGTTGCATGCTTTATGTTTTGACTTCTTGCATTTGAAGCAGAGTTTTTTTTTAAACAACTTCTCTTTAGCAAAATCAACATTCAATATTTTGAGTTTCTTTCATGCAAAGATTGAAGCTGAGATCGCAGTCGTGATCATCATCAAGATGCTAGTGATAGAATGAGTGACTTAAGTCATTGATGTCTTGAAGACTGTTTGAGCATTCAATTTCATCAATCAAACGTTGAATTGCATGCAAATGTTGATGAATTCATTCAAATTCATAATTCGTTTGTTGATCATGACTTACTGAAGATCTGAGCTAATCTTATGCTGAAGATCATTTAGTAAAGTTTCGTTATTGTATTCTAGTTTTGCACTAAGTTTCTGAAATTTCATTCAAAATTCATGAAAGAAGATCTTGTTTTGATATAGCTTCAAAAACTGTCGTTGAGTCATGTGATGTTGATTAAAATCATTGTACATTTTATTTATGATCAACAGTATCTCTTCTGCTTCAAGAAATAAGTTTGTGATCATGTTTCTTATTCTGAGTGCTATGTGTTTGATCATCATTTCACTGACTCAACTTTTCACATATGCAATCTTCATTTCTTCAATAGAAAAATGATTCTTGTTCATCTTCAGCTTATTTCACATTTGAAACAATTAATTATTTACATTCTGCTTTGAAGTTTCAAACAAAGATGAGTCAGATAGCTTGATCAACTTTGAGAATTGATCTTTTGAAATTAAAGTGCTTAGTCGACTTGATGTTGCTTTTAAATGATGTATAATCATGTTCTTTTTCTTCATTTATTTCTGTAAATGCATTCAAACAATGTTCAACATTGTTTGCATAACTTTCAACTTAATGTTGATAACTTTCAATTCAATGTTGATCTTGTTGATGTCATTCAACATCTAAATCATGTCATTATGAATCTTGATTTTGATGTCATGCTGTTGACATATGTACTTGATAAACGCAATGAAATCATCTACTTCATGAGCACTTATTCAAGCATTCAGTTTAGTGCTGATGCTGATCTTGATCATTTTGTGATTGAAAAGCAACACGTTCGTGTTCTCTTCTTCTGTATTCAACGATGCATTCATGTCTTCTTCTTCTGATGCTGTTCAATTTCATGATAAAAGTGATTCTCTTTCAGCATTTCAAAGTTTGTAGTGAGCAATGCTCACTAATTTTGATTCTAATTCTGTGCTTCTAATCATTGTGTGAGTAGAAAATTGATGATTGAGATTCAACTGAAATTTCTGATTTCAGTTCTAGAACAATGCGTTCGTGTTCTTCTATTCTGATGATGAGCTCAGTAAGAAGTTAGTTTAAAGCAACGCGTTCATGTTTTTCTGTTCTAGAAATTTCTTGATTTCTAATGAGTCTTCTGAACTCAATTTTCAATTTTCAATTCTGATTCAAGTTTAAGTGATGTAACTTGTTTTTATATTATCTACACATTGATAGCAAGATTGATGAGCTTTGAACTAATGTTATGAGTCTGTATAAAGCGAATCATATGAGTGTATTCTAACTAGAAGTTCAAAGCTGAAAAAGAAAGAAGATGCAACACGTCGTGAGTTTTACTCATAAAGACACGCTAGATCGCTAGCGTGTCAACATCAGCTCTATACTAGTCTATGATAGTCTGACATGATTTATGTTAGACTAACTTGAAGTGCATGATCGCAACAGACGTCTTTTGTCATTTGTCGATAGCAACATCAGATCACTGACTGCTTGATTTCTTCTAAGAAGATAAGTACTAAATAGATCATTTTCTTCTCTTCAATCTACACACGTCATCATATCTGTTCAATCTTTTCGCTAAAGATCTTTGCTGAATGCTCATAGTTACTCTGCAATAAGATTCAATAATACACTATCTGAATAACTTTCTAGTCATACAAATGAACATGATTGAAGCTCATAAATACAAGAGTGATTTCAATGATTTGTGCGCTTAGTTAAAGTTTAGTGTTAATCTTAAAAAGAATCTTGTTGACATCACATGCATCTTTTTGAGCATTGAGCTTGATTCAATCAATATGATGACTCGTCTATCATTTAACAAGCATAAGAAGATAATTCAGCTCATTAACAATGCATTTACAAAAAGCTTTTTATCATATGAGAAGCTACAGATGCTATTAGACTTTCTGTCATTTACTGCAAAGATCATGATTTCTGAAAGAGTCTTTTTCAGATGACTGTTCAACGACTTAATCATCATCAAATCACGTAAGCAACACATCAATTATTCAATGTGACAAGATTTACTATGATGAAAGACATTTCTTTTAAAGTGAAATGATGTACATCTGCTTTGCAAGCAAGAATTCAGACATTTTTTATATCTTTGAATTGATGCTTCAGATTTACATAACATGAAAAGTTACTATCTGCGTCATCTTGATCTATCATCAGCTGCTAGTCAAGAATTTTCTAATCAATTTAACATGCGCTTAAATAACAAGCATATTAATGTCAAAGAAATGACGATGATTCTTCAAGCTTTGACAGCATGACTTCTCATTTTCGCGAGATGCAATCTCATTATATATAATAACAACGTAGCTGTTATCATCGACATTAACAAGATCTTCATGCGCGAAGAGACAATGCTGTATCTGCAACGAATAGTCTTGCTGATGACTGCGCATGATATCTGCATACATGCTTTATGAATTTCAATTCATGAAAATCATCTAGCTGATTTGCTTTTCTGAGCGAAGTTCAATACTATTGCTGACAAGTTTTCTCAGCTAGCTACACTTCAGTTAATCAGCGTAAGTCATCAAGCTTTTGATACAGCGAGATCTTTTTTGATCACTCAACAGTCAGATATATTTAATGAAGTTTAGTGATGTTCATCAAAGATATTTACGATACAGTTAAAAGAAGCTACTTTATGTTCTGCTTCTTGATTATCAAAGTCAAATATTCAACTTCAATCTCAAATCTGATAAGCTGATCAGCGAATTTAAAGAACAAGATGATCAAAGTCAAAATTATTAAGATTTATCTTATTAATTTATGATTACATCACATTGACGTTGAATATTCTGATATTAAGATCAAAACATTTCATCACTTTATATTACAGCGAATCATAGTTGAAATTTAAAGACTTCAAGACAATGATCAAACTCATAAGCAAAGATTTATAACATGAGATTTACTGCTACTATTGCTACGTCAATTTGATCAATCTATCATTGAAGAAGCAACATGACATACGTCATTTTGTCTGACGTTTGCGAGCTTTCTGCATATGAGCGAGTTCACATGAAGTCAATTGAATAAAACATCTGACTTCAAACAGTGATATTTAATCAAAAGTTTAATTATCTTTCAGAATGACTCTTTGCAAGTCATTTTATCAAGCTTCAAAATTGACTCTTTCAGACGTGAAATGACATTGATCATCGCTGTTGTTGACGACGAAGCGTGTGTTAAAAACTCACTTATTAACCTGTTTTCAAAGTTTTCTGCATCTTTGCTGACGTCTTTGTTTGATTCAGAATATTTATACATATGAACTTACGTCATCAAGATTCTGCGTAGAACGCTAGTTACATTGAGCATAGAAAATCGCTACTCAGATCACTTCTTTCGTCGAGATGCTGCTATCTCAACTCATTAAGCAGAATTTTTGAAGAATGAAATTCAGTTGTTAGAAAGATGAAAGTTCAACAGTTATTACTTATACATTGAAGCTCACTCTAGCTACATACTAAATGTCTCTAAGAGACATCAAAGATAGTCACTTTCAATCAGTTGACTAAAGTCAGCTCTTGTCAATCTCAATACTTCGTATTGACGTTTCTGAGATTTAAGAGTGCTTGACATCTCAGAGCAGCTTTCAAGACAAATTTTAGTTCTGAAGATTGTCAAAGATCATTGAGTTTGCTCAAACACATATAATATGTATTTGTTTAAACGAAGATAATGCTCAATAAAAGATTCAGCTTGACTGAAAACTATCAATAAGCGAAGAGAACTGCTAGTTGACTTGACTTGATCAATGTTGATCACTAGAGAACAAGAAGATTAAGCAGAAAAAAAGAAAATAAATAGATTGTTTTTTCTTCTGTTTTTCTCATCATCTATTTCTGTTTCTTCATTTCTTAGAATTCAGTCAGAAACACGCTTTTGTCTTACTCACTCACTTCATAGACTCAGTCACTTAGATAAAGAAAGTGCTTAACATCTTAAAGCAACTTTTAAGACAAATTTTAACTCTGAAAATAATCAAAGATTGTTGAGTTTGCTCAAACATATATAATATATATTCATTCAAATGAAAATAATGCTCAATAACTGTATAAAGTGATTTTATATATTAAATTGTTTATCATCTTTGACTTTTTTTGAAATCAAAGTGAATTAACTATCTTTTTTTAAGTTTTGTTTTAAATATTCTTAATAAAAACACAATTACAACGCGCGCAAAGCAAATTTTTGAAAAAAGCAATACAATCAAGATAGAATGAATCTAGAAGATGAATAAACAATGATGAATTGCATGAACTGCAGCAATGCTGATTTAAAGATGATTGCAAGCAATGTTGACTCATCATGAAGAAACAGCAACGTGAAGTCGAAAAGCTTACACAATAACAAGAAGTATGTTGTTAACATTATTGATCTTCTAATACAGACATCAACGTTAAAGAAAGAGAAGAACAAAGATCATTCATGAAAAGAAGTAGCAGTGAAGCTGATGCATCGTCTTCGACTTGAATCAGAAGAAAAACATCACGTGACTCAGAACGCGTTCATCGCGAAGAACATACAGAAACTGAAGACATCAGTTCAACTGCTAAGCAAGCAGTTACAAATGCAGAAAAATACGCGTCTCTCATTAAAAATCATGTCATAAGCAAACATGACAAGAGAAGAATTATCAATGAGAAAGCAACATTTCAGAGAGAAATTGTCGTTGCTTCACAAAAGATGCAAAGTCATGATAAAGATAGCAGACAGAGAAGAAATAGAGAAGATGCAGAAGAAGATCATCAAGCAGATTCTTCAGAAAATAGCAGACGCGTCAATGAGTCAATGAAATCTAGACTGACTGCGTCGAGTCGAGTACTCGACTCGTCAAGACTCGATTCAAGTCAGAATTCTTGACTCAAGTATTCAAGTCAAGTCGAGATGTTCGACTCAAGTATTCAAGTCGAGTCAGAGAATTGAAATCAAGTATCGACTTGAAATTCTCGACTCGACCCGTCAAGACATAAAGATAGATAGATAAATGTTCTATTATAACTTTCTATTATGACTTTCTACCATGACTTTCTACCAAATAGCCTTCATGTTTTTCTTCATGTTTCTCTTCATGTTTTTCTTTATAACTTTCTATCAAAAAGGTAATGCAAAAAGATAATGCAAAGGCGAAAAACCGGAAAAATTTCTATATTTAGCTCTCTTGACGTCATTTTCGATTTCTTGATGAGTCAAGTCGAGAACTCGAATCTGATATCGATTCAAGATCGATATCAGGTCGAGTCAGAATGTTAAAATCGAGTATTCGAGTTCAGTCAGAAGATTGATATCGAGTACTCAAGTCGAGTCAGAAGTTTGATATCAAAACTCAACTTGACGATCAGTTTAATGAAATCTGATCATGTTTCTTTGCAAGCTGAATAGCAAAGACATCTCTCTTCATGCAATCAGCTCAGATGCACAAGCAAATCTGAAAAAGACTTAAGAATGAGCAAAAGAAATTATGAACTTAATGCACATATCATGATGAACATTTGCAGTGCTGACACATGAGATGCACACTACAATTAACATAAGCAATCAGATGAAAGTCATTAGAAAGCTGATAAAAAATAACGCAAGATTTCATGAAAATCTGAAGATTCTAAGAATAGTTTGATTCAAGAAAGTAGCAGAGAGTGAAAAGACTCATTCATCGCTCATTGTGAAGATAGCAATCAAAGTGATGATGAATCAACTGATAAACATGAGTATGCTAAATGCATATCATGAATGCACATGCAAGCTGTTCAAGAAGAACTATCACATCACACAGTGCTTCAGATGTCAAGAATTTGATCATATGATCAGATTCTGCAGAAAGAATCAACGCTGCGTCAAGTACACAGATAAACATCACATCAAAAGATGCATGATGTCTTTGAATAAAAGATGTTGCATTAACTGCAATGAAAATCACAAACTCTGAAGACACATCTGTCTCAAATAACAACAGCAGATGAAACAAACATTTGAAATCTATAGAAACAGATCGTTCAAATATTCAGAAGCATTGAAATACAATTGCACATTCTTGCAATTCTTGAACTCTTCGCTGTCTTCAAACTTTGCAGATTCAATGAACTCTTCAAAGTTCACAAACTCTCTCAATTCAATGAACTCATTAAGCTCAACGATAGTTGTGCTGAAAACACGCAGTCTAGTTACTCATGAATCAACATGACAGATGATAAAAGTCAAGAAGAGATGCATTAATCATTTCTCTTGCGTGAATAGCGACTCAGATGAGACGTTGCTTGAGCAGAGTCAGAAATGACAAATCAGAAAATGAGACAGATTTTCAATGATTGAAAGCATTCAAAGAGTCTTCTCTTTGCAGAGTTAACAACAGCTACAAATAACTTTATGACAAAATAATCTTTTTTACAAATACTGCAGTACAACATCAGAAAATTATTAAAAATTCAGAAATTGTTTTTAATTAATAGAGAAGTTCATAATTTTGACATCATAGTCATACAGAAGCAGAGTTGCAACATTAATGACACTCGATCATTTAACTCAGCTCACAACTTCTTTTATCTAGTGAAAAACACATCATCACAGTCAAGAATATGCATATATGTGAACAAACACTTAAGATTCGATTAATAAATAATAGAAACAGCTGAGTCAGACATCTGCTTAATCAGAATATTAACTCACAATACAGATAATGAAACACAGATGTTATGACTTATAAACATTTACAATTTGTGTTCACTGTTCTTTACATTTATAAAAAGATCTTCAATCATTTCTTGCTTAAGCAAGCTACATCAACAGTTTGTAAAGTGAACTAAGTTTTAGAGTTTAGCTTAAGCGACATTCGTCGCTTAAAGTCGAATAAAATCTGAATTTAAGCTGATCTCGCTGAGCTGAGTTCTGCTTTTGTCGATAAAATTTGCATTCATTCATATGTCGCTGAACTGAATTTCGCTTTTGTCGATAAAATCTGCGTTTGTTCATATGCACTGAACTGAATCTCGCTTTCGTTGCTTTCGTCGCTTTTATCGCTTATGTCACATATGTCGATTCTTCTTTTTGCGTATATTATATATATCTACAGAGACTTATTTAAAGGCAGAATTATAGTATGAAGCGTCGCTACAATGAATGTCGTCGTTGTACTCAAGAGCATCATTAATAGTACATAAACACTCTTTACTCTCAATTGTTCATCTCTTCAAAATATACATTGACTTGAGTCAAAACAACTCAGAAAACGACTTGATTGATTCTAATTTCAAAGATGATTTGCAAATCATTTCTCAAGTCTTACGTGAAAAACATGAAAACAACATTGTCAAAGATTTTGAGCAAGCGCGATCATCAAGACATCAAACAACATGATTTAAGTAATCTCATCAAGCATTCACTGCAAAATGACTCAGAAAACGAATTGATTAACTCTAATTTTGTGAAGATCAACAATCTTATTTGCATATGAAGTATATGCTCATGACTAAAGATGATGAATTAATGATCAAGAAAATGAAATGAATGATTTCTGTTGATGTAGCATTTCTCGACCTTCTTATCTGAACATCAACTATGCATGTATGTCTGAACACAGCAATTCTGCTTAATGCTTGTGCTGAATGAAACTAAATTGTTGTACTCACTTTGAAAGTCTATCATGCATTGCTGATCTGTAGCGTCTGATGTAGCAACAATCTCACGTTCGCTCTTCGACTTCTGTGTTAAATGTCAAAGCTGTGATGCTTCTGTTTGAATTCTCAAGTCTCTTCAATCTTCAATCTGTAAAGATAGTTTTTCAACAATGATTATTTCTCTCATGTCTCGATTCTATATCAGCAACAGCTCAAACTCTTCTTTTATTGACTTTCTCATTCTCGTCGCTAATCTTGACTTTTTGCAGTCTTCACAAAGCTCAAACTATTTGCTATGAATGTATTGCAATGACTTGTCAGACTTCATGCATTAACATTCTTTGCAATATTTCAAATTAATTCAACATTATCTGATCTGACATCAGTTATCACATTGTCGATGATCTTGCTCTCGATCATAGTGTGCAAGATTTCAAGTAATCACATATCTGTTGTTTGCAGCAGATTCAATAACTCATCTAGCTTTTTCGTGATTTCATCATTATTTTCAAAATCATGAATCTGAGATCAGTTGACTATATCGATGTACGCGAAATCGATCATTTGCAAAAGCATCGTAAATGTCATCTTTTTGACTTGTATCTTTGTTTGATGTGCAAGTAAATGATCTCACTCATCAAAGAACTGAGCTTTGCAGTAGTCTGACACAGCTGCTAGAAAGATTCTGTGAGCTGACTTTTCACAATCTTCGATCTTGAGTTAGATCAATTGCATGTGCTTGACTGATCTCAAAGCAGATACGCTGATACTTTTTTAGCATCTTGACAGAACGTTAAAGTCTGACTTGATTGATTAGACTATCATCATACTTGAATCACAAGAGCACATTGAACATAATCTTTGAAATTGAAAATCTTTGTTGACTTGCAAGATCGAAGATCAAGAAACACTCAGTATGTATGAAGAGATTGTGAGCATCACGTTTTGCAGTGAAGAAAATGAGTCGTGTGCTCTATACAAAAAGTAGATAGAAAGATTTCGCTCTCATGATCATATAATGACATTGTCTTGCAAAATTTCTCTTTTTGTTCAACGCAATTACTGTTAAAGATTTGATGTTGTGATTTGCAAGTTTTTGAACAAATGCAGAGTATTCAGCGACAGAAAGTTTTTCTCATGTTCATGAATTGATGATGTTGAGCATGATGTCAAAGTTTATTGATCAACATGACATGAACATTCAAGATCTTCAATCATATCGAGTATTTATCTACTATCTTCAAAGAGACAAGATTACTCAGACTTTCTACAATTTACAACAAAAGTAACTTTAAAATCTTGCAAAAGATGATTTCTTTTGCAAACAGATACTTTGCAGCTTTGTTAAAATGTAATGATTGAATTACTTTAGCTTGCATATTTCATCTCATGCAAGAAACATGAAGAAAACGTTCTTGCAAGATTTAGACATGCACAATCATGAAGATATTGAGAGATGCGATCAGAATGATCTTATTGAGTCGATTCATCACATTAGTGCATGTGATGAGTGATTAATGATGAAGCGCAAGATCAAGCAGTAAGACTCTCTGTTAACGATGAGCAGAGCAAGACAGCTACTCAGATACAAGTGATAATGTCTTGTATATTTCAATGAGCTGTATATAGTCATGATTCTAGTTATATATATATAATATATAAAGAAAGCATTTCATCTTCTGATGTGCAACTTTGATGATTGAATTCTCATAGCTTCTGATGAGATGATGTTTCAGAGTCAATCTGTCGTTTTTGCAAGTTTGACTGATGTATGATTCATTGAATTGCAAGACAGATTCATTGAATTCATGATGTTTGCTTTGATGTCATTAATCATCATGTAGTCTTTAAGATGTATGAAAGTCATTGAGTTTAATATTCTCAATTGCACATAATATCTTAATGACAATCGCTCAAAGATCATAAAACTCGACTATTGTGATCATGACGAAGCAAAGTGCATCTGTGTCTTCTTCAATCAAGCAACTACATTATTGATCTTGTTGATAATCAATCGTGATGATTGTAATCAGTACACTCTTCAAGTCAAAATCTTTGCAAATGACTTTCATGAGTTTAGATCTTGCAAATTGTGATTTCTTTATTCATGATGATGAGCTTTGAATGAATCATCATCACAAAACGTAAGTTACTCGTGTTGATGCAAATTCGCAAATGAGCGAGCTGACATTTAATTTTCAAACATTAAAAGTCAAGTTAACTTTTAAGTCAAAGTATGATATAAATGAAGTATCACATGTTTTTTGCATGCATCAACAGCACTTCTTCTCTTTCTTGAGAAAACATTTCTATACTTTTGTACTTTAAATATTTATTGATTGCGTTCACATTTGCATCATCTGCAGTGTGTGAATATTTGACAAGTATGAAGAGACTTTTTGAATGCACATTTTCATGTAGATGACTTGAACTTCGAGATTCATGATTTTTAAGAAGAACGCACTTTTCTTACTTGTAATCTTTCATCTATCTCTTTTCATGATTAATACTAGTGATGTAATAGAAGCGTGATTTTGAGTTGTGAAATCACTGATGTTTGACAGACATTCTTACTACTTCAATGAGTGAAGTTTTCTAAACTCTGCTACATTTTATAGATGCAGAATGATTGTAGCTGAAATCAGTACAGATGAACATTGTTGTCGATCTATGAAATGATATTGCGTCTGCTTCTTTGAATCATTGTCGATCTGCACACATTCAGACACAATGTTGATTGAATAGTCATGATTTTCTTAATGAGCTATTCAAATGAATCTATTTGAAAGAATGAAAATGAAAATCTGTGATTATGCTTGAGCAGTGTTGTCTGTGTCGTTAAAGATTTGTTAAATCATTAAAGCAATATCTGCAACATCATCAAGAATCACAGAGCTTAATGTTGATTATATAAATTTTTTCGTGATCTCAATAAGTTTTGATGAATATATCAATGAATGTCAAAGAAGAAAGAGTGAATACAACTATCTATAATACAGACTGATAAACTAGTAACACATCGTGCTTTCTTGATGCATATGTATGAAGCGATGTCATCTATGCGCAGTCGTTGTTTTTCACTCTGTCACTGAGTTCAATGTGATCATCTTCGTTGTTATCATCATTTTCAATATCTCTGATTAATTCTTTAACTTAAAATGTTTTGAGCTTCAATGTCATGTTCATTAAACGCGCTTGATGATTTTGTCTGTTGTATATCAGCATCTTGATCTGCAAATCTACACAGCGCAAGTCATAAGTGATAGTTTTCTCATGTTGTTTAAAATGATTGACTCTCTTCTTGATCTGTGCTTGATTTCTCTTCATTCATTTCAAATTGATCTGAACTAGTCTCTTGATTCTGTATAAATTGTAATCAACATTGATTAATTTGATAGTGTCAATGATAAAGTATGATAACTTTTCATTTGAATACTTTTGCAGTTTTTTCAAGTCTTCTTGAAACAATTAAACTATGTTCATCACTCTAGATTTGAACAATTTTGAAGTTATCAAAGTCACTGAAACTTTAAAAACAAGTCGAAAGTACTACATAATTAGACGTTAGCAATCATGTTGAACATGTTTTCTCTTGCTATGCATGTGATAACTTTCAAGAACAACATTAACAGAAAGTAGAGACTCTGTCACTTACTCAATAGAGAATAAGTGCATTCATAAAACTCATGATACAGAATACAGTCTTCTCATTCTTGTCTCAAACATGATTGATGAGTTCGTTGATTGCTTTGATCTTGATACAGTTCATCTCAAAGATAATCTCAAGAATGTGCTTCTTGTAGAGAGACTTAACTCTCTTCAAGTCGTAGAAACAATCTGTTTCAAAGTGAATATATCTCTTCTCTTAGTCTTCTTCTTCAGAGAATGCAAGTAACTGTGTCTCTGAAAGTTGTTCAAGACGCGAGAATGTGCTAAGTACTCTGAGTCAATGAACTTTCATCATTCAGTTGTTGATGTTGATTTGAGATTGATCTTCAATGCACTTTTGTGCTCTTCATTCTTACGTTTTTCTATCTTTGTTCTTTTGAAGTTGTTCAGTGATTGTCATCACTGAGAAATTAACAAGTTCATTGAACATTGATGAAAGCTTGCAATCAACATCTTGATGCTTATTTGATTTCACATCTGTAAGAAAAGAGTTGAAAAACTTCGATAGATTGACATCACGTCGTAATCATAATGTGTCGCACATGATCTCTAGCTCTTTGATGTACTTTTTAATGACTTGATGACTTTTCTCTTGAAGATTGATGATTTTCATATGTATTTTGTTCATCTTTTTCAAATTTTGATATGTACAATATATCAAATTGACTCAATGAACTTCTTTTTCTTTTCATATTGATTCATGTTGATTCATCATTAAGTCTGTCATCAGCATGTTCACTCATGTCATCATTTGTATGAATGATCATTCAAAGAATGTATCTGTAACAAATCATTTACAAGATTTTTCATTCATGTTCTTAAACAAATGAATGATTTTGAATGTTTGAATCATCTTTCTATGTGTCTCATTTGCAATCAATCAATCTCATTTTATATTTCAGAGCTGTCATATTGACTGTGATTGTTTTGATCTAGAAGTTGCTCTTTCAAATTGATATCAATTTTTCATCAATGTTGCAACGCAAGTCTTGTACATGTTTATTGTGATCATATATATGAGATTAGAACTAGCTTGTTCTTGTTTTATTAAAAGATCTCTATCTGTTCATGTCAGTTTGATGACTAGCGCGTTTATCTCTGCATCACAATACGCGTGATGAATCTGTCAACGTAATAAATCATTGTTCTTATCAAGATGAATTTGAATCTTCTTTAGTCAGTTTGCAATCAAGATTGATAAAACAATAACTAGATTGACAAATTTCAATGATATGAGATGTGCAGATGAGTTTGCATTCACACATGAACACTCAATTTTTAACTTGTTATCAAAAGAGCACTTTGCATCTTTAGATTGAGATGTACTGAGAGTGTTTTCTTTCAGATGTTCATTGAACTTCTTCTCATAATGAGCATCGTTGATCTCATCATGTGCTATGTGCAATAAACGATTCAGACAAATCAATTCAAGCATCTTTATTATCTTATCAATAAATTAGCATGCTTCATTCTTAATCTTGCTGACATTCATGTTTATCTTTTCAAGACTCATATCATCGACATTGAATTCTCTTTTCATGAACATTTTCATCTCAAACATCACAAAAATTTCAAAAGTCTGATATAAAAAGAGTGACGTGTTTATTCTTTGCAAATGTATGCGTGACTGAGATTCAACATGATTAAGATCATGCAGAAACAATCAAGTGTAATTTCATCATCTGTTTTCTTCATGAAGATGCTTTGTAACAGTCAATGATATCTTCATCATGAGTCTGTTTAATTTTGTTAGTCAAGAAACAAGATTGACTTCAATATTTCAATCATCTTGCGTAATGCTTTTTCAAATTCTGCTCACTATCTTTATCATCTTTGAGATTCATGTTTGATCGCACATGATCTGACTTTCTTGCGAAATCTTCTGTAATTGAATGATCAAAGATCATCATGTTCTGTTGAGATTTCATCTGCTGAAATGAAAATGATACAGTTGCTTCATGTTGTTCAATTCAACTCGTCGAATTTCAATGTGAACTGATGATTTTGTTTTTTTTATGAAGAATTATTATACTTCAATTCTGAATTTATGTTTATTGACTGATCAATATTTGAAGTTAAGATGTTAAACTTATTTGAAGCTGACATCAATATGTTGTTTTCTTGAGTCTGCATCTTGTCGTTCAACTTTCATTGCTTTGAATGCAATGATTCAGAACTCTCATCATTCTCTGTAAAAATCACTTGTCATTAGTCTGTCGTTTATACACATACTTCAGTGACTTACTATAGTGCAATGTTTGATCAGCTAATATGATGTTTATTGTGTCTTTCTTTGAATGATTGAATCTTGATCGCTTTCGATGAAAATATAAGAGTATGTGAATCTTGTTCATGAGATCTTCACTCTTATCAGTTCGCTGTGAATGTACACTCTTCACAAATTTATCAGATCTCGCTGCATTGTCTGCTGAGTTAATGTTATTCTTTGTTGTATTCAGAACAAATGTATCATTCACATTGTTCTCTTTCATGTTAATGACTGCTGACTGCTTCTGAACATGAATAGACGCTGCATTGTTTGCTGAGTCAACGTTATTCTTCGTTGTACTCAGAACAGCTGTGTCATTTGCATTACTCTCTTTCATGTCAACGACTGCTGACTGCTTCTGAACATGAGTAGACGCTGCATTGTCAGTTGAGTCAACGTTATTTTTCGTTGTAAACAGAACAGCTGTGTCATTTGCATCACTCTCTTTCATGTTAATGACTGCTGACTGCTTCTGAACATGAGTAGATGCTGCATTGTCAGTCGAGTCAACGTTATTTTTCGTTGTACTCAGAACAGCTGTGTCATTTGCATCACTCTCTTTCATGTTAACGACTGCTGACTGCTTCTGAACATGAGTAGATGTTGCATTGTCAGTTGAGTCAACATTATTCTTCGTTGTAAACAGAACAGCTGTGTTATTTGCATTGCTTTCTGTTAGAGATCAGCATAGAGCGAGTCATATGAGTGTAATGTAACGAGTATATAAATGCTAAGAAAGAAAAGTATCTAGAAGGGAAGAATCGACTATCTATATAACTCAGAAGAACATAAGCTAACTCTGAATAGAGTTGACTTCAAAACAACTCAATAGTCTAGTGATGAGTGATCAACGATAGTCAGAAACATAGTCATCAACATAGCTATCAACATAGATGCGTAGCTAGAATCGTAACACTTTCTTTCATGTTAACGACTGCTGACTGCTTCTGAATATGAGTAGAGTTTATTCAATTCTGCTCTATGAAATCTAAACTTCTTATCAATCTTTATTGACATACATGATTTATTGAATTATCAATTGATAATGTGTTGATCTCATTTCTTCAAGTTGTCACTTTGTTAATCTTTTTGCTTTCATTAACATCGACGAATCTTGTGTGCTCTTGATGAGAAACTGAGATTGATGAAACATTGTCTGTGAGTTCTGCACTGATTATTAGTTCGCTGTTTACATACATATGTTTCTGATCTATCAGAATATGATGTAGCGCAAGTCACATTAAAGCGAGCAGCATGATTAAATTGATTCAAGACATTGCATAAGACAGCTCAAAAAGTTCTGTCTGAATTTATTTTCAAGATCTCGTCATCTGTGATGTAAATGATAGTGTTCATCTCAGTGTAGCTGATGTCATCTTTGAGAAGTTCAATTCACATCTGAAATGAAACATTATAAAATCGATTTTTGTCATCATGTAAATCGTGATCAAGTACATCTTTAATCAAAGTCAAGCTCATTTTCAAGATCTCTCTTGAAGTGATCAGATTCAAGTGTGAACTCATCATTGCATAAAGTTCAACGTTTTCAAGTATTCTGATGAATGACATGACTTTTTGTGACTGTGAAAACTCAGATGCAAATGATGCTCATTGAATTTTTACAATCTTGTGTGTGATGATGAGCGATTGATCATCTGAATATAATGTAAAACTAGTTTGTGTATGAGTGAAAGATGTGTTGATCTGTTTAATGTGTCTCTGTTCAGAGCGTTTTCTGTTGTAAAGCATTCATTAAATTACAGTGATTAAAATGTTGAAAATTTGATTTGTTTTAAAGTCATCGAACATAAGTGTGTTGATCTTGTACAGAAATGATGTTAATTGCTCATTAATGATAGCTGACTTCTCATTAAATCTGATGTGCTTGAATGTAAACACATGCTTTTCAATTCATTGCTCAGCTTGATTTGTTAAATTCTTCAGCTGATATTTATCAATGTTTAAGATTCTAAGAATCTTTGTCATGTTTCTGAAAGTTAAACACTCATCATCAAGTTGAAAATTCTGATATCTGATAGTGATATTCTTTTTGAAACATAAGCTAGTCATTATAATGAGTCAATAAAATCAGTTTGATAAGATAAATGATGATGATGAAATATTGATGCTGCTATTCAACTATGTGAGATGAGTTGACGTGATAAACTAGACGTGTATTCAACTGATGTTAAATATGCAAATTCAATCAACTGAGATTAAGTTCAATGAATATATTTCAATCTTGATGATGATGCTCGTTGAAAGAAATATATGATGCTAGATCATGATCTTATGTGATTATGAAAGCAAATTGAAAGACTCACATCGAATATGATGAGCAGATGAATGAAAGATTAAGTTGTGTTACATGCAGTGAATGTGATACTGTAGAAGTTGAAACATAATGAATTTACTTTAGCTTACGTTGAAGATCTGCGCTCACATGATGCACATAACAGCTTAAAGACTAAGCTAGTTTATTGTTGATTAAAGTGTATTGTATTTGCAAGTTGTTATGTCTGTATTTCAGTGTGTATTACACAGTGATCAGTGTCTCAATCTCTCTGACAGACTTGAACTAGCAGCAGACAAAGAATTTAGACATCGAAGAAAAATGTCATCTTCTGTGAAACATATTTATCAGTCAATGAATACTGTTTCTTGATCAGATTTATTTTCTTGCAATGCTTGCTCTTCTGCAAGATTTGTTGTAAAAGCTTTGCTTGCATCTCAATGATGCTCTTGCTTTTCTGCAGAATTTATTACTTGATTTTCACTTGCATCTTGATGATGCTCTTGCTCTTCTGCAAAGTTTATTACTTGATCTTCACTTGCATTTTAATGATGCTCTTGCTCTTCTGAGAAATTTGTTACTTGATCTTTGCTTGCATTCTGATGATGCTCTTGCTCTTTTGCAGAGTTTGTTGCTTGATCTTCACTTGCATTTTGATGATGTTCTTGCTCTTCTGCAGAATTTGTTGCTTGATCTTCGCTTGCATTCTGATGATGCTTTTGCTCTTCTGAGAAATTTGTTGCTTGATCTTCGCTTGCATTCTAATGATGCTCTTGCTCTTCTGCAGAGTTTGTTGCTTGATCTTCACTTGCATTTTGATGATGCTTTTGCTCTTCTGCAAAATTTATTACTTGATCTTTGCTTGTGTTCTGATGATGCTTTTGCTCTTCTGCAGAGTTTGTTGCTTGATCTTCGCTTGCATCTCAATGATGTTCTTGCTCTTTTGCAAAGCTTGTTGCTTGATCTTTGCTCATGTTCTGATGATGCTCTTGCTCTTCTGAGAGATTTGTTGCTTGATCTTCGCTTGCATATCAAGCTTTGTTCTCATTTCATTGTGACTCTTGTTCTTGAAATTGATGCTCTGTTTTCATGAAATCAATGAATTCTTATTAACTAAAGTATTTCTCATAAACTTCATTGATCAAGAACAGATTTTGAACATGTTGTATCATATGTAGATTGCAAGTGTAATTGTGCTGAAATTCATCATAGTTACATAATACAATAAATGAGTCGCAAGCATGATTACAAACAGTCAGAAAACGATTAAATTGAGACATGAAGTCAAGTTTCTTGATTCTCATCATACATAGAATGATGACAGAAGCTTCTTTGTCTTGAAAAGAATCAATCATGTACACTTCAACATTTCAAACTTTCAAATCTGAGACTAAGCTTCTCTTCAATAGCTGAACTTGTACAGTATATTCTGTGAGAATGATGATGTTCTTGACAGATATTTTGACTTCAGCGTAGATCTTGACTAACTCAATTGCTACAATGACTTCAATCTCATTCTGCTTGAACTGAGATGCATCAATTCTTATGTCAATCTCATTAAGATTAAGAAATGTCAATGATCATTCTATTTCACAAAAGCTCTTCAATATGATGATTGTGATAATCATATTGAGTCGAAGTGAAGAATCAACTGAGAACTGCATCTGAGCTTTGTATCAGACAGTGAATACGATGTCATCTATGATGAGAATTGCACAATACTGTTCAGTGAGAAGCATATGAAAGTATTCAAGCATAATCAGATGTTCAAATAGA
>JAABUU010001186.1_pt1 | contig 46077 bp, 48 predicted proteins | sample 5559301 | NCBI WGS metagenome assembly JAABUU01 (sample SAMN10711884, study PRJNA513360) | rock metagenome | isolation source: Antarctica rocks | place: Antarctica: Victoria Land, Richard Nunatak white | reverse complement strand
CCACCCCACCCCACACCCCACACTCACACCCACACCCACACCACCTACACCCACCAAAAAAAAAAGCTTCTACACAGGGGCGCCCTCTCTCAATCCGGCTTTCATGCATCTCTCTCTCTCTGTCGCGTAGAGTAGTTTTTCTTTTTCTTATGTAACATGTACGAGTATGCTGTACCCTATAACAACAACAACAACGACGACGACGACGACGACGACGACGACGACAACGACAACGACAACGACCCTTAACTGAATCCTAGCTATGTATGTATCGCGGGAATCAAGAGGTTAGTTCTTAATTGCGTGAGGGGGGGGCGGGGGGGGTTTGGGTGAGGTGGGTGGGTGGTCGATTGATTAGAAGATGAAGGATGGGATGGGATTGATGCTGTAAACGCAATCACGAAAGAATGCTGCGATTGTTCAAAGTTAAGTTTTTTTTTAAATATCTCCCTCTGATTTAATATATATCTACGCCCCTTCACACCCTATCTATCTACTTATGCTGTTCTATCTGACAACCCTCATTCTCCCCTCGCATGTAACGTTTTCCTCACTGGCTCCAAGAAAGCCTTTCATGGGCAAGGTGGGCGGAAATCGCGCAGACAGATTATCGTACACTCCCATTGCTTTTTTCTTTAATAATTGAAGGAGGATCGGAAATAAAAAAGGCTAATAAGCCCAACCAACAAAAAGCATCCATCATGGTATCGTGGCAATTACATCTAAACGCGACTTGCGAGAAAATCAAAACGCGTCGTAAACATATGATTCGCTAAAAAGCACTTTCGGTCTCTTTCTTTTCGGTGTTGCAAGTTTGTACTCCTCTCACTCCATCCTATGCATAATTCATCGCTTACGTGCACGCAGTTGCGATGCGTTTTCCGTCTCATCCTTGACATTAGACGGCCATAGCCATCCCATAAGACCCCCTGGGTCGCTGATTGTTTTCTTCTGGTGTCCTTCTCGCGCGCACCTCTTAGTGCTTAGACCACATCTCACGTGTATATCCATCAAGGCGCCCTCCTCTTCGTCTTCCCGGGAAAATCCACATCCGGGTGCACGACCCTCATATGCCTGGTCAGCGCATCGTTTCTCGAAAACGTCTTATCCTCCGTGCACAAGTGACACCTCACTTTCTGCTTCCTTGCATTGTGTATCGTGTCCTCGTGTCTTGTGAGATCATAACTCCGCGAGAACACCGTATTGCACGGCTTGCCCGTTGAGGGGTTGATGCGCTCACATTTGTGAGGGCCGGCTTGGTTGTTGCGGTTGGCGTTGGAAATGTTGTCAGCGGTATTGCTGGCGGTGGTTGTAGAGGAGATGGTGGGTGTGGAAGGACCGGCTGCGCGTTGGGGCGTGGATTGCCGGTGGGCTTCGCGGCGGTGTTTTTGGAGTTTGGCTGCCGTGTCGAAGCGAAGCGCGCAGCCGGGACCTGTGCACGTGTAGGAGCCCGAATCCGCGGTCGTGTTGGAGGGACGACGTAAGCCGGGTGAAGATGGGGAACGCATGTTTGTCGAGTCTGCGTCTGACATGTATTGACGCGAATTGCTGTTCTGCTCAGGGCCACTGTCGCTTTTGCTGGATTCCATTGAGGTCAGATGAGCTGGAAATTCGGGGATTTGGTCGGATGTGCCCCGCAAGCCACTGCTTTGGCGCCGCAATTGCGAGATAAATGGATATTGCTGGGGCATTTGGGGCACTTGAACGTTTCCTGGAATTGATGGAGGCATGAATGTGAAGTTCGACGAGGAAGGAGTGGCAGTACCTGCGGAGAAGTTCTCCGAGCTCTGCCGTCTGTTCGATGCAAAACTGTCGAAGCTTCGTTCGGTATTGTTATCCCCATCGTTCTGAGCCAATTGTTGATTATTGGAATTATTGGTCGAGAACCGATTGCCGCGCTTGTGCATATTTTCTCGAGGAAAGAGGGGCATCTTGGCGTCCTCTTCAGTCCCAACGTAATCCAGTTGAGCCTCCTTTGGCGATATGGTTTGGGGTCTCCCTAAATCATTGTTCCTGCCTGGTTGGTGATCCAATTGTGCACGCGCATCGGCCTCTGCTTTTTGCTGTTCCCTCATATGCGCGGCCGAGTTTAAGCGAGGAACCGGCGAATGTGGATTTGTAAATCCCTCGGATGCATAGCCCGAGGTCGGTTGGAATGGCGAACGCTCGCGGTTGATGTCGATTGCTGATGGAGAAGACCTCGCCGACAAATGTTTCTCGTTCACCTCTTGTAATCGTTCCCTGATGTACCGCGGCGGGAGATTCGCCTGGTTTTGTGATGGGCGTGTCTGAGACGTCAACGCAGAGGCAGCCAAACTTGGGTTGTATAGCTCGTCCTGGTAGATGTCCGACATCGTACGGTCTAGCTTGGGAACGGTGCTACGACCATCTACAGAACCCCTTGAATCTCTATCGTAGCTCTCCCCATACGACCTTCTTGGGCTAGGAAGCCCATGATTGTTGATATCTGTTACTCTTTCCTCCATCAAGGCCTCTCTCATTGCTGTTTGTACGGCCATCAAAGACTCCTCATTATAGCTTGCCGGATTGTAGTTGTCAAAAGCTGGTGCGAGGAATGACTCGTGGAGACCAGAACTTGAAGGCGAGAATAGCGGTTTGGAGGATAGAGTAAGTACCGGGTATTCGCCGTCGTAAGACTCGAGCGGAGAAGACGAAAAGTGTGTCGAATCCAAATCGACGATTTGCGGGTATGCAGAAGTCGAGGTGTAGGGAGAGTCGGGTCCAGCAGATGCGGTTGATGACCCCGAAGAGACTCTCTTGTGCGATCGGTAGTGTAGGCTGTTTGAGGGTCGCTGTGCCGTCTGCGGACTCAGGTGGTTCGGGCTGGAATTATCGAATTGATTCCACGTAGTCCGAGGAAGTGCGCTCTCTTCGAGCATCGGCGATGGAGTACTCTCAGATGTTGCGATGCCTTCCAAGATGGACTGTTGGAACCGACCGAATGGGTTTGGCGATGGACTCTTAGTCATGTATCGTAGGTCTGACGCAGGATGGCTGAAATCAGAAGAAACGTCGCCGGGTGGATGCGTGTATGCTAGATTCGGTGTTGATAGATCCAACGAGGAGAAGTCTGGTGCGAGGAGGTGGGTGTAGTTGAAGTTGGATGATGGTTGAAGTTGAGTTGAGGATTTGGTGAGATCATTGACTTGTCTGCTGTTGTAATAATAATAATAGTCGTCTGCTAACATGGTAGAGCTCGGCAGTCGGAAAAACAAGGAACGAGTCGGCAATAATATCGTGTTTTACCGATTCGTAAGGGGGAGAGCGTGTGTGTAGTGTGTGGCAAGCAAGATGATAATATACGCAGAAAAATCAACAATAAATAACTATGACCGTAAGCTTAGCAATTACTCATCGGTCCTAATCGAATCAATTGGAATCCGGATGAAGAGTAGACGGGCAGTAGTGCCGAGTACGTTGAGGACGATCGGGGATATTGAATCAATTGAAAGCGGTTATGGCTCATGAAAGAAAATGCATTCGGGACTCTTGATATTGGCCTACGTGCGAAAATTCTTTGATAGGAAAAAGACATAATGCACAGTGACGTCGCTGGCTCTGCTCCGCGCAGGTCTAAAGCGCAAAGCGCAAATCGGAGTGGATTCTTAGGTTGACTTTACCTTCCCTGCGCAAGGTGCGTTAGGTGTACTACCTACATACGTACCTAGCACCCTACCTAGGTAGGTAGGTATTAGGTGCATCACAAATGGAACCCTATACTCTAAAGTAGCGTCCATCCGCACACTGTACCCATTCGTCAGCGCAATAGGTAATACTGTACATACTCTAAACCTTAAGCCATTTTTAGCAATCCCCACCGAATCTCAAGTTTTCAAACACCAGAACATTAAATGGGCTGCTGAGCCACAGCAACTCGTGTTGTGTTGTTGATCAATGTGGCTGCTGGGGCTTTGTGTGCAGTGCGTTATCCGGCTTCAAAGACCGGCGGTCGCCGACACGTAAGCAATTGTTGAGTTGTCGACAACACACTCAGCGTCACATGCACATTGTGTCTTTGATCGACTACGACTACCTACCTGCCTCGGTACATACCGTCTCCATGTGCCACGTGATGACAAGTCATCTGATGCCAAATGCGACAACTGTAGGAGCCTGCTCTCGAAGTCGTTGCTTCTTGTTGTCTAACTAACTGGATATCTGAGTCATGGAACACATAAGTGAGTGACTGTGTGTGTGTGTGTAAGGGGTAAGTCTTGTAGGACCAATTGTCCGTCCAGTCACGAGGCCTTGAAAAGCCCTAGAAGTCCCGAGCCCGAGGGACGCCGGACGTGACCGCTTCATGCTCCTTCGTTACCATCATGCCGGTGTGGCCGATGGCAGTAGCGCAGTCTTGGACACAGCTGGAAAACACTGGTGGTGAGCATGCAACAGCGCTGTGTCGTCTGCAACGCGGTCTGCCACGTTCCAGATGCCTCGCGACCCAGCTGCAAGGTACTGGCGGACTCGGAAAGGCCGAGCTGAAAGCCCTTTTCCCCAGATTCTCACGAGTTTCCGGGGAGATCTGTCAGAACTTTGCTCTTAGCTGCATGACCCGACGACGGCAGATCATGTGGCACAGGGGCGGTGCACGGGGACCCTTTCCCTGATACGGGCAGTCCATGCGGATCGCGGTCGGAGCCGCCAGCTTCCGACTTCTGGAATTTTTCGCAGATCGCTTCGAGATCTTTCTGCGACTGTGTGCAATGCAACAGAACAGAACAGTCGGATTCGACTACACAGCCACAGCAGAGCAGCAGCAGCATGTAAGGCATGTAAGGGTAGTAGAACTCAATAGAGACACTGCCTCAAGCACAACTGTACGCGTGGCTGGAATGTCACTGTCACCCTTGTGCCTTGATTACCTATCAATTACCCCAACGGAAGTGATCAGACCTCGTACTCGTGTATTCCGTAAGCAAACGATAATCCTGCCCCAAAGCGCCATGTGGTTTGTGTCTTGCATCTTCAACGACCCATAGTCAGCCTCCATCTTTGCATGCATGATTTGACACTGGCTGAGCATCCATGGAGCAATCGAGACTGCTCAGCTATGATCTGCACTCCACGTAAGCTTTATTCCAGCTACCACATGATAGATTAACTTCTCGTATGCTTATTGAGACCTCATACGGTGCATTACATCGCGTGCCTTTCCCTAGTTAGTATATGTTATGTTGCGCCGTATTACCTGATGCAGCGTTTTTCTCTCATCAGAAGCATATCCCTTTCTCGACTGGCTGAGTGGTGCCGCAAGATGCGAGTAAGAAAGCTGAAGGCTATGTTCCGAAAGCGAAAAAATCGATGTAACTCGGGGACCAACTCTACAACGTTTCTTGCTGCAGCTGATATCAATCCTTGATGAATCGAAGAGCGAGTCAAATGCCGAGGGTGCATGATTTCACCGCTCGACAGAGCTTGTTTGCGAATACGGTCTGTCAGATTCGTCCATTGAGGCCGCCGAGTAAACAATTGTCAACCGGTCGTAAGGTTGACTCGCAAGGTAGACAAGGCCTTAAGTGATTGCTCCTTTCATACCATCAAGTTGCTACCGTTGTTTTTTTTGGTGATCAGGCTTTTCTTCCTAAGTTGTCCCTGTACCGATCTTATCCGACTCGAAGAAGAAAGAATTCATGAGTTTAGAGTGCACCGGTATGTGGTTTATAGCCATAGGACTTCTGTTTTGTGGGAGGTTACGCTTACAGAACAGCTATGCAGAGCTTATGTTGGACTAGGAGTACCAGTATCCCTATAGCATTCAAAACATAGATTATTCACGCGGTCAGCCCATAATTATAAAGAGATACTAGTGTGAGGACCGTGATTACAACTATATCCGAGCTTTAACGAAAAGGCATTTTAAATCGCCATTCTAGGGTTAGGATTGTAGCCAACCTCTAAGCACATTACCAACTTGGAGCACTTCTCAGCTTCTTACCTTGACTTAACCGACCTTCCATTTACACATATGATTTCCTTAGTTTATGAGATACTGTAAAGAGTTTATTCCACTCGGTTTTCTGGTGTTGTTACTGTCGAGTCTGATTAGGATAGTGGAATTGGCTTTTCGTTTAGGAAAATCGAATAATACTCAAAACCCACTTCTCACCACCACAAGAACATTATAATGGTTACCGTGTCCTGTATCCGAGTGCACACCCTTCAGGTTCTAACTCTCATCTCATTTCACTACAAACTTCGCACTTTCTCCTGCGATGACGAAGACTCTTGAGCAGTATTTAGATATTTGGATTACTTTCTATTTTTAGCTCATCACTAGAATTCCATTCAGAACCAAGTCCGCTGCTCATCCAAGTCGCTTTCCTACAGAAGTCTATCACTACTGTACAGGTTCAATAACATGGAGAAGGACATCCCATTGATTTACATCCGGAGAAGCCACGTGGTACAACCCGCATTTCCGTAGAGAGATATTAAAACACCATCCTAACATAAGGTATCTACGCCTCAATACCTCAGCCATTCCCCATAGCAGAAAAGGCTCTACCTTCTCCTTTTGTCTTTCATCTCCCAAACCCACCTGTCGTGCAGATGACTTTCACATGCTAAAGGCAACCTTCCCTGCATAGCCCCATACACCGAGAGTAGCTTCCACAATACCAGACACGTCTCGCCGGAAGCCTGATTGTTGTTTCTATCGATGGCATATTCGCTGCATATCCCTGGAAGCGCTCGCCGAGGATCGGTAAAGTCCGCTTTTACGGGCAAGTCTGGCGATAGGTTGGTTGACCGATGCCTGCAACATCCAGCATGATGGCTCGGACGGGCAAACGTTAGTAACGCGTACCTGCCCGAGTATGCCCGTTGCCACCATGGTGTTCTCGGATGGTTCGAAAGCTTTCAAGTCGTTGACGGGTATAGAAGGAAAAGGATAGGGACTCTACGGACGAAGGGATCGGACAGTACCGAAGGAAAAATGCATGTAAAGTACGCGCGTAAGAATCTCGGAAGCAGACAAAACAAAAGTTGCACGAGTCAATGAGTCACAAGCATCACGAGCACAATAAGAGATATTTGGATCAAAGCTGGAATTATCTGGTATCATTCCATGCAAGCCAATGACTCCCCGGTACCCTATGATACAAAGCAATAATAACACCGTTAACTACCCATGTCGATATCCCATCGAGTCATCCGTCAAGCAGCAAGCAATCCACCAATGCTTCCAAGTAATCTGTAGAAATGGTGGCAAGCGAAGAAGTCGTAAGAGTATGTGATGCCAAGCTTAACCACCGAAACCGTAGAGGGTACCTTGGATATTATTAGCAAGAAAAAACAGCAGGGTGGGAATTTAGGGTACTCACGTCCTTGTCTCTTAAGAGCATAGACGACATCGAGCGAGGTAACGGTCTTACGCTTCGCATGCTCAGTGTATGTGACAGCATCACGAATGACACCCTCGAGGAAGGTCTTTAGGACACCACGGGTCTCTTCGTAAATCACTAGCAGAACGCATTAGAATAATCGGGATAAAGCCAGGTGCAGTGGAACATACTGGCTGAGATACGTTTGACACCACCACGACGCGCAAGACGGCGGATGGCAGGCTTAGTTATGCCTTGGATGTTGTCCCGAAGGATCTTTCGGTGACGCTTCGCGCCACCCTTGCCGAGGCCCTTGCCACCTTTTCCACCTGCAGAGAAGACGCGTCAGTATGCTTGAAAGGGAAGAAGGGTATCATCAAAGCTTGAAGCACTTGATGATGAGGTGGGGCAGTAGTGACTTACGTCCAGTCATGTTGAGGGTAGTAGGGTAATGTGGTAAGCTTTAGAAAGCTGGAGGGATAAGATAGAAAGGTGGTTGAAGACTTCGTCGATGGTTGGTTCGATGAGATGGATGTGGTTGGAATAGTGTATATGGTATGGCGATGGAAGGTATTTGAAGTAGAGCCTGCTGGCAAGCGTATCACACGTCGCTTAGACTAGACCTGAAATGGACGACAACAGTTGAAATTAGGTGTTTTTCCCGCGAACGCAGGAAAGAGGAACCTCAGAATAACGGCATGCAGCTCTCAGAGATTCCGAACAATTTGCAACAAGGTAATTGCGCATGCGATGAATCAATTGTGACTCTACCCTCATAGCCGCATCAAATGTGAATGTGTAACGGCTCATAAAAGCATCATCTGATTTATCAACTCGTTGTGCACACACAATACACACAATATCCAGGTCTCGCCTAAGATTAATCTCGCTTCTGATTGGCCCACAAGTTTATTGTTCTGATGTTCTCCCACCTATTTTTCGCCTAACAAAAAGTCGCGAAACAGCGTCTGCTTTCCAACACATCGAAACCGTGAATTATCGCTAGCGTCCTTTTGCTCGCGCCTGCCTGGAATCAACGCTTTCTTCGATAAACTACTTATTCCCACCTCGCTTCCTCTTCCACTTCCCATCCGCATCTACTTCCACCAACCATCCACATCATCTACATTTCCATCAACCACAACTCCAGTTAATCAAATACAAACCCATAAATTCATCCAAAGATCCATACAAGTCATCAACAATGGCTCGTACCAAACAGACAGCCCGTAAGTCATCACCATTGCCATCATCGTCGCAATCTCGCACCCTACTGCCGCCCGAACCTTACATCCAACCTCACCTCAACCATCACCACTTCACTCTAGCAAAGTAGCACTACTAACATCACTTCATAGGTAAATCTACGGGAGGCAAAGCTCCTCGTAAGCAGCTCGCCTCAAAGGCCGCGCGTAAAGCCGCTCCCTCTACCGGTGGTGTCAAGAAGCCTCATCGTTACAAGCCTGGTATGTCCTAGACTCACCCCATTGCCACACAAACAATATACTAACAACGTGCCTCAACAGGAACCGTCGCTCTCCGTGAGATCCGTCGCTACCAGAAATCGACTGAGCTCCTTATCCGCAAACTCCCCTTCCAGCGTCTAGTCCGCGAAATCGCTCAAGATTTCAAATCCGACCTTCGCTTCCAGTCCTCCGCTATTGGTGCTCTCCAGGAGTCTGTGGAGGCCTACCTTGTCTCGCTTTTCGAAGACACCAACCTCTGCGCCATCCACGCTAAGCGTGTCACCATTCGTAAGTTATTCTTGGCGCGTCTTTTGTTTACTCGGGCTTCTGTTAACATGTTATTACAGAATCCAAGGATATCCAACTTGCCCGTCGTCTCCGTGGCGAGCGTTCTTAGGTGCAGTTCTCTGGGGTATTTGACCACACTGTTGCTATGGTATGGACACTTAAATCGCCTTGGTGGATATGGTACCATGCTTGAGCACAATGGTGGCTAGTACTTTGGCGGTTTTGCGAATTTCTTATGGCATAAGGGATGGGGACTCGGATGTTATTCAACGGGGTTTGCTCAGGGAAGAGCACGGCTTTGATTTGTACATTAATCAGCAACGGCAACTTGCTGTACGAAAGTGACGGCTAGAATATGATTCTTTCGTCTTGATCTAACTGCTCTTAATGACTTGGCATAGTGATTTACTGCTACGGTGTTTATTCTTAGTACGGCTGCAACTCCAAATCTGGAATCTTTCGCAGCGCTTCGATACTGTCCATTTATTTTGCTCAGTCAAATGTATCTGCTCCCTCCCTTGCCCACTTCCCATTCCCACCACTCTTCCCCGAGTCATACCCTCAACACCTGTCTTGTCCCCGGACCTTTTCATCGTGCAAAGCGCTTCACAGTCCAAACAAGCCCTTCACTCCTTTACGGTCCTTGCGACTATTCCATGTCCTGTTACTCTTACAATTGGCCACCGAGCCGTGCGGTCTTGATGTGGGTTGTGAGAGGGAGTGGTGGGGTGTGATTGGGGGATGATGGGAAAGAGATGTTGGGTTTGAGAGGGATGTGGGTGGGAAGGGGAAGGGGAAGGGGAAGGGGAAGGGGAAGGTTTTGGGAGATGTTGAGACGATCGAACCTATTTTTCTTCTATTTCTGGGAGAAGGGGGTGAATCTGGTTCTACTATGGCAATCTTTTGGTCGGCAGGGGTGGAAAAGAGATGGGAGAGGCGATATGGAGTAGACAGCTTGGAATACGAAGTGTAAAGTTGAGTGGTGCGTGTAGGCAGAAGGAAGAAAGAAAGAAAGCTTAGCTGGAGCTTTGAGTTTACATCGAAATCCATCAAGAAAGAGAACTGTACAGTATCATGTTCTCATTTAAATAGTCTACGTAACCTCAGGAATCTTCAAATATTATGCTTCTCAAATTTGAAGACCCATAAACCATCCGGCTGAGAATCTAGAGGGGAAGCGTTTCTCGTCGCTGTTTGCGGTATCGGAAGCAAGCGCGGCTTGGAGAGCTGGGTTGTAGATGTATGGGAATGAATTAGGTTGGAGAAAGGGGGAAGAGGAGAAGAAGAAGAAGGGTTAAGGTAACGGGGGATGAGGGGATAGGAGAGGGCGAGTGATGGGGCAATGGATATCTGCAAAGAAGGATTTGGGCTAGAGAAAGGGGGGTTATTAGACTGTCTGAGAGAGAAGAAGAAGAAGGGACATTGGTGGAGTTGGGCAATTGAGGTATTTGTCCTCGATTTTCTGCAATTCAAAATGATCAATTAAAAGCATGAGAAAGCACCAGCGAATGGGGGACTCAAATCGAAAATGCCTCTTGGACTTCTATATATATCGACTTGTACCACATCGAGATGAGTGAGAAAATAGCTTGCAGAAGAATAAAAATCTTTTAGATCTATCGGCTAATCTGAATGTTGAGAGTTGCCCTTAGTAGCTATTGTGTTGAAAGGGCATGTGGGTAGGTTCGACGTCAAAAACCGAGCAACATGCATGTTTTCTTTGGCATCCGTCCTACTATAAGACTGAGAGATTTACTCTGCCGTGGTCGAGAAAAGAATGGATGTTATGTTAATGTTTCACTATGGTATTTAGAGATGTAGCAAGATTTGGTTATGAAAGGAAAAGTTTTGGGGATGTGTCTTTGGTCTAGCGATGAACCGTTTGCTGCGCGCTCTGATTTATGTTGCCTTGCCATCTATATACCTCCTCTTGCAGTTCATCGTCAAGTAACGAGGATTTTCATATGTTCAGCGGCCTGGGCATATTGATGGCTGAGAGGTGTGGTGTGGTGAAAGCAGGAGGTGCGTTGGATATTTGGTGAAAGGTTTGAGGGGGCTAGGGAGAGAGGGGACGAAATGGAGATCAGAGCCGGGGGTAGTGAGGGTTTGAGACGCCGTGTATTTCGGAGAAGGGCTGGAAGTATTTAGCTGTTCGCTCTTCTAGCCTTTGTTTTAGCTGTATACCTAGCCTGACAAAAGTAGGCTCTAAGAAGGCGTCGAAGTGTTCGGCGTCACCCACTGCGGCTATGACGGGATAATCAAATAAGACTGTCCTGGCTATTGCGTGGAGTGGTTGGCTGCGGTTGGATAGGAGGGTTCCGTATGGTGGAGTAGGTTATGCGATAGGGGAGTCTGATGAACGATTCTATAAAAGGGTTGAGTAGAGGGGAGAAGTGCTTGAGTGGTATGGTAATGTGTGGATGTGGTTTCCTGTTATCGGTAAAGAGTCCGAATTCTAGGAGTAAATTGGAGTTTAGAAGTAATATTTCTGTAATTAGAACACTCATGAATAAATACCACACACCCTAGACACGCATCTTCACTTTCGTAGCCACACTTTTCCTGTTATTCTCATCTCTGCGCCAGGTAAGAAGGTGTGGAGAAACAGTGCTAGCATAAGCTACACCATCAGAGTCTGATGGTGCAATGATGTTACCAGACCTGTGACGCTGGGTTAGCAGAAGATATTTAGCAAAATTGGAATCACGTAAATGTTATTGGTTGACAGAGGTTCTAGAAGTCAACCGGGGTGATTGGATCAACGGGGAAGTAAAGCATCAACCCCGATGGGACCACCTGCGGAAGATGCAAACAGGACTCGAGCGCGGCTTGCATCAGGATGTCATTTTCGGGAGATCTTGTTCGGCGTTTGGTCTGCTAAACCTCCTCTTGCAGCGGATACGGCTTTAGCATTGCAGCCGCATGAGGATCTGTTTGGAAGTTCAAGCTGCTGGTGACTATGATAAGAATTCGTGAATGCCTTCGGAACGAGGTTGGAGTGACGGAAAATTGGCAGTGCCGGAAGGACTCCTCGACTGGCACCTGGTTCTTCGACAGTAGTGATATATAGGGCTCCGTTGGCGCCGATGTCATCGCTAGAGGGATCATGCAGGTGACTGGGCAGACTTGTGACCAGTTCGGAGACGTGGGCTGCGGTGATTAGGATGTGGATGTGTTTGGTTGTAATTTCCTAACACCGTATTTCAACTCGTTTCATATCGCCACTGTTGTAATACATCGTCCCGGCTTGTGGAGGAATATACCTTGATGCATCTTTTCCTGTAATTCATCCATCCGAGTTGACGGCCGTTCGTTCCAATTCCATTGGTTGTATGCACGTTGAGCTTAATTTCGGCCTTAACGAGCGGATTTAGCTTCACATGCAGATGTAGGCAAGCCAAAGCAGATGCTTGTGAGTAGATATAATATGGAATCCTTAGGACCCTCAGAGCGTGTTCAGTTCGGTAGATACTGTACTTGCAGGAATTGCACGGTATTGCCTGTCAGTTGCCAACGGTAGAACGTTCGTTTGCACCCTTGATTCAAGAAAGCCAAGTTTGTCACAAAAGAAACACTCTCGGTACAGATACCTTTCCTCTCTTAGACTACTATGGGTTCTATTCTCAGTTCCATCGAGTACGGCCTCGGCCGACTACTCTTCAACTTCAAAGCTCACGACGACAAGCTCTTTACCAAAGGTCCCGCCTTCACCTCGTTCAGTGAGCCAACCTTCGAAGTCGATTCCCCAGACTGTGGGGCCTCAAATTCCACAATGAAGCTCGAATACACACAGCTCAGCGAAGACCACTTCCCGGAGCTTGTGTGGTCGACTCCATCACCAGGCGTCAGGGAATATCTCCTTGTCGTCGAAGACGCAGATGCGCCTTTGCCTTTCACGCCCACACACAGGTTGTATTATTCGATTCCTGCGACCAAAACCACGATCAATAATAACGACGTAAGGGCGGTAGATGGGGCGGGGAAAGATAAGACGTTGAAGGGTGGGTTTAGGCTTGGGAAGAATATAAGAGGGACGGTCTATAGTGGACCTAGACCAGTGATGGGACATGGAGCACACCGATATTACTATCAGTTGATAGCGCTGAAGGAGCCTGTGGATGTTGAGAACATGAGCGCGATGGCGACGAAGAAGGAGTTGTCAGAGGAGATCGTGGGTAAGGTGGCTGGTTGGGGAGTTTGGATCGGGATCTTTGAGAGGAAGTGGCAGTAGTGGCCTAGGTTGACGCTTGAGCGGATGTTGTTGTTCTGAGGCAGTCAGCCTTTCTCTCCGAATAACAGGCACTTGACGTAATGACGAAGGGAAATGATGCATTCCAGTAGCTGGATCAACAAATTTTGGATGTCCGAAAAAGCAAATGAGTCGTCAGTATAATGTAAGCATAGTAAAAGCATATCGCGACTCGATGTTGTGTGCAAGAGAGCGAGGCTTCAATATGTAGAGCCAAACCCAAACCGGTCACGGTGCCTAGCCGCTACTGTAGGCCTCGGAACGCTCAACTCGACATGTTGAAATGGCCAAATCATCGTTACGGTAACGCTTGCTAATCACTGGATATCTATTCATATCTAATGAGTTGTTACGCTCTTCCGATAAATCTATGGCGTATGTGAAACAGCGTCGATCGTTGCCTTCAATGACATGTAGAGGAATTATGGAGCATTGCCCTTATATTACTTCTTTTGTTCTGGTGTCCCTTCCTCGAGACTCATTGTCAATTGTCTAGCAGCTTCCTTTTTCGTCTTCTTCGCCTCCTCCTTCGCCGCCTTCTCCTTTCGCCATCGAGGCCCATGCTTCATTAATACCAAAATTGTTGGACTTAGTAAAGCAAAGCAGCCCGCAACCAGCACAGAAGTCCAACCTATGCCGATCTTGGTTTGCAGCGGGACAACTGCTGCCACGGCTCCCGCTCCCAGCCAGCACCTCGCTAGGTTCATCGCAGCTGTCGCTGTGCCCGGACTGCTGCGGTTCAGGTCCACGATCAAGGTACTCAAACCTTGGAAAGCTCCCGATATGGAGAATGTGGCGATGAACAAAAGAATGATAGGCCCTGCAAGAGATGTGTGGGCTTCCATGACCCAACCGTAAGCGATGATAGAAATCCCAGAGATAAATACCAAGGGCAAAACCACCTGAAGTCGAACAGCTTCAATCGGAAAGTCTGTGAGGTCCTGCTGGCGCTGGCTAGATAGCTCAATACCCAGTCTTTGAGCACGTCGACGGAAATTCCAGTCAAGAAACTTCCCAACCACCAGAGCAGCCGCCATACTTCCAAACCCGGTAGGGAAATAACACAGGCCGATTTGCAAAGTGTTGAAATGATATTTATCCGCAAGCTGTGAGGGCAGACCAGTGAGGACCATGTAATATCCAGCAAAGAGGGTACCAGCGTAAAGAAGAATGATACCCGACTCCTTTTCGCAGATGATGTACACCGAATTCAGAGGGTTAGGGCGACCCTTGAAACTTAGTCTCGTGTTTGACTCGCCTTCCAGCCCAGCTTTGCGCTGCTTCCTAAGATGATAGTAGGTTAAGAGTGACATGTTCCACTTTTGAGCACGCAAAGACCCGTTGCCAACAACCTTGCGACACGTCTCAGGGAAGAGAAGAATGATAATTGTGACGGTGACTCCGGCGAATATTGTGAGGAACCAGAAAATAGCCCTCCATCCAAGGAATTGACTCAAGATTCCTCCAATAAGGGGACCAATCGCAGGACCGACCAATGCGCCCATGCTCGCATATCCTATATATGTACCTCGTTCTGCTGAGGTGACAATGTCGGCGATAACAGCGTTGGCCAAGGCGATGGTACCGCTGCTTCCTGAGCTCTGCAAACAACGAAGAACGAATAATGCCGCATAGTTGTTCTGCAGTGCGAGACCGACACAAGCGCCAATATAGATAACAAAGCATATCAGATATGATGGTCTCCGACCTGTCTCGTCTGATAAGCTTCCGATGAACGTGGGCGCAAGTCCTTGGAATATCTATGTGTCTATCAGCGTTGCCTCTGTATCAGTATATTTTTTTTATATTTTTTACCAGGTACGACGTAACGGTTAGATTGATCAAGGAATTCGAGACTTTGAGATCCTTAGATAGAACATTCAAAGCTGGATAATAGATATTGGCAGAAAGAGGAGAGAACAATGCAGCTAGAGATGCAACTACAACGATGAAGGTCTTCTCGCTACGGCTAAATATCGAAAATGGCGGCTCTGGCTCAGTAGCGCCAGCTCCGGCCGCATTCTCATTCTGGGACACTTGCTTCTGCTTAGGTGGTTCTATGATGCCTCCCTTGGGGACGAATTCTTCCGGTTCTATCTCTGTTTTCTCGAGTAGTTCGATGTTATTTCCTTCTGGGACATTCGATGCTGGCGCTTGCTTTTTGTCCGCGAGTTGGGGGTCCATACCGTTAAATTTGAAGACGCGGGTTGCGCCAGGTGATTTCTGGTGCTCATGTTTTGAAAGAGATCGAAGAAGACTTATAAGCTATGGCGAGAATGGGGCTAAGGGCGACTCCATGCAAGATGCAAGAAACGCCGGCTAAATCCCCGGTAACTCCGCAGGGCTGCATGTGTTCAGATTTTGCTGAGCCAAATCCGGCGGTCACCTTTGTTTGAGAAAGACGAATAAAAGGAAAGCAAGAGTCTATCAATTAATAGAAAAGTATCCAATGAAATTACCCCAACGAGGTTTCTGGGCAGCTTAATTGAAGGAACGCAATGATTTGGCTAATACCGTATTGGTTTGATCTCGTTACATCTATTCATTTCGTCGACAGTTTGCAGTATTCATGATGTCGGTCGGAGGATTGTTACCATTGCAGGAGACATCTTCTTTCTACTTGTCTCTCCATGCTGAGCTAGCATCTAAGGGCTATCCGAGCATGTCGAGGTCTTTATACCGAGGAAAATAGACTGGGAATTACAGTAGGAGCGTCCTGCCACGAATCGATCAACAAAGCCGCAGACTGCCCGTTGACTCTGCCGGCAGCTGTGTTGAGATCATATCTTCACCGGTGTTCCTCTTCCAGAGCGATCGCATTGTAGAATTGTCGAAGTGGAAGTATAGATGAACGATGTACACCAGAGTAGAGTCAAACAGTCTTGTTGTGCATTGGCCAGGTTGAGTGGCATTGATGTGGTAAGTCTAATAAATCTGTACAACCATCATTTTCTTGACAGGCGGCTTACCATTAGATGTCGAGACAGCTCCATAGCGGTTGTAGCTTATGACTTCTCCGATTTAATTTCTCGTACCACAACTGTATGCTCCTTTGGAAGATTGTAAAGGCGCATATGTAAAAGTCGAAAAGCCATTGCTGTTCAGCGGTTGGGGCATGAGAAAGATGCAGATTCGTAATCTCGCTGGCAAACTCATACCTGTGCTTGGAAGGGTATCAGTAAGCCTGGTGATCGACAGCCAGAACTAATATTGTAAGACCTGGAGCCTCGGAAGGCGCTCTAATAGCATCGATGCCCCTATGAGAGTTTGTAATGAAAGATGTTTCTATAATCCGAAGGCCGGATGATTAGGACTCAGCTGAGATCATACTTAACACTTGTTGGACCTAATTGCTTTGGTAGAAACTGTCAAGTCTTCCCGGTTTCTTTCCGCATTCACTGCCCGCTGGTTCAACCATGATAAATAGGACTGCCAGCCTATTGCAACGAATCCTGCCCATACATTAGCAATGTGGGAGAAGCCTGTTACTAGGACGGCTGACCTGCAAAAAGGGCACGATACTGAGGTTGGACGTAAGTGAAGTTGAAAGCAGTCACAGCAGGCCACAGCTTCAGAGAATTGAAAACGCTGATAGGGACCGTATCCTTGATGCGCCCCCAGACTTTGGCTAAAGTATCACCTGCGAGTATCGATGACATTCCGAAGAAGTAAGTGTTGAATATAGGCGCAAACACAATCTGGTTTACAACGACCTTTAGTGCCAAGGATAGAGCCTTGGAGGAGTAGTTGAAAGATTGCCCAAGGTACATGAACCTGCTTTGAGATAAGCATTAAAAGATGATACTATAATATCTCGCTTCCTACCATCTATAAGAGGGAATTGAGGATATACACCCTACAGTCATGTTTCTCAGAGTCCTCCAAGGATCATATTCTTCTCCTCCTAATTTCTGTGCAGAAAGATCTCCACATAGATATATTACCAGTGAGCTGGCCACTTGAGTTGTGTAGGGTCTCTTCTTCTGTGCTTGAACATATGCATTAAAGCCTTCTGACAGCAGGCCAAGACGCTGCCAAAGTGGAAGAAGTGCGACAGTATCGGCCTTTGCTATTGGCTTGCCGTCTTCTCTCGTCGCTTGCACCGGAGACTTGTCAACCGCACTTGACTTTTGACGTTTCGCGACAGGTGATAAAACTTTCTGCTGATAGTGATTTGTTCTTCTCACGAAAGCCCGAAGAGTATGTCCCACCACCGCTCCCATTATTAACTTTGAGGTTTGATCAGGATCCAATCTCGGTATTAAGGTAGGTAGAAAGATTGATGCAATACCAGAATTATAGCGTGTCGCTTACGTAGAAAGCTATCCTTAGCGTAAGGTACCTTACTCGGTTGTTAATAAGTCGTGATTCATGATGAGGCTATCTCACTTCGACTGTTGCAGCATCGTCCAGGAGCCTATGAGGACATTATTACCTTGATAGCATGGAGGGTGCTATCCTTGAGCAACAGGATGGTATCAGCGACTACGGATCTGATTTCACGCCAGACGAAGAGGAGATCCTCAACGTTCTTCTGCAACAAGCGCCAGCAGGGTTGACAACGGACTTCGATTTACTACTGAAGGATATTGAGGATGATGAAGGCCATCGTGACGCGACATTGTCTCGTACGCTGGGGCGTGAGCGACGGCATTCATCGCTGCGTATTCAGGCAGCGGAGAAAAGCCTGCCAATTGAGGTGGAATGGGACAACAGCAGCACCACGATTGGTAGGTTGATCCTTATCTATCATGGCAGTACTAACTGACGATCAAGCGACTAGTTGAGACTTCTAGAAGTCGCGAAAGCAGACAGCAAAATCCTTCCATCGAAGCTCCGCTCAATCCCGAGCCTGAGGTACCAGATCTAAGGTCGCCGTTGGAACGCTTCCGCACCAAGCCGAAGAAGGCTCTTTCTGTTACGGACCTGATTTCACCGTCTTGGTGTGAGCTTCAGTACTGGTATACCCTTACGAAGCACGGGAAAAAACGGCGGACTCCAGCGATGCGGCAGGGCTCCATAGTACATAAGACATTGGAGGATCAAGTACATACAATGGTGGAAGTAGAAGTTCTTACAAAAGAAGATGCCTGGGGCTTAAGAATATGGAACATTATTCAAGGTCTAAAAACGTTAAGGGATACTGGAATGACTAGAGAAATGGAGGTCTGGGGGGTTGTTGACGGATTAGTGGTCAACGGGGTCCTTGATGAGCTCTCATATATCTGCCCTGACCGTGAGCTCGAGAAAGCTACTGCTAAGTCGAACAAAGATACGCCATCGGCAGATCAAACCTCTATCACGAATTTCCTGGACCAGGATAGTGGCGTAATAAAGAATCTGCGTGATATAATCGAGAAGACCTCTAGGATCTATTTGACAGATGTCAAGACTCGTGGCGCAAAGTCAATACCTAAGGGAGCTTCATTTCGACCAACGTTGATGCAGCTAATGCTCTACCATCGCCTCCTTTCAGACCTAGCAACTAACAAGGTGGACTCAAGTATTATCTTTAATCGTTACGACTTAGATCCTGCAGCACCATTCAGCGACAGTTTTATTGCTCAGATCGGAAACCTTAATGAAGTCTTCGTCGACGCTTCAACAGACCCGAAGCAAGACCCAGATATTCCATCCCCAGCCCAAGATTCAATGCAGATTCTCTTAGAGCATAACTCCCTTCAGAGTCTCTGGAGTCTCATGATCCTAGAATTCAAACGCACCATGCCCGCGGGCGTCAAAAGCATAGGAAATGTGCTGAAAGCCGAATACAGAGGTCAAGTCGATGGAGCTATATTGGGTATCAAGACCTTTCTGTATGACAACAAAGTAATGCAGACATATCTTGATGACGAGATGAGGTGGTGGAAGGGTGAGCGGGAGGCTCAGGGGGTGTGTATGGAAGAAGCATACAAGTGTGGGTTCTGCGAATTTGCGGACGAATGCTCGTGGAGGAAGGATAGGATCGAAGAAGCAACAGTGGCACACAGAGCAAGGACGAGGAGCGTGGTTTAGACCTTGCGCCCCTGCATGTGGTATTCCGGTAGCCTATGTGATATTTCCCGAAACCGGTAACCAAGCTTTACTCCTCCCAGACTTTTTACTTCGAAATATTCATCGAAAGCGAACAATGCAGACAAAGAATTTGCTGGGATGGAGCGGTCGAAAAAAGCCTCTACTGTCTGAAAGGGGTGGAATAATCGAAGCATAAGGCGGAGGATGGAAAAGAAGTACCGAAGTTGCAAGGTCAAAGTGGTGGTGAAGAACTCCTGCTGTTCAGGACCAATGCGAGAGAGCCACAGTGTAAAGACGAATGACGAAAAAGAAATACTGAGGGCGGGGAAGCGTCTGCATTCGTGTCTCCATACCCACAGGATCATATTACCTGAGCCCACGCCACATTCGCTTGCACCGTAGAGATCATCACGAAGATACAGATGCACATACTGATCCCAGTATCAATCTTCTTTGTGTACCATGCAGTGACGACTGCTGCAGCTGGGGCCATGGCCAAGGCAAAGACCAACATATACCAGACACGAGTCTTATCAAGTGCAGGCCGAAGGACAAGCGCATTTGCAGTACCTTCAAGCAATGGAGTTGGTGGGAGTGAATGCTGGTGGAAGGCCGAAGTGAGGTGTCTACTAGGTCTGCTTGTAGGGAGAGTGACAGTGATCGGATATATCTGTCGCTTCTGTTTTGTGGTGAGCTTCAAGATTGTTAGGTATTGTGCATATCCTATATAGAATGCAAAGGCTTGCGAGGATACATACCACAGTGGCTGAATCATTTATCTCTAGGGCGGCAGTCTCGATGGTGATCTTCCTACACAAGAGCGTGCATTGCCAGATTTTTCTCCAACGAGTGGTCATACTCTTGTTATAAAAGAGGCGCAACTTTCGTAAGACTGTTTCGCTAGAATCCGAGACTTCATGCTCTAGGTGGTGTAGGGAACCGGTGAAGTGGCCTGTGGGGACAATAACGTTGAGCTTTGCAGTGTGGGGTCCTGGTCTCTGTCTATCTTCTCTGGTTGGGAGGACATCATCTTGCATAGCAGATGTTCGAGGATAGGGTCTCTCGTTCATGTCAAAGGAGACGCTGTGGCAGTCTCGACGCAATTGGTTTAAAGATACACTTCAATTGGAGAGAAGAGAACCGGAGGTAGAAGTTGGAATTATAGAAGAGGAAGGGCGTAAAGATGCGCCTTATATAATGGGAAGGTCGAGAGGACCAAGTAGACATGTTGACCCCCTACATTGATTGGAGTTCCGCAAAGCGTACGCAGTGGTATAAATCAAATGCGAAGAACAGGCTGATACATGCGTTCAATTGCGAAAGTGGGCCTGCAGTGAACGGGTTTACTGTGTACAACGTGGATGGCCGAGCCTGTGAAGAAGCAGGACGAAGGAAAGCCATGAGCGGATCACTGTGCTGCAGGTCGGTGTGCATGGCTCTTGAGGCGCGGGCAACCAATGCGAAGACTTGGAGACATTTGACAAGGCTGATAACTATTTGCGAACAGCATCTTTGAATGAAGAGCTGTCGGGACCTTTTATACTTCAGTCATGCAAGGCACCAACTAGATCAATCATTAAATACCTTACAAGATTTTCAGCTCAACACGTGAGGTGATTTTCTCTCGTTCGCAATCACTTCCGAGTTCGGATTTGCACCGAATCGCCCTCCACCCCTGCCGTCTCTTCGGGAAACCTAGAATATCTCAAAACCCTCAAATCCTTAATAATCCTTCTTCTTGGTAGCATCGTTGAGAGCGGTGGGAATCGAACCCACGACCTTAGTGTTCCTCAATGGGGGCCGCCTTCCCCTTAGCGCTTAAGTAATTACTGCAGTATTTCATGAAGGAGTCCTCAGATGTGTAAATGCAACTAAGCCCCTTTGGGTTAGCTGCCTTGCTTACATACGTAAGGTAGGTTCCATATACTCGTACGCAGTGGTATAAATCAAATGCGAAGAACAGATTGATACATGCGTTCAAAGGCGAAAGTGGGCCTGCGGTGAACACGGATGGCCGAGCCTGTAAGGCTATAGGAGAAGCAGGACGTATCCTGACGAATGTCTTTTAGCTTAACGTGATAGATGATTAAGCAGTACTTGTCCGTTTTGGGATTGCTCTTGTCTGCCTGCTGGGCGGATAGTACCAGACATACGATGGTGGAGTGGATGATCCTTTCAAGCCATATGCGAAGTTTTCAGCGTCCCACCTTGTTCGCATCTCTGTTCTTCGCATATTTAGGTTTGTCTCATCCAACCCTGCACTTATCTGCAGGTCGGTTCAATCCGTCCATCAACCTATGAGTGATTGGCTCTCGAGGCATGGGCAACCACGAGGCTGTGAGCGCCATTTGCGAAGACTTGGAGACGTTTGCGAAGGCTGATGAATATTTGCGAACAGCATCTATTTGAATGGAGAGCTGTCAATTGATGCCGGGTGATGAACCAGGGTGCCATGAACATGGGCTTGCGTCTCTGTTTTAAGTCTTCTTTATCTCTTTCTCTTTTGATCGACGTTACATTTCATCGGGATGGACAGCTTTCTTCATTCAATTCTCTTATCAAGTTCTGCTAATCCGACATTTAATTCACAAGAAGATCAACTATTTAACGTTGCTCACTGATTCAGCTATCGCAAAGCTATGCCACGCGAAGCTTTGCGGTGTGCTCGTTGTAGGGCAGATAAAGCTAGGGTCCTCGAATATAACCAGTGTGTACGTGTCTCCGCCGCTGACAACACCAGTGTGAACCTGGGAACCTTCCCTGGCCTGAGGAGCGCTGTGTTCGCTGCAGCAAATACAACTACACGTGTTCTGCTCGGTCTTTCAAGCACACGGCTAAGATAGCAATCTTGGTCCAAAATGCCGGTTTTACAGTACCCACCGATCTGCCTCCGATACCTGGGTCGGTAGACGTTGTCAGTTGTACCCAAAATTTCGATCATACGGTACCGGTCACGGTTTCTGCACCAGAGTTAGCATGGACACCTCCCCCCAACCTGCTGTCAACATTTGAATCATCTACGACTGTTCCTGTCTCAGCCTCTGGAATCTGGACGGAAATCGGTACAGGGAATATTATCACTATTGGTAACAATCCTGGTAGAGTCTACCTGATCAATGAACACGCCAACCAGATGTGAGTTAAGCTATGTTCGTTTACCTGGTTTCACTGCTTATCGTCCTTTCAAAGGCTTGAGAATCTTACATGTTTACAAGTCTTGTGGCATGATCTGGAAGAATTTCGAAACCTATACTCCCAAGAAAAGAATTCACTTCTTTGGATAAAGCTTGAGTATTTGGGGAAATTTGTACAAAGTTTTGATGAAATCTGCGACTCTACTGTTGTTGAAGCGCACCGACTTCTTGTAGCTGGGCCTCAGAGCGGTGAAGAAACATGGCACACGATCAATTTAACGATTCAAATAAGATACGCAGCGTACGCGCTCGGAAGACTCAGAAACGGATCACTAGATTCCGGACTTCTAACGAATAACAATGGGAAGAACGAAGGACTTTTCAGCACCCTGATTACACAGGAGCGCCTCCTTTCGAAAGACTTGGCCCAAGGGAATACTGTTAAAGCAGAAGAAGACAGAAGAAAGCTCATAGAGCTATACGACGCCTTCCCGATAGCTTTGAAGAAGGTGTTACATCGCCTCGGCCTAGATGAAGCCATTGGAATCTTGGTCACATTACCTTTGCACCGTGCAGTACGGCTAAAGGACTCGCAAACTCTGAAAGATTTCTTGCGTTGTGGAGGATCTTCATACTCGGTTGACTACATAGGCCGTACTGCTCTACATGTTGCAGCAGAGAATAACGTTATTCAAATGGTCAACGTATTACATTCTCCGTCTACAGACATGTCAGACATTGACCAATTAGACATTTTTGGGAGATCACCTCTCTATTTAAGTATCCAGGCTGGACATACTGAGCTGGTAAGGAGATTGCTTTCCCTTGGAGGAAAGGACCAGAGGGAAGACATAGAATTGCGGGGACTATATACTCTGGCTGCGGAAAGCGGCAACGTTGCCTTAGTCCGCATATTAATGCTGGCATTTGGAGGTCTCGGTATGGCACCAGATACTGTCAAAAGCGCTGGGCTCATTGCAGCAGCCTCAAGTGGCGATTTGGAGACTGTTCAGCTCTTTGTAGCCGCTAATGCGGATCTCGACAGCACGGCGGGCGGGGATTTGGGCGCACTTGATGTGGCTGTCAAGGCTGGCCACTACGAGATAGCCTCGTTCCTCCTGAGCGTCAATACCAAAATCGATGCTCCTCGAGACCGTAGGGTCATGGCGCCAATTCATCACGCTATTGAACGAGGGAACAGGGAAATTTTTGACTTCTTGCTGAAAGCAGGTGCGGACATTAACGCGTCGTTTGAACGTACTGTGGAGGAACATGTTAGCTACCCCACTACTAGAATGACTACAGCGGTTGAGTTTGCTTCTGAGATCGGGAACCTTCATGCGCTTCGGCAGTTGTTGAAACTCCCAGAGCTGGCTGTAAATCGTATATTAAGGGGTCACGAACGGTCGCCGCTAGAACTGGCTGCGAAAAAAGGCCACGGAAGTGCGGTTGATCTGTTACTGAGCCACGGCGCCGACGTCAACATCTCCTACCGAAGACCCAGAAATACAACGCCATTACTAGAGGCCGTATCTGGTGGCTATCTTTCAATAACTAAAGCGCTAATCGAGGCAGGTGCTGAAGTTAATGCGTTGTATAGCCAGGATGAGGGTTATTATAAGACAATATCACGAGTTTCAGCACTGGCAGGTACGGCTGCGCAGTCAAGACTATCAAACCGCACTGAAGCAATAGAAAAACAGGTTGAGAGTAAGAACGGGGATGAAGGAGAAGAAAGCGACGAGGAAGAATTGGAAGATGGGGGCGAATTTCTCGAGAGGTCCGTTGAGGACACTGCATTGCAGCTGGCCGCAAGACTAGGGAATATCGAAATTATACAGATATTACTTGAAACTGGTGCCAATGTCGATGCTCCACCACAGCGTTATGGTCGTACCGCGCTACAGTATGCAGCCTCTAGAGGACATACAGAGATTGTGCAGTTACTGCTCGACGCGGGTGCGGCCGTCGAGGCGGAACGTGGCAGGATGACAGCACTTCAAGGCGCGGCAAAAGCCGGGCATTGTTGGATCGTAGAGTTGTTGCTAAAACGAAAGGCGGAAGTGGATGCCAGATCAAGGAGTACCGTGGAAGGAACACCCCTTCAGCTTGCTGCTAAAGGAGGACATTTGCGCACTGTCCGGCTGCTCCTAGATTGGAACGCTGAGATCAATTGCCAGTCCTCGGGCCTCTATGCCACGCCTCTTCAGGCTGCTGCATACAAAGGTAGCTTAGAGGTCGTGCGATTGCTCTTGGAGACTGGAGCGACTGTTGATGCGCATCCTGGAAAGGTTTCCTGGTGGGAAGAACTAACGGCACTCCAGGCTGCTGTACGTCGACAGTACATCGACGTGGTACGAATATTGCTCGTTGCCGGTGCCGATCCTAATGCTCCACCAGGGACATATGGTTCCACGGCACTAGGTTGCGCTGTAGCGAACGGTAATCTAGAGATAACAAGGAGGCTACTTATCGCGGGTGCCAGAGCTGATCTAGTATGCCGCTCTGGACCAAGTCAGCATACTGCTCTTCAAAAAGCATCATGGCGCGGACATATTGATATTGCATGCTTATTGCTCCAAAGTGGCGCAGACCCAAATGCTCCTCTACTAAATGACACTGGCCTGACAACACTGCAAAGTGCTGCGCAGTTTGGCAGTCTGGAGCTGACATCCATCCTGCTAGAAGCGGGAGCAGACGTTAATGGCCAGCCGTCGCCAAATGGGATGAGCGCGCTCAGCTATTCCTTGCAGAAAAGCCATCAAAACATTGCTAGACTCCTCATAGATGCTGGTGCAGATGTCAATGCAACTTCAGAGTCCCACCATTATTATGCCACAGCCCTACAGATAGCAGCAAAGAATGGGCTCTGTGAGAGCGTCGATCGGCTTGTATATGCGGGTGCAAATGTCAACGCAATCACTGAGGACGGAGAAACAGCTCTCTCTATAGCTACTCAGAACAATCGATCGGACATAGTGTACCTACTCCTCAAGGCAAATGCAAATGTCAACATTGGTCATCCTCTAGAGAGAGCAGTCCAGACAAACCAGACAGCGATAGTCAAATTGCTTCTTGGCAAGGGGGCAGATGTCAATTCCGTCAGTGATTTAGGTTTTGACATAAATGGCTATTCGTCACCTATGGAGAGTGCGGTATTGCATGGGTCGTTGGATGTGATGCAGCTATTGCTTGATGCAGGAACCGACTCTGAGATTCTTGGATACTCGCTATCAATTGCCGCGGGAAACAACTACCTGGAGAAGCTTAGATTCTTGTTAGCTGCCAGAGCAGACACAAATGTCGTAAATCGAGGTGGTAAAGGCGCTCTCCATGAAGCGGCATCCCGTGGACATCTAGAGGTCATCCGCTTTTTGTTAGGTGCAGGAGCAGACCCAAATATCGTATATCGAGGTGTTAAAGGCGCTCTCCATGAAGCGGCACGGAGTGGACATCTCAAGATCGTCCGCCTTTTGTTAGGTGCAGGAGCAGACCCAAATTTGAAAAACATCTATGGAGAAAACGCTCTTGCCGGCGCAGTACAAGGAGGCAATCTAGATATTGCGCGCAGCCTTCTACTCGCTGGTGCGGACGCCAACTCCAAACTTACCTTCCTAATGCCTGGAAATAACGCTTTACAATTCGCGGCTACGGAAGGTCAATCACAAATGGTACAGCTCCTTTTGATTGCAGGCGCAGACAGGCATGCTACGACCACCCATCACACTGGAACAAAACAGAGAGCACTGGACCTTGCGATATTAAGCGGCAGCTCAGAGACGATACAAATACTTCACGATGCAGACCGTACAATGCCCCAGGGCCCATCACACAAAAGAAAAAGAGTCGAGACGCAAGACTGAACGCGCAGAACACTCGAAAGCATACTCTTATCTCGTTCTCGCATATCTCATCTGTAACACACTTGACGAAATTGGCTTTGGAATGACCAGATGCCCACCAAACCCTAACGAACGCGAGAGGAAACCAGATTACGCTACATCTACAACCAGTCATCCACCAACCCGCCACCAACCACAATTCCAGCCCTCTCACTCCCCTTCATCCCCTATCCCTCACCTCATACCACCTTTATGACCCAGCACCGCTCCAAAGTCCCACCCTAATTCTCGAAAAGCCTATCATCACTTCAACGACGATGTTTTGATAGTCTGCGGCTCATGAACCTATCGTATTCCGATGTACATTACCGACATTTCCGGTTTCCGTTGGACGAATTGCACGGTGATTTGCGGAGTTCTGGACTCCGTTCCTTAGAGGGAGAGGAACGGGTGGGCGGGTGCATGGTGTGCGTGTGTGTGCAGTTGACGATTTGGAAAGGTGGAGGTTGTGATGGCTGGTATGCTCGGTTATGACGGAATAATCAAGGGTTGGTTGGTTAGAGAGATGGGTAGAGAGACTAGGTAGTAAAATTGATGTTTGTGAGAGTTAGGCTCAGGTTGATACGGCGACTGTAAGGATTGAGTTGAGCGCTAGGTAGTGTGCAGGAATCATTGAATGAGGTAGATTACCTCCGATTAATTGGGCCGCGCATGCGATTGACTCTTAGAAGGAAAGTCACGTAGATAGCAGTACGAGGCTAGGCTCTCAATGTAATGGAACAGCTACCTGAATACAAATCCACTCTGGTCTTCTGGGAGAGCGCCATGCTATGTAGTATAAACCGCCATTTATCTACAAAATGCTGGACAATCACAATATCCCCACACTTTCACTTTCCGCCCTTCCAACATTCCCTGTTTCCTTGCACCTTCCCAACATGCCTCACCCCTCACCGTGACCCTTCCGGCCCCCTTCCAGCAGATCCAAAAGCATTAGCACCAGCAAAGAACGCCGGATTGACATACGCTCCAGGAGGAATATTCGACGGCGTCGGAGGCGCCGCGGGGCGGTTGTATTGCTGGGGTGACGAGTACTGTAGTTGAGGTTGGTTGGTGGGATAGTAGTGTTGTGGTGGTGGTTGTTGCTGGTGTTGTGGCGGGAAGCTTTGGGGAGGCTGGTATTGGGGCTGGGGATAGCCTTGGGTGTAGGCGTGAGTGTATTGGGATGGGGGGTTGGGGGCTTGGGAGTAGAATTGGCTGGTTGGTTGGTAGGGAAGGGCAGGTTGCTGCGGGTAAGGAGCTGGGGGTGCGAAGGTGTTGTTCTGCGGTGGGGAGTGCGGGCGGTAGCCATTATATTGGGGATAGGACGAATGCTCGGTGTTGGCCTGTGATGGGGAGTGGAAGCCGTTGCCGAGACCGGGAGGTGAATAGCTGCGCTGAGGCTGTCGATCGCTGCTTCCGTTCCTGCCAAAGCTGCCTCGATCTCTCCCATCACCACGCCCTCCCCGACCTCTGCCACGATCCCCACGTCCTCTTCCGCGGTCTCCTCTGCCTCGGTTTCCCCGGGCGCCTCGGAAGTTGTTCTCGGTTACGGTAGTGCTTTCTAAGGGTGCTTCTCTAAGGCCCATCATTTCATGGAGGTTGGAAGGCCGCGCCAGGGGAGTGTATAGGTCGTCGCCATCTGATTTGCCGTCGTAGTTTATGCCGCCCGCGTCTTGGTGTTGTATATTGAAGTCCCTCACTCGGTCCTGGATATCTCTATCCCGGAACCCATTACCACCTCGACCACCTCGACCACCTCGACTTCCTCGCCCACGTTGTTGTGGGCCTCTCGTAAAGCCATCCCTGTCCCCCGTCCTGGTGTCCCTCTTCGACTGCCTTTGCATCTTGACTCTCCGCTTATGCTCAGCTTCAGCCTCGTCATCAGAGAACTCCAGCTCGTCATCTCCGACTTCTTCGTCATGCAGATTTGAAGCATCGGAGCCCTTGATGGCTTTGATAGCCTGCGTGAATACATATGTAGAGTGCTGCTGCACATAGAATATCTTCGTGCCTTTGAATATGCCGATTTCGATTATGGCAGCTGCATTAGTGAAACAAACGGAGTAGAAGGGCTGCTGAACACGACCTAGGGTTTCTGCGATGACACCGATCACGGCTCTATCTCCAAGGCAGAGCACCGAACCAGTCTCTAGGACTTGATATTCGCCAGATATCTTTGCCTTGATAAGAGCGAGATTATCCACCAGGTTTTCAACGTTGCCGAGCTCTTCGATCTTCATATCCGCGGTGACTATTACATTTGGCCTCTCCACTATAGCATCGGGTTTCTCGTTAAGGGTTCGAACGTGGCCAATGCCAGTAACCTTGACTCCTTTGCCTGCGCCTTCGCCATCTGAACCCATGTCTTCTTGCATTAGTCGACGGGCTTCCTCCTCGGGGTCGAGCATCTGGTAGTCATCGTCGCTGTCATCTGATGACGAAGAATCGGTGGATGTGTCTGATGACGATGATTCAATAGGGGATGAGTCGATCTCGAACTCTGGTTCTCCATCCATACCATCGGCTTCGGGGAGCTCTTTCAGGGTTGTGCTTGGGTCTGCTTCTGCCTTCAATGGCTGTTCACCGTCATCAGGTCCTTTACCGGTATTGGGAGCCAACGGTTCTGTTGTAAGGGATGCGATTGGTGGCACATCGTGAGCAAGATCAGCCTTTGGTGGCATATCATCTATGCCGTTTATATTGTACGAATCGTCTACTCGCTCATGATGGGTCTTCGATGTCTCTGGAATTCCTGATGTCGGCTCTTGCTTTGGCGAAATACCGTTCGCTTCGCTACCCTCTTGAAGTCGAGATCCTAGGGGCTGCGATAGAAAAGGGGCGTTGCTCTTGGATTCAGCTGTCCGTAGTCCTACCTCGCTTGACTCTCCGACCTTGGGAGACCCTGGCATCAGTCCCATGTGATGACTGAAAACTTTAGGAATTAGAACATTGCTAGCGTTTGGAATATTCCTCTGAGCCTCTGACATTGCGGTATCTGTGCCCTGTACAATTGCCGCTAACGTTCCCATTTCTCCTCCTTCCGTAAGTGCCTGCTCTTGTTGATCGCCATCAAAGTCACTCGATTGTTTCTGGCCATTGGTTACTTCTCCATGATTTGTTTCTAGTAACGGCGTTTTGAACGTGTTTGTGTCATTACTAACCGGATATTGCGTGAGATTGCCGTTCAACCCTAGCCCTGGTAAATGATGGGCTAGTGTAGGAGCTGTTGATATGACCTCTTTTGGCGCATTTCGGATAGGGCTTCCTGGGATTGCAGGCGGTGTGCCGTACAAATCATCCATATCATCGACCGCGTTATCAGGGTCCGCAAGAAGAGTTTGGCATTGTGGAGTTTCCAACCGCGGTTTTTTAGGCGGAGGACCGTCTAAGTCTGCCATCGTATCGAAATCCATTTCAGGAGTATATGCAGCAGTGTCTTTGCCACTGAGGTAGCAGAATCTGGTAGATTCTAATGAAGAAACATTAAGTTTACTCTACGGATTAGTAAACGCGAAGATTTGGGATCTGAAAATTTTAAGGTTGTGCAATTAGGTTTTTAATAAAGTTGCATTAGCGTACGGGATGCCGTCCACGCTAAAGAGTAAATTAATCTCACTCTTGAAGCTCTGACTTCCGAGGGTTCGCACCCTATTCTTACATTTTCAATAGAGAGTAACATCTGGACGATGCCTGCGATGCAAGAATCGGCCACCCAAGCCGAAGGCTCAGCCCCAGGCTCTGCAAGTAGCAGAGAGGTTGGCTCCGCGCCAATTAAAGCTCAGCCTCGAGGGAAGCCCAATGGGAGTTCAAACAAAAAGTTACCTCCATCGGACCAATATCTGCAAACGATCTCTGCGTTCTATATATATCTCGTTGCAAATACACTCGCCGCCTTGTATGCACCTATACAGGATTGCGACGAGGTCTTTAATTATTGGGAACCGACACACTACCTCAACCATGCCTTTGGCCTACAAACCTGGGAGTACTCTCCTGAGTATTCAATCCGTAGCTGGCTCTACATTGTCATACATGCGATTGTTGGCAAGTTCGGATCCTTTTTCTCGTCTGAAAGGACGTTCGAATTCTACTTTATCCGAGTAGTACTCGCATTTGCTTGTGCAGTATGCCAATCGCGCCTCTTCTCCACCATCTCCAGAACGTTGAATCCAAGGATCGGGGTAATGTTTATGCTCGCAACGCTTTTCAGTCCTGGGATGTTTCATGCGTCGGTAGCATTCCTACCGTCAAGCTTCTCCATGTATACCACAATGTTAGGCATGGCCGCCTTTATGGACTGGAAAGGTGGATTGAAGTCCGCGCAGGGCATTATGTGGTTTGGCATCGGAGCTGTCGTTGGCTGGCCATTCTCGGGTGCGCTAATCGCCCCTTTTGTTCTGGAAGACATCGTTCTTGCGTCAATGATGGGAGAAGCTAGCGAAATCGCATGGAGATACATAGATGGGACTGTGAGATCATTGATTGTTCTGGTAATTGAATTTAGCTGAGCAGTTATGGGAAGTCATGCTAAAGTTATCTAGGCTCTACAAATCGCGATCGATACATTCTTCTACCACGAAGTGGTCGTAGTTCCTTGGCGCATTGTGTTCTATAACGTATTCAGTGGCTCCTCGCGTGGGCCAAATATATTCGGTACCGAACCCTGGGACTTCTATATTCGCAATCTACTGCTAAATTTTAATATTTGGTTCCTACTCGCCCTGGCTGCTGCACCGGTCCTAGCGTTACAGTTCATATTCGGGGGTCGAACCAGGACAAGCCAAAATTGGATAAGAAATGTGGTATTTGTCACCCCGTTCTATCTCTGGCTTGTCATATTCTCCTCACAAGCACACAAAGAAGAGCGATTTATGTATCCGGCATATCCATGCCTTGGTCTGAATGCGGCCATCGCTTTGCATACTATGCTTGGCTATCTCGGATCGTCGGATCCGAAGAAACTCGTTAGCAAGATACCGCCGATTTTAAGGCTGGCGTTTGTGAGCGCAATCGTTCTTCTATCAATTGATTTGGGAGTCTTTCGAACTTATGGTTTGGTCAGTGCCTATCGCGCGCCACTGCAGATATATGCACCACTGCAACGGCCAGAATTTGCCGGATTAGAAGAGACGGTCTGCATCGCCAAGGAATGGTACCGGTTTCCATCTTCATATTTCTTACCCAGCAATATGAGAGCCAAGTTCGTCAAGAGTGCTTTCGACGGATTGCTTCCTGGAGAATACAACGAGGCTAAGATCGGTTTCGGCCTTTTTCCTGGCACATGGCTAATACCACCTGGGATGAATGATCAGAACCTAGAAGATCCCGGGAAATATGTACGGCCCTCTAGACTTCGTGTGCCATTCTCTGCTGACAATGTATAGTTCGAAGTCGACCATTGCTCGTTTCTAGTGGACTCGTACTTTCCCGGAACAGAGCCATCGACCATAGAGCCCAACTATGTACAAGACACCGAGAAGTGGGAGGAACTACAGTGCGCCAGCTTCCTCGATACATCACGAACACATCCCCTAGCCAGAATCCTATGGGTGCCAGACCTCGAAATCATTCCAGCCCGGTACCGGAGAAGATGGGGTCGCCATTGTCTACTTCGACGTAGACGCGCCTAAAAGCTAATCCGCTTTCATTGGCCGAATACAATATACTAATCAATATATACACCAATAGTACGAATCCTGGATAAGGTATACAATGAATTGGGAAAAGGAGTCCTTGGGGAAATGTGGTGAAAGTTGTACAATTAAGGCTGGTCTTCCGTGGTGGAATATTGTTTTTCCATAGATGAGCTAACCCCGATAGGCTCAGAAGTCCTGCCGAGCGATAACTGTCCGCCTTGACGCCATTGAGGGCACGACATGCATGACAAGGGTCTGAGATATGAATGGATAACAATGATTTCCCCACATCTTACTAGATCTATCCATACCTTAATGGGAATCTCTTCTTCTAATAAATTTTCGTTTCTTCTCAAGCTTGGCTCTTCAATATTTCATTCTCTGAAGGTCTTCAATTCCAATTTTACGGTCCCACCTCTCCAATTGCCGCTCTAGCAATGACATCGACATATCTCCAGTCCGCACATGTCGGCATCGAAACTTCCATTCGCACCCTCGCAGACCACTCCAAACCAATCTTCTACGGCCTCCTAACCACCTCCCTCCTTATCTACCTCCTCACTACCGCCCTCCACCGCATTAGAAACCTCCGCCCCCGCCCCCGCCCAAATACCCCCAACCTCGAAAAACCCACCATCTCCCACAAACCACCAGCTTCCCTCAAAACCCCCCCACGCCCCCAAGGAACATGGCCTCCTGTCCCCTTCACGCGCCCCGCCGCCTCCCCTTGCCCGAACTTCGACGTGCACAAAACCGAGCCAATCCCCTACCGCCCATTCAGATACGGACCGTACCACATCACGATGGGCCTGCGCACGATGAAGTGGGACGAGTGGATCGAGCTGGATAACCAGTATCTGAAGTTCCATGCGGATAAGGCGAGGAGGATTAGGGAGAGGGGGGAGCGGTGCTGTAGGACGGCGCCGGAGGCGTATGAGGGGGCGGTGGAGTTGCTGGAGGAGTTGTGAGGATGGCGTTTTCTTTCTCCTTGGCCCTTTCGATCTTTTATGGGCCTTGGCTGATGAGCGTTTGTATAAGATGCTCCTACCTCCCCCAACGGTACCCCACGCTCTTCACCCCGACCGAAACAGGCATCCACAACCTCGTTACCGGAGAGACCTTCGACATCAGCACGCGGCCCCTGCCCGAAGATCCCATGACCATGTGCGCCCGACTCGTGCAGGACGACCTCGCCATCATGTTTGAGCGCCCCGACGGCCAGTACTACCTCCTCGCCGGCAGCATCCTACTCGCCGGGTTCTGGCGCCTGCAGGACAAGTTCGGCATGCCCCTGTCCGAGATCCACACCAGCGGCGACGTGCCCGGGTTTAGGGAGAAACTGGAAAAGGGCATGTGTAACTTTTTCCGCAGGGTGCAGCCAGGGAACCCGGTACTGCGGAATAATTATTTCCTGCAGGTAGACGATAACCTCGCCTGGTCCTCCTCCATCGGCGACGAAGACTCGTTCGATCACAGCGAAACCAACACCACTAAAATCGGCTGGGCCACCGCCGAGAAAAACAAAGCCATCGAGCACCACTGGTTCCGATCCGAGCGTCAGTCGCTGCGGCGCTTGCCGCGCAGTGGGGGCGTCGTGTTTACGATTCGGACGTATTTTGAGCCGATTACGAAGGTGGCGGAGGAGCCGGGAGTGCCGAGGAGGTTGGCGAGTGCGGTCAGGAGTTGGGGGGAGGATGTTGTGAGGTATAAGGGGAGGGAGAGGTATGGGGAGGTGTTGTTGGAGTTTTTGGATCGGAAGGCGGAGGAGCAGAGGGAGAGGGGGGTGGATTTGGGGGAGGAGGAGGAATCGAGTTATCCTTTCTGAAATTCCGATTGCAAATCGTTGACGATAGGGAACTGGGGTTGGGGTGGGTGATTGGGGTGCGGAGGTGAGATATAGGATGCCGGGTCGGGAACTGCCGTGGATTACTTTTGTGCGCATTTGATAGTTAGACGGTCTGCATTCTGTGCTGTTCGCTCCCGTTCGTGGTCATCTGGGAGACAGACCCTCGTAGGAAACCGCCGAAAATTCTCCGGAACTTGTCCGAGGTCGCATCGTGTGGCTGCGGCAAGGTTTTCTCTTCCGAATTTAGTTGCCCTTCTGGACTATATCGGCGTCGTTTTGCCTGATGTCTGAGAAAATCTATTGAAAACCAAAAGTCCAGCATTGAGCTTTCGTCATTCTATTGGATTGTCGATTTTGACCCGCTGATATAGTAAGTTATTCGAACGGAGATCCGATAGTTACCGTCTCCGAATATAGCATGATGGGTCTTTAGGCTACCATTCCATGAGGTTTACGGACGCAGTCTAGATCGGAGCCGCTGCTGTTCCATAGATTATCCAGTTCTGAAATCTCAACCACTAGTCTGCTCGAAAAAAAGGATGATTTAAAGCCTGACACCACATCAGCAAAAGCCCAGCACATTACCCGAGCAAGCGACCTTTCCTCGCAGATACTCACTTCAGCAGCCGTCAACCTTTCACTACTCTGATATCTTACCAGCTTCCCTACGAAGTCGCGCGCAACCTCATCAGCACCAGGCAGTATCTCCTCCCAAGTCCTCCCTGGGAATTCCACAAATTGCATCTTCCCCCAATCCGAGAACCCTCTCGCCTCGGGCCACGTGTCGTCATTGGGCGTCCCCAATGTCTTAAAGATGCTCTGAATCAATGCCAACTCGCTCCCCAACGCGCCAGCGTCAAATAGCATCATCCGCGTGATACATTCAGCTACCACGCACCCCGCCGCCCATAGATCAAGCGAGGAGTCGTACGCGGTGTGCCCAAACAACAGTTCAGGGGGTCGATAGCAAGTCGTACCAACATCGGTGATTTTCTTACTCGGAGGTTCGGAAGCGGCATCCCCAGGCATCCAGGCGATGCCGAAGTCGGCGACGTAGACGGGGCCGGAGGGGGAGGCGAGGAGGATGTTGGAGGGCTTAATGTCGCGGTGAATAATGCCTTGGGAATGAAGATGTGCCAGAGCGCAGAAGATGGCATGTAAGTGAGTGCGAATTTGAGGGTTGTCGATGCCGTGGCGGTGGGAAGGAATGAGAGTTTGGAGGTCGATGGGGAGGAAGGGGAAGACGAGGAGGAAATGGCCGCCAGGAGCATGATGGGTTGAGAGGAGAGGGATGATACAGGGGTGGATGGCGGCTTTGAGGATGCGGGCTTCGCGGACAGGATTGTGCGGGGGTTGACTTTGGGAGGGGGTGGTGAGTTTAAGGGCGACGAGCTGATTGTTGGAGGGGTCATAGGCTTTGTAGACGGTGGAGAAGAGTCCGGATTGGTGGTATGCAGCGTTTGGGTAGGGGCCAACTTGCTTGGTTGGTAGGGGGGTTTCTGCAGATTCTGGGGGCTGGCTGGCCTCATTGAAGGTTTCGCTGTTCTGAACACCATTTTGATGCTCTATATTCTCATTACATCGTCGGCCATAATCTTCCTTTGAAAGTGGTCAGTCAGCTACCGAGTTCGTCGCCTGTTTTATAATTGGGCTTATTGGGGGGATGTACTTCAGAAGAGGCATGCTTGAAGATATCAGCCTCTAATTGCCTGACGTTATTCTGAATCCGAACCGGCTGTAAATCTGAGTGAGCGGCTTTATAGACCGCCATCCTTGGTAAGAGGTTAGAGGTAGGTCGACACTAAGTAGAATAATACTTGCATCTGCATGATGAAATTGAGGCGCTCAGAAAAGTTGATCTCGGATCGCCAATCCTCGGCGGCTTCCGAGGAACTCATAACGAGTGATTCTACCTCTCAAAAAACGACTTTGTATCGGATTGTTCTAGGTAATGAGATGGATCTAAATAGATTTCTCTATTCCCGAGTGGACAATGAGATCCGCTGGAGCATGTATCTAAGACGTACCATGTAGCAACATGATGACAACACCCTGAAGACAACAAGGTGAAGGAGTCTGAGCGAATGCTTCAAGCAAACATGCTAAGAAAGTGAGTGGCCAAGAGACCGTGTTAATGAACAGGTTTACAAAGAATCAGAAAAGAAACGATTTGCATGATAGTGTCCGTTGAATGATCGAATATAGGTGAGACGCTGACGGGGACTTCTCGTGAATAGAGAGTATTCCGTAGGGCGTATGTAAACGATGTTGAACTGCGTATCCCTGCTGCCTGCACGTGCCCTGGTGGTATCGCTGCCATGGGAAGTAAAGTACGCTAAAAGCGGCATGCAGGGAAGACCGTTTAGGCCTGACTGAGGCGCAATGTCCTCACGCTTGGCCTCGGATGTCGGCATCTGCGGCGACAGCGATATTCAAACGTCTGTGTCTAGTAGTTTGTTTAGAGATTAAGCAGTAAGTGACCAGCATGGAGCTGTCACGTCAAGAGTATCCCGCGCTGCTGGTAAGTAATCCGTACCGTGATGGGTTCATATGCTGAACGTTTGTAGAACGGCCTTCAGCCCAGCCAAGCTGTTGCCATCCTCGAAGAGCGTGTTAAGCTGATCGGGAAAGTCAATTCTGACATAGCAGACTACCTTTCGGCAAGCTTTCGCAACCCGATCTTCTCGATATGTGAACTCATAGTCTAAGTAGGAGCGACGGCGCGTTGAGGAAGCTTATGTGCAGGGCCTGAAAAAGATTATTGCCAGACAGCCGCAAAATACATCTTCTGAACTTGGGTACGAGGTTAACTGCTACTGATAATCTGAATCAAAGTCTAAATCCAATCAGGATCTTCAAAGCACCATGGCAGAGCATTGTCAGATCCACGGAAACTCTCGCCCAATCCCACAGTACTTTCGCGCAAAGACTGGAAGCAGACGTAGAACGGCCATTGCGAGATTATCAGAGCAAGAGCAGGGAAATGCAGGCTATGAGTACTATACAAGGCAATTTAGCTGCGGTGTCGAGGGAAGTCGAGGCGACACAGAAGCGAGCGGACAAAGTCCATGGTGGTAAATCAGGAGCGAATAAAGCCACCAATGCAAGCCTTGATCTCGAAAACGCAAACCAACAATGGGCAACTCAGGCACCCTATGTTTTTGAGCAGCTGCAGGCTCTGGACGAAAGCCGGGTCAATCATCTACGTGACGTGCTTACTCAGTTCGAGACCCACGAGGTCGACCGGATTGAGAGAAATCGGATTGCCGCCGAAACTTGCTTGAACGTGATACTAAATCTGAATACCGCTGATGAGATATCCACATTTGTTGCGCGGTCATCTTCTGGTGCGCCAATTGTACCTGCGAGGCAGACAAGCAGAATCACATCGGGAAATACATTAGTAGCTCCTTCGCCTTCTAGAGGTGGAGATGATGGCGCAAGTGAAAGGTCAGCAAGTTCAGGAGGCGCTCTGAGATTAGGGTCTGGGTCTGGGTCTGGTATGTGATCCTTTCGCATAAGTAATCAACCAAACTTACATCCAGTAGCTCAAGAGAAGCGTACCGGGTTTGGAGGGCTGCGACGATTGGGCACTGTCATGGGTCGAAGACAGAAAGATCCGAAGCCGACACAACCCGCGGCATCCCCAGAGAAGAGAAATCGACCTAGTCGCAACCCCCTACGACGGGGCCCTGGCTCAAGAGACATGCAAACCATTCCTTCGCCAGAAGATTCAACAATACATCTACCCTCTCCGCCGCTGCGTCAGGAACCAGCAATGCCACGTCCTACTACAGCACCACCTGTAGAGCGCCCTCAGCCACCTCCGGAGCCACAACGCGCCAACGAGCGGTCCAATGGAGATACGATTTTGCCTCCACCATTGACGCCTTCAGCCTTACCTCAGACGAATGGAGTCCGGGCGAGTGGTGATGGGATTCCACGACAGCCTGAGCAACCCTTACCTCCCCCACCAATCCCGGCCGAGGTCAGTACCGTGAGAATCAACTGCCCTTTTTTACATTACTCATTGGTTTGTAGCGAGACAATGATGGTTTTAGCGTACCAGCAGCTGCTACCGATGAGATATCCCGCGCCCAGCAAGAAGCCGCAGCAGTGTAAGCGAGTTCTGTTTTTGTGGGATAGAAGCCCCCACTGATATTTACAGTGATGCTGAATCGCCTGCTATTAAACTGGATATTCGTGACGAACCTATTCAAGAAGAGGATGGCGATGCCCAATCAGCATTGTCAAGTGTCGCCAGTAGATTGAGAGCAGTTCGTTCTCCCAGCGGTCTTTACCGCGAAGTAATATTGACGTTGTCATAGCAAGCACAGCAGGTGGCTACACCACGTAAGCCAACCGCAAATCGGGGTCGCAGAGATGTAAGGAACACGATTTTCGTACCCACGCCCCAAACGACAGAACCGCCTATCACGGCAGATCCTCTGGCTCAGCCTGCGTCTTCTCTCAGTATTGCCAGATCGCCACCTCTGCCGTCGGAGGCTCATCGTGGTTCGGATGCGCAGTCTATTCGGTCCCAGAACTCCCTTAGCAGTATGGCGAATAGTACTCCTATAAGGCATCCAGAAATGTACCAGCCTGGTTTGAACGCCTCGGTTGTTGAAACCGTCAGTGCATGGTTCGCACAAGGCCGAGTATCCAAAGCCATAGTCATAGGCGAGCTTGCACTCTCGTATACCGCAAGCGAGACCTCCACCCACGCTTCACAGAGCATAAGACTAGAGAATTTCCCCGTTCTCGAGAAAGTGGCACCAAACCCTAATTTCATCACTCAGATCCCTTCCAAAGCTGGGGAATACTCTATCAACATATCGTTGATTCCTCGCACTACTGTGGCGTTCAAGTATCAAGTCCATGTCGACGAAGGCAACTTGGCCGCGCACGCACCGATGGTGCTCACACCAACCTGGAAGGTCGAGTCGGCGCAGACATCAGTAATGTTAAATTATGCATTCAATCCCGCCTTCGCTTCTCCGACCGGCAGAAGCGTATCGTTGAAGAATGTCGTAATCTTGATCACCCTCGAGAACTCCAAAGCTTCCGCCTGCCAGTCGAGACCAGTCGGTACATTCTCGAAGGAAAAGTCTATGATCTACTGGAAGGTCGGCGACATCACTCTTGACGGATACGCCGAAGCACCTCATAAGCTACTTGCGCGCTTCAGTACCGAATCCGAGGCAAAACCGGGTAATGTAGAGGTGAGATGGGAGATCAGCGGGGACAGCGCGGCAGGTCTTGGAAGCGGATTGGGCCTCAGTCAGGTGGCCGCTGCTAAAGAGGAAGGAGGCTCTGATCCTTTTGCTGATGAAGGTACGATGACAACTCCTGCCGGAGCTTGGAAAGAGGTGCCGCTGTTGCGGAAGGTGGTAAGTGGGAAGTATATTGCAAATTGAGCGTTTTGATGTGATTTAGCTTGTCAATACTGTCGACCGTTGTTTTTCCGGCTGTGCATGGCCTTTTTACTGTCTATATGGGACATTTCGATGGTGGTTCTTGAAGGCGGGGGGAGATACTTCGTGTCTAGGACGCTAGGTTACGAAGATTACAGCATTTCACATGCATATGCAGAAACAAATACGCATCAAGACTCTTCAGGACGATGAAGGGGATGTTTGACTGTCTTTCTGCCAAGCTGAGCGGCGGACTTCCTCGGCCACGCTACGACCATACGGGTTCACTCCGCATACTGTAGATACCCCAGTTGAAGAAGCCCATGATCGATAGAATACTTCTGTTATGCTTCTCGGCTCTATCCTCAAACGGGTGCCATCTGACGAGATCACTGTCGTGCCTGCTGCGCACACCTAGGTACTTTATCCCAACCTCCTCTAACGACTGCCCTAAATAGCGTCACCACTAGCGCCTTCTCCGGACTTTTACCCCGACCTCTTGTCTCTCGATATCAATTGCGGAGGTTGGAGTTGCACAGATTCGATAACTGTGATGAACATATATAACAATGAGAGAGCAACCAACACAATGACACTCTATCAACCGGTGTCGTGATCAAAACCTGCATACTTCCAACGTCATTACATCGGATGTCATCAACATACTTCTCTACCTACACGCAGAAGTACAATGGACTGTTGCTTCTGGGAGACTGTGGAGTACAGCTGAATGCCATGTAACCCGTCCTGTCAATCATCAGCCATCCACGCAATGCTCAGGACTGGCACCCTTGTAGCATCAGCGCGGACGCAAGTTCAAACAACTTTGCACATCCATCTCTGTCCGACTTTGGACCTACAAGTTGTGGGTAGGTGCTTTCTTACTCGACGGATTTTCCTTTCTGGGCCCGACTTGTGTTACTTTTCGTACCCGCATTGGGTCATACTATGCATTGGGTCAACCCACCGTACATGGCTGTTACGAATTTCATTGCTACGGGAATCTGTGATGCTTGTGCATTTGGAACTGCAGCTGCAGAAGCAGAAGCAGAAGCAGAAGCAGAAGCAGAAGCAGTACAAATGCAGAAGTGGAAGCAGAGTATCTACGTTCAAGAGCACAAATGAATCATGCTGGCTTTTTAACGCGAAATCGGGTCGTGGAACTGCTTAGTTTTTCTTTTTGTACGGCCTCGAAGTATAAAGAAGCTCAGCTACTCTGTTTTTCTTTCTCAAAAAATCAAATTCCTCTCATCACGCTAGAGATATTCAATCGTGTTAGATCATCCCAAGAATCTTTGATAGGCTTCTTCCCGTTCACTACTAGAAACATGAATACCCCTAACCCGCAGAGTCAGCCATACGTGGATTGTCCTTACACTCCTCAAAGAATCGTGGGCCAGTCCGACGGTGCGGACTTCTTGGACTGTAAAGCTGGAGAGGGTAAAATGGTCAAAACCTTGACAATATATGCCGACGGTGAACGTGTCAAATCCATTAAGCTGACCTATTCTGACAATATAACATCTTTGACGCACGGTTAACAATCCGGGACTATTCACGAAATCCGTTTTGAGCCGGGCGAGAGAGTTACTTGGCTAACCTTGTGGACTGATGACAGATACAAGGACCTGGCCCGGATCCAACTATCAACAACCTACAACAAGCATATCGATGGCGGCGGCTATTGGAAAGGATATACCCCATACTCCATCGACGTAAGATCTGGCTATCTCGTAGGTGCTACCGGTAATGCAAAGTCCGCTTACGTCAAAGCCCTTGGGCTTATATTTCTCATCGAGGTCACCAAGACTACTATCTCAAACGTTGTCTATGATCCTCCACAAGCCAATCCAATTAGCAGAACCACCCTGGATTCTGCGACTTTTGATAACCGGGGAAGCACAAGCGTCCTTAACTGGGAATTCACTGATTCTCAAGAGCGAACCAACTCGACCAGCTTCACCTCGTCAACCCCCCAAACATTCACTGCTAATGTGAGCGTTGAGACCAGCATTCCCGAGATCGCCAAGGTCGGCGAAAGCTATCAGTGGCAAACTGGTAAAACCCCAGACAATGGGAACAGTTGAAACACGTACAGCCACATTGGCTTGGAGTCTCTCAGGCTCTCTGGATCCAGGATTAAAGCACCGATGCTATTCCTATTGTCAACAGGGACAGGGCGGACATTAACTACACCGCAGACGTCAAAAGCGACTTCCAGAGTGGAGAGTCATTACGCTATAAGGACAAAGGGGATCTTATCCAATACTCAGTTTGCCTACGCCAATGCTTACGGGGAAAGATGTAACGGATATCGCAGACAGTGAATACGAATCGGATGACGAAACCCGGGAAAAGGAGACACAGAAAGGGAAGGAGATTATCTCCTGTACGCAGAACCACTCCGTCCCATCTGGCGCCGCTTCCTGGTGTGTGGTTCGGTCTAGGGGGAACATGGACTCTTCGGAGGGGTTTTGCTGGTATGGACAAGGAGCGTTATGACGACCAAAGGAATCAACCGTACATCACAGACTACGTTCATTAGTGCCACGCTCTTATATTGATATCATCACCCTTGAACTTATGGGTTACAATGATTAAAGTAAACCATTGAAACCACCTATCCAAAGATAACTACATCCCTGCGGCCCACGCTCACGCACTTAATTGATTCAGTCTTTTTTGGCTTTGAGTATCTCATGCTTGCTTCCATGTTCTCCCAGGCGTGCGCTCCTGCGAAGTTGCCTTTGTAAACGACCGCTACCAGATCTCGCAACCAGGAGTCAAAAACAAAAGCTTCTCCAGCCCTGGCATCGTAAGACTGAAAAGGCAACGCTTGGATATAACCAGTATGGTTATGTGATCGTAGGGATATCGTTACCGCTATCCAAAGCAAAAGATGGAACTACAATGCATGGAGGGAAGGGGAAAACGTTCTTTTTCATAGAAAGCCATTCGTATCCTTTGCTCGCGCTGGCTTGGAGGACGCACTTGGGAATACTGATGCCAGCGGAGTGGTGCACCTGAGCCAGCTGAGGGTTTTGTGTCTAGTAAGGCTAGATCACAGCATCCTGCATGCATAGGCAGGAAGAGAGATTTGTATCAAGATCCTTTAGGGTTGATATGGGATGTTGCAGTGGAATTTTCTCGGTCGCGAAACGACGATAAGGGGGTTGTTTCTGCGTTGTTGATTGAACATTGTTGCCGATGTTTTCTGTTGTAGGTTTCTAGGTCGGGTCATTGGGGGAATCTGTCGTCGTGGGTGCTGCGCAACGTCGGATCACTATATTATCACAGATGTGCGAATATGTACTTGTTTGACAGAGACGACGTGAAAAGGCAGTCTTCTCGAAGGTACGGGAGGCGTGTGAGAGTGCATGAGGAATTCGCGTTGTGTGCAAGGCTGCCCTGAAACCCTAGTGTCGGCTGTTTGTTGGTTGATTTTGATTGGATTGTTGAAATTGATTGCTTGCTTGGCGCGGCGGGAAATTGCACAACGAAATTAACGAAATTAACTGCAGATCTGCGCCGTTCCAGGTACCCGCTGCTCCGCACCACCACATCTCTCTCCCTTCTTTTCACCCTCACCCTCACCTTTTCTTCGACCCTCTCACCACTTTTGCCTCCTCCTCCATACGCTTGATGCTCTGTCGCTCTTTACCTTAGCATACCTTATCGTCGCGGACCTGCTGTGCTCGTCGCCCTTCTTTTATCGACGACCAGTAGACGCGCCCATTTGCTTCAAACTAATCCTTTCCTTCAGTACACACCTTCGTGACGTGAAACAACGGGCAGTTTGAACCCCAATAGCCACAGGATCTTAATTCACCATAATACCGCTTCAATCCACCTCGGATACCTCGCGTCACTAAGAACGCCGAGCTTCATAATAGACCCATCCGGCGACCATTGCGCCAGCAACTCGCTGTTTGCACAGCTCAAAATGCATCAACACCATGCGAAGCACCATGTTCATGAGAGGGCCGCGATTCTCGAGGCTCGGAACCCAGATGCTACTGTTGTACAAGTAGTCTACGAGACGGCGGCGAAGACATTCGAAGGTCCAGTTGGGGGGTACAGCACTCTCAATGCACCGCCTGCTGCTCCAACCACGCATTCCAGCAAGCATGTGCAACCCGCTCCGTTAACTCAAGATACACCATCGCCAACGCCGGTGCAGCCTTCGACATCTGCGCAAATCCAGCCTTCAACGTCTGCACCACCCCAGCCCAGCACGAGTGTTGACTCGACGCCAACGCCAATCGCTCAAACCACCCCCACCCAGCAAACTTCGAGTCAGCAGCCGACAACACAATCTCCTAGTCCTTTAACAAGTGCACAGCCTGAGTCTTCCTCCGCGGCGAGTTCTTCCACACCGAGTCCATCTACGCAAAGCAAGTCTAGTTCATCCGGCCAATCGTTAAGTGAATCTATCGTGCCAACACCACCCTCGAGCTCGGTACTTTCAACATCGAATACTCCTACGCCGACTTCCTCTTTTATCGCGCAATCGGCAACAAGTTCTGCCTCGAGTACACCAACTGCAGCTGCAACGACACAGTCCAATGGCATGTCTGGTGGAGCAAAGGCAGGATTAGCCATTGGCATACTCCTTGGTATTGGTGCTTTACTAGCGTTGGTTTTCTTCTGCTACCGCCGCAAGAAGCAGAACGGCGATAGGGCCTACGAGAAGCATGATGATGAAAAGGCCCAGACTTCATTTGCCAACGAGGGTGGTGTCGTCGGGGTTAACCGCACCCCCAGCGCTCGGTCAGCCAGAGGAACCTCGACCGCTCCACAATTGAGCTCGCGTCCTCTGACGGAATTTTCTCCAGACCTTGCAGCGCAGAAGGCAAGGATCAACGCGTTAGCTGCAGCTGGTGGTCCAGCCCGAAGCCAGGTTAACAACCCGGCTAATCCATTCGGAAATCACGCAGAGATGTCCGAGAAGTCTGCTCCTATGACCCAACCTACAAGCCTGACAAACCCGTTCGGTAACCACGCAGAGACGGAGGCGACCGCGGCCAATGGGCCAATGACACCCTCAGCTCAGGTCCCTGCACCCCTACGTGTCAGAACTCCTACTCCTGAAGGTGCCGCTGCCGTTCTTGGTGGTGCTGCTGGTGCCGGACTCGCCGCTGCTGGTGCTGGAACTGGGCGTCCAAATGCTCCCAAGCCGCTCAACCTCAGTCCGAGTCGCCCTGTAACTAATGGTTCAGAACGGCCTATACCAAGTCCTGCCGGTACTGAGTTCAGCATGACATCTGTTACCCCATCAGCCGTCGCCAATGGCCCCCCTCCTAGCAATGTCCACCGCATCCAGCTCGACTTCAAACCATCTATGGAAGACGAATTAGAACTCCGCGCTGGTTTACTTGTCCGGCTCTTGCACGAATACGACGATGGATGGGTAAGCATCGCCTTTGCATTTTTGTTCTGTATAGTTGCTAATCGGTTCAATAGGCGCTTTGCATACGTCTCGACCGCTCTCAGCAAGGTGTCGCGCCCCGCACTTGCCTCTCCGCTCGACCTGTCAAGCCTCGTCCCCCACCTGGTGCACGCGGACCTGCTCAAGGACCCAGAGGACCACCCCCAGGAATGATGGGCCCAGGACAGCAACGACCGTCCTCACTAGCCGGCGGTCGCGGCCCACCAAGCCCTTACAATCGAGCCCCTAGATCAGCTTCCCCAGGTCCAGCTCAACAGCAGCGATCCATGTCACCTGGACCTTACGGCGGTGGGCCTCAGCGTCCCGCCATTCCAGTTCCTGGACAAAAGAGACGTAGCAACTCGGCCAGCGATGTCCGAGAGCGAAGAAACAGCCCTCCTGGACCGAGTCCCATGAACCCAAATGCCAACATCATTCCCCAGACTAGTCCAAAAGTCCCGATGCAAATCCAAGCAGTCACGCCGCCGGAATCTTTGCGCACGGCGACGCCTCCTCAGCGTAAACCGGTTCCCGGACAGGCAATGTGACCGGCTCACTTGGCTGTACATATTTGTCGGACAACAACCAACGCTCTATCCAGACCAGTCTCAATGGAGCGACGAAGTGCTAGGATGATGCCAGTTCCTCTAATGTCATCTCAGTTTTTTCCAATTCTAACATCGACGGGTCCCTTTGGTGTGGGCCCTGATTTTTTTTATTTCTACGAGGAGGAGATTTGATTTCCCAGGACGGGGTTTTCATAGATATCAGCTTTTTTCTGTGCCTTGGAGATAGGGCTTGCTGGTGTTCTGCCCATTGAGGCAATCTGTGTCCTTTTTAGACGAGGATGTATGTACGCTAGCTAGGTAGGTATTCATACAAATGACATATTGGCACTGGTGCCCTAGAAAGTGGGATCTGTCAAAACGACGATTTCTGTGAAGTTACGAAGTGCTTGCTTGCTCTAAAGTCCCCGCTCCTTTTCCCCCTTCAGAAGCAGAAGCGGAACACGCAATACTATTGACTCAGTACCCAAACAAACGACGAAGACAAACCCCCCCCACCGGAGCACCCTTCCCCTGCCTGCCCCACAGCACAGCGCTCCCATCCAGATCCAGCCCTTGTCGATTACAGCCCCGTGCGTCTCAAATTCAACCTGTCGGTCGCGGTTTCAAACCTCCGCCGAGTACTGTAGTAGTTCGACTCGAAACGTGCGGGATCGATGCTTTTCTTTTTGGTATGGTTTGTGTAGGAGTATTCCCGGCCCGATGCACGTTCCGGTCCCGTGCACACCCCACTTTACTACTTTCATCTTTCTTCAAAAATCAATTACAAATTCAATATGGCTTCAATTGAGGCAGCGCTTGCAGATCT
>JAABUU010001179.1_pt1 | contig 46269 bp, 81 predicted proteins | sample 5559301 | NCBI WGS metagenome assembly JAABUU01 (sample SAMN10711884, study PRJNA513360) | rock metagenome | isolation source: Antarctica rocks | place: Antarctica: Victoria Land, Richard Nunatak white | reverse complement strand
GTGAAATAGGGGGGCGCCGCGCCTGCTCCTTGGCCTGCGTGAAGCGGACCAGGATCTGGGAGTAGTTGTGGATGGACTTGTTGAAGCCCGAATGGTACTCCTGCACCACGTCGTCGACCAGGCAGTCCACGCGCTCGCGCTGCGCGCGCAGCTGCGCAGCGCCAGGACAGGGTCAGGGCTAGGGCATGTTCGTCGCGCGCTGCTGGCGCGCGCGGCGCGCGGCGGCGCCCTGCGCGGCGCGCGGCGGCGCCCTGCGCGGCGCGCGGCGGCGCCCTGCGCGTTGCTGCGCGCCCTCCTGCGCTGGACGGCTGCGGGGCGGCGCTGGCACGCCTGCTGTGCAGCAGCGGAGGCCCCCGGAGCATGGGGCTGCTGGCACGCTGCCAGAGGGGAATGCCTTGCATAAATGGTCCTTCGGGCTGCTCTGCCCGTAATCATGCTTGGGCAGAGGCGCGCCGCATTCTGGGAGGGACACAGGCAGGTACCAGCAGGCACATGTGCTTGGCCTTGCTGCACTTCAAAGGCCTCCAGCGCAGCCCAGTCTGGGCAAGTCTACTCAGCCAGCGGCCGCCTCTAGCAGCTCAATAAGAGTATAATAACCGCGGGTGAGTTCGTGCACCAGACCAAGCATGCACAGAGAACACCATGCAGGGCAACCGGTATTTCTTTCCTGGGAGCCGCCGGAGCGGAAAACGGCCACGCCCCGCTTATTCACACCAGCGCTGCAGGCCCCTGCGGAATGCCCAGCCGCCATGCAGCGGGCCCACGGCAGGCGCGAGGGGCAGGCGTGTGGGGCCAGCGCGTGCCTCATCCAGGGCGGCCTCGGAGTCCACGGCGCCGAGGATGCCCAGCACGTGGTGCAGCGAGTCGAAGCGCGGGTCCTTGAACTCCGGCGCCACATGGTACAGCTCCTCATCGAGTTCCTCCCAGTCCACGCCGCTCTGGCGCTGGCCAAAGGCGGAGGCCAGCGGCTGCCCCGCCGCGTGCGCGCCGCCTCCGGCGGGAGAGCTCGACGCGCCCGGCTCGTCGGCGAGGTCGTCCTCAAAGCGGACCGGCATCGGACCCGGCGCCTGACCGGTAACGTGAAAGCGCGAGCCTCTGCTGCAGGCTAATGCAGAACGAATTACATGATCACATGATGCCCCAGCCGCGTCAGCAGGCACGGTTTGAACGTTAGCGTAAGTCAGCGGCGTGCCCACGCTATGCTACAGGTGCAGTGCGCTCTGCCGATTGCCAGGTAATCATGCCAAGCAACACAATGACTGGCACCAGGTGATTGGATGCCAACGGAGTGCTTCTGGCGCACTGGCGGGGTCTGCAGTGCGTGCTGAACTCCTTGTGTAGATGACCAGGCACACAGATGTCTTCTTCTTTTGTTTCCTAAATCATTTGAATGAGCCCAGACCGATTCGTTTTGAGCTTGGTCAGGTGCGGCAAAAAGGGCAGGACAGACAGACGGCTCGCCCGCTACCAACTTTGCACTGGCAGAAGCTGCTTTTGCGTCCCAGCACTTCTGACAGGCTGAGAGGGGCTTACACTGTCTAACCAAATTTGACCGAAGAGGGGCGCGACGGTGCTGACAAGTGCATAGTGCACTGGCAACACCAATACTGCACAGGTCTGGTGCGACTGCCGGCCATGAGCGCAGGTGCCGCTGACAGCCATCAGCCACGCTTGCCGCTCACGGACGCGCACGGCGCCGCCGCAGCCGGGCGCAGCATGCCAGGCTGCCCCGAAGACAGCCCAACTGCGTCGTCGCAGGACACCTGGGTGACGGCCGACAGCGGATCGGTGTGCTCCTGCAGCGACAGCCCGTCCCCGCACCGCGCTTGCAGGCCAAGCCCTGGGCGCCTCAGCGCACCGGCCTGCGAGGCAGCGCCAGCGAGCGCGCCGCAGCCGCCTGCCGCGGGGGGTCCGCCGGCCAGCAGCCCCAGAGCACAACCACCGGGGCGGCCTCTCGGCAGGCCAGACGCCGACAGCTCCGCGTGCAGCGCCCGGTTCGTCGGCGCAGGCGCCGAGCCTGCCACGCCCGGCGCGCCGAGTGCCGTGCGCGCGGACTCCGCGGGGGCGGAGGCGAGGGCCGCCCTGGAGCCCGCCCAGGCTGGGCCTGGGCCTGCCGCGCCCGCCGCGACGAGCGCCGCGTCTCCAGGCACCGCGTCCAGCGTCGCGTCTGCTGACCTGGACGCCGCGCTGCAGCGCCTCGGCCTGGACGGGCACCCAAACCCTAAAGCCGCGTGCAGCGCAGAGCCGCCGGACCCCGCCGCGTCCGGGCCGCCCTCGGTGGGCATGGACCGGGTGGCGGCTTGGGTGCGCGCGACCAGGCCGGTATTGGCCGACGTGACAGCCGCTGCGGCCGTGCCGGCGCTCGGCGCGCGCCCGCACGACGCAGGCGCCACTGGACCGTGCGCGGAGCGCGCCCCCGCAGCTGCTGAGCAGCACGCCGCGGCCGCGGCTCGGGTCGCAGCTGTGCCGACGCGCGACGGCGCTGCCGCCGCCCTGGGCAGCGGGGCTGCCGGGGCGGCGGGGGCGGCCACAGGGCCCGCTGCGGCTGCCTCGCCCGCTCCCGGCGCCGGCGGCCCCGGGACGGCGCCAGAGGCGCGCACACCCGTCGCTCGGCTGCCGGGCGTGGGGCTGGAGTCCCCTGCGGAGGCCTGCGCCGGCGCGCCGATGCCCGCGAGCGCAGGCACGCTCGCCGTGCTCGCGGGGCAGGGCGGCCGCATGGGCCACCGGCGCAGCGTGCAGAGCGCGCCGGCCAGCCCCGCGGCGTCATTTTCGTCGTCCGACTCTGGCGCGGGCGGCGCGGCGTCGCCGTGGCCCGTGTTTGCATGGACGGCCGGCCGGTCAGCCGGCCGCGCGGCGCGCCGGCTCTGCTCAGACTCCGACTCCGACGCTAGCAGCCCCGCGCGGAGGCTCAATGCCGAACCGTCTGAAGCGGCGGAGGTGGCGCCGCCGGGGCGCGCCGATGACCCGGCGGGCGCGGGCCTGGCGGGCGCGCTGCGCGAGCTGCGCATGGCGCCCGTGCCGTCGGAGGCTGCGACGCCGGCCGGCGCGCTGCCGGCAAGGCCGCAAGCGAGCCCGGCCTCCTCCTCGCCGTCGCCGGTCGCCGCTCCTGACACGGCTGTGCGGCGCCGTACGCGGTTGGTGGACTCTGACGAGTCAGACGCCTCCTGCTCCGCCGCGCGCGCCGGCGCCGGGCGCCCCTCCCCGCGCGCCGCGACAGGGCCCGGCTGCGCGTGCACGCGCGAGCCTGCCGGGCCCCAGCATGCCCGCGGAGGCAGCAGCGGCGCGGAGCGCGACGGGCTCGTCCCAGGGCCCGCGGCGGCGCAGGGAGGCAACGCGCGCACGCCGCCGCGCGTGCGCCGCGGGCCCGCCGAGCTGTTCGGCGCAGGGTTTGTGCAGGGGCCGGGCGCCCCGGCGGCGCCCGCCGCGCCCGACCCCTACCTCTTTCCCGGCCGCGGGGGTCACGGGAGCGGCGGCGCGTCGCCCATCGCGCTGTCCAGCAGCGATGGCGAGGGCGGGGGCGGGGACGGGGCCGGGGGACGCGGCTGCGGTGAGGGCGGCGCGTGGACGACGCGCGGCGCGCGCAGGTCCGCACCCTCCCTGTGCGCCCACCTCAGACGAGTTTTGGGATGGCGAACCCAACGCATGCCTGGCTGCTGCATGACTCCATGCGCAGGCACCATGTCGGCCTGCTGCGCTCGGGCCGGGGTCATCATCATCAGGCCGCCCTGGAACATCAGCAGCTGCGTCTGGGTCAGGGTCAGTTCCGTGTTCAGGCATCCCTCGGGGCTTTGGCCGGTGCGGCCGGCGCAGCTGCGGCGCGCCGCTGCCGTTTGCACGCCGCTTCATCCCAGCACTCTGCGTCAGAGATGCGCATGTGTGCCATGCAGCAGCCCAGAGAGGGGGAACCTGTGCGCCAGGTCGGCCAGCACGGCCCTGGATGGCGGCCCCGCCGACGCCGCGAGCGACCAGGAGAACTGGGCGGCCGTGGCGGCCCGGCAGCACCGCCCGCCGGCCGCGGCAGAGCTCAGACCGCAGTCCGGCAGGTCCTCGCCCGAGCCGCCCCGCCGCCGGGCCTTCCAGGCCTGGCCCGACCCCGCCGGCGGCGCGAACGGCGCCGCGGCGCGGACCGCGGCGCCCCCGCGCACGCCCGCGGCGCGCAAGCCGGCCGCGGCATGCATGCCGGTGTGCCCTTTTTGGAAGTGCAGCGCACGGACTGGTGACGGCATTGGCCTAAGCGCGCACTTCTGCTCCGCCACACGTTTCAACGGCTCTCCCTTTCCTCAGGCCCTGGATGTGCCTGGTGCGGAAGAGGGTCACGGAGAGCATGCACGACCATTGGAGGCTCAGCACAGGCTGCCTGACATTACAGCCGCCGGCAGGACCCGGCTGCTCCCCGAGCGCGCCGGTGCATGCCAGCGTGTCAGACCGCGCGCGCGCGCAGGCGCGCACGCCGCGCCCGCCCGCCGGCGTGCGCGGGTCCGCCGCACGCGCCGCGGCGCCCAGCGCGGCGGCCTTCAGGCGGCAGCGGGCCGCCCTTGCGGCGACCACGTTCACCGAGTGCGCTTCCCGGCGCCGTGCCCCCCACTTTGCTGCGCATCGTGCGTGTTGCCTTGACCGGGCGTGCACTGCGCGGCGGCCTTCCGTCTGGCGGCAGCACGCCGCGCCGGCGGCGAACGCGATCAGTGAGCGCGCTTCCTGGCACGGCGCGTGCCTGGCCATCGCGCACCCGCACGCCCCAGTCAGCTTTTCAGACGAGCAGGGTCAAGCAGCTAGCTCGGCGGCATCGGCCGACATGCTGCGCGGGTCGAACAGCGCCTGCAGCCAGCAGTGCCCCTTTTCGGCGGCGCGCAGCACTTCGGCGGCCGAGGAGGGCTGCGGCGCCGGGCGCGCAGGTTCAACGCGAGCGTGTTCGGCGGGCAGCTGCCCGGCGACCTGGCCATCGGCTGGAACGCGCACCTGCTGACGACGGCCGGCCTGACGCACTACCGCCGCGACGCGATCGGCGTGCCGGGCGAGGCCCCGAGGTGCAGCCATGGCCGGGGGTGGCCCAGTCATAGGCTGGGCTTCCAGCGCGTGCAGGGCGGCCTTGCTGGCGGCTGAGTGAAAGGGTCTGCTCCCTGCGGCAGCGAGCCACGCCAGCAGGCTCGCTGCACCATGGTGGCAGGCGCCGAGGCACGGCTGTGCGACGCTGGGGCGCCTGGCCTCCCGGTCGCCCTTACCCTCACCCTATTGCATGCGCAGCGCATGAGCGCGCGCCGCGTCCACCGCGTGCCTGCCCACCTCCCGGGCGGCCGGCGCGCCAGGTACAGCGCGGACGTGGAGCTGAGCGCCAAGGTCGTGGACGCGCCCGCCAAGCTGCGCGCGACGCTGCTGCACGAGCTCTGCCACGTCGCCGCATGGCTGCTGCCGCCGCACGCGGTGCGCTTCACGCCAGCCCAGCTCGCCAGCGCGCTGTGTGTCATGCACCCTGTGTCCCGCTCTGGATCGGCAGCCCGGCCGCTCTGTTCACACATGCATCATCCTCTCTTTTGCCCTCTCTTGTCCCGTGTGCTTCTCCCACTCGGATGTGAGAGGGGCTCTGCGGCGGACGCGAGCGCTCTTGACGCGTGGGTGCCCGGCGCCTGACGCGCCCGCGCCTGCGGCCAGGCCAAGCCGCCGCACGGGCCGGCGTTCAAGTTCTGGGCAGGCTGCGCGCTGAGCGCGCACCCCGACATCCCCGTCACGACCTGCCACGAGTACCAGGTGCACGCGCCGCACCGCTGGCGCTGCGCCAATGCGGCGTGCGGGCGCGAGTTCGCGCGGCACAGCAACTCGATCGATGTGGCGCGGCGCTCGTGCGGCGAGTGCCACGGCGCACTCGTGTACCTGGGCCGGGCGCGACCCCGCCGGCCTCAGTCAGCCAATACACCATCCCTTCACTTTTACACGTAGTTGGCCATTTGGCCGCTTGGCCGGTTGGCCGGTCAGCCCTCTGCTCCAGCGATGGTGGCGCTTGCCTTCCGCAAGCCCTTGCGTTATGCACGCTAAGCGTGATGGACGACTGGTGTCGCACAGCTGCGTGCTGGGCGCCTGTGTGACCGTATGCGCTGCTAGTAGTCACCTGTGTGCACGGCGCGCAGTTCAAGCCCGGAAACACGCCCTGCAAGACGCGCGCGCCCAGCGGCTTCAGGCGCGTGCGCGGCCGTTGCTGGTCCGCAGTGTGCTGATCAGGTGCATGTCTTGCGGTGACGAGATGCTCGAATGCGCTCTTCGGACACGCGCGGTCTGCGGCCATAAAGGGCGCATGCACGCTTGTTGCACGCTCGTGCTGCTTGTTTGAGGGATCTGATCTGCTGCCGCCCCGCGCGGCCATGCATGTGCTGACACACACAGCAGGTTGTGTCAGAGGGCAGCAGTGAGGCCAGGGCCGAGTCAGGCACACAAGCGGGAAGGACGCGCGGGGCTGATGCGCGCGCCGGCGCTGGGGCGCGCAGCCTGTTTGTGCGCGACAACTTCGCCGCGGCCAAGGCCGCTGCGCCGGGCGCGGCGCACGCTGTCGTGATGCGCGCGCTCGCCGAGCGCTGGCGCCTCCACAAGGCCGGGGTCGAGGGCGCAGCCGCCTGATCTCGGGGACTGCATCGTGGCCGTCATGTGGGCGCGCCGAGCGCTGGCAGAGTCGCGAGGGTGCGGCGTGTGCAGGGCCGCACGAGCATGCGCTGTCCTGCGGTAGAGAGCGACGCATGGGCGCCTCAACCCTGGCGCGTTACAGCGGGCGGCAAAGCCTGCTGCAGGCGACTCATCCGCTCGGAGCGCGGTGAACGTGGAGACATGGGCGAATGAGCGGGGCAAGCAGCTCTAGCGTGCAGTGCACATATGGCACCTGCAGCCATATTTATTTATCGGCGGCCTGTAATTTTGCACGAGTCAGTCTGCATGCTGCATGTGTGAGCGGTGCGACCATGGCGAGCGGGCGATGCCATTTGGGTGCGAGCGTGGCGTGCGGAGAGAGTCTGACGGGGATTGCCACGCACGTGCATGGGTTGAACCAGTCTCGCCCTTGTACTGTGATACCATGTACTCAGGCGACGATGCAGTGTAAGGTGTGCTTGCCAAGCTGTGTGACTTGCGCCGGGCTGGCGAGCGCCTCAACGCATGCCGGGCGCCAACCCGGTCCGCAACCGCATCAATGCCGGACACCTGTGCTCACAACTACGCGTCATGCCGTGTCACGCCAGCCTCCTGACCGCGATGTTGCTGCTCAGCGGCGGGAATCGGAACACGGCCACGCCGTCGTTATCGTCCAGGTAGAGCACCGGGAAGACGGCAAAGCGCGGGAAGAAGGCCGCGCGGCCGAGTGCGCCCACCACCGCGTCCAGCCCCGCCTCCGACTCTGCGGCGCCGGCGTAACAGTGGAACTAACGCAATCTAACGCAGTCGCCTGGAACGTCTGCATGCTAGTTCATGGAGGTTGCAGAGCGTGCACAACGACGTCTGGTAGTCATGGCAGACATCTGTCTCTGAGTGCACCAGGCACCCAGCCTCGCGCGTCCAGGGCATGGTGCATGGCAGGATGACAGCGGGTCAGCTAGTTGATGATATGGACCACCTCTCGCTCCCCACCCCCGTCCTACGGGTGCACCAGCATGCATGCATGGCAGCAGTGTTGAGCAAAGGGGGCAGGGGTGCAGCACAGGCGACGAGGAAGTTGGCACAGCTGAGGACGCGGGGTCACCTAGGGACGGCCGGAGGGCGGTCGAGCCGAGGTCGACCCAGAAGCGGTCAAACGCGACCTCCACCGCGTCGCTGCCCGCCGGCATCAGGCGCCCCGAGGCGCTCAGCCATCCTTCCTGCGGCGCCGTGCACATGTGTGCAGGGCCATGGACGGCTATGCACGGCAGGGCCATGGAGGGCCATGCACGGTAGGGCGGTGCAGGGTAGGGCGAACGTGTAGGGCGAGCACACAGCCAGGCAGACGTATGCCAGCATGCAGCACATGGAACTGAGTTCCAGCAACCCTCTGTGACACTGAGCGGGGCGCGCGGTCCCAGCACGGCTCGCACCCTCGGCAGAGCGCTAGCAAGTGCGTGCTGCTGCCTCACCACGGCGTGAAGCATAGCAAACACCACTGCTGCTGGGACAGATGCTGGGACAGAGCACGCACCCGCGCGAGCGACGAGCTGAACCGCACATTGGAGACCAAGCGGTCGCCCGCCAATCTATAGCGGATCGGCTCGAAGCGCGCGCCGAGCGCGGCGCCCAGGCTCGCGAGGTGGGGAGCGTGGAACACCTGCCAAGGTCCGAGCGAGGACTGGAGGGTGAAGCCGCTGCAGGCAGTGCAGGAAAGTGGGCGTTCGGGGCACGAGCATGCCAGGCAGAGCTGGTGAGGGTGCCGCCAGGCAGCGCGCGGTGCTCGCCTCCCAGGTGCCGTCGAAGCGGCCGCTCAGAGTGGCCTCGCCCGCTGCGACCGCCGGGCTCTCTGCCAGCAGCGCTGCGATAGCGGGCTTCATCTCCGCCGGCGAGCTGTTGAGTGATGCGCTTGATTGGAGCAGCTCTGTCACCTGGCAAGGCATACTAAGGACAGGTGGAGACAAGGCATTTTGCCAACAGCTCTGTAGTGACTTTGTGTGCCACCTTGCGTTTTGCAGCGCTGCGCGCTGGCACCAGAGACGTCTCCTGAAGCTGGGCCTTTGGCGCTTTGGCCGCACGTCCCCGCTCCAGCAGCCCAGCTGGGAGGGCCAGCAGCCGCTGTGCGCCTGGGGCAGTGCTGGCATAGCTGTGCAGTGCAGTTGGCTGCTCGCTCAGATGAAGACCCATCATGGTATGCATTGTATGTACGTGAACAGGCAGGGGCTTGACTGGGACCACGAGCAGTAGGACAACTGGCACCTGATGTTGACAGTGAGTGAGCTGCGGGCTCCTATGCGCAAAACAATTATTAAGGGTGAGCGTTGGGTAGGGTATTGCTGTCCAAGGCAGGCGCCGGTTCGATCCCATAGAAAAGCCACTAACTTCTTAACGACCGCCTGTGCGCGGTGTAGCTAGAATGCGTGCGGCAGCGTATGTGCCGCAGGCAATCAGCTGTGGCAGGCGGGCGCCCATGCATCGGGTGCAGCGGGTGGTTGGACAAGCTCCCACTGGGAAGACTCTTTCATGGACGGGCAAGGGCTACCTAGTAGTTGCGGGCACCACACGGTTCAGTGTCTGTGCTTGTTGGGCCTTGGACTGTTCACACTGGCGCGCCGGTGGTCCCAACCCGCCGGCCTTCCCGCCGGTCACTACCGACATCCTGATGTGGTGGTCGACGCTGAGCCTGGGGCGGTGCTCGTCTGGCGAATGGGCAGCAGTTCCAGGCGGTGGACTGGCACTGCGTAGTGCGCGCCTGAGTGCGCCACTGCTGTGCCAGTCCACCGCCTGGTGCACCAAGCACCCATCAAGCCAGGTGGGTACCGCCCCAGGCCGCAGCGCGGACCGTCACATCAGGATGCTGTGTAATGACCGGCGGGACAGCCGGCGGGCCCGGACAACTGGCGGGCCTGCTTGATTGATCCAAGGTCTTGGACCTTGGGAGCGGGAGCAGTGAGTGTATCGCCTGATGCCTGCGCCTGCCCTCCGGGTGTTTCTGCATGTTTCTGCCATACATTGAACCCTGGCCATGGCAGGGCCTGGCCTACCCGGACCCGGACCGAAACGTTGTGGGCGCGCTCTGATTGAGGCAGATGCTTGCGGCCGTGCAGCGCCGCCTGAGTAGCGCCCTCGGTCTGGCCGAGCGGGGAGGCTGCGGCATGCGATGTGGCATGCTCATGTCGCTCCTGTGGACGTCCTTGAGCGGCGCACGCGCGCTGCGCAGCCCGCTGGCCCTGCCGGCGCTGCCGCAGGCCGCCCCGGCGCACCGGGCCGCGCGCGCGCACCTTCCCCACGCGCGGTCAGGACTCCACCCTACTCGGCGACCTGAACGCCCAGCCTCTCCGTCTGCGCCCCTGCCTGGCCTCTCAGGGCACCTCATCGCTCGACGCGTTACCGCTGCTGTGGCTGCACAACAGCACGCCGACTGGCCGCTTGCCAGTGCGTCGCATGCTTCGGTCGCAGACAAGGCCCCAGCCCCTGCAGTGTGTTGGCTGCTGTGTGCAGCCCAAGCGTGTGCATGTGCTTGCCTGCAGAGCAGGCAGTCGCTGGTGCAGGATGCGGGCCCGAACAAAGCGGCGCACACCGCAGAAAAGCAGCGCTGCGGCGCCGACGGGCGCGCGGCCCCTCCCATCTTGGGTGCATGCGGCGGGCGGTTGCCTGCCGCCCGGCCCGCAGCATGCGCCCGGAAAGGCGGGGGCCGCGCGCGCGTCATTGCTGCAGCGCTGCATCTCTGCGGAGCGCGCCGCGGCCAGCAGGCCTGCACCCTGCATATCGACGGCCACCAGCCAGACACATGCACACCGACCACGCATGCAACACACAGGGAGTGCTGGGTCCTTTTCTGCAACGTACTGGCAAGCGGTCCATTCAATGCTGTTGGACGGGCATGGCTGCCATCATGCCGCGAGGCGCCTTGGAGGCCGGACAGTGGTGCGGTGGTGTGGCTTGGCGTTCAGGATGCGGATTGGCATGGGAGGATTGAGCGCGCGAGCGGAAGGGGGCCGGCGCGCCAGGGCGGTCTGCGGCAGCGCCGGCGGGGCTGGCGGGCTGCGCAGTGTGCGTGCACTATGCGACAGGGAGCTTGGGCGTACACCTTTCCTCCTCCTTCTGGGGAGTAAAAGAGCGCTGCAGCGGCGGCCCGCTCCCATGCCCGCCTGCCCTCATCACCTTGCTGCTTTCGTGCTTTTCGCCGCGCATGCCAGGCGAGTAGCTTCGGCAGCCTGCCAAGTGAGCTGCTTTTGACTGTTGACTAGGCGTATCGCGCACATTAGAAATTTTTAAAGTCAAGAGTAGCCACACATGCGTTCACACGCCGCCTATGTGTGCGCTTACCTATGCTCTGGCGCGCCCTTTGGCAGGGATGCTGCAACGCACATGTGCCTAAATGCCGCACAGCTTGCGTATGGACTGAGTAGATGATGCGCTTTGCTTCTAGCTACGGCTTCTTCTTGCTGGACATAAAGCAGCACACACCGAGCAGACAGATGGCTGAAAGCAGCAAAGCAGGACATAGACCAAATGCTGTAACCTACATGCTGCTCAGGACCGCACTTCTGTGCATTGCGTGATCCGTGCAACAGATCACACAGCAGCGGACTGGCCGCACAGGAGCAGCCGCTGGGGACGAATGCATCTGCAGGCGGCATGCCAGGCGCACCAGGCAGACTGGTACGATCTCTTCATTACTTCCGAAGCCTAATCTAGCAGGCAGCGCGGGCGCGGTGGGCAGCAGCCCCGCAAAGGCTTTGCGAGGGCGTGCAGGTTGCGCCATGCAAGCCCCTGCCCTCCGCCCCGCTGCGCTGCGCCCGCCGACGCGAGAACGGCGCCGTGCTGCGGGCCAGCGCCGCTCCCACCACCTGTAGGTCCGAGCACCATTGGTCTCACAACCTGTAGGGTAAGCCGACCTCCAGCAGCGACTCCTCCGGGATGCCGAACACGGTGTCGGCGTCCTCGGCGAACGAGTCCAGCACCTGCGGCGCGCGCCGCGGGCTGCCACGCGTGGGGGGGTGCCCGTGACAGCTGGAGCACCAGGTCCAGGTTATGCAGTGCAGATACACAGCATCAGCAGTACACTGCATTACAGTACACTGCACTGAGCTACCAGGAGCAGCGCGGCGTCTGGCTGGCATGGTTCAGGTTGTTGGGCAGACCGAGCGCTGCCATGAAACAGGAGGCACAGGGGCATGTGCTAGTAAGACGACCTTCGGTGTTGTAACAGACATGAACAACACAATGCCCATTCCATGTCACCCCTACATGCGAGGCACTTGTTAAGCGGCTGACGCGGTGCCTGTACCAGCGCCGTGTCCCTGGACACGAGACAGGCAAAGCACAGCGAGCATGCGTTGCGCAGCAGGGGCGCGCCTTGAAGGGCAGCTCCAGCAGGTAGCGCCGCGGCAGCTGCGCCAGCGCGGCGTCCTTGCTGAGGCGCGCATGCGTGCGGCCGACCACATAGACGACCGAGCGGTGCTGCCGCGCGTGCTGCACCACGCGCAGCTCGTCCGCCAGCAGCGCCATGCGCGGGTGCCGCGCGGCGGCCTCGGCCGGCAGCGCGCCTGCGCATCCTCAGCTCGCTCGCACAGCTCTAAATACTTCGAGGTCAGCTTATATCACTGCACTGTGTGGTAAAGCATAAACAGAAATTGTTCATCACAAACGAACAACCATGTGATGCTTGCAAGCACAGCACCAGCTCAGAGGCCAGCAAGCAGGCATGCCCATTAATAACCTAAAAGTGAGTTACCTGATGCAGGCTGGCGCACACTGACAGGCAGCAGCTCTGTGCCTGTGCGAGCCGCCGCGCACCAAACTTGCCCAGCGCCTCCTGCAGGCGCGTGAGCAGCTGCGGGTCGCGCGCGCTCTCCGCTTCCACGGTCTCAAAGAACCCGCTGCCGCGGCCGTCGCTTGGCACGATCTGCCAGGGCGCGCCCGGCGCCTGTGCCTGCGGTCGCCAGGGCGCGCCCGGGGCGGCGCCCACGCGCGGCGCGCCCGCCGGTGCCGTAGCAGCTGCTGCATGATTCACACACAGAGCCTCAGACCTCGCACACATTAAGCAATTTCATAACATCGAGGGATTTATAACTTCACTGCGTGCTCTGTGAAAGCGTTGGGTTAACCTGCTTGCTGGAGCTGCTGTCAGAGTACAACATGCTTGCAGCCCCACAGGCATCGGACTCAACAGCTGCTAGCTTGCCACCAGTGCACCTCTCAAGGTCAGCTGCCGTGTTAGCCATGTCCATGCATATTGTTCCAGCAGTCAGCACACTCGCATGCACTCTGCTTGTTTAGCTTCAGGTAAGATGCACCTGGTTAGTGGAAGGAGCATGCGCGCTGCATACGCAGCAGCTCCCATGTAGACCACGGCACACCACCGCTGACACCCCGGCCGCGCTAAGAGAGTCAGGGCCGGGCGCACCCAGCTCCACCTCGGAGTGCTCCACGCTGTTAGTGCAGCGCGGCGTCTCCTGAAAGTCCCGCTCCTGCAAACGCACGAACGAGTGCAGCGTGGGGCGGCGCGTCATCCAGGTGTCGCAAGGACCACAGGCAGACCTTCAAGCGCTCTGGCAGCAAACCCAACAGGCAGCAAGCAGGAAAGCCCGCACTGGAAAGGCCTATCTAAGTACAAATGCTGACAGCGGCAGGCCGGCAAGCTCTGCAAAGCCTGCGCTGGCGCGCGAGCCTGCACGGAATGCTGCAGCAGGCATGCGCTTGTCGCGAGTAGCCCACCTCCAAGCGATCAGCGCTCGGCGTGCGAGGCACGCGCTCAGCATCTTCCCCATGTAAAACCCCACAGGCCCCATAGAAAACCCCGCAGGGTGCGCGCCCCCGCGCACCGGCGCGGGGAAGACGTCCGGCAGGCCGAGGTCGGCGCGCAGCGGCGCGCTCACGGCCAGCTCGGCCTGCAGCGACTTGAGCAGCAGGCCGATCACGCGGTCCAGCAGCGCCGCCACGAACTCGCCGCCTTGCCGCACGCGCTCCACGTACCCGTACCTGCCGCCCCGCCGGCCGCGCGCGCGGTTAGCGCAGGTGAAATACCCCGCGTGTGCATGCGACCAGCGCGGCTGCCGCGCCGGGCCAGCGCGCGCCGGCGGCGTTGTTGCTGATTAGCTTGCGTGCGCGCCGGGGCGCCTGGGGTGCAGCGGCGGACCTGGCGATGACGTGGTAGAAGCCGGCCGCCCCCTTCTGCTCGACCAGCAGGCGCTCGGATGGCAACACCGCCGGGATGGGCAGGTATCGGTTGGTCAGAAAGATGTTGACCTCGTACACCATGGGCAGCCGCGAGACCTGCCCGCGGCCGCATATGTGCCTTAGGGTAGATTTAGGTTTCCTGATGCCCGCAGCCGGCACCGCGTCGGCGGGCGGGTCGGCCGCCGCATGCACAGGGCAGGCATGCCTCACAGGCTCACACTGCGCTCTCCCTCGACAAGACACTGAAGATGCCGGCACGCAGGCGCATCGCCTGAGGCGGACATCGGGCCCTATCGCATGCGCGCAGCCGCGCACCGACTGCAGCATCACGGGCGGCACGCCATGGATGTCGTTGCTGTAGTAGATGCCCACGCCTGCGCGCACGCCGCGTCAGCCGCATGCAGCTTGTCAACATAGCCCTTTCCCGCGCCCACAGCCTTGGTGGTGCTGACAGCCCCAGGACCGGCGCAGCGCCTGGCTGCCGCCCCTCTGACATGCCATTTGTACTTACACAGGGGGGAGGCAGGGGTTGTGCAAGGGCGGCGCGCCGCGCGCGCGCTTGATATGCAGGCCGGAGCCGTGCACGGCGACGCGCTGCTGCGCGACGGTCAGCGACATCTGCGCGTCGGCCGCGTCGCCGAGCAGCAGGAAGCTATCCAGCGGGACGGCGAGCCGGTCGAAGAAGCCGCGCTTGCGGCTGCCGCCCCAGAACCAGAGCAGCATGAGCGCCGCGTTGGCCGCGGCCAGGCACAGCGAGAACCAGCCGCCTGCGCGCGCGCGCGCGTGCTGTTGCAACCCTAAACCAACCCTAACCCTATGCGCTGCAGCTTATGCATTCGTGCGCTCTCGGTTCCCAGGTGAGGAGTTCGGCACATGGCAGCACCCTGTCGTCTCACACGTCTGGCCACAGGCCTCTGCAGGGACGCAAGCAGGCGCATGACGACTCGTCGCTGCAGCACACGCAGCGCTTGCGCGACGTTGCGGTAGCGCACGCAGGCCGCTCACAGCGCCGGGCGCATCACAGACCGGCGCCGGCCATCCCTTCGCGCGCCATGCTGCAGGGCTGCCCAAGCCGTCGTGCCAGCCCTCTGCCACACTTGGCGTCGCCGCACCATGGCGGTCCTTGCTGAGCGTGGCCAACCGCTGTGTGCCCGCACCAGACGCGACTGGCCAACCGATGCATGCCCGCACCGTATAGGAAAAAAATCGAGATAGGGTTAGGGTAGGGTAGGGGCAATTTAGGGCGCCGCACCGTACGGCACCTTGGTGAGCGTGGACGACCAGAATGTGGCCTCGATCGGCGCGAACGCGAGGTAGAACAGCGCGCAGACCCACAGCGGTTTCTTCCAGACCGTCAGCAGTACGAGCGTCATGAGGTGCGTCGTGAGCAGCATGTCCGCCAGCACCGCTACGCCTGCGCGACCGCGTGTGTCGTTTGTGTTGAGGGTCTTATGGTAATAGGGTTAGAAAAGCCCTATACCCTGCGTCGCGGCTGGCGCCTGGAGCAGCAGTTCAGCAGCTCGCGGCCCTGGCGCCCCAGCTCTTGCAAGCCGAGCTTGTGTCATGGCGACGCACTGCCCGGGCATGTTGGCCCCTTCTGCCTGGCGACCCCGGGCTACCACCAAGCCAACGCACAATGGCGCGCCGCCCTGCTGCAGGCGGGCGCGCGGGGCGGCACCGTAGGCGGCGCCCAGGTTGTCGGTGGTCCTGAAGATGCAGATCACCATGATGCAGAGTGCATAGAGCGCATAGTTGACCACCGGGATATACACCTGCCGCGCGCGATAATATCCACCCTAACCTAGGTCGATGCACGCTGCGCGTGACCCCGACATGGCAGCTGATGATGATGATGAAGGCCCTTTGGGTGCGCGCGCCTTTCGGCGCACCCAGGGCGTATCTGGTTACAGCCTGTTTCAGCCAACTAGGGCTGTTTGATGTAGCTGTGTTCCGGGACAGAGCCGGCGCGCCCGGCGTGCCAAGGACACCGGAGCATGCCAGGCTTGACAAGAGCACCAGGACACATACCCTCGCAGGCGTGAGGCGCGGCCGGAGCGCGCAGTTGCGCTCCCGCTGCGGGCGATTGGCTGCGGCGTGCAGGTTTAGGGTCAGAGTCACACCTGGCCCTGGCGCTCGCGCGACGTGTGGTGCACGTGGAAGCGCGGGAAGAAGCCCTGCGCGATGGCCTGGTACGTGATCTGGAACACGGCGGAGATGAGCGACTGCGACGCGACGACCGTCGCCGCGAACGCGACCACAAACATCGGCCAGAACAGGCCCGGGCCGCCCGGCAGCGCCTTCCAGAACGTGCCGTCCTGCGGCGCGGCCTCCACGCTGTCCGGCACGCCCAGCAGGTACGCGCCTGCCGCCGCGCGCCCGGGGTTTCATGGGGTAGGGTTAGGGTAGGGCGCGCTGGAGCCACGATGACCCCCCATGGCTTCATGACCTGCTTTTGTCTTTGGGGGTCGGCAGGTTGGTTGTTCATGGAGCCTGGCCCCAACTACGGCCCTGCCTGGGAGCGGAGCGCTACAGCGAGCAGGAGCCGTGCACCTCCCACAGAGGCAAGGAGCGAGCTGGAGAGCGCAGCAAGGAAGGCTGCTGGCCGTGAGCGGGCGCACCCTGCCCGAGGTAGGATGCGAGGATGCACGGGTACACCATGGCCATGGTGCTGACCTGCAGGGAGACGCGGTTGAAGTGCCCCATATCCGCGAACAGGGCCTCGGCGCCTGCCGCACGCGCCGCCGTCACGACATGCCCGAGCGGCAGCAGGATGCCAGCTGCGGCAGCAGGGCATTCGGCTGGGGCGGCAATACCACACCTGAGCACCTGCATGCATGCTTTGCTCAGAGACACAATGCTGGCAAACAAGCGCACTGCGGGCCAGGTTCCGTGCTTGTTAGGAGCGTGACCCGACGAGATGCGCTCGCCTATTGACCCAGCGACAGAGGCGCGCTCTGAGGCGCGCGCTCACCACGTTTGCATCCCACAGCCCCGGCCTCGCGGCGCAGCGCCGCGCGCGCCTGGCGCGCGCGGGCGCAGCGCGCACCCGTGATGCAGAGCACGATGGACCCGAGCAGCCGCCAGCCGCCCTGGCCCTCGCGCACCAGGAACAGGACCCAGTAGTGCGGGCTGACCGCGCGCAGGATGGTCCAGTCCCAGCGCACTATGTTGTACAGGCCCACGCCTGCGCGCCGCGCGGGCTCTTGCGCGGCCGCATGCTGCAAGCTCATTGTCCAGTTGCCGCTGCCTGCCCATGCCGTGCATGCATGCATTTCTGTGGCTGACGTTAATGTCCGGGATTAAGCGCTCGGATTGGTGACATGAAGTGTAGCAAAGATCAGTGTATGGCATGCAGTGCCATTTTGTGGGTGGCTGCAGGCGCACGCGGCGGCGCACCGCAGATGAAGAGGCACCAAGTGAAGAGGACGGGCGAGAACAGGTAGCCGATGGCGCCGGTCCCAAACTGCTGCACCAGGAAGAGCAGCGTGATGACCGCGCAGGACAAGCCGACGATCAGGGCTGCGAGCGCGCAATAACCTAAAAGTTTATTGTGTAACATAACTTAGCAGGGCTGGGGCAGGCAGGCAAACTAATAAGGCATGGAAAGAAATACCGTGACACTATGTGGACAGAAACTGACTCAAGGTGAGCTGCTTTTCTTTGTTTGCGCAGCACAGCCACTCTCAAAACACGGCACTTACTGTGCAACAGTGCAGAGCAATCCCTGCTGGTGCGCGTGTACAGGTGCAGATGCCTGGTGCGTGCTGCTTGGCCTACTGCCATACTGCTGCCACCAACCAGCGGCGCAGGTCAGCGCAGCGCGGCGCGCGCGCACGCTGGCCCTTCTGCAGGCTGGGGTTGCCGGGCACGGCCACCGCCAGGCCCTCGATCGACGACAGGACCGAGATTGACGGGGTAAGCACGCCGTCGCCGGCGATCATGCCCACGCCGACGACCACCAGCGTGCGCAGCGCGACCTGCATGCGCTTGCCCTGCGCGCGGCAGCGGGCACGCCATCGGCGCGGCGCGGCACGGGCGCCGGGCGCGCCCGGTGCCGCTTCCGCGCGTGCTATCGTGACGTTCATTCAGACTCGACGGCATGCATGCGGCATGACGATGCATGCAGGCGGCAGTGCTAGCGGCGCACCATGCAAGCGCATTCAGATTAACCCAGCGTGCAGGAGCATCCGCAGCCTAGCCATAATTGAACGCACGGCTATGAGGCGCTGCCGCCAGTCGTGCTGCGCAGTGCCGCTGGTGCGCGCGGACGCGCTCAGCGCCGCGGGCGCCGATGGGCCGAAGCGCGCCGCCCACACGCCCCGGCCCTGGCCGGCGTCCTGGCCGGGCGCCTGGACAGGGCCACTGGCGCCGCCGCCGCCGCGCGCGCGCTGCCGCGGCCCGCGCGGGGACGCCGCGGCCGCGCTGGTGCGCACGGGCCCCGTGCTGTACTGCTTGAGCAGCCGGTCCAGCGCGGCGGTGCGGCCGCCCGTGCCCAGGCCCGCCTGGCGCTTGAGCAGCGAGTACAGCGCAAACGCGCCGCCTGCGCGCGCGCCGCCTTTGCTGACGGCTGCGTCTGTGCCGCGTCCATGCCACACGGCCCATGAAATGTGCGGCCGTGCGCTCATGCCGTTCCAGTTCACATGCCTATGCCTTGACCATGTCACGTGGCTCCAGGGGTGCTGGGGCGCATGCTCACTCTTTCCTAAAGCGCATATCTGGGCCATGCCCGGACTAGATGGCTCAGGGAGGGCTCAGACGCATGCTGATTTGTTCTGTACATCCTACCTACTGCTCGACACAGAGCTCACAAGGAGCCCTGCAGGGGCTTGGTCGCGCCGTGTGCTGCTGTGCCACACCCTCGCGGCCTGCATGGTTCCGGGGCATGCACGCGCATGCGCCGCAGCAACATGCGGCCAACCCCACAGGACCGGTGCCCGGCAGCGCGTGTCCGCTCGGCGCACCCTGGCCGTTGTCGTCGGCGTGCAGCATCACGAATGTATACTTGATCACCTGCGCCGGCAGCCGCGCTGTATGACGCTGGGTTTGGATGGTGCATAGTGTGAGCCAGACCCTAATCCCTACAAGCGGGGAGGCCGCGGCGCCCACCAGGAGCCATGTGAGGATCCAAACAATCATTGAGGTGGCGCCGAGGACGGACTCCCTCGATGGCCGCGGCGCGGCCTCCGTGCCATAGAACACCACCGAGTAGAGGTAGAGCGGCGAGCCCGCTATGTCGCCTGCGCGGCCAGGACTGCATCCGTGTGAGTGTCTGAAAATTAGCCTGACAAAGAGCTGTATCTGCAACGCACTACTCTGCTGGTCGCGGCTGGTAGTAGGCAGAATATGGGAGGCGCATGCAGGTCGCGGACTGATGCAGGCACCAGACACAGACTGCACCACACATCATGATGTACCACATCTGTAGTGCAGAGGGCGCACGTAGCGCAAGCATGCGCGCCGCCGGCCTGGGTCCGCACCGTAAACTGCTCCCAAGGCGGCCAGGGACAGCCGCAGGATGTCCCACAGCTTCCCCTACGCCACAGCGCATGCAGGACGTCAGCCCGCACCGCAGCGGTAGCCCATCTGCCCCGGGAGCCGCTCGCAAAGAGTGCACCGCCAGTGGCGGCGCACACTTCAGCCGCTGAGAGCCAACGCTGTCAGTGACGGGACAGCCAGGGGCCGCACCTGCGTCGGGTGCGGCTGGCGGCCTGTCAAGTCCGCGTCGGCCGCCCACGTCTTGCTGCCAACGCGGTCGAGCACGCGGCGCCCGTGGGGCGGCGGCCGGCCGCCCGCGCCGCCGCCAGCGCGCGCCGGCGGGCAGGCGTCCCGCTTGCGGGGCGACAGCGGCGCCGCCGGTGGCGCACCCGCCTCCACGTCCCGCTCTGGCGGCATCTGGGGCAGCCCCAGGGCACCGGAGGAGCACGGCGCGCTGCGCGCAGACTGCTGCAGGCAACAGCCGCTGCCGCACTGCGCGCAGGCACACCAAGCGGGTGCAGCTTGAGCGGGTGCAGCTCAACAGAGTGCCTGGCACAGGACGGTGGAGCTGCCTGCTTGCACACTACTTTGGCTGTGCTGACAGAACGTGCGCACGCCGCTTGCACTGCCGCATAGCGAGAAAAAGATAGGTGTAACTCATGACAGTGCCAGAGAGCTATCACAGCTTCAGAAAAGTGACTTAGCGACGACTGCACCGGCAGTTGCGCTAGCTCCCGAGCCAACAAATGGGAGCTTGATGATGTGCCCAGTCCCGTCCGCCTTCAGATTTTCTTGTACGTATACCGCACATGGCGCCGGCTCAACCAAAAACGCTTGCCAGCCTGAAGAACACTTGGGCAGTACCTGCGGAAACTCGAGTTGCAAACTCGAGACCTAGGGTCATCTTGCAGAGCAGGCCTTGTGCAGGCCTACAGGCATAATCCTGCTCTCCGCTCGAAGGAGCTGATCGAAGAACACAGTCTACAGATCGAGCCCAGTAGTACCTGTCTGCCTTGCCTCGCCAGCCAGCGCGATGGGCGCGGGCCACAGTCGCAACCTGTACGAGGCTGCGGCTGCCAATGAGCTGGACAGGGCCCGCCACTTTATGAAGGAGGACAAGAAAGCTGTGACGCAGGCTGACAAGGTGTGCAGAGCTTCCCTGCTCCTGAGGTGTCCCTCCTGCAGGCGCCCTGCTGACTCCCTCAGCCTTTGCTTGTGGTCCTCAACGTCTGTCAGGACGCACTTGACATCCCCACTTGGACCCTCAGGCTGGCAGCCTGTGCGTGCGGGCAAGGCGTGCGCGTCATCACATTCTGTCCCCAGACCGGCACACTTGACTGCCTGTGCTCGCTGCAGGACGGCTGGACGCCCCTGCACTTTGCAGCGTACGGTGGCAGGTGAGATGCTCACCATGCAGCGCAGCCTGCTTGTGAAATATGCTGCTGTGCTGCTGCACGCGTGCGGGTAGCTGCGGCGCCTAGCTTGCCTTTTTGGTGCTGCAAGGTGCAGTGTAGTTCACAGCCTCTATGGTGCTGCAAGGTGTGGTGTAGTTCACAGCCTCTTTGGTGCTGCAAGGTGTGGTGTACTTCTCAGCCTCTAGAGTGTAAAGCAATAGGAGTGCCTTTTGCACCGGCAGCCTGGACGTTCTGCGGGAGCTGCTCGCCGCGGGTGCCGACATACAGGCCGGCGACACGGGCGGCCGCAGCCCGCTGCACCTGGCTGCGCTGCAGGTGACGCCCGGCGCTGCCTGGGGTAGGGAGGCTACTGCTTTTGCACGTGCAGCAGCACTTTGACACGGGGGCTCGCTGCGCTGCTGGTGGCCGCTGCCGTAGGTCCGACCGTGTCGTATGGGTAATCAATGGTAACACAGGCGCAGTCTAAGTTGTTGCGGCTTGACGTGGATGCAGCCTCCCTCGAGCTCTTCCAGCAGGGTGAAAAAATATAGGCACCTTTGCAGCACAACGTGCCCGCCATGGCCGTTCCTGGGGCGTCTGCCAGGGGCAGCGCGCACCAGCGGACTTGTTTGGGTGACAGTCTTCAAGTTATAACAGGGTCCTTGCATGTCCACCGTAGGTTTGAGCGTCGTGTGTACCTTGTGTGCCCGGGCGTGGTCAAGGCGTGGTCAGCCACGGGACCTCCTTTTCTCATGAGGAGTGCATGGGCTGGCTCGTTGCTGGCACATAGTATAGCAGGCTTGATGCGTGGCCGGCCCTCACTGGCTGCGCTGTAGGTATACCATCAAGCCGACGGCAGGGCAGCGCGCGGCGCCGCCGCAGAGCGGAGGCTGCGCAGCACGGCTGACGCTCGGCGCGCGGCGCAGGGCAAGTCGGAGGCTGTGTCGGCGCTGCTGGCAGCGGGCGCGGCCGTGGACGCGCCCGACAGCCACAAGATGACGCCCCTGCACAAGGCCGCTGTGCAGGCAAGCTACTCCCACTAAAGCCTCTGCTTTAGTGGGTACTTGCAGGGCCTTGTAGGTTTCCTCACTGGCGTGAGCAGGGTGACGCCCCTGCACAAGGACACAAAATGCAGTGCACACGTTGTTTGGCCCCATCGCTATGGGCAGCCTCCACGCCGGGGCTGCTGTCAGTGGGCAGTGCGCTGTGTTAATAGCACAGCATGCTGCTCACCTGGGGAGACATGGCACGCACCATGTTGCTGTGTTTCCCGCATCATGATGTGCTCGCATGTGCTTGGCGTGCCAGCAGGTGATGCATGGTGCGCACCTGCTCACTGGCCATGGGCGCACGGGGCCCGCTCGCGTGCTGCATGTGGGATGCATGTCCCACAAGTGAGTTTCACACAGGGCCCATGTGCCTTGCATGAAGCTCGTGAGCGCCCCAGAGCAACCCCCCCGCCCCGAAAGCGACGCCTCGGGTGCGCGCGACGCGCAGGGCAACGCGGACACGGCGCGCCTGCTGCTGGATGCGGGCGCCGGCGTCAACGCCAACCTGACCGACGGGTCCACGCCGCTCGCGCTCGCCGCCTGGAAGGGGCACACCGAGGCCGTGCGCCTGCTGCTGGCGCGCGGCGCCAACTTCCGGGCGCGCCGCGCCCCGGGGTGCCCCGGGGCCTGCATGCGCTGCATGTGGGGCCTGACAGGCGCTCGCTCAGGTGTAGGGTAGGTTAGGGCCGGCGTAGGCCCGCAAGGTCCTGATGCGAATGCAGCGGGCGCACACGCCAGCGATGTGCCGGATACCTTGTCAAGGTTTTGTTTGCGGCCTGGCACACCCCTGACACAGGTTGTGACACTGCGCCCGCCGCACGCGCTTTCTCTATCAAGACTGCCACCCGTGACGCTTCTGACAAGTGCCGTGCGGACCATGGCATGCGTCTGTCCGTGCAGAGTTGTAAGTGCTTTGCCGCATGCATTTCATTGCTCAGCCAAGCAATTCTGACGCAGGGGCTTTGATCTGGGCGCAGGCAGTCAAGAACGACGGGCAGACCGCCATGCACGAGGTGCCGGCCCTGCCTTAGCATTATCAACAGCCCCATCTTATAGAGCGCGCTCTTGGATGCTAAAAGAGGCTCACTCAGCATGTCGAGTGTCATGAGTTCTGGTCGCAAGGCTTGGCTGTCAGGCGGTTGCTGTCAAGGTGCGCGCAAGCACGCGGCCCGCCTCGTTGCGCCGCCGCTGACGCCGAGCGGCGCGCGCGTCAGGCGGCCGAGGCGGGCAGGACGGAGGTGGTGAAGGCGCTGCTGGAGGCGGGCGCCAGCCCCCAGGCGCAGGACGAGGTGCTCGCGGGCCCCCTCTGCCGGGCCTGAGCCACAGGGGCTCTCGGCCATCGGTGCTGCCGCTCTGTGTCACAGGCGGGCGGAGCTCCATGCATAAGCGTGCACACACGGCTGTGAGGAGTGCTGGCCAACCCTCCCGCCTGTGTAAGAGGCCGAGGTCCACTTTACGGACGCAGCCCCGACTTTGCTGATCGCGCGTTGTCGGCGCGCCGGAGGCGCGGTGCCGCGCGCCGGGATAGCGCCGCGCTGACGGGGCGCGGCGCGTGGCCGCGCCAGGATGGCTACACGCCGGCCATGGTGGCCAGCAAGGCGGGCCACCCGGAGCTGGCAGCGGTCATCGCGGGCGGCAAGCCCGAGCGCGCGGGCGAGGAGCGCCGCAACTGGCGCGTGCCGCCCACGCCCGCGCCCTCGCTGGACATGCAGCTCCCGGACTTCTCGGGCGCGCAGCGTTCGGTGCGCATCACGGCCCCTGCCTGACCTGCGGGGGCGGGCTGCCTGGCGTCGATTGCAGAGCGGGGTGTCCTGATGGCGGGCGTCGGCAAGCTGGCAACCCCATGCGCATAAGGAATGGGGAGACTGGGGCGCGCTTGTTCCGCAATGGTGCTGGAGGGGGCAGTCGCGCAGCTTTGCTTGGCAGGCACAGCCAGCCCGTACAGGGGCCCTACCGTGTCTTGCAGGGTCCCACAGCAGGCTGCTGCAAGGCGGGCAGCGGGGACCACCCCGGGCGGCGCCCTCAAAGCACGGGGCGTGCGCCGGTCAGCGCGGGTCCTCCAAGACAGGCAGGGGGCCGGGCGTGCCTCGCTCGCCACAAGCACGCTGCAGGCCAGTGAGCAGCGCAACTCAGCAAGGGTTTTTCTCGCGGCGCAGAGCAATCTGGCTGCGCCGTCGGCGCCGCCGCTGCCGCTGCCGCAGTCGCAGCGCGCGCCGACCTGGGAGGCGCTGCCGGTCGCCTACCCGGCCGTCTACCGCCCGCAGGGACCGGCCGGCGCGCAGGGCGCCCCGGCACCGGCACAGGCAAGGCCCCGCCAAGCGTCGGCCGTGTGTCCCTGTGCTGCGGGCGCGACACGAGGCGCAGAAGGGCGTTGCAGAGGGCTTGCGGGGGCTGTCGCCGTGGGCAGGCCCGCTGATGTACGTGGTGCCTGCTGACAACGTGACTCGGCACATGTCGAGCAAAAACTTTGTTGCTATCGGTTTCATGGGCTATTGGTTCTCCATGCGGCACCATGGGCTGTTGTGAGGGAATCCTAACCCTGACCCTAGGTGCGGCGCAGGCGCCAGCCTCCGCGAATGCGAGCTGGTGGGCGGAGCACCTGGGCGACGATGCGAAGGGCGGCACGGCCACGCGGGCGACGCCGGTGTCGGCGACGCCCGCGCTGCACTCGCACCCCGTTTCGGAGCCCGGCCCCCGCCCCGCCGGCGGCCGCATGAGCGACGCGGAGCTGCAGCGCGCCACCGCCGCGTGGAACCTGGGCGGTGCGCGCCGGCCTGCAGGGTCTGCGCGGGCCGCAAACCCTTGCACACATTTCTGGTGCTGGCGCATGCGGCGGCTTGCAAGCTGGCGGCTGCAGGCGCCGATGCACAGGACGTCCTAGCACGCCTGCAAGCTAGTGGGAGGCTCCCGCTGCGTGTGACGGCAGTGCTGATGCAAGCGGCCTCCGGCTGTGCGGCGCCTTGGGGCCACATCCATCTCTGCCTGGGCACGTGTGCGCTCAGGACAGCTGGCAGCTTGGCGCTCAATCATGTGACAGGCCTGGTCCGGCAGGCAGCAGTTGCCTGCAAAGAGCGTTCAGCAGGGAATTGAATATGCATAAAGAGCAAGTGACACATTGGCGCACGGCGCAGGCCCGCCGAGCGGCGAGGGCAGCGCAGCCAAGAAGGCCGGGCCGCTCGACTCGCGCGAGAACTTCGAGGCGAACCTGCTGAAGCAGGCGCGCCTGCGTTTGGCAGGGGCGGCGTGACCCTTAGGTTTGCCTGCTTTCATGGCGCAGCACTGCAGTGCGCCACAGAGTGCGCCCCAGGCGTGCCTGGGCGCCTGCATGTGCTAGCTGAATGTCCCTGTGCGCCTGAGGCTGTGCGTTGCGTATCTGGGAGCGCACGCGCGCGCCGGCGCTGCATGCTGCATGTGGCCCACGCCGTGCTTGCGCCTATTTCTCCATGGCTGTGCTTTCCCAGGTCTTGCAGACCTGGGTGTGCTTGCACTGCCCATTTTCTGGTAGGCACTGGGCTGTTGCCCCACCACAACCGCCGCCATGCCAGCGGCCTCGCATGCCCGACCATCGCCGTGTGCTGGGCAGGCGCAAGGCCTGTGGAAGCGCCTGCACGGCCAGAACCCCGACGCGGACAAGCCTGCGGAGGCGCGCTCGGGTGGCGTCAAGGACGGCCCAGGCCAGCACCGCTACACGCTGGTGCGTTCCCACAGCTGCAGACCCGCCTTTGATTTGCGTCTGTGGTAGTTGCGCAGCAGTGCTGTGTGCTTGCATGCGCTCCGCCAACGCATCGGTGTGGTAGCCAGCCTGTGCGCGGCCGGGCGCTGGCGGCGCCAAGCTGGACGGCCAGCGGCGCTGCACTTTGACGCGCCCACATGCCGCATCTCGCGTTCGTGCGCATGCCTGGTATCCTGCGCGCTCCCCTGCTCAGCACCTGCCTGCTCCTCTGCTCAGCACCAGAACGGAGTGTCAGGGTAGAGAATGAGTGTCGGGTGCTGGGCGTGTAGGACCCCTACGAAGACGATGACGACTACGAGCTGAAGCCCTCCGAGGGCAAGGCCGACAACGGGCGGGTGCGGCTGCGCCGCGTTGATTTGAAATTAGGGGTTGTCTGCCCAGGGAGGCGTGGCTGTGGCTCGGCCAGGCCTGGATGGATGCTGCGTGCAAGCAATCGGAGCCTGCCCAGCGTTGTGAGGCTGCTCATCATGCATGGGAGGCTGAGGAGCGGCGCAACTGAGCCCTCACGCGCGCAGTCATCGTGCGTCAAAGCACTCTGGTCGCCCATCTGCCTGCGAATGCGGTCTTGTCGTCCAGGCTCATTTGAGGGTGCAAGTCATAGGCAAAGACCAGACCCATTCCGTTGCGGTGGACGGTGGGCCCAGTGCGGCGCGCGCTGGCGGAGCTGGAGCTCGCCACCAGCACGCCTAGCGGTCCCGGAGGCTGCAAAGGCTGGCAGTGCTGGCACTGACAGGTTTTTTCCTGTATCCCCAGCTGCGGACAGTGGTTGCGGGCCATAACGTCCGGCTGTTGCGGCGCGGTGGCCGATAGGGCGGGCGCAGGCGGATAGGGTATTTACCCTACCCTCCCTTATGCAGGCGGAGGGCATGGTGCGGCGCAAGCTGGCGGAGCTGGAGCTGGACGTGGACCGCCAGCAGGGCTGGGCGCGCGGTGGCACCAAGGGCCAGGTGCGCGCCCCGGTGCAGGGGTGAGGGTTTGGCGGAGCTCGTGCTGCCGGGGCCGGGCGAGCTTGCAGGGCAACACTGTGCGGGGTACGCACTCTGCGGGCTTGGGATTCTGCTTGACCGTGAAGGCCCGCTCGCATGAGAGGCACTCCGGACCTCTGTGGACCTCTGTCCATTCGCCTGGGAGAAGCGGCGCCGTGCGCTCGGCTCATGCTACAGCACGTGCGGAGCGTCGATGTCGGCCGAACGGCAGTCCTAAATGACACGGCCTGCGCGCACGCAGGCGGCGCAGGCGCAGGAGCAGGCGGCGCGGCTGCGCGCGCAGGAGGCGCAGCTGGCGGCCATGCGGCGGCAGCTGGAGGCAATGCAGGCGCGCTTTGAAACCCTGGACAAAACCCTGCTTTGCCCAAACAGCGTAACACAAGTCCTGTGTGGTTTTGTCCTCTGCATGTGCGGCGGCACCCGAAGCAGTGTAGGCGCGGCTGCCGAGCAGTGTGACCCATGCAGCATGTCGCTCGCGACATGCAACGCTCTCTCCTTCCGTGTACACCAGCTGCATGGGTGGCACATGCATGGCTGTGCAGTGGTGTCTTGCGTTTCCGTGCCTGAGGCGCTCCACGCGTCAGATTGTCTGCTTTCCACCATCCCCGTAGAATACACCTACAATGTATACTGCAAAGGGTGCTGACCGGGCTTCCGGCCTGGCATAGGCTGTGGGCAAGGGCACGGTGATGCAGCGCGCGCGGGACGGCCACGCGCCTGTAGAGTACATCTGCCCCATCACGCAGGCGCGCGCCCCAAGGTCCACGTCTGCCCTTGCAATGACTGCAGAGCAACAGCCGCCGGCCTTGGTGGGAGCTCGGGCTGAAGAAAGCAGCAAGCAGTGTTGTTGCGTTGCAAAGGCATTGCCTGAAATGAACGCGATAGTCGTGTTCTGGCCCTTGCAGCAGCACTGAAGAGCACATGTATAATCTTGAAGACGATCTTCATTCTGGGGTTCTTTGACGAGCGACCGCCGCCTCAAGTGATGACGGGACACTGTGTTCCAAGGCAACTGACGCGGATGGGCTGTGCTGCAGGAGGTGATGAGCGACCCTACCATAGCATCCGACGGTGAGGCCCTGTTCGCTGAGTCCATCATGGCAAGCATTGCATGCCACCAATGCAGTGACAGCCAGGTCGCGAGTCCAGTGCCGGGTTGCACGTAGTGTGGTGTAAGTGTGCATTGGCACGGCCTAGCTACATGTATAGTAAAGGTAGAAATGAGGTGGAGCCGAGAGCATTGTATGGTCGTTGCTGGGCTGTATCTGGCCATGGGCCATCACCTGCTGTCCCCGTGTTCATGCCATATAACATAACGAGCACGCCCGCCATTCCTCAACCCCGAAACAGAATGTGTGCTGCTCTGCAGGCTTCACATACGAGCGGAGTGCCATCATGCAGGCATGCGCCCGGGCTCCTCCTGTGTTGAACCAGTCCTTGCCTGCAAGCTGCCAACCGCCTTGCAGCACCTAGAATGGCTTGCTGCGTAGCTGCAGGGTGTCCGTGGCAGCAGGTGCTGACCCCCTGGTGGCATGCGCGCAGTGGCTGCAGCTGGGCCACGCGACGTCGCCGATGACCAACCAGCCAATGCCTCACCCGACGCTCACGCCCAACCGCGCGCTCAAGTCTGCTATCATGCAGTGGAAGGGCCGCTGATGCGCCGCCCGGCAGCCTGGCTGTGTGGCGGTCGGAGGTTCAAAGAGCGACCACGTGCTGAAGAGAGTGATTTTGTGTTGGAGAGCTGTTTCATACATACATAATGCAGAGGTCTGGGGCGGCTTTTGTGCACAACAGCATCAAGTAGGAAAAGAACTCTTTTCCGTTGCAAAGGGTATGCTAGCTTAATATAGACGTGTGTGATGGGTCTTTCTTGCATTGGCCAGCCTGAAGCTCGCTGGCGTGCGTCAGGCTGAGGGGAAAGCACAGTGTTTCACCTTTGCTGACAAACTAGCACGCTGCTCGATTCAGCACGTTTTCCGAAGAAGTAGAAGCAAGTGTGTTGGAGCTGCATAATTGTGGTTGGCAGCTGTAAATACCAGCAGCAGCGGAGCGAGAGAGTATCAGTTATCTTGCTCTCCTGTTCACAAGCACAATCATATTCATGCCTTTGCCGGCAATGGACTATGAAAGACTTACTTCTAGAGGCGTGTCAGCTGAACAGCGGACCAGATGTTGCGTGCGCTGCACACCTGCACCTAATGACTATACAACGGCTAAGCACTTTTGCACAAAAGCTAGACAGCTATGTAGCGCCCGCATGACCTCACTGGCAGGGCAGACATGACCTATTGGCACGCATGCGGATGCCCCTCAGCGCACAACGTACACGCGTGCTGCATGGGAGACAGCATGGTGGAAATGACATGGGCATGCAACGCAGGCACGTACTTCAACAAGCCTCTACTTGCTGAGGTTGGTTGACCAAAGTGCGTCAAGTTAGCGCGAAGTGAAAACACACAGCATGGCGGCAGCACACAGCAAGGCGGGAGTCTTGATGGGAGGCCCAGGAGAAAAATCAAGTTCATGCCAAGTGAAAATACACAGCAAGACGGGAACACACAGCAAGGCAGGGGCACACAGCAAGGCGGGGAACTCGAGCGCAGGAAGAACAAAGTCTTCCTGTGTCACACAAGGGCCCTTGCTCAGGCACTAGCTACGCAAAGCACTGTGAGGTGCAGCCTCACTTCTAAGCGAAATGCAGAAATTCATGCAATATCCAGGCAGCTTGAGGACGATCTGCATATGCCCTGAGCGCAGGCTGTGACATATACTATCTACGTGCTCAGCGCCTGCACTACCTGCCCCTCTTCCAGCCCTTCAGGATCCTGCTGAGCGGCCGGAAGCCCTTGCGCTGGACGACAGGCGCGCCAGACAGGTACGACACGGGCTCGCAGTCCGCGCAGTACGTGTCAAAGATCTCCGCCTCGCGCAGAGCCGCAACGCTGTCTGCTTGCAGCACGGCAAAGGCGACGTCGCGCACGTGGCGGTCCGCTTTCACCTGCATGGTGCAGCGCAGCTATACCACCCCTCCTGTCAAGGATATAAGCGACCAGGGGTGCCAGAGCATAGGCTGTGAGCCTGCGCGCACCGCCGCCTCAGAGTCTGTCGCCAGCTTCTCGCTCCAGCCGCGCACCTCCATAATCACAGCAGGGATCTTGCCTGTAAAAGTTTCAGCTTGTCTCAGCGCCCTGCTGCAAGCTCCTTTTCAAACACACATCTGGATGCTGCAGTAGGGATTAGTCCTGACACGCTGTACAGCGTCACTGTCTGCAGTGGCAGCACCAAGTGGTACAAGACCAGCGAAGCGCCACCTCGGTCATATATCTTCTTCTCGTGTTCAATGATGGCCGGGTCCTCGTCATTCATCTGCGCTCCAAAGCCGCTGGCTGAGAGTGACGTCCTTAGGCCCCGGCGCATGAATATCAGCCAGGAACTGCGCGCAGCGCCCAGACGGGCACGTCCCGAGCGCAACATGGGGACGGAAGCGCTTTGGTGCACTGGGGTTTTGTCATACAAAGATGACCAATGTTGTCAGAATCAATCCGTGTGCACCACAAATCTGTGCCTCTGCAAATCTCGGGCAAGGCTTAGCCTTGTCGCGAGGTGCAGTTTCTCACCCTACCCTAGCTCACCTCGACGCACCGCGCCCATCCACGGGCAGCGCCAGGAGCCGCCACCACGGGAACGGCCGAGATATGCCTGCAAAGGCATACCGCCTATCCATTTCTGTACTTGTATGAGAGCTTGGCACCCGCGCCCTGCGTGTTTGTGTTGTCACGCGTGTCATCAGACAAGATAGCGTATTATACTGTGCACCCCAAGCAGGCTGAGGAGCGTCCAACGTTTGTAACCCAATCGTGGAAAGTCATGCATTTGCCCAAAAAATAGGGGCAACACCATGCCGGTCTTCTTGCCATATGATCAGGGGACCGCGCAGCGGGCCAAGTCTGCTGCTGAGGCGTGGGCCACGCTAAAAAGCGTGTATGCTGCGCAGAGCACTGCGCGGCAGATGCAGCTCAAACAGGAGATGAACCTGCTGGTCAAGGGCCCCGGGGAGACACTGACAGAGTACATCACGCGCGCGACAGACCTGCGCGACCAGCTGCTGTCGGCCGGCTATGAAGTTCGCGAGGTTGAGGTGGTGTTGTCTGTGCTCAATGGGCTGCCAGAGAACTACGCATTGATCAGGACTGTGCTCGAGCAGAAGCAGGATTTGCGCCTGTGCTCGAGCAGAAGCAGGATCTGCGCCTGCTCGAGCACAGTCCTGATCATTGGGTAGTTCTCTGGCAGCCCATTGAGCACAGACAACACCACCTCAACCTCGCGAACTTCATGGCCGGCCGACAGCACGCAGGTCTGTCGCGCGCGTGATGTACTCCCCGGGGCCCTTTAAACGCCTTGATAAAAAAGAGGACCCTACTTTCGCTTTGCAAGTTGCAAAGCGCTTCATGGAGCGCAGGCTTTTATTTGTGCTATACTCTGCAGATCTAGCTAGGAAGCAAGGAGCACGCAAGCCCTGCGCAAGCCCATGAGTGATGGTTTCCGCCCTGCACGGCGTCCTGCTCGAGTGGTGCGCCGCGTGACACTTGAGCATTTATTGTTCCAAGGCTTCATGCTGCTCCCCATAGTGCAAGGAATCTTCTGTCCAAGCAGCATCAGTGTGCGTGGCTGCGAAGCAGATATAACACACCGCTTGCGGCGGCACCCCGCAGTGACGAGCCGACGCGCGAGTTCATCGTGAGCCTGAACGAGGCCAAGCCGACTGCTGAGAAGTTTATAATCTACGACCTGGACGACACGCGCCTGTTCGTGCAGCCGACGGTGGTGGAGTGGCTAGAGCAGCGCCTCAAGGAGTTTGGCGAGGAAAACACCTACCAGCCTCCGGCCAAGAGCTGAGCAAGCGCCGGCAGGCGCGCACACGGCATAGCACACTAGAGGTAGTGTTGTCAGGGAGATGACGAGTGCGACCAGCTTGTTGCGCCTCGGGTTTGACACGACTCTGTCTGCCTTCGCGCGAGGCTCGCCACACCGCACTCTCTGCGGCAGGCGGCTAGGGACGAGCAGAGATGGCGAGCACCGCAGACCAAGAAGCAGAGCAGCACGATGACGGCCGCGTCCACTCCCATATCAACGGCCAAGCTGAGTCGCCTGTGACGATGGAGACCGCCAGCGAAAGCGGTGGCGCGGCAGAGTTCAGTTCTGCCGGCCACCGCCAGAGCGCCGGCAGCGGCCACGCGGAGCTGCCCCAGAGCAGCGCGCCCGCCGGCGAGGCCGCCGGCGGCGGCCCGGCCGAGCGCCGCGGCGGGCCCGAGGACGTGGGCGCCGCGCTGGCGGCGTTCCGCGCGGCGCAGGAGCGGCGCGCGCGGCAGCACGCCGCGTTTGGCGCCGGCTTCCAGGGCTACCTGCGCATGCGCGACGAGGCGGCGTTCCGGTGCGGCGGGCGCGGCGTCGGGGGCGCACGCGCCGCCCCGCACTGGCGCGGCCGATCGGGTGCTGCCCTGTGTGGCCTGGAGCTGGCAAGGCGATGAGTGCGCCGGCGGTGAGGCAGAGCAGACAGGTGAGGACCGCAGGGAAGCAGCCGTCTGAGGCGGGATGCAGCGGAAGTCTGAGGCCGGATGCAGCGGGCAGGCAGCTGATGGCGGAGACGACGGCCGAGTTCCAGGCGGTCAACGGCGTCGTGCGCGGCCTGGAGGCCGGCCTGGCGGGGCGGCTGCGCCGGCCGGACCTGGCGGCGCTGCTGCGCGCCAGCCAGGACGGCGAGCGCGATGTGCTCCGCTTCACGCTCGTGCTGCAGTCGTGCTGCGCGCCTGGCGGGTCCTAATCGTGGCCCGGCGCCGCTGTGCCGAGTCGCCTACGCGGCCGCGCTCAGCGCGTGCGTGCTTGAGCTCTGCGGGCCAGCGGCCTCGCCGTGCACAGCGCTGGCGCGTGGCTGCCTGCCCAGCACCCAATGCATCAGCATGCAGGCGCTGGCCTGCCGCTCTGTGGCAGCACATCTAGCCTTGTGCATTTTCGTTTTAATCTCCATCTCTGTGGCAATGAGGCTGTCTGCCCTACTTTCACCCCGTACCCTAACCCTATCACTGTGGCAGTGATGTCCCGTGCCAAAACCTGCGCAGGCGCTGAAGAAGGCGTCCGCCGATGGCGGCTTCAGCTGGCAGCGGCCCGAGCCGCTCGGGCACGCGCTCGCGGGCGCGCCAGCCAGCGGTGCGCTCCTCTTAGCTCGTGCCGCACCGCCTCTGGGTGTGTGCGCTGCGCGCGCCATGCGCTCTGTGCTTGCGCGGTGAGTGGCGGTGGCGCGCTAAGGTACCACCGGGCCCAGGCTGCTGGGGTCCTCGTTTGCTTGCCAGCTTCTCTGCTAGTGTAGGGCCGGGTAAGGGCGGGGTAGGCAACCCTGTCCTGGCACCATGCTGTGCAGAGTGTGCCGCGGTGCACATGGGGAGCACCCAGGGCGCAGCGTCAAGGCGGGCGTGCGAGCCGCGCCGCGTGTGACCTGCACTTCTGTGGCGCTGTTCCCAAGTCACCGGGGTCACGCATGCGCAGAGCAAGTCGAGGGCTTGGACCCTGGCGACGCGGCCGCCGGCGCGTCGCGGTGCTGCGCGCGCGCGCCCGAGCCGACGCAGGCGGAGTATCAGGCGGCGGTCGCTGAGGCCATGCAGGCGCGCCTGCTTAACACTGTTATTCAGTGCTCCTGTAGGGACAGGGTGGCAGCGGTCAGACAATGCTGGTGCAGTGCTTGGGCTTGGCCGCGGCGAGGAGTTGCCTGCTGCGGGCCGCCAGGCCCTGGAGGCGGCCGCGGCGGCTGTGGCTGAGGCTGCGGAGGAGCTGCGCTACGAAGCGGCGGACCTGGGAGGGGAGGGGTAGCCAGGCACGCGGCTCGCCGGCCGCTTGCCGGGCGGTGTGCCCGGTGTGCGCTGCCAGCGGCAGCAGAGCGTGCAATGATGCTGTGCAGGAGTGGCGGCCGGTGTAACTGGGCATATCCCCTCTCGTCACCGCACTCCCCTGACAGCATGCCAGCCAGGAGAGCGTGCATGCTTGTGCTAGCGTGCATCCTTACAGCCAGACGTACCAGCTTTCATCTGAACACGCGCGCTTCCACCACGCACCACTCTCTCCTCTCTGTCGATCACGCTCGCTCACTCCCGCGCTCCCAGGCGCCTCCCACCGCTGGGCAGGTGCATTCGGCTGCACTACAGGCCGGCTGCGCCCCCGGCAACTGGAGACCGCGGCGGCGCGGCTGCCAGGGCCATGCGCGCGACAAATAGGAACTCCAGCACGTACTCCGCAATCACCAGCACGTGCATCACCTAGGCCGCCGCAGAGCACAAGGGTCAGGGTAGGGTTTCCCACGGCAGGCTTACATCAAAGCACATAAAAACAATGGGTAGGTTGCAACCTTGCACACAAGCGCCAGAAAAGTGCGCCGCATCCACGAGCACACACAGGCGCGACTACAGCACGAGGGCATGGGCACACGCATGGTTAGCTCACTTTGTGTCACGCGTCTGTTGGAGGCCGGGCGGTGCAAGGTCGCGGAAGGCGGCGCGCCGCCGGGCCGCGCGCCTGGTGGCTCTGCCCGACCAGGTCGTAGCGGCCGGGGTGCCAGCGCTCGGGCACGTGCTGCGAGGTCACGTACGCGCTCAGGCCCAGGCAGGCGGCCACGCCGGCCAGCGCCTCGCCGGCCGCGCCCACGCCGCCCGCCGCCGCCTCACGCGCCGCCTGCCATGCCAGCGGCGCGGTGTAGCCTGCGCACGGCGCGCACCGGGCGCCGAGCTGTGATACGGCTTATGGTTTGGATAGAGCAGCGACTGCGGGCGTAACCGCTCTGGCTTGAACTCGCATTGCACGGTGCAAGGTGCGGGGGCGCAGAGCGTGGGCCCACACGCAGCAGACAGGGCTGGACTGGGCGACCGCACGCCTCGGCGCAGGCAGCGGCGTCACAGTCACGCAGGCGCGCGGCCTGCAGAGCGCTGCGCAGCCTAGGATGGCGCAGCGCCTGGTCAGCACATCGCTGCTTGCAGCGGCGTGGCGCGGACGCAGGCAGATGGGCGCGCCTAGGATGATGCAGCCGACGTCCCAGACGAGCTGCCGGCGCGGGATCTCGCGCACGCGCCGGTACACGACGGCGGACGCGACGCAGTAGATGTAGTCCAGCGCGAGCGCGAGCAGGTAGCTCGCAAACAGCAGCGGCTGCCCTTCGAACACAAACCAGGCCATCGCCGCGCCGCGCGGCACTGCGCGCCGCGCTGGGGCTCAGCTGCGTCGGAGCTCACTGGCGCGCGCGAGGCCGGCTAGCACCATGCGGTGCCCAAGCGCCCACTGCATGCCACCCAGGGCTGCCCGCAGGGTGCAGAGCGCCAGGCGCTGGCAAGCGGCCACGCAGCCAGCCAAACTGGCACATGCAAGGCCGGGCGACCACCGCGCGCCGCCGAGCTCCCCGCTAGGTGCCACCCAGGGCTGCCCGCAGAGGGCAGAGTGCCCAGGCGCTAGCGGGCAGTCCGGACACGCCGGCACAATGCTCACAGTTTGCGGCGCCACGGGCCAGGCCGGGAGCGGCGGCGGGCCCCGCGCCGGCGCAGGTGAAGATGAGGACCACGTCCAGCATGCGCCAGAACGCGCGCGCGGCGTCCGACACGCCGATGAAGCACGAGCACGCGATGGACGCGGGGTTGTGCAGCAGCGCCGAGAGGTAGAAGAGCGTGAAGGGCGCGGCGCCGTGCGGCAGGCGCGCCCTGCGCCGCTTCCCGCTCTGCCGCTTACTGTGTTGTACCCGTGCAGCGGGTTTTCATTAGGTGCGGAGGCGGGTATGCAGACACAGACCAGGTTTGGCACGCGGGGCAAGCGGCAGCGGACTGAAATGTGTAGCCGCTACGCCTGCTGGCAGTGTGTGAGGAGTGCTAGAGCTGCTGGGGCACAGGGGCTGCGTGGCTGCTGGTGGAGCACTTACTGTGTCCTATGGGCAGGAGCTCACCAACAGGCTGGTTGTGGTCGTCCAGACGTGTCATTGTGTGGGTTCCAAAGTGTAGCAGGCGGCGCTGTTGTCTGGGTTCCAAAGTGCGGCAGGCGGCGCTGGTAGCTCAAGCTTGGCAGGCAGCGCAACGCTCGAAGGCAGCACAAGCAGTCCAGCCTGCAGATGGGGAGACCGCCGGCACACGGCGGGCAGTGAGCGGGAGGCCGCACATGCTGTAGGCGTACAGGCATGTGATGAAGAGCAGGCCGCTGAGAGTTGTCCAGGCATTGAGCGTCTCGTTGTTGAGCTCAAACAGCGTGCGCTGCGCCGCCTCTGCATATGAGCCACCTGCGGCCGTCAGGCAGATCTCGCTGCATCTTGTTTCTTAGACCAGGGAAAAGAACACCTGCATGCTGTTGAGCCGCAGCAAGAGCTTGCGCTGCTCACCCACAAGGTACCCGGTGAGGATGAAGTCTCGCCGAACGTACGCAGGCGCCTGGGCCCTGTCCAACAGGCGCGCCCGCTCCGTGGTCGCGACCACGGCCGTACGCCCCAGTCCAAGCGCTGCATGACCCAGTGTGGCGCTTGTCCAGGGCTTGGGAGTCCAGATCGTGTTGCTTTCGCTATTAAGGTGTTCTGACTGCTGTGTTGTTGCCCCATGCGAGTGAGAAAACTTCCCCATCAGCCCGCTTAAACAGGCCCGCCTGGACGAGCCTGTTCTTCGCCAGCTGGGATGGTCCATCGGAGAATTCCCAGACGCATAGTTTTCACGCTTGGTGGCTGCTACACTTCAACGTTGTATTGGAATAAGCTACCGTCCCCTTTCAGCTGTTTGCACGCGGCGACCAACGCACCAGGCGCTCTTCATCGCTGAAGCTGCCCTGCCCAGCATGAGCGGTTCGGCTGCGCCTGTTGGCGAGGTGCCTGCCAACGCCAACGCAGGCAAGCTGTGCTCTCCACTTGCATGTTTTACATCACCCGGGTCGTCCGCGCGCTGTCAAGTCACCCTTGTTTTGCTCTGCGTGAGTACACGTGCGTTCATTAACAGCGGCAGAGTGCATAGAAGGCAGAGCAAGCAGGCCGGCGAGGCTGCTCCAAACCGGCTACCACTGCTTCAGCCGGGGCTACCTCTGAAGAGGCATGGCTTGGCTGCGGCGCGCAGAGTGCGTGGGCACGCAGAGCGAGCAGGCCGGCAAGGCGGCCGCGTGCGCGGGCTGCCCCAACCAGGCCGCCTGCGCGACCGCGCCCAAGGGCGCTGACCCGGACCTGGCCGCGATCTCGGAGCGCCTGGCCGGCGTGCGCCACAAGGTGCTGGTGCTGTCCGGCAAGGGCGGCGTCGGCAAGAGCACGCTGTCCACGCAGCTCGCGTTCGCGCTGGCGGCCGCCGGCAAGGAGGCGCGCGCCGTCGGCTTGCGTACAGGTGGTGCAGCTGTGGCGGCGGCCCCCGCCGTAGCTGTGCCGCTGCTGTGAATATGACACGACGCTATGCGCGTGCCGCACGGCAAAGCCGGCGTCAACGGCGGCACGCTCTCCGCGCGGCGCACGCTCGTGCCGGCGGCCGGCTCGCCTGTCTGTGCCCGCCGCCTCCTGTGCCAGCCGTTGTGGACCTCTTGCGACGGCGCGCACGCGTCTGCTGTGCACTTTCGGGTCGGCGGGGTCCGCCGAGCGCTGGTCGGCACCGATCGAGGCGCAGTGCAGGCGCGCCTGGCGCGCGGACGGCGTGCGCGGCGGCGGCGGCGGCGGCGGCGTGGGCGCGACCGCGGACGCGCGCGCGCAGGTGGGCCTGCTGGACATTGACATCTGCGGGCCCAGCGTGCCCAAGCTGGTCGGCCTGGAGGGCGAGGAGATCCACCGCAGCAACGCGGGCTGGTCGCCGGTGTACGTGGAGGACAACCTGGCGGTCATGTCGATCGGCTTCCTGCTGCCCAACCCGGACGACGCGGTCATCTGGCGCGGCCCGCGCAAGAACGGCCTCATCAAGCAGTTCCTCAAGGCGCGCGCTGCGGGGGGGGCGGCCGGGGGTTGTGCGGGTAGGTCCAGGGGTGGGCGTCGCCTGGCGCCTTGCTCGTGTGGGTGCGTGGCTGGCACACCAACGGTCAGGCCCAGCGGGCTCCCGCTGCCCTAAACTGACAATGCGGCGGCCGGCGCGGCCGGCGCACCAACACCCATGCAGCAGCTCTTCAAGCGCGCGGCCTGACGTCAGAGGCGTTGTCAGGGAGGAACGCTGTGGGCTACGTGTGCTTATGGCGAAAGCTCCCTGCTGCATGTCCTGTGGCCTGCCCGTTCCACCCAAATGCACGTTCTGATCACCACATGAATTGCTGCCGCAAGGGCTGGTAGCTGAGAAAAGTTTAGGGTATGGCCGGCGGCCGAGACCCTGAGGCCGCCGCCGCTGCGCAGGACGTCGTCTGGGGCACCCTGGACGTGCTGGTGGTGGACGCGCCGCCGGGCGCAAGCTGAAGGAAGGTCAGGGTAGGGCCGGCAGTTTGACACCCTGAGGCCGCCGCCGCCGCGCAGGACGTTGTCTGGGGCCCGCTCGACGTGCTGGTGGTGGACGCGCCGCCGGGCACGAGCGACGAGCACATCAGCATCGCGCAGTTCCTGCGCGCGTCGGGCGTGGACGGCGCGCTCGTGGTCACCACGCCGCAGGAGGTCTCGCTGATCGACGTGCGCAAGGAGCTGAACTTCTGCAAGAAGGTGCCGCGCCCACGCGCGGCGCCCTGGCACTCCCGCCTCGAGCACCCTCTGCCAAAGCGACTGCCTGGAATTGGTGACTACGCGCGATGTGGAGCTCGTCACAAGTGTGAGTGGCGGCCGCCAGTGCGTGCGCCCTGCACGGAACATGCAAGCGCTGCATCCTGCGGCACAACGAGCCCGGGCCTCGTTCTCTTGTCGCCGCGCACGCCTCACACCGCGCGGGCCCGCCTGGGTGCTTGCAGCAGGGCCGTGCTTGCTAAACACAACCCTGACCCAAACCGTACGCCCTGCTGACGCCCCTTTAGGTGGGCCTGCGCGTGCTGGGCGTCGTGGAGAACATGGCCGGGCTGGTCGTGCCCGCGCGCGCGCTGCGCTTCACCGCGCCGGACGGCCGCGGCGGCTCGAATGACATGACGGCGGCCGCCACGGCTGCGCTCGCCGCGGTCGCGCCCGGGCTGGTGGCGACCGCAGACGTGTTTGCGGCCACGGGCGGCGGCGCGGAGCGGGCGCGCCCCCGTCCGCCTGGGCATGAGGGTGCATTACTCTTCATAGCGACGTTATGTGCACCCGAATGCAGGGATAGATCAGGGTGTGGTAGGCCGAGGTGGCTGCAAACGAGTCGACGGCGAGTGTGCTCTGTCGTCATGGGTACTCTGGCTGCACACGGGCTTGAGCGCAGCGGGGTGCGTGCATAGTGCAGATGCGTGGTCTGCTGCTCGCGGCTGCTGTTGCGCTGCTGGGGCCGGGTGTGCTCTATTGCCACGCGTTGGCCTAGGCAGGGCGGCCAGCCAGCAGACGCTGCCGGCAGCGTGGTTGCGCGTCCCGGCTGCATGCCAGCAAAGTGTGTTGCACCGCATCTCATCTGGAGCGCGAGCGCGCTGCATAGGGTAGCATCAGGGTAGGGTATCACAACAGCGCGCAGCGCGGCGCAGATGGCGGCCGACATGGGCGTGCCGTTCCTGGGCCGCGTGCCGCTGGACCCCGCACTGGGCCTGGCGGCCGAGGCGGGCCGCTCGGCGTTCGCGGACGGCGCCGCCACGCTGCCCAGCACGCCCGCGCTGGCGGCGCTGGTGGCGCGCCTGCTGCTGGCCATCGGCGAGGGCAGCGCACGTGCGCGGGCCCCACCTGGCCGTGTGCACTTTGTGAGACAGCCCTGTCCATAGGTGTGGGGCGCCGCGGGTGAGGATAGCTGCGCTGCCCCGGCCAGCCCCCGTTTGTCGCCTGCTTACACATGGGCCGCTGCAAGGGCACTGCCACCTGACTCCTCACGATGTCCGTGCACTTGCCGTGCGGCCAGGTGTTGCAAGCGTCTGTAGGCCTGAGGCTGCTGCTCTCCTGCCTGCCTGTCAAGGGCCGTGCTTGCGCGCCGCGTGGACACCGCAGCGCATGTCCGGCAGATGTGCAGCGCAGCCCTCTGACGCGGGTGCGCGCGTCCTGCACAGCTGCGCCGAATGCCGCTGCGGGCGCTGCTGAGGAGCGCAGCCATGACGGAAGCAGCGCTGCTGAGGCGCGCGGCGCTGGCGGTTCGGGGAGCGGCGCCGCGGGCGGGCATGGCAGCGGTATGCCAGGCGCATGGGCAAGTTCTGGCAGCCAAGTGGCAGAGGGAACGGCGTTTGGGGCGGTGCCAAAGCAGAGCCTCTCAAACGGAGCCGCTGGTGCAAGCTCTCGGCAGGCGCCACTTGGCAACGGAGCAGCTGCATATGGGCTGGGCTGACAAAGTTGTGTTTGAATCTGCTGTTGCATCACCATGAGGGCCTGTGGCTGCGATGTGCACGCCATTGCCATTGCAATGTTGTAACGCGTGATGATGCATGCGGCTTGGCCTGCCGACGGATTTAATAAATTAAACGCTGGCTGGCATAACCAGCTCGCTTGACAATTCTACTTTGTGCAAACATCTACACCTTGCCTAACATCGCAACACAGTACACTCCGACACATCCTGATGAGGACCCCAGCCAGCCGCTAACAATGCACAGATGCTGGTCGACGCGTGGCGGCTCTGGCACCCTGCCTGCGGGCCATGCGAGCGCTCACTTCACAGCGTACGTCTCCTCCAGGTAGTCGATGATGGCCTTGGACTCAAAGGAGGCCACGCCTGTGTTGCTGTCCTCCATGTACGGCACCTGGGCCCCCACACACTCTAGCGCTCGCATGCAAGCAGCGCAACTGCCGCGCACTCGACCGCCAACTGCCGTTTGGCGGAGGCCGCTGCAGGCACGAGCTCCAGGCATTACGTGACAGCACAGCAGCCTGGAGGTTGGAGACCATGTGTGCCCTCATATCTGAGAAGTGCATGCCCAGCGTGCAGCACTGCGTGCGCGCCGAGCATCTGCACAACACTTCGCGCCGAGCATTTACACAGAATTTCGACGCATGCTGATGAGCGCTGCCAGCACAAGGCAATGGCGCAACGGCGGGCCGGGCGGCGCGCCTGGAAGGTGTCCCACTTCTCGCGCATCGTGATGCGCTTGGGCGAGTTCCGCGCGACGCTGTGGTACACGTGCGGCAGCTCCAGCTCCGTCAGCACCTGAGCGGGGCGCACGCCCGTGACCACAGCGCTCGCCTGCGACTTGGCCGCGGCCTCCTCCTCAAGGCACATCGCAGAGTGCGTGCATGCGCGGAGAGAATCAGCAGCATGAAACACACAGACGAGCGGCAGCACAGTGCAGCAGCACCGCGCCGCATCGCAGGCCAAACAGGGTTCCGGCAAGCTACCTTTCTGTTTGAGGGGACATAAAGCAATTTACACAGAGTTGGGCAGCACCTCGCGCGCCAGCTTGACAAAGGGCGACGCCTCATACCCTGCGCGCACGATGGCACACCACGTCGGGCACTTGCAAAGCTCTACAGATCGGCCCGATTATGTCAGTGCCCACATGCAAGCTCGCCCCAAGCCAGGCCACAACCTGATGTACCCACAGAAACCAACCTACCCTGAAACCACAAGTGCCAACAAGAGGATTATGTCTCCTCGGACAAAGTGATGGCACCCATGGGATGAAGCCCAACAACTGGCAAAGTGGTAGAAAAGCATGCATGCGCTCACCCCAGATGTCTATCGGCTTATCGGGCAGCTTGGACTTGCGGTAGCTCGTCCCGCGGCCGCCGCGCGCCAGCGTGCCCAGCCCGATGGTGATCGCGGTCAGCGGTCCCAGCTTCAGCAGCAGGGGCACCTGCGCGGATGACAGTAGCATGACTATCATGCTCCAGCCCAGATCACGTCTTAATGAACTGCGCCACCGTTCAGCAGCAGCATCAACACTTCATTACAGCTCCCAGCCCGGATGCCTTGTGCTGCTTATCAGGGCCACAGCATACCACAATACACCACAATTGGTGTGGGTGCGTACGCAAAATTGCACGGCTCACATTGATGTTGGTGATTGCTGTGCTTTCATGCTAGAAATGCACACATGCTAGCCACAGGTCTCTTCATAATCGCTCAAGTTTGGCGCACATTGCCATCGCCGTACTCGTTGAAAAGGTACTGGATGATGGCATCGCTCTCCAGCAGCTCCCTGAGCACCCCAACACATTCAGACAGGTAGGGTTGGGTAGGTGTAAGCTCCTTCCACAGTTGTCACAATACAAGCCGCACTGGATGCAAGCCGCAGAGTGGACATGGACGCAGAACAGGCGACAGGTACGCCTGTCAATCTTTGCTGTGCATGTGATCAGCCGCACCTGTTGTTGTTGTTGGGGTCGATCATAAAGGGGAACTGCTGCTTGCCGCTCATGGCAATGGCCTGTTGCGCGCGCACGAAACAATTTGACAACATTTAAATAGGAAGGTAGGTATGTAGTTCAAAAAGCCTCCTTACTCTCTGCACCGAGCTCTCACCCTGTACAAAAAAAATACTCAACCATTCCACAGTATGCGTTTAAAAGTACTGTGTACATGCACACCTTGGGGCGCCATGTCGGCCCGCCCTTGGGACACGGATAGTACAGGATGTCGATGTCGAGGATGGACGCAGCCTCGCGCACCTGCGATAGAACTCAAGAGAGCTCGTTGCTCAACGCTCAGGCATGCGCGTCCTTATGGGGCATAGAGACAACATGGGGCATAGCCCTCAAATATTTGTAGGGCTTACCTTGCGGCAGAATGGGCAGCCGTCAAACTCTGCTCAAAGACCACACACAGGAGCGGATCAGCACAAGGAGCAGCATCTGAATTCAACGATACGGTAAATACCATACCATGAAAGGAAACGGCAGCATAGGGCACACCGGCACGCCCCGCCTCAGTGAGAGCAGCACAAACCAACATTAAGAAAAAGAGAGATTAGCATGGGAGCCCACCGTAGACGATGATGGGCTGCTCGGGTCGCTTCCTGAACTCTGAAAGCTTGCCGGACACAAAAGCGCCCGAACCCGCGCGCAGGAGAGGGTAGAGGCCTGCTCCGGCAACCTGCACCGCACAACACAATGCCACAGCTGTCTGCCGTCCTCTGCTACAGAACAACCAGCCTGCACCAGTGCAGCCGGCAAAAGAAGTAGGGGCGCACGGCTATGCTCTCGCCGGGCGCCACTTTGTACGTCCCTCCACCCTTTGTCTTGAGGTTGTACTTCTCCTGTGTTGCCCCGCTGTTGGTCTGCACCACAGAAGCACTGCTATATTAGTTACACCTTTGAATACTCTGAGCTGCCAGTGACACTGGTTCGTTGTAGTCTGGCACGCTGTTCTCCGCCATGCTTCTCCATTTTGCCAAGTGGCCTGGGCGCAAAAGCAAAAGTGAACGTGACACTACCTTCTCTTCTCTACCCTCTTCACCGTTCTGCTCTTCGCAAATATAAAATAGCCATCTTGCATTCTAGCATGATGAGTGAGCAGCAGCAATCAACCCATACAAAGTGCACACTAGCATAAATAGCAAGCAAAAAGCATGAGGGGTTTATTGAAAACTGACGTGCGAGCTGCTTCAGAGCGCAGAGGTTGCTATGGGCTACAACCACAAGCGGTAGGCAGCGTGTGGCCTAGATTGAGCATCAGCAGGCTTGCTACATGATCGCGCAGCACATGGTGACATAGGGGCACCCCAGACAGCACACCTGCGCCACAGTGGCCATCCTAAAGGTCCGCGCCACAGGCCGAGGGAGCACTGCAGTACGTGTGGCAAACAGTGCGGCAGAGGAAGGAAGAGTGGTTCTGGTCAACATTGCAAGGCAAAGGAGTCGTTTTATGCGTCTTTAGATGTGCAGGTGCTTCAGACGCATGACAGGCTTCCACGGAGTGCGCACACCCTGCCCTACTCTTGGACCAGTGGCGATTCTCTTCGACTTACCTTTCCTGTTACTGCCAACATGTCGCCCGTTGCATAGCAAGCACTGGACAACCAGGGGGTCGAACGTTGCACGTTCTTTTTAGATTGAGATACCTCGCGCTTTCAGTGAAGTCTTGAGTTGCCGCCGTGTGAATCTGTGCGGCCCAGGTAGCTGAGGCCTCAGATTCAAGCCTTCAATACAATCTATATTGCCTTGCGTGAGCTGTTTGGCACCTTAAACAGTGCCCCCTCATGATGCACATGTGAAAGTTGGCTCAGTACTTTTGCATGGAGCAGTCCACACGTCCAGCAGGCCATTCTCACATGGCGACCTCTCCAGCATGCGCTTTGCGCCAGGTGAGCGTGCAGATGCTTGGCCAGATCCTGACAGATCACGACATTGCCACTATCCTGACGGACCACGTCTACAAATATTTCACTAGAGGGACGGCTACCCTGCCTAGCTGACCCAAAAGAAAGCATGCGACCCCAACCAATAACTCATATGAGGAGGCCCAGTAACCGCTGCCTCATGGGTAGTAAGCGGGCGCCCCCCAGTGCTCCCACGCCTTGCGCAGCACGACACACACTGTTAGACACCGCACGACTGTTGCAGCTCCTGCGACTATGGCAAGTGGCTGACGAAGCACAAATTGACGTGCAGATAGCACCATGCAGACGCACCTTGCCAACTTCCGGGAAGTAACCAGCAGCGCGCGGCCTGCGACCACCCCAAGCTCTTATCAACATGCAGTCATTCAGAACCTGCCTTACAGGCTCCCATCGTCTGCGTCTCACCGCGTGCATGGCCACACACAGTGCACGCACGGTGCTTGCCTGGCATCAGCTTGCAGAAGCTAAGCACAGTGATTTTCAAGCAGCATATCAAGATCTCAAGCAGAAGTGCGTGGTAGGCATGGTACAAATTTCATGCATGATTGGACGGGGGATCTACGGCAAGGTCCAGCGCTGCGTCCAGCGCCCCACCAACACAGCGCCCGGGCGGGCATGCCGCAGACCGGAGCGCGGGCGGCAGGTAGAGCGCCGGGTCGATGGTGGCCGGCGGCGAGCTGGCCGCCAGCAGCAGCGGCGCCTCCGTCTCGCCGCTGTGGAAGCGCCGCGCCACATAGCTGCGCCCCGCCCCCACTGCATCAGCGGGCTGGGAAGAACGGCAGTGACTCGCTGACAGGTCAGAGTGACCCCCGATCTCATCCTGCTCACGTGTACGCGCCAAGAGTAGCAACAGTGCCCAGAAGCAGTGCAGGTCTGCAGCTTTGGCATGCAGTGCGCAGCACAGTGATGGGCGTGGGCCGATGCGAACTGCAGGACATCAAAGCCGCTCTTTGTGTTTGCTGCAAAGCTGGCGTGCAGGCACCCCGGGACCCCCACCTACCGCGTCACTGACACCTGTACTTGGTGCAGACATGAGGCCGCACCTATTGAAGTGCCACAAGATGAGCGGGATGGTGAGGATCAGGCTGCCGCCCTGCTCCCAGACGCCAGATCAGAGCGCGACCTGCAGTGCCGCGCGCCCACCAAGCCGACACAGGGGCGCCAGATGCACAGTGCTGACAGTGTCTCGCGCCTCAGCATCACAGGCAGCAGTGCCGCCGGCTCCCACTGGCGCCACTGTTGCTAGCAAGGCCGGTGCTGCACAGGCGTTGACAGCATCACCCTTCCACGGACGACCGGCCTGGTCGCCAAGGATGGGAGGGAGCGCGCAGCTGACAGGGGCAGACAAACAAGGGAGCAGACACGCCCGCGGAGCCCCGGCCTGGGCCAGGCGCGCAGGGGCCGGGCCTGGTAGAACGCCTTGTTGGTGAGGAACACGCAGCCTGCGCGCGCGCCCGCGGCCGCCGACTCGGGAGCGGAGCGGGTGCGAGGCATGCGCATGCATCGAGCGCCGGCCGCAGGGGCGGCGCACCCGTGAACACGCCGAAGATGAAGAAGCACCAGACGAGCGCCTGGCAGACGTGCCGCCAGATCTGCCGCAGGCGCCGGGGCTCCTCAGCGGGGCCCAGGCGCCAGGGTGCCGCCGTGCTCGAGCCAGGCTGCACACAAAACAAGAAGCCCCGACATGAAACAGGCAGGGCCTGACATGACAGGGTACAGGGTGCGCGCCACGCCGCCGCTCTCCCAGCTGCGCTCGTTGATGTACAGGATGGTATACCGCCACAGCACCCAGTTGAACAGCATCCTGCGTGAGCGGCGCGCTGTCAGCCTCTGCGCGCGCGCGCACAGCGGCGCACTGCGCAGCCCCTGGACATTCACAATGTCGTTGCCAGCAGTGGGCTGCACTGCAGAGAGGCCATCAGGCCATCAGGCGGTTCCTCGTTCCAGGCCGCGCGCATCACAGCCCCCGGGGGGGGCGGGCGGGGCGCGCCACAGCAGAGTGAACGGCAGGATGACGGGCGCGACGGCCGCAAACGCCAGCGCCATGACCCAGATCTGCATGAGGTTGCCTGCGCGGCGCCGCCCCCGACTCGCCGTGGTGTCACGCCACATGCTTGGCCAGGACGCAGAAAGCGCGGGCGAGCTGCCGCGCGCGGGCGGGAGGGGGCCAGGGGCCGGGGCGGACCGCCCAGCTCCCGGCCCATGCGGATGTTGAAGTGCGGGTGCAGGTTCTCGAGCCGCTCCCGGCTCGTCCGCGGCCCTGTCGGAGCCAGGCGCAGCGCTGCATTGGAGCAGGCGCGCAGTGTCGGCCTCGGCCGTGCAGGGCGGCACCAGCCCAGGCGCCTCTCGGCCTTGCCACACCTTGGGGACAACTGCGGACAACCCAAGCACCACGCTACAAGAAGCATGCGGCCCCGTTTCTGGGCGAGCGCGCGGCCAAGCACAAGCGCCTGGCATGCGCGGCAGCACGGGTCGGCACAGCCGCTGGCGGGCGCGCAGGCACTGCGGCTGCGGCAGGCACGCGGGGCGTCGCACGC
>JAABUU010001175.1_pt1 | contig 46388 bp, 43 predicted proteins | sample 5559301 | NCBI WGS metagenome assembly JAABUU01 (sample SAMN10711884, study PRJNA513360) | rock metagenome | isolation source: Antarctica rocks | place: Antarctica: Victoria Land, Richard Nunatak white | reverse complement strand
GGATACCATGAAATTATGTTTGCCCCCCCAAGATTCTGAGTACCCAGAGAACCCATATTCATCAGGAATGACTATTTCTATAATCTGCGTACTATAATCAATTGCTTGATCTCTGTTACTTATCATTAGAGATGCTCCATTTACCTTATAGGACACAGTAAATGTAAAAACTGCTGCTCGGAGGCTTACACTTACAGCTTTAGTAAAACTTGTATGCTTTTGACTCATTGAACACCTCCTCACGAATTGTTACAACAGAAAGCTATCTTGAGGCAGAGTAATGCAACATATACATATATTACTTTATAATGTATTAATTTAGATTCAATGACAGCAAGGGTCTCTGCACGGTTTGCTCGAAACTGCACGCTAAGCCAGGCAATCAATAAAATCAGAATTTCTTACAAATAAAGGTATGCAGACGAATTATCGTTCCCACACCAAGTTTGGCGATTTCCATTGCAAACTCTTTTTCAAAACTTGTCCAAAAAGTAAGCGCTTCGTGCATGGGCCTTACCGTGCGGTTTTGAGCAAACCGTGAGGTGACTCCCTTATACGTAAGTTTCCGCGTTATCCCAACAAAATCAGATTGTTAAACTAAGCCGTTCCGCTGAAACGCACTTTCGGGTCCATTGCTATCAGACCCCTTACTTCAGTAGGGCCGGTCCAGGGCGGCTCGCCCTGGCGGGTCTGGGCAGAGCCCAGCCTTGCTTTCTTCCCACGCCTTGTCACAGGACGCTTCGTGATGCCGCAGGCGCCCGGCTCCCCGCCCACGATTGAGACGGCGCGGCTCGTGCTCGGCGCCCACAGCGCGGGCGACCTGGACGCGTTCGCCGCGATGTGGGCGGACCTGGCCGTAGTGCGCCACATCGGCGGCCAGCCGTCGAGCCGTCAGGAGAGCTGGCACCGCCTGCTGCGCCACCGCGGCACTGGGCGGTGCTGGGGTTCGGATATTGGGCGGTGCGCGAGCGGCGGACGGGCCGCTTCGTGGGCGACGTCGGCTTCGCGGAGTTCCGCCGCGCCATCGAGCCCTCGATCGAAGGGCTGCCCGAGGCGGGCTGGGTGCTGGCGCCCTGGGCGCACGGGCGGGGCTACGCGAGCGAGGCCCTGGCGGCGGCGCTGGGCTGGCTCGACCGCGGCGGCCTGCACCGCAGGTCCGTGTGCCTGGTCGCCGGGGACAACCACGCCTCGCTGCGGGTCGCCGAGAAAGCCGGCTTCCTCCCGGCGGGCGCCGTCACCGCCGGGATGGAGGACACGCGGCTGCTGGCCCGGGAGCGCTGAGCGCGGGCGGTGCCGATCATCCTAAGGACGTGTCGCTGCTTCGGCATCGACGCGCCACCCTCTTGGGTGTCTTTTCGATTATCCGCAAAATATAGTTGACCGCCTCGGTAAACTGAAGTATCCACGATTATACCAACGGCCCCGTGCATCGACCTGTCAGCAAGCAAGACTGGGCTCTGCCCAGACCCGCCAGGGGCGAGCCGCCCCTGGACCGGCCTTACTTAAGTAGTGGATTCCAAAGGCGAGCCTTTGGCGGAGTTTGAGGCAGAGCCTCAACCTTGCTTACCGGTCACTCCAGAGGGCGGTTGGTATTATACGTGAAACATCGGAGGGTAGCGTGGACGCGGCGCGAACCGTGGGTGCACTCGGTGCCCTGGCCCACGAGACCAGGCTCGCGATCCACCGCATGCTCGTCGTGCAGGGGCCGGCGGGCCTGCCGGCGGGCGTGATCGCCGAGCGCCTGGGCATCCCGCCGTCGTCGCTGACCTTCCACCTGCAGCAGCTCCTGCACGCGGGCCTGGTCACGCAGCGCCGCGCCAGCCGCCAGCTCATCTACGCGGCCGACTTCGCCGCCATGAACGGCCTCGTCGCCTACCTGACAGAGAACTGCTGCGCGGCCGGGGATTGCCGCGCGCCGGGGACGCAGGCGGCGCCCGCGTGCGGCCCGGCCTGCGAACCCGTAGCCGTCCAGGTCACCGAACCCACACCAGCCCGGAGGAAGTCAGCATGAAGCGCCTGCACGTCCACGTCGCGGTCGAGGACCTCGCCCGCTCGATCCGCTTCTACGCCACCCTGTTCGCCGCGGAGCCGAGCGTCACGAAGCCCGACTACGCGAAGTGGATGCTCGACGACCCGCGGGTGAACTTCGCCATCAGCGCCCGCGGCGCCGCGCGGACCGGGATCGAGCACCTCGGCATCCAGGTCGAGGACGCCGCCGAGCTGGCCGAGGTCTACGCACGCCTGAGCCGGGCCGAGCGCCCGGTGCGCGAGGAGCAGGCCGCGACCTGCTGCTACGCCCGCAGCGACAAGCAGTGGATCACCGACCCGCAGGGCGTCGCCTGGGAGACCTTCCTGACCCACGGCGAGGCGCCGGTGTACGGCCACTCCGACGGCGTCGGGCGGCTGGTGCACGACGAGGCGCCCGAGGCGACGCCCGCGTCCTGCTGCGCGCCGGCGGCCAGTCAGACGGTGGACGCCTGCTGCGCCCCGCGGGCGCCCGCCCCGTGAACGTCACGATCTACCACAACCCGGCGTGTGGCACGTCGCGCAACACCCTGGCGATGATCCGCAACGCCGGCATCGAGCCGCACGTCGTCGAGTACCTGAAGACGCCGCCGGCCCGCGCCCTGCTCGTGGCGCTCATCGAGCGCGCCGGCCTGACGCCGCGTGCGCTGCTGCGCGAGAAGGGCACGCCCTACGCCGAACTGGGCCTGGCCGACCCGGCGCTGTCGGACGAGTGGCTCGTGGACGCCATGATGGCGCACCCGATCCTCATCAACCGGCCGCTGGTGGTGACGCCGCTCGGGGTGAGGCTGTGCCGGCCATCGGAGGCCGTGCTCGACCTCCTGCCGCAGCCGCAGCGTGGCGCCGCCAAGGAGGACGGGGAGGCCGTCGTGGACGCGGCAGGGCAGCGCGTCCCCTGACGCCGGCCTACAAGGCGGCAAGCAAGGCCAGGGCTCTGCCCCATTGCCTGGAAGCGGGGACCCGCCAGGGGGAGCCCCCCTGGACCAGCTTTTCTTAAGTAGTGGGTTCCAAGGGCCTGCCCTTGGCGGAGTTTGAGGCAGAGCCTCAACCTTCCTTGCTTCGCCCGCCCGGCCCTTGCGCCGCCTCCTCGGATCGAGACCTCCCCCCATGCTGGCGCTCGCCATCTTCCTCGCCACCCTCGTCCTCGTCGTCTGGCAGCCGCGCGGGCTGGGCATCGGCTGGAGCGCCATGGGCGGCGCGGCCCTCGCCCTGCTCACCGGCGTGATCGGCTGGGGCGACGTGCCCGTGGTCTGGCGCATCGTCTGGGACGCGACCTTCACCTTCGTGGGCCTGATCGTGATCTCGCTGCTGCTCGACGAGGCGGGGTTCTTCCAGTGGGCCGCGCTGCACGTCGCCCGCTGGGGCGGCGGCCGGGGGCGCAGGCTGTTCCCGCTGGTCGTGCTGCTCGGCGGCGTGATCGCCGCGTTCTTCGCCAACGACGGCGCCGCGCTGCTGCTGACGCCGATCGTGGTGGCGATCCTGCTGCGGCTGGAGTTCTCCCCCGCCGCGACGCTGGCCTTCGTGGTGGCGACCGGCTTCGTGGCCGACACCACCAGCCTGCCGCTGATCATCTCCAACCTCGTCAACATCGTCAGCGCCAACTACTTCGCCATCCCCTTCGACCGCTACGCCGCGGTGATGGTCCCGGTGGACCTGGTGGCGCTGCTCGCCACCCTGGCGGTGCTGTGGGCGTTCTACCGGCGCCAGGTGCCGTCGAGCTACCCGCTCGCGCAGCTTGAAGCGCCGGCCAGCGCGATCCGCGACCCCGTGGTGTTCCGGGCGGCCTTTCCGCTGCTCGGCGTGCTGCTGGCGGCGTACTTCGTCCTCGCCCCCCTGGGCGTGCCCGTGGCGTTCGTGACGGGGGCTGCGGCCCTCGTGCTGCTGGCGCTGGCGGGGCGCTGGCTCCGGGGCGGCCGGGGCGCCGTGGTGCCGGTGGGCAAGGTGCTGCGTGGCGCGCCCTGGCAGATCGTGGTGTTCAGCCTCGGCATGTACCTCGTGGTCTACGGCCTGCGCAACGCCGGGCTGACGGGCCACCTGGCGTCGGCCCTGGTCTGGCTGGCCGGGCACGGCCTCTGGGCGGCGGCCATCAGCACCGGGTTCGGCGCCGCGCTGCTGTCCTCGGTGATGAACAACATGCCGGGCGTGCTGGTCGGCGCCTTGTCGATCGACCAGGCGCGCGCCATTCCCGCCGCGACCCGCGAGCTGATGGTCTACGCCAACGTCATCGGCTGCGACCTCGGGCCGAAGTTCACGCCGATCGGCAGCCTCGCGACGCTGCTCTGGCTGCATGTCCTCGCCCGCAAGGGCATCACCATCACCTGGGGGCAATACATGCGGGTCGGCCTCGCGATCACGCCGCCGGTGCTGCTGATCGTGCTGGCGGCCCTGGCGCTCTGGCTGCCATTGCTGGGTCCTGCGTGACCCTGGGCGCCCTGCTCCCGCCGCCGATCGAGAGAGGACCGCGATGAACGACGCTCCCGCTCCGGACGTGGGGCCGATGCCGGCGCTGCGCGCCGAGCTGCTGACGCCGCCCGACCCCGCCCGCCTGGAGCCGCCGGCCCGGATGCGGCACCCGCCGCGCATCCTGCTGCTCCACGGCTCGCTGCGGGAGCGCTCGTTCAGCCGCCTGCTGGTCGAGGAGGCCGACCGCCTGCTGCGGCTGATGGGCGCCGAGACGCGCATCTTCGACCCGCGCGGGCTGCCGATGGCCAACGACGCGCCGGCCGGGCACCCGAAGGTGGCGGAGCTGCGCGCCCTGTCGCTGTGGTCGGAGGGCCAGGTCTGGTGCAGCCCGGAGGTGCACGGCGCGATCACCGGCGTGTTCAAGAACCAGATCGACTGGCTGCCGCTGGAGCTGGGCTCGGTCCGCCCGACGCAGGGGCGCACGCTCGCGGTGATGCAGGTCTGCGGCGGCTCGCAGAGCTTCAACGCGGTGAACACCCTGCGCCTGCTCGGCCGCTGGATGCGGATGGTCACCATCCCGAACCAGTCCAGCGTGCCCCGCGCCTACGAGCAGTTCGACGACGCCGGGCGGATGAAGCCGTCTGCCAACTACGACCGGGTCGTGGACGTCATGGAGGAGCTGGTGCGCTTCACGCTGCTGCTGCGCGACCGGGCGGACGTCCTCGTGGACCGCTACAGCGAGCGCAAGGCCAGCTTCACGGTGCCCAGCGCGATGTGACGGCGCGCCGGGCACCGGCCAGGAAGCAAGGCTGGGCCCTGCCCAGACCCGCCAGGGGCGAGCCGCCCCTGAACCGGCCTTACTGAAGTAGTGGATTCCAAAGGCGAGCCTTTGGCGGAGTTTGAGGCAGAGCCTCAACCTTGCCTTGCCTACCCCAGCAGCCACCGCAGCGCGTGCCGCAGTCGCGCCGTGCCGTCCCGCTCGAACCAGCGCCCGTGCGCGAAGACCACCCGCTCCGGCGCCAGCCCGACCAGCCGCTCCGCCGCCCGCGCCGCCTCCGGCCTGCGCATCCTGACCACCGCGCGCAGGTAGGGCGGCGGCATCGCGTCCGGCGCCAGGCTGCCGAACAGCCGCAGCAGCGGCCGCACCAGCGCCGGCACCTTGCCCGCCTCCAGGTTCACCACGAGGTCGGTCAGCAGCAGCGTGCGCGTCGCCCCGTGGAACAGCGCGACCTCGTGGAACCCGAGCCCGCCCGGCACCGTCACCAGCGCGAACGCGCCGCCCCACTCCGCCGGCGCCGCCTCGCCCAGGTCGTGGTCCAGCCGCACCCCGCTCCTGCGCACCTGCGCGCGCCCGCGCAGCCCCGGCGCCGCCCAGGTCACGGCCCCGGGGCACTACCGCTGCCACTCCGGCAGGAACGTCCAGTGCGCGACGTTGGGCGCCATCAGGTGCCGGATCGGCCCGATCCGCTCCAGCCGCTCGCGCAGCGCCATCGTGAACCGCGTCGGCGAGTGCAGCAGCAGCCCGCCGCCCGGCAGCCGCACCACCGCCATGCGCACCGGCAGCACCCGCCCCAGCGCCCCGGACATCAGGGAGTCCACCACGAACACGTCGCCCGCCACCGGCTTGGGCACGTCGAGCGGCGGATACCCCACCTCGACGCCAGCGGACGCGGTCGCCGGCGCCTCGCCCAGCAGGCGCCCGAGCGGCCCAGAGCCCTGGCCCGGCCCGCTGCGCGGGGCGGCGCTGCTCAGCGCGGCCACCGCCAGCTCCGACAGCCCCGCCGCCACCAGCAGCGCCCGTTCCCCGCCCCGCCGGCGCCGCAGCGTCAGGCCCGCGGCGCACAGCCCCGCGCCCCCCAGCATGTCGAGCGCCAAGTGCTGCCGCATCGTCAGGAGCGGCCGCACCCCCGCCTCGTAGTCCGTGGCCAGGGCGGTGCCCACATGCGCCACCGCCGCCGCCCGCAGCACGCCCCGCGTCGGCGCGGACAGCACCGGCGAGGCGGACGCGGCACCCAGCAGCGACGCCACCGCGCAGTCGATCGCCCCATGCAGCCGTGTCGAGATCATCGGCAAGCGCCCCCCTGCGTCGGCAGGCCAAACCCGGCACAGGCTCGTACGGTTCGCGCCCGCACCGGGATGTGACCGCAGGCAAGGAAGGTTGAGGCTCTGCCTCAAACTCCGCCAAAGGGCGAGCCCTTTGGAAACGTTTACTTAAGTAAAGCCGGTCCAGGGGGGGCTTCCCCCCTGGCGGGTCTGGGCAGAGCCCAGGCTTTCTTCCTTCCCGAACACCGCCTCCCCATATCGCACCCCCACGAGGCACAGCCCGCACGCCGGCGCCGTCGGCCCCGCCGCCGCCCTGTCCCGCGCCGCCAGCACCCGCGCGACCGCGTCCTCCCCCCACGCGCCCGTGCCCACGAGGCGCAGCGTGCCGACCATGTTGCGCACCTGGTGGTGCAGGAACGAGCGCGCCTCGACCACGAACTCCACGCGCTCGCCCTGCCGCACCACGTCGAGGCGGTCCAGCGTGCGCAGCGGCCCGCTCGCCTGGCACGACGCCGCGCGGAAGCTGGAGAAGTCGTGCCGCCCGAGCAGCGCGCGCGCCGCCCGCCCCATCGCCGCCGCGTCGAGCGGGTGCGCCTGGTGCCAGACCCGCCCCTCCGCCAGCGCCGGCTGCGCCCTGCGCTCCAGCATCGTGTAGCGGTACGACCGCCCCACCGCGGAGAACCGCGCGCTCCATTCCTCGGCGACCGGGGCGGCGCGCAGCACCGCGACCCGGTGCGGCCGCATGTGGAAGTTCAGCGCGTCGGCCAGCCGCTCCGCCCCGATCGCGCGCGCCAGGTCGAGGTGCGCGACCTGGCCCTGCGCGTGCACCCCGGCGTCGGTGCGCCCCGCCGCCACGCTCGCGACCGGAGCGCCGCCCGACAGCCGCGCCGCCGCCGCCTCCAGCACCGCCTGCACCGTGGGCTGCCCCGGCTGGCGCTGCCACCCCGCGAAGCCGGCGCCATCATACTCCAGCAGCAGCGCCCATCGCGTCACTGTCGTGCCGGCCCTGAACGCGCGACAGGAAGGAAGGCCAGAGGCTCTGCCTCTGGACTCCGCCAAAGGCTCGCCTTTGGAATCCAATACTTGAAGTAGACGTTTCCAAAGGGCTCGCCCTTTGGCGGAGTTTGAGGCAGAGCCTCAACCTTGCTTCCGTCCGGCCCGCCGCTCATCCCCCCAGCACGGTCCCCGCCCCCACCGCCGCGCCGCGCGCGAACGAGGCCGCGTCCACCGCCGCCCGCCCCGCGCGCTGCACCCGCAGCAGCCGCAGCGCCCCCGTTCCGCAGCGCACCACGACCCCCCCGCCGTACCCGCCCAGCACCGTCCCCGGCGCCTCGCCGCCCTCTGCGAGGCCGGCCGCCAGCTCCGCCCCCAGCACCTTGACGACCTCGCCTGTGGGCAGCGTGGTCCACGTCCCCGGCCACGGCGTCAGCGCCCGCACCCGCCGCTCCAGCGCCGCCGCGTCCCGCGCCCAGTCCAGCCGCCCGTCCGCCCGCGTCAGCTTGCCCGCGTGCGTCGCCCCCTCTGGCTGCGCCACCTCGGCCGGCCGCTCCGCCAGCGCGCGCACCACCAGCGCCGCCCCCAGCGCCGACAGCGCTTCCGCCAGCTCCGGCGCCGTCGCCTGCGGCCCGATCGGCACCGCGCCGCGCAGCAGCATCGGCCCGGTGTCCAGCCCCTCCTCCATCCGCATGATGGTGACGCCCGTCTGCGCGTCGCCCGCCAGCAGCGCCGACTGGATCGGCGACGCCCCCCGCCAGCGCGGCAGCAGGCTGGCGTGCACGTTCCAGCACCCCAGGCCCGGCGCCCCCAGCATCTCCATCGGCAGGATCAGCCCGTACGCCGCCACCACCGCCACGTCGAGCCGCAGCGCCCGGAATGCTGCGTGCTCGCCCGCCTCGCGCCGCAGCCGCGCCGGGCTGCGCACCTCGATCCCCAGCGCCTCGGCGGCCACCTGCACCGCGCAGCGCGACACCGGCTGCCCCCGGCCGGACGGGCGAGCGGGCTGGCAGTACACCGCGGCGACCTCGTGGCCGGCGTCGTGCAGGGCGCGCAGCGACGGCACGGCAAAGGCGGGGGAACCCATGAAGGCCAGCCTCACGGGGCCACCAGCAAAGCAAGCAAGGCCAGGGCTCTGCCCTGGACCCGCCAAAGGCTCGCCTTTGGAAACATTCTGGAAGGTCCTGCGGCGCTCCCATGTGCGCCGGTCCAGGGGGGATCCCCCTGACGGGTCCCCGCTTCCAGGCGATGGGGGAGAGCCCTGGCCTTGCCTACCTGCCTCACTCGTCCGCCCTCGCCTTGCGCTCCTTGGCCAGCCTGCGCATCAGCATGTTGCGTTTCAGCGGCGACAGGTAGTCCACGAACAGCACCCCGTCCAGGTGGTCGATCTCGTGCTGCAGGCAGGTGGCGAGCAGCCCCTCCGCCTCGACCTCGCGCGCCCGCCCCTCGGCGTCGGTGTAGCGCACCCTGACTCGGTCCGGCCGGCTCACGTCGGCGTATTGCCCGGGCAGCGACAGGCAGCCCTCCTCGCGCACCGCCCAGTCCTCGCCCACCGCGGCGACCTCTGGGTTGATGAGCGCCATCGGCGCCGGCGCGTCGTCCGGCATCAGGTCCACCACCGCGACCCGCAGCGCCACGCCCACCTGCGGCGCCGCCAACCCGATTCCGGGCGCCGCGTACATAGTGGCGAACAGCCGCGGCAGCAGCGCGCGCACCGCGTCCATGTCGCCGGGCATCACCCGCCGCGCCTTGAGCTTCAGCGCCTTGTCGGGCGCGACCAGGATCGGCAACAGCGCCGCATTGTCCGCAGGGTCCGTCATCGCCCGCATGTAGCCAACCCCCGGCCGGCGAGCAAGCAAGGCCAGGGCTCTGCCCTGGACCCGCCAGGGGGAAGCCCCCCCTGGACCGGCTTTACTTAAGTAGTGGATTCCAAAGGCGAGCCTTTGGCGGAGTTTGAGGCAGAGCCTCAACCTTCCTTGCTTCCCCTACGCTCAGTAGTTCGGGAAGCACCGCCCACGGTACGGCCCGGGGTGGAAGCCCGGCGGGCACACCCGGTAGACCGGCCGGTAGAACGGGCGGTAGTTCGGCAGGCAGCGGCCGTAGAAGTCGCGGTGCCCGCCCGGCCCGCAGCCTCCGCTCACCTCGACGATGCCGCCGCCCGTGCCGGCGAGCGCCGGCGGCGGCATGGCCCGGGCCGACGCCATCCCCGCGGTCGGCAGCGCCGCGGCCAGGGCGATCAGCGCGAGTGTCCTCATGGATGCCTCCTGTTGCTGGACTCCGCCTGTTCAACACGCAACGATGTCGTCACGACGTCGGCGTTGTATCGCAACGTGTCGCGGCGCCGGCGGGCCTGGCGCGACGGCCGGCGCGCCCGCGCCTGCCTCTTGCAACGGTTCGGCCTGCGACCAAACTACTGCGTCCAGGCGGGGTGCCTCAGAGGGCCCTGCCAAACGCTTCGCTCCCAGGAGGAGGCCCGCCACCCATGTCCCAGCGCATGTTCGCCTCGCCGTTGTTCCTTGGCTTCGACCACCTCGAGCAGATGCTGGAGCGTGCGTCCAAGACCTCGTCCGACGGCTACCCCCCCTACAACATCGAGCAGGTCAGCCAGACCGGCCTGCGCATCACGCTGGCCGTCGCCGGCTTCACCATGGACGACCTCCAGATCACCCAGGAGGACAACCAGCTCGTGATCCGCGGCCGCCAGACCGACGAGCCCGGCGAGCGCGTGTTCCTGCACCGAGGCATCGCCGCGCGCCAGTTCCAGCGCGCCTTTGTCATGGCGGAGGGCATCGAGGTGCGCGGCGCCTGGCTCGACAACGGCCTGCTGCACATCGACCTGGCCCGCCCGCAGCCAGAGGCGCGCGTCAAACAGATCCGCATCGGCCGCCCGGAGCCCGAGGCCGACCCGGGCCGCGTGGTTGACGGCGTCGCCGGCTGACGCCACCCGGCGGGCCGCAGCCTGCCGCCGCCCATCGCCTGACACGCATGTAATGCCCGCGCGCCCTGTGCGGCGCGCGGCTTGTATCCATCTTTCCCCTACGAAGCAGACCAGCCGGCCCCGCCCGGGGCCGCGGTCCAGGCAGGAGCCTCGCCATGACCAGCACCACCGAGCAGCCCGCCGCGCAGACCATCGACATCCGCCACCTGTCCACCGCGCAGCTCCAGGCGCTGGGCGTTTCGCAGCTCGCCTACGTCAAGCAGGTGATCGTGGGCGGCGTCACCGCCTTTGCCATCCACGCCGCGGACGGCACCCAGATGGCCGTCGCGGACGACTGCGCCGTCGCGGTCGCGGCGATCCGCGAGCACGAGATGGTCGCGGCGATGGTGCACTGAAGAAAGGTTGAGGCTCTGCCTCAAACTCCGCCAAAGGCTCGCCTTTGGAATCCACTACTAAGTAAAGCCGGTCCAGGGGGGCTTCCCCCCTGGCGGGTCTGGGCAGAGCCCAGCCTTGCTTCCCCGTCAGGCCGCCGCCGGGTCGATCCACCCAACGTTCCCGTCCCCTCTGCGGTAGACGACGTTCAGTTCCCCTGACCCAGAGTTGCGGAACATCAGCACCGGCTGGTCAGCGAGGTCCATGCGCATCACCGCCTCGCCGACGGTGAGCCGGCTGATCTCGACCGCCTGCTCCGCGATCACGGTGGCGAACGTCTCCGCCGCCCCCGGCTCCGCGAGCGGCGCCTCCTCCTCGACGCGCAGCATGGTGTCGCGGGCGGGCTCCGGCTTGCTGCGGTTGGCGAGGTCGCGCGAGTGGTCGTTGACCCTGCGGCGGTAGCGGCGCAGCCGCTTGGCGATGTGCTCGGCGGCGTCGTCGAAGGCGGTGTTGGCGTTGGCGGCCTCGCCCTCGCCGCGCAGGCTGAGGCCGCGCCCGGCGTGGACGTTGATGTCGCAGGTGAAGAACGAGCGCGCGCGGCCGAAGGTGACGTGGGCCTCCAGCGCGTGGTCGAAGTACTTGCCGGCGATCCCGTCGAGCTGCTCGCCGACCCTGGTGCGCAGGGAGTCCGACAGCTCGATCTGCTTGCCCGACACGGTGATCTGCATGGCGTCCGCCTCCCGCCGCTCACGTGGCCGGAAGGACGGGCCTCCGCGCCCGTGCGTCAGGCCGGCACCGCCTTCTCCCGCTTGCGCTGCACCGAGCTGGGGATGCGCAGCGCCTCCCGGTATTTAGCGACCGTTCGCCGCGCGATGTCCACGCCCTCGCCGCGCAGCGCGATGACGATCGCGTCGTCGCTGAGCACGTCGTCCACGCCCTCCGCCAGCACCAGGGCGCGGATGCGGTGGCGCACCGTCTCCGCGCTGTGGCTCTCGCCGCCCTGCGTGCCGGCGATGGCGGTGGTGAAGAAGTACTTCAGCTCGAAGGTGCCGCGCGGCGTGGCGATGTACTTGTTCGCCGTGACCCGGCTGACCGTGCTCTCGTGCATCTCCACCGCGTCGGCGATGTCGCGCAGGATCAGCGGGCGCATGTGGCCGATGCCGAGGCGGAAGAACCCGTCCTGGCGGCGCACGATCTCCGCCGCGACCTTGAGGATGGTCTGCGCGCGCTGCTGCAGCGACTTGACCAGCCAGTTCGCGGTCGACAGCTTCTCCGACAGGAAGCTCTTCTCCTCGCGCCCGGCGCGCAGGCTGACGCGGGCGTGGTAGCTCTCGTTGACCAGCACGCGCGGCATGGTCTCGGGGTTCAGCTCCAGCAGCCACGCCCCGTCGGCGGCGCGGCGCATCAGCACGTCGGGGATGACGCTGTGCGCCGGCGCCAGCTCGAAGCGCGCGGCGGGCTTGGGGTCGAGTGCCCTCACCTCGGCGATCATCTGCGCCAGGTCCTCGCCGTCCACGCCGCAGAGCTGCATCAGCCGGCGGTGCTCCCGCCGGCCCAGCAGGTCGAGGTTGTCGAGCAGCGCCGCCATCGCCGGGTCGAGCCGGTCCAGCTCCGCGAGCTGGGCGGCCAGGCACTCGCGCAGGGACCGCGCGAACAGCCCCACCGGGTCGAAGCGCATCATCCTCGCCCGCACCGCCTCCACGCGTGCGAGGTCGCAGCCCAGGGCGCGCGCGATGTCGGCGGGCTCCGCGGACAGCCGCCCCGCCGGGTCGAGCAGCGCGATCAGGTGGGCGCCGATCATGCGCTCCGAGGCCTCGGCGAAGCCCAGGCGGAGCTGCTCGCCCAGGTGGTCGCGCAGGCCGCGCGGGTCCTCCGCCAGGTCGTCGATGCCGCGATCGTCGCCCTCGAAGCCGACGCCGCCGGTCTTGCCGAAGCTGGCGGGCTCGGGCGCCGCACCGTCGGCGGCGCCGTGCTGCTCGAAGCGGTCGTCGACGCCGGTGTCGAGCGGGCCGCCCTCCGCCATGGTGGAGCCCCCGACCAGCTCCACCGCCTCCGCGCCCTCGGCCACGGCGAGGGGGCGCTGGTCGAGGGCAGGAGCCTCCGCGAACCGCTCGGAGCGCTCGTCGCGCTCCAGCAGCGGGTTGCGCTCCAGCTCCTCGTCGACGAAAGCGGCGGCCTCCATGTTGGTGAACTGGAGCAGCTTGATCGCCTGGCGGAGCTGCGGCGTCATCACCAGCGACTGGCTCTGCCTGAACTCCAGCCGTGGACCTATCCGGGGACCGATCGCCATGCCCGCAGTCTACGGGGAGAACCTTTACAGGGGGAGAACCTTTCTCTGCGGCACAGCATTTTTCGTGCCAACCGGAAGGAAGCAAGGCTGGGCTCTCCCTTCGCTGCCATTCCAACGACCCAAGCAGGTCGTCGGAACCTTTGGCAGCTTCGCCCAGGTCCGCCAGGGGCAAGCCGCCCCTGGACCGGCCTTACTGAGACAAGTGGACTCCAAAGGCGAGCCTTTGGCGGAGTTTGAGGCCCATGCTTGAAGGAGGGGCCTCAACCTTGCTTCCTGCCTCAGAGCGAGAACCGTTCCCCCAGGTAGACGCGACGGACGTCCTCGTGGGCGACGACCTCCTGCGGGTCGCCCTCCATCAGCACCTGCCCGTCGTGCATGATGTAGGCCCGGTCGATGATCTCCAGCGTCTCTCGCACGTTGTGGTCGGTGATCAGCACGCCGATGCCGCGGTCCTTGAGGTGGCCCACCAGGTCGCGGATGTCGCCGACCGCGATCGGGTCGATGCCGGCCAGCGGCTCGTCGAGCAGGATGTAGTTCGGCTGCGTGGCGAGCGCCCTCGCGATCTCCACCCGCCGCCGCTCGCCGCCCGACAGCGCCAGCGCCGGCGTCCTGCGCAGGTGCGCGATGCCGAACTCGGCCAGCAGCTCGTCGAGCATGGCCTGGCGCTGGTCGTGGTCCGGCTCGACGACCTCCAGGGCGGCCATGACGTTCTGCTCGACGTTGAGGCCGCGGAACACGCTGGCCTCCTGCGGCAGGTAGCCGATGCCGAGCCGCGCGCGGCGATACATCGGCAACTGGGTGATGTCGGCGCCGTCGAGCGTGATGGAGCCGGTGTCGGGCCGTACCAGCCCGGTGATCATGTAGAACGTCGTGGTCTTGCCCGCCCCGTTCGGCCCGAGCAGGCCGACCGCCTCGCCGCGCCGGACGTTGATGGTGACGTCGCGCACCACGGGGCGCTTCTTGTAGGTCTTGCCCACGCCGGTCGCGCTCAGCCCGAGTCCGCCCCCCGGCCCGCCCCCGACCACCCGAAGCGCCTCCGCCCGCTCGCCCGCCATCGCGCCCGTCATCGCCACGTCCTTCATCGCACGCCTCCTGCCAACGTCGCCCCCGCAGCCGGCGCCGCGGCGGACGGCCCCGGCGCCCCGGTCGCCCCCGCCTCCGGCGCCGCACCCGCGCGCGGCGGCCTGGCGGGCTTGCCGCCCGCGGCCTTGGGCGTGCCCGCGGCAGCGCCGGGACCGCCCGCCGGCGGGGCGCTGTTCGGCACGATCAGCCCCTCCACCCGGGTGCCCGGGTTCTGCGACAGGGTGGCCAGCCCGGTGTGCATGTTCACGATCGCCGCCGCCCCGTTGAGCACGTTCTCGCCGCGCGTGATGTGCACCAGGCCCGCGATGCGCGCGATGCCGGTGTCGGGCACGTAGACCCCCTTGTCGCCGGTGACGATCTCGGTGGGCGTCTGCACCCGGACATGGCCGAAGCCGTCCACGCGCTGCAGCTTGCCCGAGGTGGCGAGCGGGTCCGCCCCCGGCTTGCCCGCTCCCGCCTTGTCCGCCCCCGGCTTATCCGCGCCAGGCTTCGCAGGGTGCGCTCCCGGGCCCGCCGCCGGCACGGGCGCGTTCGGGTCGACGGTGTAGCCCACGAGCACGTCGGCCTGCACGCGGCGCTGGTCGTTGGTCGTCACCACGGCGTCGCCGCGCCCGACCGCCATGTGCCGGGCCGACCAGTACTCCATCGCGTCGCGCGCCGTGAGCACGTCCTGCGGCGTCACCAGCTTGAGCTCGGACCCGGTCAGCACCAGCACCGCCTGGTCGATGTCGTAGGTCGCGTGGTCACCCCAGGCCTGGTCGGTGGCGGTGAAGATGTGCACGTGGCCGAGCGCCTCCAGGCGAAAGATCTCGTTGGCGCCGCTGTCGTCGCCGATCCCCGGCGTGGCCCCGCCCGGCTTCGGCGCCGCCGCGTCAGCGGAGGCCGCGGTGCCTGCCCCCGCGGCGTCCGCGGCCCCCGGCGCGCCCGTGCCCGACGCGCCCGTACCCGGCGCAGCACCACCCGGCGCGGAGGTGTCCATCTGCACGGGGGCCAGCGGCTTCGGCGGCCTGGCGGGCGTGCCTGCGGGGACAGCCTTCTTGCGGTAGTGCGCAACCAACTCGTCCGCGGTCACGGTGACGTCGCCACGGACCGCGCGGGCGTCGCCGCGCGCCACCACGATCTGCGCGCCCTGGTTCCAGTCGATGCCGTCGCGCGCGGTGACGGACACCGGCCCGCCGTGCGACAGGTCGATGGCCTGCGCCCGCGCCGCACCTGCGCCCCCCAGGCCGCCGCCCAGCCCGCCCGCCGCCGCCAGCGACGCCGTCAGCGCCGCCGCCAGCGCGCCGCGCCGCAGCCCGCCGCCTCCCGCACGGCCCCGCGTCACGGCGAGCCCCCGTTCAGCACCATGTGCGCCGGCCCCTGGAACTGGATCACCGCGCCCTTGTCCACCAGAACGAACCCCTGGGCGTCGAGCGTGCCGAACGGCCCCTCGGCGTGGGTGCGGTCGTTGCTCGCCGCCGAGTCCTGCCTGAGGTCCACGTCGGCGGTGTCGGAGGTCATCACCGTGCCGTCCTGCCGGTACAGCGTGACGTCGCCCGACAGGTCGAGCTGCCCGGTGTGCTGCATGTACACCCCGTCGCGCCCCTCCAGCATCAGCCACGCCCCGTTCTGCATCACCACGTCGCCCTTCGGCGCCACCAGGTCGATCCGCTCCGGCCCCGCCTCCTTCGCGCTGTCCGCGGTCACGGTGTAGGGACGCCCGCGCGCGTCCACGCCGCGGTAGCGCGGCGCCACCATGCGCCCGGTGCCCAGCTCGACGGCCGCCAGCCCGCGCATCGCCAGCCGGCTCGACCCGATGATGCGGTTCAGCTCCGGCCACAACGCCACCGCGCCGAGCAGCAGCAGCGCGCCCAGCGGCAGCAGCCACTTCACCGCCGTCAGCGTCGCCCGCCTGCGCACCAGCCGGCCCCGCGTCGGCGGCCTGCGGCGCAGGTCCTGCCCCGACGCCACCCTCGGCTCCAGCCGCAGCGCCGCCACCCCGCCCGCGGCACCCTCCGGCCCGGCGCCGTCCGGTCCCACCCCGTCCAGCCTTGCCCCATCCAACGTAGCCCCGTCCGGCCCGATCATGCCCAGCCTGGCCCCGTCCAGCCTGGCCCCGCCGGCCCCGTCCGCACGCCCCGGCCGCGCCGCGCCGCTCACGCCAGCCCCGCGCGCAGCAGGTCGTGCAGGTGCAGCAGCCCCACGGGCCGCCCGCCTCCCGGCGCGGCGTCCACCACGAACAGGCTGGTGATCGGCCGCGCCCGCGCCGTCATGCGGTGCAGCGCCTCCGCCGCCAGCGCGTCCGGCCCGATCGTGCCGGGCGCCTCCGTCATCACCTGCTCCACGCGCCGCTCCAGCAGCCCCGGCCCCATCGCACGGCGCAGGTCGCCGTCGGTGATGATCCCCGCGAGCCGCCCCTGCGCGTCCAGCACCCCCAGGCACCCCAGGCTCTTCGTGGTCATCAGCACGATCGCCTCCGGCATCGCCGTGCCGAGCGGCGCCAGCGGCATCGCCTCGCCGACGTGCATCAGCGCGCCCACCCGCTGCAGCCGCGCGCCCAGCCGCCCGCCCGGGTGGAACGTGCGGAACTCGCCCGCCGTGAAGCCGCGACGCTGCAGCAGCGCCACCGCCACCGCGTCGCCCAGCGCCATCTGCATCGTGGTGCTCGTCGTCGGCGCCCCCGTCACCGCGCACGCCTCGGGCGCCTGCGGCAGCACCAGCGCCACGTCCGCCGCCCGCGCCAGGGTGCTCTCCCGCTGGCCGGTGATCGCGACCAGCGGCAGCCCGAAGCGCCGCGCGTGCGCCACCAGGTCCGCCAGCTCCGCCGTCTCCCCGGAGTTGGACAGCGCCAGCACCCCGTCGCCCGCCAGCACCATGCCGAGGTCGCCGTGGCTGGCCTCCGCGGGGTGGACGAACAGCGACGGCGTGCCGGTCGACGCCAGGGTCGCCGCGATCTTGCGCGCCACGTGCCCGGACTTGCCGATGCCGGTCACCACCACCCGGCCCGGCAGCCCCGCCAGCAGCGCCACCGCCGCCGCGAACCGCTGGTCCAGCGCCGCCGCGAGCGCGCGCAGGCCCGCCGCCTCGGTGGCCAGCACCGAGCGGGCCACGGCCAGGTCGTCGTCGAGCGCAGCCAAGGCGGCGGTCATCGCGTCTGTCTCCTGCGGTCCATGTATGGGCAGGGCAGGGGGCAGGGTCAATTCAGGCCAGGGTTGCAAAGGGTAAGCAAGGTTGAGGCTCTGCCTCAAACTCCGCCAAAGGCTCGCCTTTGGAATCCAATACTTAAGTAAGGCCGGTCCAGGGGGGCTCCCCCTGGCGGGTCCAGGGCAGAGCCCTGGCCTTGCTTCCCGGCAGGTGACCGAACCGTAAATTGGCCCTCCCCGCGAATCGGCCCACGCTGCCCGCCCCGACAGGAGGCCCCGCGCCGTGAGCGACACCCCGACGCCCCGCCCGGGCAAGGTCCCCGCCGTCACCCTGGCCTTCTGGGCGATCAAGGTCGCCGCGACCACCCTGGGCGAGACCGGCGGCGACGCCGTCTCCATGACCCTGCGCCTCGGCTACGCGCTGAGCACCGCGATCTTCGTCGCCGTGTTCCTGGCGACCGCCGCCGCCCAGATCGGCGCGCGGCGCTTCCACCCGCTGCTGTACTGGGCGGCCATCGTCGCCACCACGACCGCGGGCACCACGATGGCGGACTACGCGGACCGCTCGCTCGGCATCGGCTACGTCGGCGGCTCGCTCGCCCTGGCGGCGCTGCTGGCGCTCACGCTGGGGGCGTGGCGGCTCGCGACCGGCAGCATCGCCGTGGACAGGATCGCCTCGCCGCGCGCGGAGGCGTTCTACTGGGCGGCGATCCTGTTCTCCAACACGCTCGGCACCGCGCTCGGCGACTTCCTGGCAAGCCAGCCGGGCGTCGGCTACGAGGGCGGCGCGCTGGCGTTCGCCGCCGCCCTGGCCGTGGTCGCGGCGGCGTACTTCCTCACCGCGGCGTCACGCACCGCGCTGTTCTGGGCGGCGTTCATCCTGACCCGGCCGCTGGGCGCCACGGTGGGCGACCTGCTGACCAAGCCGCTCGCGGACGGCGGCCTGTCGCTGAGCCGGCCCGGCGCGTCGGCGGCGATCGCGGCGGTCATGCTGGCCGCGATCCTGCTCCTGCCGCAGCGGGCGGGCGAACACCCCGGGCGGAGCGCGTGACGGGGGAGCAAGACAGCAAGAAAGGTTGAGGCTCTGCCTCAAACTCCGCCAAAGGCAGGCCTTTGGAATCCATTTGTTTAAGCAAGCGGTTTCCGGGAGCCCCTTGCTTGAGGAGAGGCCCCCAAGGATGGCGGCGCTGGTCGTCGCCTCAAGGTTGAGTGCGGCGGGGTGCTGCGGTGGGCATAGCCTGCCCACCCTAAGCAACCGGAGTGCTTATCGACCTAATGTCGGCCCAAGATGACGGGAGAATATGGCTTTCAGCCGGTTCTCCCACCCTCCATTCCTATAATCGAAAGCATACTTTGGTATTCTTGTCATATCACTTTCTATAAGAGTCAACTCCCCGGTTTCTCTGACGCATCTATCTTGAAGGCCCACCATCAGGCTTTGAAAGCCGCCATCGCTTCTTGTATTCGGGTCTTGTAGATACAAGGAGTGTATCTCAGTGGAATTGAGCACGACGTTCATCGCTACCCCGTTACCGCCATTGGTGCAGGTTAGTGCAACGGCAACCTGCGGAACACGGTGATACCACGGAATCTATGATTGGTGGACTTCCACATGCCGATTGTCGCATCAACCGCGAAGGTGTCTTTGCGGTACATCGGCAGAACCTGATCTAGCCACACCACATGTGCCCCCGGCGGCAGCCCCGCTAAGGCCCGCATGACGGTGTTTCGCTTGACCATGCTGGTTCCGTAGTGCTCGCAATCTTCCACGCTGTAGGGCGGATCAGCGAGCACCAAGTCATACCGTTTCAATGGCACCTGCTCTAAGGTCTGCGCATCGTCCACAAACGTTGCTCCGTTTGCAGGATTGATGTCTACCGTGTCACCCGGGAAGGTTGCCAAATCCACCTTGCCGCTAAACAAGTGAAGGGTGCTCTTTTTGTCAGGGAACAATGCCTTTATCCTTTTTAGATACCCTGCCGGATAGCCCCCGTAATAGTTAGACTTGACCCTATAATCATTGCCCATGATCCAAGTGCCAACCACGCGCCCATCTTCGCCGATGAAAAGGCTTCGTGGAAATTTGGTGACTCGACAATAGCTGTCGATTCGGTCTTGCCATTCCATTGAGGTGCTCCGCATTTGACATGCAGAACTTGGCGCTTAGAGCAATAGATGTACACCTACATGAGTACATGGCTGGTATGCGTGCAGTACATGCCTCGTGCAGCCGGTGACATTCTTTAGCTCAGTGAACTGCCCGCTACCAATATCCGCAGAAGTCGTCACGGCTGCCTCGAACACCAACACGCTAAAGGCTCGCCCCTGGCGGGTCCGGGCAGAGCCCGGCCTTGCCTGCTTTGCCGGCCCCCGCCCCGAAAGCCCGTTTGAGAATGCGCTACGCCGAGTCAGAGGTGCCGCTTGGCGCCGCCCGGCGTGTCTTTCGAGAACCGGAGCGGAGCGGCCGCTGGGCCGTGAGCACCGGAAGCGCAGAAAGGCGCGTCGGATGGCCGGCGTAGTAGCATTGTCAAACGGGCGCCCTCAGTGCGAGAGCACGTCCGCCTCGCCCTCGTACCCCATGAGGTCGAGCCGCGCCCGCGCCGGCAGGAACGCGAAGCACTGCTCGGCCAGCGCCAGCCTGCCCTCGCGCCGCAGCAGCGCCTCCAGCTTCGCCCACAGCGCGTGCAGGTGCAGCACGTCCGACGCCGCATAGGCCAACTGCTCCGGCGACAGCTCCGCGCTCCCCCAGTCCGAGGTCTGCTGCTGCTTGGACAGCTCCACGCCGAGCAGGTCACGGCACAGCGCCGCCAGCCCGTGCCGCTCCGTGAAGGTCCGCACCAGCCGCGCCGCCACCTTGGTGCACGCCACCGGCCCCACGTCCACGCCCAGCACGTGCTGCAACACGGCCACGTCGAAGCGCGCGAAATGGAACAGCTTGAGCACCGCAGGGTCGGCCATCAGCCGCGCCAGGTTGGGGTGCGCGCCCCGCCTGCCCAGCGCCTCCGGCACCACCTGCACCAGGTGCGCCACCCCGTCGCCGGCGCTGAGCTGCACCAGGCACAGCCGGTCGCGGTGCGGGCGAAGCCCCATCGTCTCCGTGTCCACCGCGACCACGGGGCCGAGCGCCAGGCCGTCCGGCAGGTCGTCGCGGTGCAGGTGCAGCGTCGCGCGCGGCAGGAACTGGGTGATGCTCACGGCGCGCTCCGGACAGGAAAGCAAGGAAGGTTGAGGCTCTGCCTCAAACTCCGCTCAAGGCTCGCCTTGAGAATCCATGACTTCAGGTCAGGAGTTACCCGCGGTCGGCGGGGAGATTGGTGCCCAGGAGAAGACTCGAACTTCCACAGCCTTGCGGCCACAGGTACCTGAAACCTGCGCGTCTACCATTTCGCCACCTGGGCACCGGGGCGCCGGGCACCGCCCGGGGAGCGCGCGATGTAGCCGCCCACCCCGGGCCCGTCAACTGGCCCTGCTCCGCGCGGACGACGCGGCACAGGAAGCAAGCAAAGTTGAGGCTCTGCCTCAAACTCCGCCAAAGGCTGGGCCTTTGGATTGCCTTTATTAGAGCGTAGCCGGATCAAATTCAGTCGCCAACCAAGCGTAAGTTATTGACATAATATGATTTCTTACAAACTAACGACCCGACTTGATCCGGTAACGCTCTAAGAATGGGTTTCCAGAAGCCCCGGCCTTTGGCGAGTCCGGGCAGAACCCAGCCTTGCTGTCTTAGTTGCCCGGCCGCACCCCCCACCAGCGCCTCAGCGCCACGAGCGACCACACGCCCTCGACGAGCCCGAACGGCCATGCCCCTTGCAGGAACCCGTACGCCGAGCCCAGCACGCAGCTCCCCGCGAACCCCAGCACGAACCACGCGGAGCGTGCCTCCAGCGCGTAGCACGCCAGCATGGCGCTCACCGCGCACAGCCCGAACAGCGTCAGCCCGTCCACCCGCCCTATCCTTTCCAAACGCCGGTCCAGGGCGGCTCGCCCTGGCGGGTCCAGGGCAGAGCCCTGGCCTTGCCTTCCCTTGAGACTGCCGCCGCCGGCGCATATGCAGCATCGGCGTGCCTCGCGCACGTCCCGGCAACGACGAGGGCCGGCCAACGAAGAGGGAACGACAGCATGACGACGCGCAGCGTGGCGACGGTCTTCGGCGGTGCCGGCTTCATCGGCCGCTACGTGGTGCAGCGGCTGGCCTCGGCCGGGCATGTGGTGCGCGTGGCGGGCCGCGACCCGGAGCTGGCGCAGTCGCTGCGGCCGATGGGCCGGGTGGGCCAGATCGTGCCGCTGTTCGCGCCGCTGGGCCACGACGACGCGGTGGCCCGCGCGGTGGACGGCGCCGAGCTGGTGGTCAACCTGGTGGGCCTGCTCGCAGAGGCGAAGCCGGGCCAGTTCGCGCAGGTCCACGCGGAGGGTTCGGGCCGCGTCGCCCGCCACGCCGCGGCGGCGGGCGCCCTGCGCCTGGTGCAGGTCTCCGCGATCGGCGCCGACGCCGCCAGCCCCAGCGAGTACGGCCGCACCAAGGCCGCCGGCGAGGCGGCGGTGCGCGCCGCCTTTCTCGCCGCGACGATCCTGCGCCCGTCGCTGGTGTTCGGGGCGGAGGACAAGTTCTTCAACCGTTTCGCGGGCATGGCGCGGGTGCTGCCGGTGATGCCGGTGATCTCGGGCGACAGCCGGTTCCAGCCGGTCTACGTGGGCGACGTGGCCGACGCGGTGATCGCCGGCCTGACCCGCGACGACGCTGTGGGCCGCACCTACGAGCTGGGCGGGCCGGAGGTGCTGACCTTCCGCGCGATCCTGTCGTGGATCCTGCGCGAGACGCAGCGCCGCCGCCCGCTGCTGGAGATCCCGCCGGCGGTGGCGCGTTTGCAGGCATCGCTGGCGCAGCGCCTGCCCGGCAAGCCGTTCACCTTGGACCAGCTCACGATGCTGTCGCGCGACAACGTGGTGGGCGAGGCCGCGCCGGGCCTGGCCTCGCTCGGCATCGTGGCGACGCCGATCGACGCGGTGGTGCCCGCCTACCTGGACCGCTACCGCGCCGGCGGCGGCAAGCGCATCCTCGTGCCACAAGGTCCGCTTCGGTCCTAATCGACAGCCTGGAACCACGCCTCCCGGCCTTGCGCCACGATTTCGCCATCTTTCGGGTCAGTACCGCTGTCGCAACGGCTTGCTTTTTCCGGCGGGGCTGGCAAATCCTGTCTGGAGACGTGCTGGCACGCGCCGTGACGTGGAATGCGCCCTGACGCGGGATGCAGGGCGCGTGCCGCGTCTGCGCCTGCCGGCGAGACCGGCGTGCCAGACTGGCGCGCGACGTTGCCGGCGAGACATCGCCGGCAGCCTGGACGGGGCGGCGTGCATCCCGCCCGCCGGGCCTGCGGCGATCCTGCGCGCGCGCAGGATCGTGGCGCCGGCTGGACCTGGATACGCGACCGATACAAGCTGGACAGTGACCAAAGCGCCGCGCCCGGCATCCCGGCTGGCGGCAGGTTCCGGAGGGCTCCCATGGCCGATCGCATGTTGCAGTTCGTCCGCCTCGAGCAGCACCAGCCCGACAAGCGCGAGGTCGGGCAGCGCCGCGAGGATTTCGCCGAGATCTACCGCCGCTTCGACGCCGCCGAGGCACGCGCCCAGTCCTCGCGCTGCTCGCAGTGCGGGGTGCCGTTCTGCTCGGTGCACTGCCCGGTCAACAACAACATCCCCGACTGGCTCAAGCTCACCGCAGAGGGCCGGCTGGAGGAGGCGTACGAGGTCAGCGCCGCCACCAACACCTTCCCCGAGATCTGCGGCCGCATCTGCCCCCAGGACCGCCTGTGCGAGGGCAACTGCGTCATCGAGAAGGACTTCGAGAGCGTCACCATCGGCGAGGTAGAGCGATTCATCACCGACAACGCCTGGGACCAGGGCTGGGTGAAGCCGCCGTCCCCGCGCCGCGAGCTGGGCCGCTCCGTGGGCGTGGTTGGCGCGGGGCCTGGCGGGCTGGCGGCGGCCGACGCGCTGCGCCGCCTGGGCTACGCGGTGCACGTCTACGACCGCTACGACCGCGTCGGCGGCCTGATGATCTACGGCATCCCCGGTTTCAAGCTGGAAAAGGAGGTCGTGCTGCGCCGCTGGAAGCTGTTCGAGGACGCCGGCATCGCCTTCCACCTGGGGCAGGGCATCGGCGCCGGCGAGGGCGAGCTGTCCTTCGAGGAACTGCGCTCGCGCCACGACGCCGTGCTGATCGCCACCGGCGTCTACAGGAACCGCGACATCCGCGGCCCCGGCGCCGGCCTGGACGGCATCGTGGCGGCACTCGACTACCTGACCGCGTCCAACCGCCAGGGTCTCGGCGACGACGTGCCCGCCTTCGACAGCGGCGCCCTGAACGCGGCCGGCAAGCGCGTCGTCGTGGTGGGCGGCGGCGACACCGCGATGGACTGCGTGCGCACCGCGATCCGCCAGGGTGCGGTCTCGGTGAAGTGTCTCTACCGCCGCGACAAGGCGAACATGCCCGGCTCGATGCGCGAGGTGAAGAACGCCGAGGAGGAGGGCGTGGAGTTCGTCTGGCTCTCCGCCCCCGAGGCCTTCCTCGCCGCGCCTGACACGCACGAAGCCCACGCGCCCGACGCCCCGGCCGCCCCCGTGGTCGACCCGCTCGCCGCCACGATGTCCGCCTCCGCCCCCGGCGCGTCCGGCTCCTCGACGGGTCCGGGCCGCGTGTCCGGCGTGCGCGCGACCCGGATGCGCCTCGGCCTGCCCGACGCCTCCGGCCGCCAGTCCGTCGAGCAGCAGGAGGACAGCCTGTTCACCGTGGACGCCGACCTGGTCATCAAGGCGCTCGGCTTCGACCCGGAGGACCTGCCGAAGCTGTGGGGCGCCGACGGGCTGGAGGTCAGCCGCTGGGGCACCCTGAAGGTCAACCACAAGACGTTCATGACCACGCTGGACGGCGTGTTCGCCGCCGGCGACATCGTGCGCGGCGCCAGCCTGGTGGTGTGGGCGATCCGCGACGGCCGCGACGCCGCCGCCCAGATGCACGCCTGGATGCAGGGCCGGGCCGTCGCGAAGCCCGTGGACGCCCAGATCGCGGTGGCCGCGGAGTGAGCGGCTGAAGCAGGCAAGCAAGGCCAGGGCTCTGCCCTGGACCCGCCAGGGGGAGCCCCCCTGGACCGGCGCACGCTTCGGGCCTGCGGCATCGGCCGCCGCAGCGGGGCTCCGGCCCTGACGAAATGTTTCCAAAGGGCTCGCCCTCTGGCGGGTCCCCGCCTCCAAGACATGGGGCAGAGCCCTGGCCTTCCTTCCTGACCGACCTGCCCATCCTGACCGACCCGCGAGGAGATCCGCCGTGACCCAAGACGCTCCCGAGACCGGCGCCGAGTTCCTCGCCGCCTGGGCCGCCAACGCCGCCGCGCTGGCGCAGACCTATGACCCCGCGATGGAGCACGACAACTGCGGCGTCGGCCTGATCGCGGCACTCGACGGCCGCGCGCGGCGCGACGTGGTGCAGGCCGGCATCGACGCGCTCAAGGCCGTGTGGCACCGCGGCGCGGTCGACGCCGACGGCAAGACCGGCGACGGCGCCGGCATCCACATCGAGATCCCGCAGGATTTCTTCGCCGACGCGATCCGCCGCGCCGGCGACGCGGCCCCGGAGCGCCGCATCGCGGTGGGCCAGGTGTTCATGCCCAAGACCGACCTGGGCGCGCAGGAGCGCTGCCGCGAGATCGTGGAGACCGAGATCCTGCGCTTCGGCTACGCGATCTACGGCTGGCGCCAGGTGCCGATCGACGTCTCCGTGATCGGCGAAAAGGCGAACGCGACGCGCCCCGAGATCGAGCAGATCATGCTGCGCAACACGCGCGGCACGGACGACTCCGAGTTCGAGCGCGACCTGTACGTGATCCGCCGCCGCATCGAGAAGCAGGCGATCGCGGCGCAGATCAACGAGTTCTACGTGTGCTCGCTGAGCTGCCGCTCGATCATCTACAAGGGCATGTTCCTCGCCGAGAACCTGTCCGACTTCTACCCCGACCTCGCCGACGAGCGCTTCGTCAGCCGCTTCGCGATCTACCACCAGCGCTACTCGACCAACACCTTCCCGACCTGGAAGCTGGCGCAGCCGTTCCGCATGCTCGCGCACAACGGCGAGATCAACACGATCTCCGGCAACACCAACTGGATGAAGAGCCACGAGACCCGGCTCGCCGGAGCCCCGCTCGATCCTTACATCGAGGACGTCAAGCCGGTGATCCAGGCGGGCGGCTCGGACACCGCCTCGCTCGACAACGCCTTCGAGCTGCTGGTGCGCGCCGGGCGCGACGCGCCGATGGCCAAGGCGCTGCTGATCCCGGCCAGCCTGGGCTCGGACGCCACCATGCCGGAGGCGCACCGCGACCTGTTCTCGTACTGCAACGCGGTGATGGAGCCGTGGGACGGGCCGGCGGCGATCTGCGCCACCGACGGGCGCTGGATGGTGGCGGGCCTGGACCGCAACGGCCTGCGCCCGCTGCGCTACAGCGTGACCACCGGCCAGATGCTGATCGTCGGCAGCGAGACCGGCATGGTCAAGCTGGCGGAATCCCAGATCGTGGCCAAGGGCCGCGTCGGCCCGGGCGAGAGCATCTGCGTCGACCTCGACGCCCCCCGCCTCAACACGACCGCGTTCCTGAGCAACGCGGAGCAGCTCGACATGCTGGCCGCGCGCCAGGACTTCGGCGCCTGGACGCGGCGCATCCGCCACATCGACACCGCGCTGCGCGTCGACGCCACGGAGCCCGTCGCCTACGTCGGCGAGGAGCTGCGCCGCCGCCAGCTTGCGGTCGGCACCACGCTGGAGGAGCTGGAGGTCATCCTGCACCCGATGGTGGAGGAGGGCGCCGAGGCGATCGGCTCGATGGGCGACGACACGCCGGTTGCCGTGCTGAGCGAGAAGTACCGCGGCCTGCACCACTACTTCCGCCAGAACTTCGCCCAGGTCACCAACCCGCCGATCGACTCCTTGCGCGAGACCGCGGTGATGAGCCTCAAGACCCGGCTCGGCAACCTCGGCAACGTGCTCGACGAGGACAGCTCGCAGTGCGACCTGCTCCAGCTCGACAGCCCGGTGCTGTCGACCGCCGAGTACCACGCCATGCGCGAGATCATGGGCGCCGCCGCCTGCGAGGTGGACTGCACCTTCGCAGTGGGCGGCGAGGCGGGCACGCCTGATGGCGCGACCGGCACCGCCGCCGACGGCGGGGCCGGCACCGCCATGGATGGCGGGGCCGCGCTGCGCGCCGCGATCGACCGCATCCGCCGCGAGGCCGAGGCGGGCGTGCGCGCCGGCGCCACCCACGTCGTGCTCACCGACGAGCACCAGGGCCAGGGCCGCGCGCCCATCCCGATGATCCTGGCCACCGCCGCCGTGCACACGCACCTGGTGCGCTCGTCCCTGCGCACCTTCACCAGCCTCAACGTGCGCGCCGCAGAGTGCGTCGACGTGCACAGCTTCGCGGTGCTGATCGGCGTGGGTGCGACCACGGTAAACGCCTACCTGGCGCAGGAGAGCATCGCCGACCGCCACCGCCGCGGCCTGTTCTCGCCCGAGCTGAGCCTGCGCGACGCCGTCGGCCACTACCGCAAGGCGATCAACAAGGGCCTGCTCAAGACGATGTCCAAGATGGGCATCTCGGTGATCTCGTCGTATCGCGGCGGCACCAACTTCGAGGCGATCGGCCTGTCGCGCGCGCTCGTGGCGGAATTCTTCCCCGGCATGCAGTCGCGCATCAGTGGCATCGGCCTGTCCGGCATCTCGCGCCGCGTCCTTGCCCTGCACGAGGTCGCCTGGGGCAGCGACGTCATCACGCTCCCCGTCGGCGGCATCTACAAGAAGCGCGTCTCCGGCGAGGCGCACGCCTTCGACGGCGGCCTGATGCACACGCTGCAGACCGCGGTGGCCACCGACAGCTACCAGACGTACCGCCGCTACACCGACGCCGTGCGCCGCCAGCCGCCGATCGCACTGCGCGACCTGCTCGACTTCCGCACCGAGGAGCACCCGTCGATCTCCGTCGACGAGGTGGAGAGCATCACCGAGATCAGGAAGCGACTGATCGCGCCCGGCATCTCGCTCGGCGCCCTCAGCCCCGAGGCGCACGAGACGCTGTCGATCGCGATGAACCGCATCGGCGCGCGCTCGGATTCCGGGGAAGGCGGCGAGGACCCGGAGCGCAGCAAGCCCCGCGCGAACGGCGACAACGCCAGCTCCGCGATCAAGCAGGTCGCCTCCGGCCGCTTCGGCGTCACCGCGGAGTACCTGAACAACTGCCGCGAGATCGAGATCAAGGTCGCCCAGGGGGCAAAGCCCGGCGAGGGCGGCCAGCTCCCCGGCTTCAAGGTGACGGAGCTGATCGCGCGACTGCGCCACGCCACGCCCGGCGTCACGCTGATCTCGCCGCCGCCGCACCACGACATCTACTCGATCGAGGACCTCGCCCAGCTCATCTACGACCTCAAGCAGATCAACCCCGACGCCACGGTCTGCGTGAAGCTCGTCAGCCGCTCCGGCATCGGCACCGTCGCCGCCGGCGTGGCCAAGGCACGTGCCGACGCGATCCTGATCTCCGGCCACTCCGGCGGCACCGGCGCGTCTCCGCAGACCTCGGTGAAATACGCCGGCCTGCCCTGGGAGATGGGCCTGTCCGAGGCGCACCAGGTCCTGATGCTCAACCGCCTGCGCCACCGCGTGAAGCTGCGCACCGACGGCGGGCTCAAGACCGGGCGCGACGTGGTGATCGCGGCCATGCTCGGCGCGGAGGAGTTCGGCATCGGCACCGCCTCGCTCGTGGCGATGGGCTGCATCATGGTGCGCCAGTGCCACTCCAACACCTGCCCGGTCGGCGTCTGCACCCAGGACGAGACCCTGCGGAAGAAGTTCGAGGGCAGCCCGGAGAAGGTGATCAACCTGTTCTCCTTCATCGCCGAGGAGGTGCGCGAGATTCTTGCCAGTCTCGGCGCGCGCACCTTCGCCGAGGTGATCGGGCGCACCGACATGCTGCGCCAGGTCAGCCGCGGCTCGGAGCTGCTCGACGACCTCGACCTCAACCCGCTGCTGGTGCAGGCCGACCCCGGCCCGCACGCCCGCTACTGCACCCGCGAGGGCCGCAACGAGGTGCCGGAGACGCTCGACGCGCAGATGATCGAGGACGCCAGGCCCCTGTTCGCGCACGGCGAGAAGATGCAGCTCGAGTACGGCGTGCGGAACACCCACCGCGCCATCGGCACCAAGCTCAGCTCCAAGATCACCCGCCGCTTCGGCATGACCGGCCTCGCGCCGGGCCACGTCACAGTACGGCTGCGCGGCTCTGCGGGCCAGTCGCTCGGCGCGTTCGCGGTGCAGGGCCTGCGCCTCGACGTGATCGGCGACGCAAACGACTACGTGGGAAAAGGCCTGTCCGGCGCCTCGATCGTGATCCGCACGGCGGTGTCCTCCTCGCTGGTCAGCCAGGACAACACGATCATCGGCAACACCTGCCTGTACGGCGCCACCGCCGGCGAGCTGTTCGCGGCGGGGCAGGCGGGCGAGCGCTTCGCGGTGCGCAACTCCGGTGCTGTCGCAGTGGTCGAGGGCTGCGGCTCGAACTGCTGCGAGTACATGACCGGCGGCACCGTGGTCGTGCTCGGCCGCACCGGCGACAACTTCGGGGCGGGCTTCACCGGCGGCATGGCGTTCGTCCTCGACGTGGACGGGCAATTCGAGCGCAGGATCAACCCCGACACCCTGCGCTGGGCGCGCGTGGCCACGCCGCACTGGGCGGGCGCGCTGCACGCGCTCGTCACGCGCCACACCACGGCCACGCACAGCCGCTACGGCGCCATGCTGCTGCACGACTGGGACAAGCACGTCGAGCGCTTCTGGCAGGTGGTGCCAAAGGAATACGTGAAATACCTGGCGCAGCCGCTGGAGGACGCGGACGCGATGCGGGCCTGAAGCAAGCAAGGCTGGGCTCTGCCCAGACCCGCCAGGGGCGAGCCGCCCCTGGACCGGCTTGACTTAGGTAAGGGACTCCAAAGGCGCGCCTTTGGCGGAGTTTGAGGCAGAGCCTCTAACCTTCCTTGGCTCGCCTCGCCCCCGGTGCGATAACGCCCGCCATGCGCGTCCTGTACCATCTCCCGCTCTCCCCCTTCGCCCGCAAGGTGCGCCTCGCCCTCTCCGAGAAGCGCCTGCCGTTCGACCTGCGCGTCGAGAAGGTCTGGGAGCGCCGCCCCGAGTACCTGGAGATGAACCCCGCCTGCACCGTGCCCACCCTCACCGAGGAAGGCGGCCTGGTGGTACCCGACTCCGGGGTGATCTGCGAGTACCTGGACGAGGCCTACCCGGAGACCCCGCTGCTCGGCCGCGGGCTCGCCGAGCGTGTCGAGGTGCGCCGCCTGGTCGCCTGGTTCGACTTCAAGTTCGCCTCCGAGGTCACGGCCAACCTGGTCGGCGAGAAGTTCCTCAAGCGCCTGTGCGGCCGCGGCGAGCCCGACGCCTCCGCCCTGCGCGCCGGCTACGCCAACCTGCGCCACCACATGGCCTACCTCGGCTGGCTGGCGGAGACGCGGCAGTGGCTCGCCGGCAACTCGCTCTCGCTGGCCGACTTCGCCGCTGCCGCGCACTTGTCGTCGCTGGACTTCGTCTCCGACGTGGACTGGTCGCTGTCGCAGCCGGCGCGCGAGTGGTACGCCCGGGTCAAGTCGCGGCCGAGCTTCCGCCCGCTGCTGCTGGACCGGGTGAGCGGGGTCACGCCGCCGGCCCACTACGCGGACCTGGACTTCTGAGGAAGGCGGCAAGAAAGGTTGAGGCTCTGCCTCAAACTCCGCCAAAGGCAGGCCTTTGGAATCCACTACCTAAGTAAATCGGTGTCCGGAGGCCTTGGCCTTTGGCGGGTCTGGGCGTAGCTGCCAAAGGTTCCGACGATCCCCTTGGATCGTTGGAATGGCAGCGGAGGGAGAGCCCAGCCTTGCTTGCTGACAGGTCGATGTCAGAAGCCGTCAGCGCCCGTCGGGCGGCACGACCACCAGCCGATCAGCCGCCGCTTTCGGCCAGGAGCGCCTTCAGCTCGCGAAAGGCGAGGTCGAGGCGCTCGCCGAGGCCCTGCCCGGGATCGTCGAGCCAGGCGAGCGTGGCCTGCGCGAACGCCGCCATGCCGGTGCGAGCGGCAAGGACAGCCCGCAGGTCCGCGACACCGCGCGCCTGCAGGGCGGCCGCGAGCGCATCGGCCAGCGCGGCCAGCTTCGCCATCTCGCGCTCGTGAAGCGCGGGCGTGGCGGAGATGACCTCGTGTCGCGGCTGCGAGAACGCCCGGTTCTCCTCGAGCAGCGGCAGAACCGACCGGAACGCCTGGAGCAGCGCATCGAGCGGCCCGACACCCTCGGGCACCCCGGCGACCGAAGCCGTCAGGATCGCCCGCAACGTGGCCGCGCCATCGAACAGGACCTCCCGCTTGTCGGGAAAGTGACGGAAGAAGGTCCGCTCCGTCACGCCGGCCCGCGCGGCGATCCCGGCGGCCGTGGTCCGGTCGAAGCCGTGCTCGCGGAACAGCTCCACCGCCGCCCGTCCCAGACGAGCACGCACGTCACCCTCTTTCCCTGCCACCGGCCACCTTCCCATGTTGTCAGTGACTGACAGAACACCTATGTCAGTCACTGACGCAGCGGCGACAGCACGTCCCCGCCGGGTGTCGTTGAGGAGGCTACCATGCATGTGTTCCTGACGGGAGCGAACGGCTGGGTCGGATCGGCGATCATCCGGGACCTGCTCGACGCGGGCCACGCGGCCACGGGCCTGGTGCGCTCGAAGGAGAAGGGCGAGGCGCTTGCCGCCGCCGGCGGCACGCCGCTGCTGGGCTCGCTGCGCGACCTGGACGTGCTCCGGCGGGGCGCCGGCGCTGCCGACGGCGTCATCCACACCGCATTCGGCCTCGACTTCTCCAGGATCGTGGAGCTGGCCGAGGAGGACCGGGAGGCGATCGAGACCTTCGGGGAGGTGTTCGCCGGTTCGGACCGCCCGGTCGTCGTGACGAGCGGCCTCGGCCTGCTGCCTCCCGGGCAGACCTTCACGGAAGACGCGAGGCCGCCCGTCATCCCCGGGTTCCCCCGCGCGTCGGAGCAGACGGCGTTCGCGCTCGCCGGGCGCGGGCTGCGGGCCTGCGTGGTCCGCCTGTCGCGCTTGACCCACGGCGCCGGGGAACGCCACGGCTTCGTTCCCATGCTTGCCGCTGTGGCCCGCGAGAAGGGCGTCTCCGCCTATGTCGGCGACGGGCAGAACCTCTGGCCGGCCGTGCACCGGCTGGACGCCGCACGCCTCTTCCGCCTCGCACTGGAGCGGGGTGGCCGGAACGAGGCGTTTCACGCCGTCGCCGAGAGCGTGCCGTTCAGGCTGATCGCCGAGGCGATCGGCCGCCAGGTCGGCGTGCCCGCGAAATCCCTGACGCCCGAGGGCGCCGACGCGCATTTCGGAGCCCTGGCGATGTGGGTGGCGGGCAACGGCCCGGCCTCCAGCGAGAGGACCAGGGCGGCGCTGGGATGGGAGCCGAGAGAAACGGGCATCATCCCGGACATCGACCGCCCGGACTACTCCGCATGACCGGCGTGTCCGGCTCCGGCGGCCTGCAAGGACGCAGGAAAGGTTGAGGCTCTGCCTCAAACTCCGCCAAAGGCTCGCCTTTGGAATCCAATACTTAAGTAAAGCCGGTCCAGGGGGGCTCCCCCTGGCGGGGTCCAGGGGCAGAGCCCCTGGCCTTGCCTGCTACGCCTCCGTCGCGACCCGTTGCCGCGCGTTCCTGAACGCCCCGTCGGGCGCGCGCTCCGGCGCAAAGCGGGCAAACCCGATGCCCGGCACGCCCGAGTAGATGGCCTCCATGCCCCCGCGCAGCCGGTAGGTCTCGTGCCAGATGCCGCCGCCCCCTGAGTCGCGGGCGAAGTCGCACCACCACGCCGCGTGCTGCGGCGCGCGGGTGAACGCCTCCAGGCTGTCGAAGTCGCGCCAGTATTGTCGGAACCCCGGGTGCAGCGGCCCGAACATCATGCCCTCGTGCGCCAGCAGCCCGTCCGGCGGGTCCCTGCGCAGCGTGCCCAGCCCGCGGCCGATGCGCAGCAGGCTGCGCACCCCCCTCAGGCCCTTGGCGCGGTAGCCGAGATAGACCACGACCAGGTCGGGGTAGCCGGACAGGTCGACGGAATGGCGCGGGTAGGCCACGGGCATCTCTCCTCGCAGGGGGTTCAGGCGATGACCACGTGCTCGGTGGACAGCAGGAACTCGCAGCCGTGCAGGTCGAGGAACCGCGCCTCGTCCGGACGGATCGTGCGCATGTACTCCTCGGAGCCGAACACCGCCTCCAGCCCGGCCGCGTCGTCGAACCACAGCTCGGTGATGCCGTCGAAGCGCGCCGGCGGCAGGCCGGGGAGGTCGGCCGCAACGGTGTGGCACTGGACGTAGCGCCGGACGTGCTCGCGCACGGCGGGCAGCGCGCAGAACAGCGGCGCGTGGCGGTCGCGGTGGTAGGCGACGAACTTGTCGTGGGTCAGCGACGGGTTGCGACGCAGCAGGATGGTGAACTTGAGCATCGCGCTCTCCTGAGTCCGGGCTGCCAGCGGCGCCGGCGCGGCTGGACAGGACCGGACACGTGCTTACGATGCATACATAGGAGTTTCGCTTACGGTGTCAACATTGGCTGCGAAAAGCTATCACCACGGCGAGCTGCGGACGGCGCTGGTCGGCGCGGCGCTGGCGTTGCTGACGGAGGGCGGTGCCGACGCGCTCTCGCTGCGTGCCGTTGCGCGCCGGGCCGGAGTGTCCGCGATGGCGCCGTACCGGCACTACCCGGACAAGGAGGCGCTTCTCGCGGCCGTCGCGGTGCAGGGCTTCGACGGGCTGCGCGACGTGCTGCGCGCCGCCGACGTGGCGGCTGCCGCGGGCGACGCGCTGGTGGCGCAGGCGGTCGCCTACGTGCGCTACGCGGAGGAGAACCCGGCCCTGTTCCGGCTGATGTTCGGGCCCGCCCGCCTGGGCACGCACCCGGCGCTGGAGGCGGCGGGGGAGGCGGCCTACGCCGTGCTGGCGGCCAGGGTCGCGGCGCAGACACCCACCGACGCCGACCGGGAGGCCTGCGCGCTGGGCTGCTGGTCGCTGGTGCACGGGCTGGCGTCGCTGTTCCTGGACGGGCGGATCGGTGACAAGACGACGGCGCCGCGCGACGGCCTCACCCGCCGCGTCGCCGAGACGATGCTGGGCGGCGCGGGGAAGCACTAGGCAAGCAAGGCTGGGCTCTGCCCAGACCCGCCAAAGGCCAAGGCCTCTGGACACCGATTTACTTAAACAATTGGATTCCAAAGGCGAGCCTTTGGCGGAGTTTGAGGCAGAGCCTCAACCTTGTTTCCTGCCTTACGGCGGCCCCGCGCCTTACCGTGCCGGCGGCCCCGCCTCCAGCAGCGCGAGGTTCTGCTGCGCCAGGTCTCCGGTGCCGCTGTCCGGCGCCAGCTCCGCCGCGCGCTGCCAGTCCCCGCGGGCGCCGCGCAGGTCGCCGGTGCGCTGGCGGAGGATGCCGCGCTCCAGCAGCGCCTCCGGGCTGTCCGGGTCGAGCGCGAAGGCGCGGTCGATGTCGTCCGCGGCGAGGTCGAGCCGCTCCAGATGGCGCTGCGCGGCGGCGCGGTACACCAGGGCGTCGGCGCGGCGCGGGTCGAGGTCGAGCGCGCGGGTGAGGTCGTCGACCACCTCGGGGAAGCGGCCGAGCGTGGCGCCGGCCACCGCGCGCTCGATCAGCAGGTCGGGATCGTCGGGCGAGAGCGTGGCCGCCAGCGTGGCGGAGGCGTAGGCGCGCGCGGCGTCGCCGGCCATCATCCAGGCGCTGTCGGCCTGCCCGAACACGGCGGCGCGGGTGAGCGCGGGGGCGGCGCTGTCCTGCGCCAGGCGGTCGAGCATCGCGGCCCCCGTCGCCGGGTCGCCCAGCTCGATCGCGGCCATGGCATGGCAGTGCTGCGCGCCCTCGCCGCCGCCGGTGGCCTCCCACGCCTCGGCGAAGTCGAGCGCGCCGGAGGGGTCGCTGGCCATCATGTCCATGCAGTGCTCGTAGTCGCGCCCCTCGCCGAGCCGGGGCGAGACCGGCGGCAGCGGCAGGACCTCTGCGGCGCCGGGGCCGGGCGGCGCGTCGCCGTCGGGCAAGGCGGCCGGGGCGGAGCCTGGTCCGGGCGCGGCAAGGCTCGGACCGGACGCGGCGGCTCCGGATGGCGCCGCCGCGGCCTGTGCCGGCACGGCGGCTGCCGGGGAAGCCGGTGTTGCCGCGCTTGCGGCCGGCTGCGCCAGCGCCATCTGCGTCGGCGGGATCGCGGGGCCGTGCCCTGGCCTGTACGTGGCGGGTGCGGCCGGCAGGGTTGCCTGCGCGCCGGCCCCCCAGGCTGCGGCCGCCGCCAGCAGCAGGGCCGCGCCACCAGGGAGGACCGGGCGTATTCTCATGGGGCACGATGTTACAAGCCTGCCCCGGGAGCCGCAAATGACCGCGCCGCATCTGATCGTCTTCGGGCTGGGCTACTGCGGCCTGGAGGTCGCGCGCCGCGCCGCCGCTGCCGGGTGGCGCGTCACCGGCACCCACCGCGCCTCCGCGGCCCCCCCCGCCGTGCCGCCCGGCGTCGCCACCGTCGCGTTCGAGGACGCGGCGCCGGCACTGGGCGACGCCACCCACCTGCTGAGCACCGCCGCCCCCACTGAGGCTGAGTCCGGCACGTCCGGCGACCCGGTGCTGGCCCGCCACGGCGAGGCGATCGCGCGGGCGCCGGCGCTGCGCTGGGTCGGCTACCTGTCCACGACCGGGGTGTACGGCAACCGCGGCGGCGGCTGGGTGGACGAGCGCAGCGACACCCGCCCCGCCTCGCCGCGCTCGCGCCGCCGCGTCGCCGCGGAAGCGGACTGGCGCGCGCTGGCCGGCGAGCGGCTCGACCTGTTCCGCCTCGCCGGCATCTACGGGCCGGGGCGCTCGCCCTTCGCCGAGCTGCGCGCCGGCCGCGCCCGCGCCATTCGCAAGCCCGGCCACGTGTTCGGCCGCATCCACCGCGACGACATCGCCGCCGCCGTGCTCGCCGCCATGGCGCAGGACGCGCCGGGCACGACCGCCCGGCCGCGCGTGCTCAACCTGTCCGACGACGTGCCCGCGGAGAGCGCCGCCGTGCTCGCGGAGGCCGCCCGCCTGCTGGGCGTGCCCGCGCCGCCGCAGACGCCGTTCGCCGCGGCCGTGGGCGCGATGAGCCCGATGGCGCTGTCGTTCTGGGCGGAGGACCGCCGCGTCTCGGGCGAGGCCACGCAGCGCGCGCTTGGGATGCGCTGGCGATACCCGAGCTACCGGGAGGGGCTGGCGGCGACGCTGCGGCAGGAAGGCAGCTAGGAGAAAGGCCAGGGCTCTGCCCTGGACCCGCCGGGGGGGAGCCCCCCCGGACCGGCTTTACTTAAGTATTGGATTCCAAAGGCGAGCCTTTGGCGGAGTTTGAGGCAGAGCCTCAACCTTGCCTGCTCTCCAGCCGTTCCAGGAGACTGCCAACGCGGAGTGTATTCACCGCATGTTTCCGCCCAAGCAGGGCCGATCCGGACCTATGTTTCACGTGAAACATTCTTGCGCGTCCGCAACGACCTCCTCCACGGTCCGGATCAGCAGCGCCAGGTCCTGCGGGCGCGAGAACCGGTGCGTCGCGTCCTTGACCAGCGTGACCTGCACGTCGGAGGACGCCAGCCGCGCCGCCAGCCGCGTCGCCGTCTCCCACGGCACCTCGGCGTCGGCCATCCCGTGCAGCAGCCGCACCGGGCAGCGCAGCGCCACCGCACCGCCCAGCAGCAGGTGCTCGCGCCCCTCCTCGATCAGCCGCCAGGTCAGCGGGAACGCCCCGTAGCCGCTGGGCACCTCCAGCACGCCGCGCCGCCGCAGCGCCTCTCGCTCCTGCGGCGCCATCGCCTCCCACATCAGCGCCTCGGTGAAGTCCGGCGCCGCCGCCACCCCCACCAGCGCCGCCACCCGCCCCGGGCGCCCAAGCGCCAGCAGCAGCGCGATCCACCCGCCCATCGACGAGCCCACCAGCACCACCGGCCCCTGCACCCGGTCCAGCAGGAACGCCGCGTCCGCCGCCCAGCGCCCGATCGTGCCGTCCGCGAACCGCCCCTCGCTCTGCCCGTGCCCGGAGTAGTCGAGCCGCAGCATCGCCCGCCCGCCGCGCGCGCACCACTCCGCCAGCGTCGCCGCCTTCTCGCCGCCCATCGTGCTGCGGAAGCCGGGCAGGAACACCACCGTCGGCGTGCGGCCGGGCTGGTGCTCGGAGGCCAGGCGCACGCCGTCGCCTCGGTCGACCATCTCCATCGCGGGGTCCTTGGGGTCAGGAGGAAAGCAAGGTCGAGGCTCTGCCTCAAACTCCGCCAAAGGCTCGCCTTTGGAATCCACGACTTGGGTCTGGTGGACCCTACGAAGGGCCGGGTGAGGCGCGAGGGCTCATCCCTGGCGGCGCAGCCGGTCGGTGTCCGGCGCGGCGTCGGCTTGCGCCAGCTCGCCGCGCCGCACACGCAGCACCACGATCGCGCCGGGCTGCTCGTCGCTCCACCCCAGCTCCTCGGCCACCGCCGCAAGCTGCCGCGGCACGGCGCCGCGCTCCACCAGCGTCGGCGGGTCCTCGTCCTCCATCCCCTCGCGCAGCAGCCGGTCCGCGACCTCTCGCGTCACCACGCAATACAGGCAGGCGTCCGGTCGGTCCGCCGCACGCAGGCCCAGCGGATCGATGCGGCGGAACTCCGGCCGTGCCCGGTTCCTGGCAGCAGCGGCAGGAGCGGCCTCCCATGGCTGCGGACCGGGGGCCGGCGCTGCCTGCGGCGGGGTCACCGGCTTCTCCGCCGGCGGCCGGGCGTCCGCCGACACGGCGTCGGAGGGCGCTGATGGCGGCGACGCGGGAGGCGGCAGGGCAGGCACGGCGTCGGCACGCGCGGTGTCGGGCGGTGCCCGCCTGGCGCGCCTGGGTCTGGCGGGTGCGGCATGCGGGGGTGGCGCGGGCTGCACGCCCGCACCGGCGGACGGGTTCGCTGGCGCGAACAGGTCCGGCTGGCGCGGGTCGGCGGGGCGGGGAGGCTTGCTCACCCCCGCAGCATACAGCACCTCCACGCCGTGTCCCGCCCGCCGCAGCTTCGTCCCGGGCGCGGCGGACCCGGGCCTTCCCGCGATCGGGCCTGCGCGCCTGCAGCCCCGAAACGAAACGAGCAAGGTTGAGGCCCTGCCTCATCCGCCAAAGGCTCGCCTCTGGGGTCCAACACTTAAGTAAAGCCGGTCCAGGGCGGCTCGCCCCTGGCGGGTCTGGGCGTAGCTGCCCAAAGGTTCTGACGGCCTTCTTGGGCCGTTGGAATGGGCAGTGGAGGGAGAGCCCAGCCTTGCTTGCTTCCTGACAGCCATGGGCCGGTTCGGAAGCGACCCACTACCTCCTTGCCCCTGCCTTGGACCCCGCGTGGCCCCGCGTGCTATGGCCCTGGCCGCCATGTTGCTCCGCACCCTCCCGCCGCCCGCCGAGGCGCTGCCGCCCCTGCCGCCCGGCGCCACGATCCTGCAGGTGCTGCCGTCGCTGGCGTCGGGCGGGGTGGAGCGCGGCACGGTGGAGATGGCAGAGGCGATCACCCGCGCCGGCGGGCGGGCCCTGGTGGCCAGCGCGGGCGGGCCGATGGTGCGGCTGGTCGAGCATGTCGGCGGCGAGCATGTCTGGCTCGACCTGATGACGCGCGACCCGCTGAGCATCTGGCGCAACGCGGGGCGGCTGGCATCGCTGGTGCGCTCGGAGCGTGTGGCGCTGGTGCATGCACGCTCGCGGGCGCCGGCGTGGTCGGCGTGGCTGGCGGCGCGGCGCACGGCGACGCCGCTGGTCACGACCTGGCACGGGGTGCACGGCGAGGAGTTCCCGGGCAAGCGGCGCTACAACGCGGTGCTGGCGCGCGGCGGGCGGGTGATCGCGATCAGCGGCTTCGTGGCGGCCCAGGTGGCGGGGCGGCACGGCGTGGGGCCGGACCGGCTGCGGGTGATCCCGCGCGGCGTGGACGTCGCGGCATTCGACCCCGCGGTGGTGTCGGGCGCGCGGCTGCACCGCCTGGCGTCGGCGTGGCGGCTGCCGGAGGGGGTGCGCGTGGTGATGCTGCCGGCGCGGCTGGCGCGCTGGAAAGGGCACGCGGTGCTGCTCGACGCGCTGGCGCTGCTGGGGCAGGCGGACGTGTGCGCGGTGCTGGTCGGCGCGGAGGGCGGGCGCGGGCGCTACGGCGCGGAGCTTGTGGCGCAGGCGGCGCGGCTGGGGCTCGGCGGGCGGCTGCGCCTGGTCGGGCACTGCGACGACATGCCGGCGGCGCTGCTGCTGGCCGACGCGGTGGTGAGCGCCTCGCTGCGCCCGGAGCCGTTCGGGCGGGTGGTGATCGAGGCGCAGGCCATGGGCCGCGCGGTGATCGCCGCCGACGGTGGGGGTGCCGCCGAGACCATCGAGCCGGGCGCCACCGGCTGGCGTGTGCCCGCGGGTGATGCGGCGGCGCTGGCGGCGACGCTGGCGGTGGTGCTGGCGCTGCGGCCGGAGGAGCGCGCGGCGCTCGGCGCGCAGGCCCGGGCGGCGGTGCTCGCTGGGTTCACGGCGGCAAGGATGCAGGCGGCGACGCTGGCGGTGTACAACGAGCTGCTGGGGTGAGGGCGCCGGCCTCGCGCCTCCGATACCAGCGGTTCTGCCCGGTGGCCCGTGAGGCAAGCAAGGTTGAGGCTCTGCCTCAAACTCCGCCAAAGGCTCGCCTTTGGAATCCACTTGTTCAGGCAGAGGCGTCGCGGCGCGGCGGAATGGGAGGACGGCCATGCTAACCCTGGACCCGAAGACCACGGCGCTGGTCGTCATCGATCTCCAGCAGGGCGTGCTGGCGCTGCCGCTGACCCCGCACGGCGCCGCGGAGGTGGTCGCGCGCTCGGCCGGACTCGGCCACGCCTTCGCGCGCGCGGGCGCCACCGTCGTGCTGGTCAACGTCGACTACTCCGACGGCTATGCCGACCGTCCGGCCCAGCCAGCGGACGCGCCGATGGGCCTGCCGGCGGAGGGGCTTCCCGAAGGCTGGGCCACGCTGGTACCGGAGGTCGCGGCGCTGGCCGCCCAGGTGCGCGTCACCAAGCGCCAGCAGAGCGCGTTCTACGGCACGGAGCTGGACCTGCAGCTCCGGCGGCGCGGCATCGTGACGGTGGTGCTCTGCGGTGTCGCCACCAATTTCGGCGTCGAGGCGACGGCGCGCGACGCCCACAACGCGAACTACGCCGTGGTGATCGCGGCCGACGCGTGCAGCAGCGTGGCGCCGGGCCTGCACGAGTTCGCGGTCACGAACATCCTGACGAGGATCGCCCGCGTCCGCGGCACCGCCGAGATCATCGCGGCGTTGGATGGCGGCGGGCGGGCAGGCTGACGGAAGCGCTGCACCAGGCCGGGCCATCCCTCTCCCGGATCGCGGCGGCGCGCGTCCTGGTGATCCGCCTGGGCGCGCTGGGCGACTTCGTGCTGTCGTTCCCCGCCTTTGCCGCGATCCGCGCCCACCATCCAGACGCGCGCATCACCCTGCTGACCACAACGCCATTCGCGGGGTTAGGCGCGCTTTCGCCCTGGTTCGACGCGGTGCAGGTCGACGCGCGGCCGCGGCCCTGGGACCTCGCCGGGCTCTGGCGGCTGCGTCGGGCGCTGCTCGGATACGACCTGGTGTATGACCTCCAGACCTCGGCGCGGTCGTCGCGGTATTTCCGGCTGGCGGGGCGGCCGGCGTGGTCGGGGATCGCGCACGGGTGCTCGCTGCCGCACGACGATCCGGGGCGCGACGCGCTGCACACGATCGAGCGGCAGCGCGACCAGCTCCGGTGCGCCGGGATCGACGCGCACGGGGGATGGCCGGATCTGTCGTGGCTGGTGCGGGCGGGCGAGGCGCCGGGGCTGCAGGGTCGCTACGCGGTGCTGGTGCCGGGGGCGGCGCCGCACCGGCCGGAGAAGCGCTGGCCGGCGGAGCGGTTCGCGGCGCTGGCCAACAGGATGGCGGCGCGCGGGCTGGCGCCGATGGTGGTGGGCGGGCCGGGGGACATGGCGCTGGCGGCCGGGATCGTGGCCGCGTGCCCGGGGGCGATCGACCTCGCGGGGCGCACGGACCTCGCGGGGCTGGCGGCGATGCTGGCGGGGGCGGCGGTCGTGGTGGGCAACGACACCGGGCCGATGCACCTGGCGGCGGCGCTGGGACGGCGCTGCGTGGTGCTGTTCTCGGGGGAGAGCGACCCGGTGCTGACGGCGCCGCGCGGGGCGGCGGAGGGGCAGGTTGAGGTAGTGCGGGTGGAGGATCTGCGCGGTCTGGCGGTGGAGCGGGTTGCGGCGGCGCTGCCCTGACGCCATAGAGGATCGGCCGTTGCATGGGTGCCGGGGTGCTCCCCCAGGGCGATCCGGCGGTCCCGGCGGGAGTCCTGGTTCGCCCGACCGATGGCTCGTTCGGTCGGGTGGTTCCTGGCCGGCTCCGGAGATTTGTCCTGTCCGTTCCGGCGGGCTGTCTTGTGCGCCGCGGCGGGCCGTGTCGTCCGCTGCGGCGGATCGCGCGTCCGGACCGGGCGCGCCCATTGAGGAGCCTGTGCCATGCCCGCGATCACCCTGCCCGACGGCTCCGTCCGCCGCTTCGAGGGTCCGGTGAGCGGGACCGCGCTGGCCGCCGCGATCGGGCCGGGGCTGGCCAAGGCGGCGCTGGCGGTGCGGGTGGACGGCGAGTTGCTCGACCTGGCACGGCCGATCGAGCGCGACGCCGCGGTACGGTTCGTGACCAGGCGCGACCCGGAGGCGCTGGAGCTGATACGGCATGACACGGCGCATGTGCTGGCGGAGGCGGTGCAGGGGCTGTTCCCGGGCACGCAGGTGACGATCGGGCCGTCGATCGAGGACGGGTTCTACTACGATTTTGCCCGCGATACCCCGTTCACCACCGAGGACTTCCCGGCGATCGAGGCCAGGATGCGCGAGATCATCGCCGCCGACGCGGCGTTCGTGCGCGAGGTCTGGGACCGCGACGAGGCGACGGCGTTCTTCGAGGCGCGCGGCGAGGCATACAAGGCGGAGCTGATCCGCGACCTCGGGGCGGACCAGGTCATCACGCTGTACCGGCAGGGAGGGTGGGTCGATCTGTGCCGCGGGCCGCACATGCGGGGCACGGCGGACGTGGGCGCGGCGTTCCGGCTGATGAAGGTGGCGGGCGCGTACTGGCGGGGCGACCATCGCAACCCGATGCTGTCGCGGATCTACGGCACGGCGTGGCGGGACCGATCGGAGCTGGACGCGTACCTGCACCGGCTGGAGGAGGCGGAGCGGCGCGACCATCGCCGGATCGGGCGCGAGATGGACCTGTTCCACATCCAGGAGGAGGCGACGGGCAGCGTCTTCTGGCACGAGAAGGGGTGGCGGCTGTACCGGACCTGCGAGGCGTACATGCGCCGCAGGCTGGACGCGGCGGGGTATGGCGAGGTCAGGACGCCGCAGCTCGTGGACCGGGGGCTGTGGGAGAGGTCGGGGCACTGGGAGAAGTACCGCGAGCACATGTTCGTCGCGCGCGTCGAGGACGAGGACAAGGACCTGGCGCTGAAGCCGATGAACTGCCCATGCCACGTGCAGATCTTCAACCAGGGCCTGCGGTCGTACCGCGAGCTGCCGCTGCGCATGGCGGAGTTCGGGGCGTGCCACCGCTACGAGCCGTCCGGCGCGCTGCACGGGATCATGCGGGTGCGCGCGTTCACGCAGGACGACGCGCACATCTTCTGCACCGAGGAGCAGGTGGCGGGCGAGACGGCGCGGTTCGTGGCGCTGCTGCGCTCGGTTTACGCGGATTTCGGCTTCCCCGAGTTCAGGGTGAAGTTCGCGGACCGGCCGGACAACAGGACGGGCGACGATGCGACGTGGGACCGGGCGGAGGCGGCGCTGCTCGAGGCGTGCGCGATGGCGGGCGTCGAGTACGAGGTCAACCCGGGGGAGGGCGCGTTCTACGGGCCGAAGCTGGAGTTCGTGCTGCGCGACGCGATCGGGCGGGACTGGCAGTGCGGCACGCTGCAGGTGGATTTCTTCCTGCCCGGACGGCTCGATGCGTCGTTCGTGGGCGAGGACGGGGCGCGGCACCGGCCGGTGATGCTGCACCGGGCGATCCTGGGCAGCTTCGAGCGGTTCCTGGGCATCCTGATCGAGCAGTACGCGGGGCGGTTCCCGCTGTGGCTGGCGCCGGTGCAGGCGGTGGTGGCGACTGTCGTGTCCGACGCGAACCCCTACGCGGAGGTGGTGGCGGAGCGGCTGCGCGGGGCGGGGCTGGCGGTGCGCGTCGACCTGCGGAACGAGAAGATCAACGCGAAGGTGCGCGAGCACAGCCTGGCGCACGTGCCGGTGCTGCTGGTGGTGGGGCGGCGCGAGGCGGAGGAGGGGACGGTGGCGCTGCGCAGGCTCGGCAGCCCGGCGCAGGAGGTGGTGGGGCTGGAGGCGGCGGTGGCGGCGCTGGGGGCGGAGGCGAGGGCGCCGGACCTGGCGGCGGGCTGAGACCGGCGCGTCGGGAAGCAAGGCCAGGGCTCTGCCCATTGCCTGGAAGCGGGGACCCGCCAGCGGGAGCCCTCCTGGACCGGCTCTACCTAAGTGATGGATTCCAAAGGCGAGCCTTTGGCGGAGTTTGAGGCAGAGCCTCAACCTTGCTTGCCTGGTGGGTCACGCCAGAGGCGCGGTCCGTGCCGTGCGGTGTCGCGCACTGTTAACAGCACGGCAACCCGGTGCTGCGAGGATATGCGCCACGTCCGCATCGATGCCGGATGTGTCTCGTCTCTCCTCCATCACGGGCAATACACAGAATGCGTTTCCCGTACAGGGCCACCATCCGGGCCAAGATCATCCTGGCGTTCACCGTGGTGGTCGCGGCCACGGTCGCGCTCGGCGGGTTCGGGATGCAACGCATGACGGCGGTCGACGACGTGGCCAGGGAGGTCCAGGACAACTACCTGCCGAGCACGGTGCATCTGGGGCGGCTCATGGTGCTGCTGCAGCAGTTCCGCATCAAGGAGGCGCGCTCCATCCTGTCCGTGCCGGCGGAGAAGGCGGGCGTGGAGGCTGTACTCGGCAAGCTCTCGCAGGAGATCGCCGAGGCGCGTCAGGCCTACGAGCCGTTGATCGACCCTGGCCAGGAGCGCGAGATCATCACCGCGGCCGACACCCTGTGGCGCGAGTATGGCCCCGTGCACCGCAAGCTGATCGAGCTGTCGCACAGCGGCACTCCCGGGGAGGCCGCCGCCCACTACACGGACACGAGCGCCAGGGCCTTCGACGCGATCATGGCGCTGCTCGCCAGGGACGTGGAGTACAAAAGCTCCCATGGTCTTGCGCAGGCCGAGGCCGGCGTGCGCATCTACGCGACAACGTGGTGGGCGATGCTGGCGGCACTGGCAGGCACCGCGCTGCTGGCGGGCGCGATGGGGCTGGTTCTGGTGCGCACCGTGTCGGTGCCGCTTGGCCGCATGGCCTCGGTCATGCGCCGCCTCGCCGGCAGGGACATGACCGTGCAGATCGATGGCGTCGGCCGCGGCGACGAGATCGGCGCGATGGCGTCTGCGGTCCAGGTGTTCAAGGACGGCATGATCGCCTCCGACCGCCTCGAGACGGAGCGGGCGGCAGAGCGCCACGGGGCCAAGGAGCAGCACGCCGTTTGGCTGTCCGGTCTGGTGGGCGCGTTCGAGGCGGAGGTCGGTGGGCTTGCGGGGATGCTGTCCGCGTCGTCGACCGAGCTGGAGGCCACGGCGCAGTCGATGACGGCGACGGCGGGGCAGACCAACAGCCAGGCCGGGACGGTGGCTTCGGCGGCCGAGGAGGCCAGCGCCGGGGTGCAGACGGTGGCCGCCGCCGCCGACGAGCTGGCCGCCTCGGTCCAGGAGATCAGCCGCCAGGTCGCGCAGTCGGCACGGATGACCGGCAAGGCGGTGGACGACGCGCGCCGCACCGACACCATCGTGCGGGCCCTGGCGGAGGGCGCGCAGAAGATCGGCCAGGTGGTCGACCTCATCACCAGCATCGCCGCCCAGACCAACCTGCTGGCGCTGAACGCGACCATCGAGGCGGCGCGCGCTGGCGACGCCGGCAAGGGGTTCGCGGTGGTGGCCAGCGAGGTCAAGAGCCTGGCGCAGCAGACCGCGAAGGCGACCGAGGAGATCGCGGGTCAGGTCGGGCAGATCCAGGCGGCCACGCGCGAGGCGGTGGACGCGATCCACGGCATCGCGACCTCGATCGAGGAGGTGAGCGGGATCGCCACCGCCATCGCCGCGGCGGTGGAGGAGCAGGGGGCGGCGACGGCCGAGATCGCGCGCAACGTGGCGCAGACGGCGGCGAGCGCGCAGGACGTGACGTCGAACATCGCCGGGGTGAGCATGGCTGCCAGCAGCACGGGGGAGGCCGCCCACCAGGTTCTCGACGCCGCCGGCGAGCTTGCCCGGCAGGCGGAGCGGCTCACCGCGCAGGTCGACGGCTTCGTCGCCAACGTGCGCGCCGCGTAGGAACGTGCCCCGGGGCTGACCTGGCCCCGGGTGTGAGCAGGCAAGCAAGGTTGAGGCTCCGCCTCAAACTCCGCCAAAGGCTCGCCTTTGGAATCCACTACTTAGTAAATCGGTGTCCAGAGGCCTTGGCCTTTGGCGGGTCCAGGGCAGAGCCCTGGCCTTGCTTCCTTACACGCACGGCTTCATTGGGTGACACATGCCCATGCCCATGTTCGGGTTCGGGTTCGGGTTCGGGTTGAGGTGATGCGGTCGGGCTGTGCGGCCAGCCAGTTCCAGGCGTCGGAGCAGGCATCGACGATCATGTCGCAGGTATCGAACACGCGGTTGCTGAGCATGTTGCTGCGCAGGTGTGCCCAGACGGTCTCGACCGGGTTCAGCTCGGGGCTGCAGGGCGGCAGGTGCAGCAGGGTGATGTCGGGCACGCGCAGCTTGCCGCCGCTCTGGTGCCAGACGGCGCCGTCGGGGACGAGCACGCCCTGGGCGCCGGGCGCCACGGCGGTGCTGATCCCGGCCAGGCGCAGGGTCGTCATCCCGGCCTCGGCGCACGGCAGCGCCAGGCCGGCAGCGAGCCCGCGGCCTGGGCGGATGGCGCCGAGCAGATGCGCCCACGCGTGGCGCTGGCCGCGCGGTGCCGAGGGGCGCGAGCCACGCTCGGCCCAAAGGCGGGTGAGCGTGCCCTGCCGGCCGATGCGGGCCTCGTCCTGCCGCCAGAGCTCCAGCGGCCCGCCGCGGGCGTGCTCCGGCAGCGCCGCGTCTACGAGGCCGGCACCGGCCTGAAAGACGCCTGCGCCGCAGCGTCCTGGCCAGGACGGCGAGGACGCGGCACCAGCCGCCGCAAGCCGAGCCGGCGCAGCACGCTGCCGACGCTGCGCTCCGCCGGCACCACGCCGTGCCCGGCCAGGTCCGGGCCACGACGGACCCACTCTGCGCGCTCGCTCTCCTGCTCGGCAGGGAGCCGTCGCTTCGGCCCGAACCCGCCAGGCCGGTCGATCAGCCCTGCCGGCCCGTCCTTGTCATGGCGGTGCACCCGGTCGCGCAGCGCCTGGCGGTCCATCCCTGCCGTCTGCGCCGCCTCGGCGCGCGAGGCGCCCTCCGGCACCAGGGCCAGCGCCAGCATCCGGCGTGACGCCGCGACGCCGGGCGCACGCCGGGCCGTCCGGCGCAGCCCGGCCGCGTCCAGATCGTCGCGGGTGATCTTGATCGCTGCCGCCACGCCGAGCTCCCGTCAGGTGCAACGCACAACGCATCACGTCACAGCCGCCCGGGAAAGCCCCGAGAGTCAACCAATCCAGCCGGACGTGTTACAGCAGATCAGCAGGACTCCTCTTTTCATCAAACTTGCCAATGGGATGCAGAAAACCAGAGGCTAATGCAGTCACGAAGCCGCCGCCCGAAACAGCGTGGAAGAAACGGCTGGTTTGCAGTAACCAACACATCAGTTTGCCTGCTGATGTCCCTTCATCTGGTCGTGTCCCACCACGTGGTGTAGGAGCGCCAGCACCGGCGTCTGGGTGGGCTGGGCCGTGTGTCAGTTCGCCATGGGCAGGCTGACGGGCGCAGTATCGCCCAAGGGCGCGAGCGTCTCCAGG